>Ga0209165_10000435_pt1 | contig 14369 bp, 15 predicted proteins | sample tdAd001_FD_187122 | JGI IMG/M metagenome (GOLD analysis project Ga0209165, IMG submission 187122) | Marine sediment microbial communities from the Atlantic coast under amendment with organic carbon and nitrate - tdAd00.1 (SPAdes)... | ecosystem: Environmental > Aquatic > Marine > Coastal >... | reverse complement strand
CCAAGAGGAGAGAATGTAAAAGATCCTCATGATCCGGAAATTGTTGGACATGTTGCAAGAATTGGTGCGGAATGTGGAGCAGATATTGTTAAAACAGTTTACACAGGCGATATTGATTCATTTTCCAAAATTGTAAAAAGTACACCTGTACCAATCGTAATTGCTGGTGGACCAAAAGCCAAAACAGACTTGGATATTCTTCAGATGACAGAAGATGCAATTACTGCAGGAGCAAAGGGAGTAACATATGGCAGAAATATTTTTGCACATAAAACCCCCGAAAAAATGGTTGAAGCTTTAGCATCCATTATTTTTAGAAAAGAATCTGCAAAGGAAGCAATGAAAAAAATTGAGTAAATCACGAGAATTAATAATTTCACCAAAAGTGTCTCAGGCACAATTATCAAAATTTCTCCCACAATTAGAAGAAGAAGGAATCAAAATGGTTTATCTTGACCCAAAAAAAATAGGTAAAAACAAAACAAAACTTGAAACAATATTCCCATCACAAAATGCAAAACACATCGTATTAACAAAAGATGATACAAAAAAACCAAAAGGGAAAAAAATAGGTAAAAAATTTGAAATACTATCAAATCAAGATATTGAAAATGTTTTAACTATTGCAAAAAAAGGCCTAGATTTTGTTATAGTGGAGGTAAAGGATTGGAAAATAATCCCTCTTGAAAATATAATTGCCAAGCTTCACAAAATTCATACCAAAATTTACGCCATTGCAAGAACTCCTGAGGAAGTAAGAAAAATGTTTTCTATCTTAGAGGTAGGAGTGGATGGAGTAATTTTCAGCACATCATCCATTGCAGAAGTAAAAGAAGTTATGGTATATTTGGGAAGTAAGAGTTTTGATTTGAAAAAAGGAAAAATCATTGAGATCAAAGAGGTGGGAGACGGTGAAAGAGTTTGTGTGGATACGGCATCAATGCTACACAAAGGAGAAGGAATGCTAATAGGGAGTAGATCAAACTTTTTGTTTTTAGTTCATAACGAGTCTGTAGGCTCTTCATTTACATCTCCAAGACCATTTAGAGTAAATGCAGGAGCAGTTCACTGCTATACGTTATCCCCAAAAGGGACAACAAATTATCTTTCAGAGGTAGAAACAGGTTCAGAAGTATTAATCATTAATTCAAAAGGAAAAGCAAGAAGAGCAACAGTAGGAAGATCCAAAATTGAAAGACGGCCAATGCTGATGATCAAAGCATCAGTGGATGGAGAGATTGGAGGAATAATTGCTCAAGATGCAGAAACAATTCGTTTTGTAAAACCAAATGGCCAACTTGTTTCAGTAACTCATCTCAAAAAAGGAGATACAGTAATGGTTTACTCTAAAACAGCTACTGGAAGACACTTTGGAATGGAAGTTGATGATGAGTATATTTTAGAAAAATAATTAAAATGAAATACAAGACATGTGTATCAATTGCAGAGACCACACCTAAAAAACTCAAACATACTCTAAAAATTGCGCTAAGAAAATCAGATTACGTAGAGATAAGATTTGATTTTCTAAAGGCAGAGCAAATCCCCCAAGTTTTAGAGAACGTAAAAAAAGATCTAAAAAAAATTGTTTGCACATTAAGACCAAAAACAGAGGGAGGTAAATTTGCTGGAACTGAAAGAGAAAGAATATCTATTTTAAAATTAATTGCAGAATATAATCCGTTTTTACTAGATGTTGAGTTTAACACAATGAAAAAAGAGAAGAGTTTAGTAAAATATCTAAAAACAACAAAAACAAATCTTTTGATTTCTGGCCATGATTTTAAAAAAACTCCCAATTTTACAGAGCTAAAAAACAAATTAAATCAAATGAGCAAATTTTCACCTAATGTCAAAATTGTTACTACTGCAAAAACTACTGATGACTCTACAAGAGTTTTACAATTATACAATAAAAAAGGAAAAATCAACCTTATTGCATTTGCTATGGGAGATTCAGGTAGAATTTCCAGAATTTTGAGCCTATATTTAGGAAGTCCATATGCCTATGTCTCATTAGGAAAGCCCATTGCTCCTGGCCAGTTTAGCATCGATGAAGTAAAAAAAATAATTAATTTAAAAAAGTAGATTTTATCAAATTACCCCCACATTGATTAAACAAATCAAAGGAATAATTTCATAATGGAAGAAGTAAAAGTTGAGAGTTTAAATCAATCATGTTAACCAGAAAAAAGATGCCAAAAACGTTTGCAGTGATAGGAGATCCCATTGATCATTCACTTTCTCCAAATATTCATAGCGCAGCATTTAGAGAATTGAATTTAGAAAGCTCCTATATTGCCTACAGAATTCCAAAAGGCGAATTAAGTGATGGAGTAGAATCACTAAAAAAAATAAAAATAGATGGTTTCAATGTTACAATTCCCCACAAAGTAGAGATGATGAAATACCTGGATAAAATGGATGAATCATGTAGTATTATAGGAGCTGTAAACACAGTGACCAACATTGAAGGAATTCTAAAAGGATACAACACGGATATGGACGGATTTTTGGATCCTTTTAAGAAAAAAGAAATAAAAATACTAGACACAAAAATTCTTTTGCTTGGAGCAGGTGGTGCTGCCAGAGCTATTGTCGCAGGAGTTGCAAAAGAAAAAGCCAAACACATCACAATTGCAAACAGAACTCTTGAAAATGCAAATAACTTGGCACAGTTTGCAAATAAAATTGGTCTTGATGCAGATGCCATTACAATAGAAAGTGTTGGGAATAATTTGGAGGATTATGACATTATAATAAATGCCACATCTATAGGATTAAAAAATGAACCCAGCCCTATTTCTTTAGAATCAATCAAACCAGAAACAATTGTTTATGATATAGTTTACATGCCAATGAACACTGACTTTCTAAAGAAAGCAAAGGAGAAAGGGGCCAAAATTATTTATGGTTATGAGATGCTGCTTGGCCAAGCAGTAAGAGCCTTTGAGATCTGGCACGGCATAGAAGCACCTTATAATGCCATGAAAAAAGCCCTCTTAGGAGGCGTATAATGGCAAAAGTAAAAGCTGTGGTTCATGGGGCAGTATCACTTGTTAATGCTATAGCAAACAAAAAAGGTGCAACATTAGGAATTTCTCTTTCAGTTGAGGCCATATTAGAGACAAGTCCTGGAAAAGGAATAGTTATTCAATCAAAGAATAAGACAATCAGCTCTCGATTAATCAATAAAACAGTAGAGAAAATTTTAACAAAAAAAGAATTAGAACAAAATAAAATTACATTGAGTTTAGAATCAGAAATCCCAACAGGATATGGATTAAAAAGTTCTAGTGCAATATCCTCTGCAGTTGCCTTGGCATGTGCAAAAGTATTCAAACCAAAATTAACAGACCAACAAATTTTACTTGCAGGAGTAGATGCATCAATTGAGTCCAAAGTGAGTATTACAGGAGCATATGATGATGCGTGTTCATGTTATTTTGGAGGATTTAATGTTACAGATAATGCCAAGAAGAAAATAGTTCATGCGGAAAAAATCCCTTCTAATTTAATTGCCATAATTTTTATTCCAAAAAACAGAAAACGTGGAAATGTAAAAAATCTTAAAACGTTATCTGCAGTATTTGAGAATGCATGGACCCTAGCTAAAAATTCTAATTATTGGGAAGCAATGATAATTAATGGACTAGCAACATCAACAATACTTAATTCTGATCCAAAAATTATAACGAATCTTCTTGAAAAAGGGGCTATAGCTGCATCAGTTTCTGGGAATGGGCCTGCAATAGCTGCAATAGTTAAAAAAGAAAATGAGCAAAATGTAAAAAAAGTTTTTTCTTCCCTAGATGGAAGCATTATTGTTTCAAAAGTGAATAACAAAAAAGCTGAAGTATATGATTTGTAAAATAGAAAAATCTAAACTGTCAGGAAATGTAGTTTGTCCTCCAAACAAGAGTTATTCTCATCGAGCCATTTTCCTTGCATCTCTGGCAGGAAAAAATAGTAAGGTGGATAATGTTTTATTGTCAGCAGATACCCTTGCTACCATTAATGCCTGCCAAAATTTTGGAGCCCAAATTGAAAAAGAAAAGTCCTCAATTATTGTAAAAAAATCAATAGGAGAGGGAGTATTTGTGCCTGAAATTAATGCAGAAAACTCAGGTACTACAATAAGAATAGCCTCAGGAATTGCTAGTTTGTTTTCAGAAGAAACCACATTAACTGGAGATGCTAGCCTCCAAAAACGGCCAATGCAACCATTGCTAAAGGCTCTAGAAAGTATCGGAGCAAAATGTTCTTCAAATGATGGAATGCCTCCAATGAAAATAACAGGAAAGATTAGAGGGGGAGATGTAACAATTCCGGGAAATTTTTCAAGCCAATTTATTTCCGCATTATTGATCAGCGCCCCATTAACGGATAAGGGAATGAATCTAGCAATTGAAGGAAATTTAGTATCAAAACCATATCTTGATGCAACGATTTCAACTATGAGGCATTTTGGAGTTACTGTTCAAACTTTAATTCCATACAAAAGATACAACATTACCCCACAAATTTACAAACCATCAACATTTACAGTTCCAATTGATTTTTCAAGTCTTGCCTTACTTTTATCAGCAGCTGTACTGTGTGGAGAAAACTTTGTGATTCAAGGAAATCTTGGAAACTTACCACAAGGAGATGAAGTGTTTTTAGATATTTTAGAACAAGTAGGTGTTAAAGTATCAATTGAGGATGGAAAAATTTCAATTCAATCTCCAGAAAAATTAACTGGAGGAAGATTTGATTTAAGCAACTCTCCGGATTTGCTCCCACCATTAGCAATATTATCTCTGAAGACATCTAGTCCAATTGAAATTGTAAATGTAAAACATGCCAGATTGAAAGAGACAGATAGAATTGCAATAGTAGCAAGAGAGATTGTAAAGTTGGGGGTAGAAGTAGAAGAAAAAGAAGATGGATTGATTTTAAACATGTCAAATAATCTCAAAGGTGCAAATTTGAATTCCGAAGATGATCATCGATTATTCATGGCATTTTGTATTGCAGGAATGTATGTCGGAGATTGTACAGTTACGAATCCCGAATCTGTAAAAGTATCCTATCCAAATTTCATCGAAGAGATGAATAAGATTGGAGCTAAGATTTCAATTCAATAATTGTGATTTTAAAAAAATTGTCTAAAGAGTTCAAAAGGCGCGACTCCGTATAGAGTGAAAAGCATTCTCCTCACCCGAAACGCTTTTGCGTTAACAACATGTATTTTTCGCAGAGCCGCGCAAATTATTCATTAGAATTTGCACGATTTATCATATATCATATAGTATATTCTAATATTTAACATTTATTTGAAATTATTTGATATTTTGATAATAATTTTTATAATTCTTATAATTTCAATAATAATAATTTCAAGATCAATTAAAGATCAATCAAATTTTTTGTGATTTGCTAAATGAGGAATTATAAACATCGCCAAACAATCATAGAATATTGTCAGGAAATGCTATTGGGCAACGGCTAGTATTAACCAGTTTTGGAGAGAGTCACGGTAAATCTATTGGAGCAGTATTAGATGGATGTCCAGCAGGATTAGAAATTGATGAAAAAGATATCCAAAAAATGCTAGATTATAGAAAACCAGGGACATCTCTTATCACAACTCAAAGAAAAGAAGGCGACAAGGTAGAAATTATTTCAGGGGTTTTTAGAGGATTTACAACAGGAGCTCCAATTACCATGGTAATTTGGAATGCTGATCAGAAATCTAGAGATTATGAAAATTTGAAAACAAAGTTGCGTCCTGGTCATTCAGATTATCCGGCCATGGTAAAGTACAATCACTTTAACGATTACAGAGGAGGAGGGAGATTTTCAGGAAGACTAACTGCCACTCATGTAATGGGAGGAGCAATTGCAAGAAAACTTCTCAAAGTCACTTTAGGAATTGAAACTAATTCATATACATCACAAATAGGTAAAATCAAAATGGAGAAAGAGTTTGATAATAAAAAAATAAAATTAATTTACAAAAATGATGTTAGATGTCCTGATGAAAACACTGCAAAAAAAATGAAAGAAAACATTTTGAGTGCAAGAAAAAGAGGGGATTCACTCGGAGGAATAATTGAATCAATTACCACAAACGTTCCAGTTGGACTAGGAGAACCAATTTTTAGTTCACTAGAATCAGACTTGAGTAAAGCTATTTTTTCAATACCATCTGTAAAAGGAATAGAATTTGGTTCAGGATTTGAAGGGTCTAAATTATTTGGATCTGAAAATAATGATCTATATGCAATCAATAAAGGAAAAATTATTACAAAGACTAACAACTCTGGAGGAATACTAGGTGGAATTTCAAATGGAATGCCAATAACAATGAGAATTGCGTTTAAACCTGCATCATCTATTGCCCAAAAACAAAGTACAGTAGATATTAAAACTAAAAAAATCGTACCGCTGCAAGTTCAAGGAAGACACGATCCATGCGTTGTGCCAAGGGCACCACCAGTAGTAGATTCACTGGTCGCGTTGACTTTAGCGGATCACGCTCTTTTAGCAGGGCAAATTAAACCTGTGCTGTAAAAAAATGTCTGATATCAACGAACTTCGTAGTAAAATGGACGAAATAACTATTGATATGATAAAGATGCTAAAGGAAAGAACAGGGATTGCCAAGGAAATTGGTGAGATTAAAAAAAATACAGGAAAGGTAGTGACTGACGAATCACGAGAAGATAGTTTACGAATTAAAATTATTTCATTATGTAAAGAATTGAACTTTGATGAAACAATTGCCACAAAATTTTTGAATTTTCTTCTAAATGAATCAGTTAAGGTACAATCTAGTAACAAACAAACACATCTATCAATATTTCTTAAAGCAAAATCACTTGAATTAGAAGGAAAGAAAATAATTCACATGGAAGTAGGTGAACCAGATTTTTTACCGCCACAAATTGTTAAAGATGCACTTGAAGAAGTTTATGATAAAGGATTCTTCAAATATGGTCAAGCAAAAGGAATTCCTCAATTTAGAGAAGCCCTTGCACAACATGTGTCAAACAATTTCAATGTAGATGTAAAACAGGAAAATATCATGGTAAATCCCGGAGCAAGGTTTGGAATTTTTACAGCAATTAACACTTTACTTAATTCAGGAGATGAGTTAATTGTCATTGAACCTGCTTGGCCGGCATACAAAGACTGTGCGTTGTATGCAGGGGTAAAAGTAAGAACAATCAATACAACTTTAGAGGGGAATTGGGAACCATCCATATCTCAAATAGAACAAACAATTAATTCAAATACAAAAATGATTGCTTTGAACTATCCGAATAATCCAACGGGGAAAATTCTATCTAAAAAATTGCAAGATGAAATAATTAATTTGGCAATAAAAAATGACCTTTACATACTCAGTGATGAAATTTACTCCCAATACGCATATGCAGATTGGAAAAGTGTACTTTGTAATAATTATGAGAAAAGCATAATCACTCAGTCCTTTTCAAAATCACATGCAATGACAGGATTTAGAATTGGTTACACCATTGCACATCAAGATATCATTGACAAATTGTCAAAATTTGCAGCATTATGTCTTACAAATGTTTCAGAACCAGTTCAATACATAGCCATGAGAGCATTAGAGGCAGATACCTCGGATAATACTAATACAGTACAGCGGAGATTAGAGTTATTGGCAAGAAAAGCTAAAGAAATGAATCTTGATTTCGTGACCCCAGATGGAGCCATGTACATTTTTGCCAGAGTTAATCAAGAAGGGTTTGACGGAGTACAATTTGCAAACAATCTATTAGACAAAGGACTAGCAGTAGCACCAGGAGAAGGATTCGGTAATTACAAAAATTTTATTAGATTATCAGCATGCCAAGATGAAGAAATACTAACCGACGGAATGAATATACTAACCGAATATGTGAGAGATAATCAATGAAGAAATCAATTACCGTTATCGGCGCAGGCGGACAAATGGGTCAGTGGTTTTTAAAATATTTTGCTGGTAAAGATTTCCAAGTAACTGGATTTGATGAAGAAAATAAAATTAAAGGAAAAGACATCATACAAGCAAATTCCTTAGTGGGGGCAATTCTAAAGGCAGATTATGTAATCTTGTGTACACCTACAAGAAAAACCCCTGAAATTATTAGATTAATTGCAAAAGAAATGAAGAGAGGAACATATCTGATTGAGATTTCCTCTGAAAAAACAAAGGCAGTATCATCATTAGCAAAGATGCCTGCAAAAATCAATCCCATATGCATTCACCCAATGTTTGGCCCAGGAATAAAAAATATCAAAGGACAAAACATCATATCAGTTCCAGTAAAAGATGCTAAAAAAGAGCTAACTGTTGCAAAATCACTTTTTGAAGGAGCAAATTTTGTAACTATTGATGCAGCAGAACATGATAAAAAAATTGCAGTGATTTTAGGACTAACTCATCTCATGAATCTCGTTTTTGCAAACATTATTTCAAAAGATGAAAAAATGGCCCTAACTGAAAAAATGTCTGGAACTACATTCAGAGTTCAAAAAACTCTTGCAGAAAGTATCATGACAGAGTCTCCAGAATTAATTGAAACAATTATTGCAAATCCAGAAATTAGAAGAGTTGCAGAAGATTTGTGGAAGGATGTAGGTAGACTTCTTACATCCGTTCAAGAATCAAAAACAGAAGAAGTGGTTAGCTACATCAAGGCATGCCAAGAAAGATTATCTGCTAAAACGGATCTGGATGCATCCTACAAAAAATTAACCAAAATGGTAAATGCAATTGAGAAGAAATAGCAAACATGCGCTCCACAAGGATAGTTACATCATTCCTCAAAGATAATGATAAATTTCTTTTTCTAAAAAGAAGTAACAAAGTAAAAACTATGAAAGGATTATGGGCAGGCGTAAGTGGGATAATTGAGAATAACGAAGAGCCTTTGAGAAGAGCAAAAATCGAAATTTTTGAGGAGTTGGGAATTAACGAAGACAAAATTAAATTCCTGAAAGCATCTTCTGAAATGAAAATTCATTCTCCTCAATATCAAAATCATGAATGGGAGGTTTTTCCATTTTTATTTGAAGTAAAAGATCCAATAATCAAACTAAATTGGGAGAATTCTGAATATACATGGATTACAGTGGATGAATTAAAAAACTATGAAACAGTTCCAAGTATTGATAAGGTTTTATTCAGTTTGTTGTAGTTCTTCTTTTTCATATTTTCTTTGTTGAGGAAGCATGATGTAGACACATGCTCCTCCACACATGGTGCATGGAACATTGTTTCCAGGGTGTTGCCCTGTCCTACTATGAATTTTTGCTGCCTCTTCAGGATCAATAGATAATGCTAATTGTTTTTCCCAATCAAGTGTGCGTCTTGCTTCACTCATTGCAATATCCCATTTTATGGCTTTTTCACGTATTTTTACAAGATCGGCAGCATGAGCTGCTATTCTATAAGCAATCAAACCAGCTTTGACCTCCTCAACATTTGGTAATGCTAAATGTTCAGACGGAGTAAGATAACACAAAAGATCAACACCTTCACTTGCAGATACTGCAGCACCAATTGCACTTGCAATATGATCATGACCTGATGCAACGTCAGTTACCAAAGGACCCAAAACATAGTACGGAACATCTCCGATAAGGGACTTTGCTAGTCTGACATTTGCTGCCACTTCATTTAATGGAACATGTCCTGGACCTTCAATCATTACCTGAACATCTTTTTCATGAGCTCTTTTAGTCAAATCAACCATATTGATCATCTCTTGAACCTGTAATTCATCATGAGAGTCAAGAATCGAGCCAGGCCTTAATGCATCTCCCAAGCTAAAGGTTACATCATATTTTCGGGCCAATTCTATCAAATAATCATAATGAGTTACGTAAGGATTTTCTTTATCATGCTTGAGCATCCAAGCTGCAGTTAATGTACCACCCTTGCTAACAACCCCACCGTATCTTTGAACCTTTAAGATTCGTTTTGCAATATCCTTTGTAATTCCACAATGTATTGTGGTATAGTCAACACCATCTTTTGCATTATTTTCAAATGCTTTTAGAAAATCATCTTCAGTTAAGTTTAATGGATTTTTGTGAACTTCAACTCCATAATTATAAGCCTCATAAATTGGAACTGTTCCAAATGTAATAGGAGCTTCTTCTAACAGAGTTTTTCGAATTTCTTTTACATCACCACCGTCGCTTAAATCCATAATAGTATCTGCATGATATTTTACAGCAATCTTTGCCTTTTCAATCTCTTCTTCAAGATTTACATTTAGAGTAGATGTTCCAATGTTCACATTCACTTTGGTTTTTAGTCCCTTTCCAATTCCCACATTGTGAATTTTCTGTTTTCTTTCATTGTTGCTTGGAATTATTATTGAACCACTAGCTATTTTTGGAATTAACCACTCTAAAGTGACATCCTCATCCTTTGCAACTTGTTTCATCTCCTCTGTTGCAACACCTCTACGTGCGGAACTCATTTGAGTACTCATGGACAATCTATGTCATAACCTGATTTAAACAATAGTGAAAATCAAGATAAACTCTGATCTGTAAGAAAAAATGATTTTACTATAATAGCAAATTTGATCGATCTTATATGCAAGATAATGCATAAAGGACTATTGAGAACAGTTAGAGAGTGCAGACATTGTGGAAGAGAATTCCAAAGTATGAGAGAAGATTATTGCTCAAATGATTGTCTTTCACAAATTTCATAAATTTTGATAATAAAAAATCTGTTTGGATGATATACTTTAATGAAAATCTTAGAAAATAGCCTACAAAATAATCAAAGTGAGCCTACAAAGGGTTAAAAAATAAAAAAAATTAAAAACTTTTTAATTTTTATCAAGTGGATTTTCAAGAACTAAGACACAGTTAATTTATTAAAATTAAAAGCATGAAATCATTTTGGAGGACTCCATGTTTCCTCAATTACATATTTATCCATATTTTTAAAAACAAAATATTTTTTTCCACACTTAAAACATTGCCAGAGAAATTTATCATTAATTTTATTTTGGTATTGCATTGGTAACATACAGGAGGTACATTGAATTTCTTCTGGAAGGTCTTGAATCAAAGGGGATTTTTTAATCAAACTAAAAGAACATATCCGTTTTACTATAAATCTCATGATGTCAGGAATTAAATTTTTTGTTAGGCACCACATATAGAAATTCAATGAAAAGAATAAAGATAAACAAATTAGGATAAGTTTTAGAAAAATATCATGAACTTACTTTCTATCGGAGGATCTGATCCATCTTCAGGAGCGGGAATTCAAAGTGATGTGAAAACATTTGCCTCATTAAATGCATATGGTTTAACCACAATTACTGCAATAACAAGTCAAAATACCTCAAAATTTGGAATGATTCAACCAGTTTCAAAAGCAATTTTAAAAGATCAGTTAGAATCAATATTTTCTGATTTTGACGTAGATGGAATCAAAATTGGAATGGTATACAATTCAGAAATAATTAAAACAATTTTCCACACATTAAAAAAATTTTCCATTCCAATAATTGTGGATCCAGTAATACAGTCAACTACAGGAGGAATGTTGATTCAAAAATCTGCAGTTAAAGATTTTAAAAAATTCCTGATACCCATATCCACAGTTATTACTCCAAACAAATTTGAGGCTGAATTTATCTCAGGAGTTAAGATAAATTCAAAAAAATCTCTTCAAAAGGCAGGTAAAATAATTCAAGAAATGGGAGCCAAAAGTGTTGTAATAACAGGATTAGAATTAAAAAAAAATTACATATCAGACTTTGTAATGACTGAAAATCAAGATATTATTGAAAATAACAAAATAAAATCAATCAACCATGGTAGCGGATGTAATTATTCTGCATCAATGGTATTTTCATTGGCTCAAGGTAAATCAGTGTTAGAATCAGCAAAATTTGCACAGAAATTTACTTTAGATTCAATCAAAGGTGCACAAAAAGTGGGAAAGGGAATAGCAATTACACATAAAAAAATGGACCAGAGGTATTTTGAATTATCTAATGCAATAAACAATTTTACTAAAATTAAAAATATTTCTCAACAAATTCCAGAATGTCAAACAAATTTTGTATTTTCCAAAAATTCTCCAAAATCAATCAAAGATGTTTTAGGTATTTCTGGAAGAATTGTAAAAACAGGAAAAAGTGTTTCCAAAGTAGGAACCTTGGAATACGGAGGATCAAAACATGTTGCAACTGCATTACTTGCAATGAATACAAAATTCCCTCTAATTCATTCTGCAATTAATTTAAAATTTCAAAAAGAAACAATTGTTAAATTAAAAAAAAATGGCTTTATTGTAAAAATTTACGACAGAGTAAAAGAACCAAAATCTATCAAAAACAAGGAAGGATCATCAATCAAATGGGGCATAAATAATGCCATAAAAGATTCCAAAGAACCTCCAGATGCAATTTTCCATAAAGGAGATTTTGGAAAAGAGCCAATGATAATAATTTTTGGAACAACCCCTGAATCCGTTATTAAAAAAATATCAAATGTTTTTTCATGATTAGAGTATGTTTCAAACCCACACTCGAACATAAATAGTGAAAAATTAAAGAAAATTTGTGAAAGCAGTTATTTTAGCAGGTGGGTTAGGGACCAGACTACAGCCATACACCACATTTCTTCCAAAACCTATGCTTCCTTTAGGTGAAAAACCAATTTTGGAGCATTTGATTGAGTGGTCTAAGAAAAACGGAGTAAAATCAATTGTATTATGTGTAAGCTACCTAAGAAGATCAATTGAAGATTATTTTGGAGATGGCAAAAATTTTGGAGTTAGTATAGAGTATGCAATATCCAATAAACCTCTTGCAACAGCTGGCCAATTAAAGACAGCAGAAAAATTCATTGATGATACTTTTGTTTGTATGTATGGAGACTCAATTTACGGATTTAATTTACGCAATATGATAAAACAACACAAACAAAAAAAGCCTTTTGTGACAATGAGTTTGAAAGAATACACAACTAAATTACCCTATGGCGTAATTGAGACTACAAAAAATAATCAAGTTACAGCATGGAAGGAGAAACCAGAAATTAAAGCAAATATCAATATGGGCTGCTATGTAATGGAGCCCGAAGTTATGAAATTAATTCCCAAGAATAAACCATATGGAATGGATAGTGTAATCAAAAATGCAATGTCAAAGAAAAAAGTTATTGGTAGTTTTATCAGTAAAAATGGATTCATAGATATTGGAAACAAGGAATCGTATGAAAAAGCAAACAACGAATTTATTCAAAAACTTGGAAAAATATAATTAATAATGAGCAACATCACAATTAAAGAACTTCAAAAAGAAGATCTTTGGAATGGATTTTTGACCACGTTAGATTCTCTTCGTCAAGCAAGCAATATTGAAAAAAATACGGCAGAGAAGATTTATGATAAAATTAAAAATAATCCTGACCACATTATTGTTGTGGCATTAATCGATGCAAAAGTAGTAGGATCTGCCACACTCTTACTAGAATCAAAATTCATTCACAATGGAGGTATTGTTGGGCATATTGAAGATGTAGTTGTGGATAAAAATTACCAAGGACAAAAAATTGGAGAAAAAATCATTAGGCATTTGCTAGAGATTGCAAAAATCAATGGATGCTACAAAACAATCCTAGATTGTGTTGACGATGTAAAACCGTTTTATGAAAAAATAGGATTCACACATAATGCCAATGCCTTGAGATTTGATCATACCTAGAAATAGTCTTTTTTTGCTCGTTTCTCTTTTAATTTCAATAGGGAAGCGCCAACTACCATTACAGGGGCAGATAAGGCCATGAATAGAATAGGAGTATAAATTACGGTATCTGTTAAGAATGAATCTTCAATTTTATCGACTAGAGTATAGCAGTATGCCATTCCAATAAGCATTACAATTCCCCCTCCAATTATGAGATAACCAATTGGTTTTGAGCCATATCGTCTGGCCATCAAATACGAGAGACCGGCCATTACCCCAGCAGGTGCAACACTAATTGAAATGAACTGAAGGATTTTTGGAGTAGCTTCAAAGTCTAATCCAAATTTAAAATCTTCAGGAACATCTGTCATAAAATTATAAATCGTAATCATTAAACCAATAAACATTACAAATAAAGCTAAACTAACAACTGCTACCCACTTTTCAATTCCCATGATATTAACAAATTCTGGTTGATAAATAAACCATTCAAAAAATTAGATAATTCCCACTAGATTGGCCAGCTCTTTTCTGCAAGCAGCACCAAGCTTTTCTGCAGCCTGTTCTGGAGAAACATCATTTAAGAAAATACCATAACCACGCTCTAGTCCAGACCAAGCTTTTGTTATGGGATAAATT
>Ga0209165_10000434_pt1 | contig 14377 bp, 10 predicted proteins | sample tdAd001_FD_187122 | JGI IMG/M metagenome (GOLD analysis project Ga0209165, IMG submission 187122) | Marine sediment microbial communities from the Atlantic coast under amendment with organic carbon and nitrate - tdAd00.1 (SPAdes)... | ecosystem: Environmental > Aquatic > Marine > Coastal >... | reverse complement strand
GAAGAGGCATATGAAGCAGGTTTAAGGGTGAATGCCGGGCATGGTCTTAATTATGTCAATACCACCCGGGTTGCATCACTTGAAACAATTGAAGAGTTGAGTATAGGCCATGCCATTATGGCACGGGCAATTATTGTTGGACTGGATCAGGCGGTTCGTGAAATGCTGGCCCTTATGATGTGATCCAAACACTCTGTCTGGAGAAATTGCAGTTAGAGGGAGTTATTTCTGGGGCAGAGTAATGATGAAAGTTGTTCCCTCGCCTTTTGCACTTTTAACATCAATCGTGCCATTATGTTCTTCAATGATGTTTTTAACGATGGCGAGGCCGAGTCCTGTACCCCTGTTTTTGTTTGTATAAAACGGCGTGAAGATCAGCCCCAATTTTTCCTCAGAAATGCCTATTCCTGTATCAGTAATCCTGATAACAATGTTTTTCTGTCGACCTTCTGAAGCTAGACTGCTGGTAACAGAAAGAGTACCGCCCTCAGGCATAGCATGGATCGCATTGACAAAAAGGTTGAGAAAAGCCCTGTAGAGCAAATTTTGGTCAATATCCACTGGTGCGGGAATAGGATCAAGGTTTTGTTCAAGCGTCACCTGTTTTTTTGCAAGTTCTGGTTGCATGAACTCAATCACCTTTTTTAATGGATCATTGATGGTTGCTGTTGCAAAGTCTGGCACTTGAGGTCTGGCAAAATCTAAGAATTCCCGGACAATATCATCAAGACGGCTGGTTTCTGTTATGATGATTTCAGCCAGATGTTTACTGCTGGGTGCCTGGTCTCTCAAGCGCTTGTTCAGGATCTCGGCTGTGCTGTGGATAATACCAAGAGGATTCTTGATCTCGTGTGAAACGGAGGCCACCATTTCTCCCAGACTTGCCAGTCTTTCAGCATGATGGAGTTTCCCCTCCAGGCGTCGTCGTTCCTCATCCCTCGCTTCGTTTATCTGGTCTGCTTTGGTGACTATCTGCATAAGTATGAAGAAAAGCGTTCCCATGATCAGGATTGAAACAATAATAATGGTAAGTTGCAGGCGAAGTACCGCCTCCATGTCCTCTGAAAGATCCTGAACCACCTTGGTCACTCCCATGATTTGATCAGTTCTTTCACTGAGTGGATTTTCCCTTCGAAAAGGAATGTAGGTCATGAGCTTTGAAGAAATGGGTTCTGATCCTGGTAGCAGATTAAAGAGAGAGGCAGTTGATGTAAGACGGGAGGTGTTGTTCCCCTTGAGAGCATTTTCATATTCAATGCCTCCCATATCCCTGACCCCTACATCCTCGGGAATAGTGCTGTATGATATTATATTTTCATGGGAATCGAAAATGGTTACTGAATCAACTTTCAAGCCTTCGGTAATATTGCGGATAACTGTGTCGAGCAGTTTGAATTGAGATGGCTCTCTAAGAGCAATTTCGCCGTGCCGTAATGCGGTTGGCAGAACAAATTGCAGAAATACCTGCCTGTTGACATGTTCTGCGAGAAGAAGCGAATATGATTCACTCCTGTCCAGCATGACCTTTTTAGTATAATTGGATATAACCCAGGAGAGAACCATTGTGGTGATAAGGATTAATCCAAGTCCGGAGTATGAAAAGAATTTCACCAACCTGAAAGGTCTTGGTGATATGATGTTAGATTTTTGAGGGCTTGTTACCATTTAGCAGACTCCGCAGCGTTTGCACTGAGACGTATCACATGGGATTGTTGTTTTGCCCTGCAGAGCTTTTTGATATTCAGACCAGAGATACTGGCGATTAATGCCGTGGTCAATAATCTCCCAGGGGAATAGTTCATTTTTGTCCCTTTGGCGAGTGGCATAATCCCCTGGGTTTATGGCTTCTTTTTTAAAAGCCTGGCGCCAGGTGCAATTATGCAGGACCATATGCAATAGGGCCAGGCCGACCCTGCGGTCACCGCGGGCGAGAGTCGCCTGGGAAAAAGCTCTCTCAGGACTTTCCGCCTTGATGCGAATATTCGCTTGGGCACCGATCGTCTTGCGTAGAAATTTTAATTTTTGCTTCAAACTCGCAATCTCTTCCATTGGGTGAAATTGGAAGGGAGTCCATGGTTTGGGAATAAAACAGTTTATACTAAGAGTCAAGAGGCTGATTTTTCCTTTGACGCGTCCTATATTTAAAATTTTTTCTTTCACTTTCATGGTCAGGTCCACCATTTCATCCAGGTCATCCTGTGTCTCAGTCGGCAGGCCGATCATATAGTAGAGTTTCAGATTTTTGATTCCTTTTTCCGCAAGAACTTCAACTGCTGCCAGCACATCATTTTCTGTTATACCTTTGTTGATAACCTGCCGCAAGCGTTCGGACCCTCCATCTGGTGCAATGGCAACGCTTTTAAGATTACTTTGGCCTAGCAACTCTGTTAGCGAGGAACTAATAATGTCAGCCCGCAAGGAAGAAAAGGATAGAGAACACGATTTATTCGCCAGGTGGTCTGCTATCAGGGAGACATCTTCTGATTGTGCCATTTCCATGCCAAGCAGTCCTATTCGTGAGCAACCATCAGGCCTGGAATCAATAGCATTAATGATAGATTGTGCTTTCCAGGGCCGGGGTGGACGATAGATAAAACCGGCAGCACAAAATCTGCACCCACGGCTGCAGCCACGGCCGAGTTCTGTCATGAACAAATTAGAGAATTCAGCCGATGGTGTGAGAATTTTTGAATGAGCGGCAAAATCCCCGGGAGAATCCATTACTACCTTTTTAATTCTATCTGGAAGTGATGGATACTCAGCATTGGGCCCCATTGTCAGGAGCTTACCATCGGTTGCGTATTCTGTTTCATAAAATGCAGGGACATAGCATCCAGGAAGTTCTGAAGCTGTTTTCACCAGTAACTCATTTTTGTTCTTGCCAACTCCTTCCATTAATCGTGTCATGACAGGTTGTAATATCGGTTCTGCCTCACCAATTATAAACAGATCAATAAATGGAGCTAACGGTTCAGGATTCATGAATGCTGCAACGCCGCCGGCGACTACGAGTGGTTGACCTCCTGCTGTTTGTGCTGAAATGTTCGGGTTCTTATTGCTTCTATGGGAAGCCAAAGAAGAAATGCCTGCCAGTTCAAGGATAAAGATTAGATTTTTATAGTCCTGTTCAAAACTGACAGAGAAAAACAGGAAGGGAAAATCAGAGAGGGGCCTGCCTGATTCTACAGACAAAGGCTTGTTATTTGATTCCGGAAGAAAGATTCTTTCGGCAACGATAGAATCATCCTGGTTCAGCAGGTGATAAACAAGCTGGAAGCCAAGGTTGGACATACCCAGTGAATAAATATTAGGGTAAATGAGGGCGACCGGAACTTTATTTTTCCATTTCTTTTTAATGCTTCCTTTTTCAAGGGAAAAATATTGGCGGTTGCCGGTAACACCAGCGGTTAACTTTGAATTCCGGCCCATAAATACGAAGTTTCAGCTAAGAGAATGGCTGTACCAGGTGCCATACGATTTAAGAAGATGAAATATGTTGGTTCAGGTAACGATTCTGTAAAAAATATGTATCTTGTTTTTTGTCAAAAATGATGTGGGTATGCCATACCCATACCAAATGCATGAAAGTATATTAACCATTTCGGGGGAGAAGGCAATATAATCTCAAGTCTTCATAGTAACTAAAATTTAATCTGCCGCCTGTCTCAGGTAAGTCGGTGTGTCCAGTTCAGCTTCGTCAAGAGTGTTGGGGAACGGCAGGGTCTGTTTTCTGACAATTCCAGGATTGCGACGATTAAATATTTTATTCTGCCTGCCGGTCGAGGGATCATACGGTGATACTTCATTGTCTTGAACGGCTTCTTCTTGGGCTTTATTTTTGGCAACAGCCTGAATAGGGCTCTTGATGGTTGCGGCATCTTCAGCGCCGGTTACCCCTGTAGCAATAACAGTAACTCGTATTTCATCTCCGAGGCTGTCATCAAAAAGTGCACCAACAATAATATTTGCGTCTTCATGCGCCTTCTGCGAAATCAGGTTAGATGCTTCCATGAATTCATTCATGGTGAGAGAGTCTTCAGAGGCTGAAATATTGATCAGTACGCCTTTGGCACCATCAATTCCCGCATCCTGTAAAAGAGGATTGTCAATAGCACGTTTTGCAGCATCGATTGCACGATTTTCGCCGACGCCGATGCCGGCTCCCATAAGAGCAGGACCAACTTCCTTCATAACGGCACGAAGGTCGGCAAAGTCGACATTCATATGGCCAGGAAGATTTATCAGGTCGGTAATTCCCTTTACTGCCTGTAAAAGAACCTCGTCTGCTTTTTTCATCATATCCATGAGCTTGCTGCCTTTTTGCATAATGGTCAGAAGGCGGTCATTAGGTATCGTGATAATGGTATCGACGTGTTTTTTTAACTCATTCCAACCTTCTTCAGCCTTTTTCATTCTCGCTCTTGCTTCAAAAAAGAATGGCTTGGTAACAACTGCAACGGTGAGGGCTCCAATCTCCTTGCTGATCTTAGCAATGACGGGTGCTCCACCGGTTCCGGTACCGCCGCCCAGGCCGGCCGTAATAAAAATCATGTCCGCTCCCTTCAGTACCTCGCGGATCTCCTCAAGACTTTCAAAGGCAGCCTCTTTACCCCGTTCAGGATCAGCTCCGGCACCGAGTCCTTTGGTTATCCCGGGGCCAAGCTGCAAACAGACATCAGCCTTGGAGTTTTCCAGGGCCTGTATGTCCGTATTGGCAGCGATGAATTCAATTCCCTGGAGTTGGTTGTCTACCATGGTGTTGACGGCGTTTCCTCCACCACCACCGATCCCAACAACTCTGATTTTGGCCAATGATTCTTCTGCCATTCGAAATTCCATCTTCTCTCCCCCTTTTTCAGTTTCTTTTTGTCTATGAAATCCGTAAGTTCTTTAAACTGGTTTTTATTTTGAAATTGCCAATTCCGATATCATTACAAATATTTACAGGTTGCTGCTGAACCAACCTTTCATCATGCCAACTACGCCTCCTATTGCTTTTTTCCCCGGAACCCGCCATTTCTTGCCTGAGGCATGCCTGCTGGCATAAATTACCAGCCCGGCACCTGTTGCATTCTGTGGTGAGTTAATACTTTCAGGTGCTTCATGAATTTCGCGGGGATATCCTATTCTGACCGGCAGATCAAAAATCTGTTCAGTAAGATCAACGATATGCTCAAGAAGGGCTGTGCCTCCGCTAATAACGACACCGGCATTCAAGCGGTCCTTGTAAGTAGAGTCTATCATCTCCTGGTTGAGGATGATTAACATCTCCTCAATGCGTGGCTCCAGTATTTCGCCCATGATTTTCTGTTTGACTTTTCTGGGTTTTCTGTCACCTACAGTGGGTACTTCAATAACATTGTCACCATCTATCATGGAAGTGAGGGCGGAACCGTAACGATTTTTTAACCGCTCTGCCTCCTGGAAAGGTGTGCGCAATCCTACAGACAGATCGTTGGTCAGGTTATTGCCTCCCAAGCCAAGTTCATACGTATGCTTGATTGTGCCCCCTGAAAAGATAGCCAGGTCAGAAGTGCCTCCGCCGATGTCAAGCAGACCGACTCCAAGGTCCATTTCTTCACGGGATAAAACTGCATTTGCCGATGCTAATGACTCCAGGACAATATCAGCCACCTCGAGACCGGCCCTGTTGCAGCACATAACCAGATTGTGGATAGACGTTGTATCTCCGGTCACAATGTGAACATTGGTCACCAGCCTCACCCCTGTCATGCCGAGTGGATCCTGGATGCCGGTGTGGTCATCCACCATGAATTCCTGTGGCAGAACATGGATGATTTGTTGGTTCTGAGAGAGATTAACAGCTCTGGCAGCATCTATAACACGGTCAATGTCATCCTGACGGATCTCACGGTTTTTAATGCCGACAATGCCCGGACTGTTAAAGCCCTTGATGTGACTCCCGGCAATACCAACACAGACGGTGTTTATTTCGCACCCTGCCATTTCTTCAGCCTGCTCAACTGCCATTCGGATGGAGTGTACCGTGCTTTCGATATTAACGACCACGCCTTTTTTTAAACCTATGGAAGGATGGGTACCGATGCCGATAACAGAAATTTGATCTTCGAGCACCTCGCCAATGACAGCACAGATTTTTGTTGTGCCGACATCAAGTCCTACAATCAGTTCTCCCCGTTGTTTTTTTTCCATCCCTCTTATCCTCTATGCCTACTGTCTGATCCTGTTTTACCTACCAGAATAGTATCCTTCTGATAGTCCAAGCGAATATATGAAACTTTGGAAAATTCTTTTGTTTTATAAAGATTCTTCAAGACCTTTGCCAGGCGGTAGTATCTGGTTGAAATGTCTCCATCTGCTCCCATGTAGATTGGGAATGGTCTTTCAAGCAGATAGAGAAGCAATTCGCCGTTTTGGGTGATATTGATTTCAGAAATATTCTGCTCAGGAAGGATGGAGTTATTTCTGGCGGCCAACTTCAGCAGTCCCATGGCATCTTTCAGGATTTCAGGTGTCCGGGTTGAATGTGTTGAGTAAAAAGAAAAACTCTCAAGTCCTGTAACAACCGGAAAGTCAAGTTCCTGGGTTGGACTTGCAGCTGCAATTATATGCCCCATGTTGTCCAGGTAGAACAGACCGGTCGTCCGGCTCAGCAATGCCACCGGTTTTTTTTCTTTCACGGTGATCAACAATCGATTAGGCCAGTCGCGGCTGATTTCTGCCCCGGCAATCCAAGGGTGGCTTTCCAGCAAAGATTTAATCTGGTCCATATTTATAGCCAGAAGGTTTGAGTGGATATCTATTTTGCTCAACACAGTAATCTGCTCTTTGCTTGCCATCCGGTTGCCATCAATTTTCATGGCAGTTATTTGGAAAAAATCACAGTTGCATAACTTCCGGTATATTTCTTTAGTCATGAAAACGGTAAGCAGTAAAAGCAGAAGTCCAATGAAGGTCCTGATAAACAGTTTCCTTTTCAGGCCGCCGGAAAGATGAGACCCTTTTGTTCCTTTTATTGATTTTATTTTTAAGTTTGCAGCAGGTTTTATTTTCATGACTTGTGTTTTTCATCTCCTAAAATGCGGACTTCAGGCTCAAGTCTTACGCCAAACCGTTTATAGACAGTGTCCTGTACAAGGCGCATGAGGTCAAGAATATCAGTGGCAGAAGCATTGCCGGTATTGATAATGAAGTTGGCATGCTTTCCGGAAATTTTCGCTCCTCCGATGGAATGTCCCTTCAGGCCGGCTTGGTCGATCAGGCTCCCTGCTGACATTTTCGGTGGATTTTTAAAAAAGGAGCCGGCACTGGGTTCGGTAAGGGGTTGTTTTTTTTTGCGTAATTCCTGATATCTACGACAGGCAGCTTTAATTTCTTCTTTGCTGCCAATGGTTAAAATAATGGTTGCGTAAAGCACAACGGTATTCGGTTCCACTCCCCATCCCCGGTATGTGAAGCCAAGATTTTTCCCTTGTTCTGTAAATACTTCACCGTGGTTATCCAAGAGGGTTACAGAATCGAGCAGATTTCCAATTTCATAACCCCAGGCTCCGGCGTTCATTACAACAGCCCCGCCTATACTTCCCGGAATACCAACAGCAAACTCTAATCCCGATAAAGAGTTTGCTGTACAGTCAAGTACGAGTTTAGCTAGCAAACATCCACCGCCGATGCGGAGTGAGGTGCTTTTTTCTTTTTGGCCTGGCTGGTTTCCCAGCTTCTCAATGCTGACAAATTCCCCTTCCAATACAATTGCCACTCCAGGAAGACCATGGTCGGGAACCAGGATATTGCTGCCTCGGCCGATAATCCACCAGCTGATATCATTCTCTCTCAGCCATTGAATCAATCGTTTAAGATCTTCGATATTCGTAACCGAAATTATAGCCTCAGCAGGTCCACCGACTTTGAGGGTTGAATATTGCGACATAGGTCTATCCCACAATATTTTACCCTTCCAGAAGGTGGAAAGATTCTTGCTATGTGAATTAAGTGACGCCATTTTTTCAGTTAATAAGTTTTGTTGTATTACTCGTTAATCATAGTCAGCAGCCTTTCGCCGGCCTGCCAGATATTCCCGGCTCCCAATGACAGGACCACATCACCAGGGGCAAGAATCTCCATGGTCTTATCAAGAAGTTTGTCAAAAGTGGGTTCAAAATAAGCATTGCGGTGGCCATGCTTTTTTATGCCATTTATCATTGCTTCAGCGGTTACTCCAGGTATCGGGGCTTCGCCTGCGCCGTAAATTTCAGTCAGAAGCAATATGTCTGCCTCGTGAAAGGCGGTATAGAAGTCTTCAGCCAATGCACTGGTTCTTGAATAACGGTGTGGCTGAAACAGGACTACTATCCTGCGCTCAGGCCACGCGTCACGTAGGGCGGAGAGGGTAGCCCTGATCTCAGTCGGATGATGTCCATAATCATCAACGACTGTAATATCTCTCCTTTCGCCTTTAATTTGCAATCTCCGCTGCACCCCCGAGAAACTTTGTAAAGCAGCAGCAATAGCATTAAAAGGGATACCCAACTCCAACCCTACAGTGACTGTGGCTAAAGCATTATAAACATTGTGTACGCCCGCAAGAGAGAGCGTGATTTCACCGAGTACTTCGTTCTCTCTGCAGACCTCAAAACGGGAATTGAGACCACTGGTGGAAATTCCCCTGGCATAAACATTCGCCTGGATGGATAGGCCATATGTCAAAATTCTTTTTTTAATCTCAGGCAGGATAGAGGCAACATGCGTATCATCCAGGCAGAGTATGACAGCCCCGTAAAAGGGAATTTTGTCAATAAATTTGAGAAATACCGCTTTTATCTCTTCAATGGAACTGTAAAAGTCGAGATGCTCAAGGTCTATATTTGTCACCACTTCAAGGACAGGTGCAAGCTTTAAGAATGATCCGTCTGATTCATCAGCCTCTGCGATCAGAAAATCTCCCTCGCCCAGTTTGGCATTGCTTCCACCCAGGCAGTCAACTTTACCGCCTATTACGACTGTAGGGTCAAGCCCCGCATGGGCGAGAAGCCAGGCGACCATGGATGTGGTAGTAGTCTTGCCATGACTTCCGGCAATTGCAATGCCGAATTTGTTAAGGCGCATTAACTCTGCCAGCATTTCTGCCCTGGGGATGACTGGAATATGAGAATTGATTGCACCCTGTACTTCCGGATTATCGGCAGCAATGGCAGAGGAGATTACAACGACATCAGCCCCTTTGATCCATGCTGCATCATGGCCAATGTTTATAGTGCCTCCCAGCGATTCCAGGCGACGGGTTATGTCAGATTCCTGCAGGTCTGAACCGCTGATTTTGTAACCAAGATTCAACAGCAATTCCGCAATACCACTCATGCCGATACCGCCGATGCCCACAAAATGTATATGTTTGCTTTTTCTGTACATTATTAGACTTTTCTATTTCATAGGTTTATTAGAAGGCTAAAATCTTTCCAGTATCATCAGCCAGCCTGCTTTTCAGGAGTTTCATGCACGCATTGACAATAGTTGCCGTTGCCTCTGGTTTTGCCACCTTGCCAGAGTTTTCAGCCATTTCAGCAAGAAGTTTTTTGTCGGCCAGAATCCGTTTGATCTCCAGGCCAAGTTTTTCTCCTGTCAGATCTGTCTGCCTGAACATGAGGCCTGCTCCTGCTTCAACCAGATATCGTCCGTTGATTTCCTGATGATTGTCAGCTGCATACGGAAACGGGATAATGATTACAGGTTTATGAAAAACTGTAAGTTCTGCTAAAGTTGTGGCCCCCGCCCTTGAAATTATAAGGTCTGCCTGGGGATAAATTTCTGCCATATCAGTGTAAAAGGCCTGGACCCTGGCGTTTAGACCAAGTTCTATATATTTCTTCCGGACATGGTCCTCGTCGTGTCCACCTGTCTGGTGAATTATAAAGGGTGGAGGTGAAAGGCGGGCTAAACAGTTCTCCGCTGCCTCAAGCATGAGGCTGTTCAGGCGTCTTGCACCCTGGCTGCCCCCTAAAATAAGCAGGGTTGAAGGTTCCTGGCTGGATTTAGGTTTTGCCTCCCTGGAAGCTTTGATAATATTGTCCCGAACCGGGTTGCCGCTTAAAATAGTTTTGTCGGTTGGGAAATATTTTTCACTGCCCGGCAGAGAAACAAAAATCTTAGCGGCGATGTAGCCCAGCAGTTTATTCGCCAGTCCAGGTACGGAATTCTGTTCATGAATACAGGTGGTGACACCCAACAGGCGTGCTGCAAGAATCACCGGACCTGTTACATAGCCGCCCACTCCAAATACAAGGTCTGGTTTGAATTTTCGTATAATCTTTGCAGCTTCCCATAAGGCCAGGGGTTGCTGAAACAGGGCTTTGAGAATAGTGGAAATTTTTTTGCCTTTAATTCCCTGACTTTTGATGGTTGTGGTTTCAAAACCAACATCGGACAGGGCTCTTTTGTCGACCTTTCTTTCGGTGCCGATAAACAACACTTCAGCGTCAGGATATACTCGCAGCATTGCCTGAGCCAGAGATATACCTGGAAAGAGATGGCCTCCGGTACCGCCTCCGGTAACGATAAGCCTCATATGCGTTTTATCTGTTTTCATTTTAATGAGAGACAGCCCTTTCCGTTTTGCCGGCAGAATTGTTCTTCATTTCCAGAACAGAATTTTTAAAAATAGCCCCACGTTCAGCATAGCTTGAAAACATGTCAAAACTTGCACAGGCAGGTGACAGTAGTACCGCATCGCCTGGTACAGCTAAACTCGCCGCCCGGTACACAGCCTCCTGGAGACTGTCCACAGTCTCAATGTTGGTAAAAGCCAAAAAGGCACGAGTCATTTTATCCCTGGCTTCACCAATGAGCAGCATATGTTTGACCTTCTGGTGAACCGGTTCGGAAAGTATTGAATAATCTCCGCCTTTATCCCTTCCTCCGGCAATGAGAATGACAGGTTGCTTTATGGCACCAAGGGCAGAATAAACCGCCCCGACGTTGGTTGCCTTTGAGTCGTCTATGTAACTGACCCCGCCAATATCAGCCACCAGTGACATCCGGTGTTCAAGGGGTTCGAAAGCTACAAGACCCTTTAGAATATCCTGTTGCTGACACCCCATTAAGCGGGCCGCAAGAATTGCTGCTGCTGCATTTTGCAAATTAGGTGAATTTCTCAAGCTGGTTTTGCTCAAGTCGTATTCCTCGCCATGCATGTTGTCGGGCAGGGCGGAATCGCTACTGTTTTTCAGGATAATTTTTTTAGCATGTATGGTCGCACCGGCAAGATCAGTAAGCTCTTCACCAAAAAAGAACTTCTGGTTTTTGGGCCACAGGTATTTGCGGTTCATAATTTCAGCATCGTCAGCATTAAGAATTGCAAAATCATCCGGCCCCTGGGCAGCGAAAATTTTAAATTTGGAATCCACGTAAGCCGAAAACGAGGTATATCGTTCCAGGTGATCCGGGCTGATATTGAGCAGGACAGCTGTTTTGAAAGGCAGGCCGTATTCCCTGCCACCGGTGTCAAGCTGAAAACTGCTTATTTCTGCCACAACAATATCATCATCCTGGGTTCCTGATACATATTCGAAAAGAGGAATACCAATATTGCCCCCCACAAAAACGCTTCGTGAACTTGCCTGGAAAATATCACCTAAAAGGGTTGTCACCGTGGTCTTGCCATTGGTACCTGTTATTCCAACAACTGGGGTTTTCAGGTAATGTGCCGTTATTGCCAACTCACCTAATATTGGGATAGACCTGCGCCTGGCTTCAACAAGTGCTTCAATGGAAAGAGGAATTCCCGGGCTGACAAAGATAAGATCAGCTGAGGTGAAGAGGCCCATGGAGTGTCCACCGGTTTCAAAGGTGATATTGTTCTCCTCAAACCAGGCCAGGATTTCTGGTGCAATAACGTCTTTGTGGGATGAATCAGACACGGTAACGCGGGCACCATGCTGCAGGAAAAATTTTACAGCAGCCACACCTGTTTTTCCCAGGCCAACGACAAGAATAGTTATTCCTGGAGATAGAAAGTTGCCGGTGGCTGTATTTGTTATCGAAGTTGTCATAATGTCTCAATCGAACAATTTACTTGAAAGTCGCACCTACCTCAGTTTCAAGGTTGCCAGGGCCATAAGGCCGAGGATGATGGATATAATCCAGAAACGGACCACAACCTTTGGTTCGGCCCAGCCCTTTTTTTCAAAATGATGGTGAAACGGCGCCATTAGAAAGACCCTTTTGCCGCCGGAAAGTTTGAAAAAAACTACCTGAATAATGACGGACAGGGCTTCCATGACAAAGATGCCACCGACAATCGCCAGCAGTATCTCCTGCTTTGTTATAATTGCTATGGCTCCAAGGGTCCCCCCCATGGACAGTGATCCGACATCTCCCATAAACATATGGGCCGGGTAGGCATTGTACCAGAGAAAACCGAGGGTACTGCCGACAAGCGCGCCGCAGTAGACAGCAAGTTCTCCCGAACCCGGAACAAATGGCATTTGCAGATATTCTGCCAAAAGGGCATGGCCGGCCAGGTATGAAAAAACAAGGTAAACGGAGCCGGTGATGATAATCGGTCCTGCTGCCAGGCCGTCTAATCCGTCAGTCAGATTAACTGCATTGGAAGATCCGACAATAACGAGAATTGCGAAAACAATATAAAACCATCCGAGATCCGGTCTGAAGGCCTTAAAGAAAGGAATGCTTAAATGACCATCAAAGTTTGGGTGACTGTAGAGAATTATCCCGAGAAGAAGGGCACCGGTAATCTGTAATAATAATTTGCCTTTTGCACTTAATCCCTTGCTGCTCTTGATGTTTATTTTTTTAAAATCATCAATGGCCCCAATGACGCCAAACCATAACGTGACCCCCAGAATTAACCAGACATATCGGTTGGTCAGGTCGGTCCAGAGTAGAGTGGCATTGATGATAGTGAATATAATAAGCATGCCACCCATGGTGGGGACGCCTTCTTTTCGCAAATGAGTTTCAGGGCCATCAGCCCTTATTACCTGGCCAATTTGCAGGTTCTTGATATAACGGATAAAGGCAGGGGCAACTAAAACAAAGAAAAGAAAAGCGGTGATTGCAGCGCCAATGGTCCGAAAAGTGATGTAACGGAAGACATTGAATCCTGCAAACAGGGTGTTCAGTGGGTAAAGGAGGTGGTAGAGCATATGTTTTAGTCGCCCGCTGCCTAAATATTGTTTTGATTCTTGAGTAAATCAAGAACCTCTTCCATGCGCATGCCTCTGGATCCCTTGATAAGAAGCCAGTCGTCAGCTTTGATTTTATTGTCCTGCATAAGCTGATTAAGCCAAACAGCAAGATCTTTCTTGCTGTTAAACCCCTTGGCTGTTTCCCGGTCCATACCGGCATCCAATGCGCTTGTCGCCATATTCTGTGCCTGGTGGCTGCCGAATGCAGCCAGAAAATCTATACCGAATTCATAAACTGCTTTTCCTAAAGCCTGGTGAGCGGCATCACTTTTAGCGCCCAACTCCAGCATGTCACCGAGAACCGCCACAGCGCGGTGATCTTTTTTAAGATCTTTTAGAGTGTCGAGAGCAGCCATCATAGATGCAGGGTTGGCATTATAGCAGTCATTAAGTACCTTTATCCCAGATTCCAGTTCTTCTATACAGGTCCGCTTCTCATAAGGTGTGAAAGCTGAGAGTCCTGTGGAGATTTCATCAATGTCAGCGCCTATACCATGAGCCATGGCTGCTGCTGCAAGGCTGTTGCTGACATTATGGCGGCCTATAGCCGTTATTGTTACATGCCTGCTTTCATTTCCTATGTGTAAGGTAAAGGACATCCCATCCTGACCGAGGCTTTCGATGGTGGTCGCCCGAATAAATGCATCGGGACTGTATCCATAAGTAATTTTTTCCTGTGTGAGTTGATCGGCAAGCGAGCTGACAATTTCATCATCGAGGTTGACAACAGCTGTTCCTTCAGGTTTCAGACCGGCAAAGAGTTCATTTTTTGCTTTTGCTACACCCTGTATATCTCCGAGACCTTCGAGGTGTGCCTCCTGAACATTAATAATACAGGCGATGTCTGGATCAGCGATTTCTGTTAAACGGGCAATTTCTCCAGGCCGGTTCATCCCCATTTCGAGAACAGCAATTTCATGATCATCTTTAAGGTTGAGCAAAGTAAGTGGCATGCCGATCAAATTATTAAAATTACCTTCGGTCTTTAAAATGGAGTGATTCTGACTGAGTATTGCGCTGGTCATCTCCTTTACCGTTGTTTTGCCGGAACTACCCGTCATGGCAAGGACCTGCAGGTCATTATTCCATCTGCGCCTGTTTGCAGCCAGTTCACCCAAAGCGTAGAGTGTATTTGGTACCTGCAGAACAGGTATTTGCGGCTGAAAGTCCAGGGAGTCTTCCTCCTGGACTGG
>Ga0209165_10000433_pt1 | contig 14392 bp, 11 predicted proteins | sample tdAd001_FD_187122 | JGI IMG/M metagenome (GOLD analysis project Ga0209165, IMG submission 187122) | Marine sediment microbial communities from the Atlantic coast under amendment with organic carbon and nitrate - tdAd00.1 (SPAdes)... | ecosystem: Environmental > Aquatic > Marine > Coastal >... | reverse complement strand
CAAAAGGAATTTTACACTTAGCAAACAAGAAACCGAGCTCGCCTTAAAAAATGCATTAAGATATATACCTGAAAAATGGCATAAAAAATTGGCGCCGGAGTTTTTAGATGAGCTTTTGACAACGGGAAGAGTTTATGGGTATCGCTTCAGACCGGAAGGAAAAATTATTGGCATGCCGATCGATAAATATAAAGGGAAATGTATTGAAGGAAAAGCATTTCAGGTGATGATCGATAATAATCTGGATTTTGATATAGCACTTTATCCATATGAACTCGTTACTTACGGCGAAACAGGCCAGGTCTGTCAGAACTGGATGCAGTACAAGCTCATCAAACTGTACCTGGAAAAGCTGGAACAGCATCAGACACTGGTTGTCGAATCGGGTCATCCGCTGGGATTATTCGCATCACCCAAGGAAGCGCCGCGAGCAATTATAACCAATGCACTCATGATCGGCACTTTTAACGATCAAGAAAACTGGAACAGGGCTGCTGCATTAGGTGTCGCCAACTACGGCCAGATGACTGCCGGCGGATGGATGTACATCGGTCCCCAGGGAATAGTTCATGGAACTTACAATACGATTTTAAATGCAGGGCGAATACAGCTTGAAATACCTCCGGACAGTGATTTAGGAGGCTATCTTTTTGTATCGTCAGGCCTCGGCGGCATGAGCGGCGCGCAAGGAAAATCTGTAGAGATTGCAAATGGAGTCGGAATTATTGCTGAAGTCGATTATTCAAGAATTCAGACCCGGCATGAACAACAATGGGTCCACGAAATTGTCGATGATCCAGGGAAGGCATTTGAGTCGGCAAAAAAATGCCAGGATAAAAAGCAGGGTATGGCCATTGCTTTTTATGGCAATATCGTTGACCTGCTTGAATACGCAGTAAAACATGAAAAGAAAATTGATCTTTTATCAGACCAGACCTCTTGCCATGCCGTTTATGACGGCGGGTATTGCCCTCAGGGTTTAACATTTGAGCAGCGTACTGAACTTCTTAATAAAGATCCTGAGAAATTCAAAGAATATGTTAACACGTCCTTAATTCGCCATTATGAATTAATTAAAACTCTTGTGGATAGAGGTGTTTACTTTTTTGACTATGGAAACAGCTTTTTGAAGGCGGTATTCGATGCTGGTGTTAAAGAAATCTGTAAAAATGGTGAAAATCCCATGGATGGCTTTATTTTCCCATCTTATGTAGAAGATATAATGGGACCATTGCTGTTTGATTATGGTTACGGTCCGTTTCGGTGGGTTTGTCTCAGCGGAAAAAAACAGGACCTGTTGAAGACAGATATTGCTTCCATGGAATGTATCGATCCAAATAGAAGATACCAGGATAGAGATAATTACGAATGGATGAAAGATGCTAATAAAAACGATCTTGTCGTCGGAACTCAGGCCAGGATATTATATCAGGATGCCATGGGTAGAATGAATATCGCTTTGAGATTCAACGAGATGGTCAGAAATGGAGACATCGGGCCTGTCATGCTGGGAAGAGATCATCACGATACCGGCGGGACCGACTCACCTTTCAGGGAAACAGCAAACATCAAAGACGGCAGTAACATCATGGCGGACATGGCAACCCAATGTTTTGCCGGGAATGCTGCCAGAGGTATGAGTCTGATTGCTTTGCACAACGGCGGCGGCGTGGGAATCGGCAATGCGATAAACGGAGGTTTCGGACTCGTCCTTGACGGGAGTGATAGAGTCAATAATATCATTAAAAACGCAATACCATGGGATGTTATGGGAGGTGTTGCAAGGCGCGCATGGGCGAGAAATGAAAATTCCATTGAAACCAGCATAAATTATAATAAAACAAGAAAAGGAACAGATCATATTACACTCCCGTTTATACCTGATGAAAATCTAATAAAGGATCTAGTGGCCGATTCATTTGAAAAGTAAAAAGGAACAAAACCATGTCAGTCATGAAAAAAATCATCGAGTGCGTACCGAATTTCAGTGAAGGCAGAAATTTGGAAAAAATAGAAATAATCGTCAATTCTTTTCGAGGAAAAAAAGGTGTCAAACTTCTGGATTACCAGAGTGATATGGATCATAATCGGATGGTCGTAACCGTTGTGGGAGAGCCTGTGCCTTTAGAAACTGCCCTGATAGAGGCCCTGGGCTCAGCCATTGAGGTTATCGATATGACTCAGCACAAAGGACAGCATCCGAGAATGGGCGCAATAGACGTGGTTCCATTTATCCCTGTCAAAAATGTTTCCATGACAGAAGCAGTGGATATCTCAAGAAAAGTTGCCAAAGAAGTATCTGAAAAATATAATTTGCCTGTATTTTTATATGAGGAATCCGCCAGCCGGCCCGAAAGACGAAACCTTGCTGATATCAGAAAAGGCCAGTTTGAAGCTATGGCGGATAAAATTAAGCAGCCGGAATGGAAACCTGATTTTGGACCCACAGAAATCCATCCGACTGCCGGTGTAACGGCTGTGGGCGCCAGAATGCCATTGGTTGCATTTAATGTGAATTTAGATACCAACGACCTTACAATCGCCAATAATATCGCTAAAAAAGTCCGTCATATCAGCGGGGGGTTACAATATTGTAAAGGCATCGGCGTAGAATTAAAAGAAAGAGGTATTGTTCAGGTTTCAATGAATATGACGGATTACACGAAAACGGCCCTTTACAGATCATTTGAACTCATTAAAACAGAAGCAAAAAGATGTGGCGTAAATGTTGCCGGCAGCGAAATCATCGGCCTTGTACCCATGGAAGCATTAATAGATACTTCTGTCTATTATCTTGGTATCGAAAATTTTTCCATGAAGCAGGTACTTGAAGCCAGGATCATGGAGTGATGCCTTTACAATATGAGACCTTTGAAAGGGCATCATAGGAGAAAAAACCTATGAACGGAAATGTAATTATCAAGAACGCCTCACAGCTGGTTACCTGCAGCGGGTTTAAAGCAAAACAGGGAAAAGAGATGTCTGATCTGTATGTTGTTGAAGACGGCACTGTGGTTATTGAAGAAGGTATTATCAAGGCAGTGGGAAAAACAGAAGATGTTTTAACCGGTTTTGATGAAGCAGATTTTTATACAAGAGGGTTTGATATCATAGATGCCACGGGCAAGGCGGTTTTGCCTGGGTTTGTCGATTCTCATACACATTTTGTTTTCGCCGGCTACAGGGCTGAAGAGTTTTCCTGGAGACTTCGCGGTGACAGTTACATGGATATCATGAAAAGAGGCGGAGGTATTCTAAATACGGTTAAGGCAACAAGAGCGGCTAATAAAGAAGAATTGATCGAAACAGGAGCAAATCGATTAGATTCAATGGTATCATTCGGCGTGACAACTGTTGAGGGAAAAAGCGGCTATGGTCTAGATCACAGTACAGAAATAAAACAGCTGGAAGTAATGAAGGAATTAAACAACCGTCATCCTGTTGACATCGTTCCAACATTTCTGGGCGCCCATGCAGTTCCTGGGCATTATAAAGGAAGAGAAGATGCATATATCGACTATATCATCGAAAGAGTACTACCCGAAGTTGCGGATCGAAATCTTGCAAAATTTTGTGATGTCTTTTGTGAAAAGAATGTCTTTTCAGTGCGGCAGTCGAGACGACTGTTATTAAAGGCAAAAGAAAACGGATTGAAAATAAAGATTCATGCAGACGAAATTGTCCAGTTAGGCGGGGCTGAATTGGCTGCTGAGATCGGCGCTGTTTCGGCAGATCACCTACTTCAGGCTTCTGATAAAGGGATCATCGATATTGCCAAAGCGGGTGTTGTCGCTACATTGCTTCCAGGAACGGCATTTTGTTTAAAAGAACCTTGCGCGAAGGGGCGATACATGATTGATATGAATTGTGCGGTTGCCCTTGCAACAGACTTAAATCCGGGAAGCTGCTTTTCAGAATCGATACCTTTGGTTTTTGCACTGGCCACACTCTATATGAACATAAGCATAGAGGAGGCAATTACAGCATTAACCATAAACGGTGCATCAGCGCTTGACAGGGCAGATACCATTGGAAGCCTGGACGTAGGAAAGATTGGGGATGTGATTATACTTGAGTATCCGTCATATAAATTCATTCCTTATCATATCGGAATAAGTACTGTTGAAAAAGTAATTAAAAAAGGGGAGTCGATATTTGACAGAGCCGCCGCACCTAATTTGCGGTTATTCGATAGTTGAATCCTATAATATTTATTTAAGGTGAAAAGATGGAAAAAATATTTAATGGTAAAAGGACGGCAAAATTGGGTACTGAAACGAAGCCCGCTGTTGTTAATGTGCAAACAGAAGAAAGATTGAAAGAAGTAGAATCAATATTTGAAGAAAACGGTTGGAAATATACAATTGAATTGGAACCGGATAAATCAGAGGATATTACCGATTTAGAAAGATTGTTGAATCCACCAAAACCAAAGATAGCCGAAAAGAAAGTTGGACGCAATGATCCCTGTCCATGTGGAAGCGGGAATAAGTATAAAAAGTGCTGTGGCAAGTAAAGAATCCCGGCCCAAAGAATCAGGCTTTGGTTTGCCTCTGAAAGGAGCTGTTTTACTTAAAACCGTACAAGTTAAAAGTGTCTAAAGTGCCTAAAGTTATGGTGTCGCTCCCGCCTGCCATTGCAAGGCACAAGCGGGCAGGTCGCTCCGCTGTTTTTATATAATTGGCAGCATTCCTTAACTTTAGCTCACTTTAAACTTTAGTTCACTTCAAACTCTTGCAGCGCAACGCAGAAGTTGGACTTTTTACGAAGCCGTCAAGTTTCAATTCCATACAGACGACAGGTATTATCCCATACTTTGGCTGACAGATGTTCGGGATCTTCTCCTCTTATCTTTGCCAGTTTAAGCAAAACCGTGCGCACAAAAGCCGGTTCATTCCGTCTTGTGTGGTTTTTTTCTGGTGCAGGTGTCAGATAGGGTGCATCGGTTTCAACCAGGATACGATCCACAGGGATAGAGGGTACAAGCTTGCGCAAATCCGCTCCACGTACTTTTATGGTAACTATGCCGGTAATACCGATATAGAGACCGAGGTCAAGATACTGTTTCAGCTCAGCATCATTTCCGCCGAAGCAGTGTATCACCCCGTTTTCTCCATTTTTGAAATACGTTTTCAGAATTTCGATTAAACGGCCGTTGCTGTCACGCTCATGAAAAATAACAGGAAGATCGAGTTCAGAGGCAATCTCAAGCTGTCGGATAAGCCACTTTTCCTGGATATCTCTGGGTGAAAACATCCGGTTAAAATCGAGTCCGATCTCTCCCCATGCACGTACCCTTGGGTTTTTCGCAAGTTTTTTAAGAGTTTCGAGCGTCGCTTCATTGCAGTCTTTGGCATCATGAGGATGGATTCCAACTGAGGCATACAAACCGGAAAGGGATTTAGCCAGGGAAACGGCTTTGATGGAACGCTGTCTGGTTGTTCCCACGATCATTGCCGCAACAACACCGGCGTCATGCATACGCTTGACAACCTCTTTGATATCGCTGTTATATATCCGGTCATCAATATGGCAGTGACTGTCAAACAGTTTCATTACGAGCCGTTATCCACGAGTTTTTTCAGAAAAAATTTCATCATACCTGGAATGGTAATATTTTCAAAAAGCTAAAGTGTTACTATTATGGTAGTCCGGGCTATGAGTCAAACTCAAGCGGTGTTACCGTTTCAACAAGTTCCAGGGCAAGCATTTCTTCAATAACATACTGTGGAATCGATACATTTGTTTTGAGGAAAATGATGTTCATTTTCCCGGTTTCTTCCTGCCCCACCTGCATCTGGTCTATGTTAATGTTATTCTTGCCTAGAAGGGTTGCGAAACTTCCTATGGCACCCGGCTTGTCATGATTATATATCAGCGAGATATGGCCGGTTGGAATTAACTCGAGCCGGAAGTTATTAATTTTTACTATCCTGAGTTCGTTTTTGCCGAATATTGTTCCTGACACCGTATTTTCCATTTCTGTAGTAATAACCCGGACTGTAATCAGGTTAATATACTCCCTGGAATCATCGCTACTCGACTCCGTGATTTTTATACCCCTTTCCTTGGCAAGTATCTGCGCATTGACAAAATTCACATCATCCTTGACCATATGAGCCAACAATCCCCTTAGAACTGCTATTGAGACCGGAGACAAATTAACTTCCTTAAAATCCCCGGCGTACTCAATGATGACTTCTTTTATCGCGCCTTTAGTAAGCTGAGCATGGAGACTTCCCATCTGATCTGCCAGTGTCAATAACGGGTTCAGCTTTTTAAGCAGATCGCCGCTTAAAGATGGAACATTGACTGCATTCATGATTGTATCGTTCTTCAGATAATCAATTATCTGGCCAGCCACATCGACCGCCACTTTGGTCTGGGCTTCACGGGTGGAAGCTCCCAGGTGAGGCGTACAAATTAGACGGTCAAATTCAAAGAGCGAACATACTCCCGGGGGTTCGGTTTCGAAGACATCCAATGCTGCTCCGGCGACCTTGCCGGACTTCATTGCATCATAAAGATCAGCCTCATCAACAATACCGCCACGGGCACAGTTTACGATCATTACACCGTCCTTCATCTGATCGAAAGCATCCTTATTGATCAAACCGATTGTGCTTTTGAGCTTGGGAACATGTATCGTTATATAATCAGACCTGCGATATAACTCTCCAAGAGATGCACTTTCAAAGCCCACCTTCTCAATTTGGTCCGGCGTGACAAATGGGTCGTGTACAATCACCTGCATTTTCAGACCCCGAGCACGATCTGCCACAATGGAACCAATCTTTCCGAAACCGATAACACCGAGAGTCTTGTTGTATAATTCTCTGCCCTGGAGTTTCTTCTTGTCCCATCTCCCGGCTTTTAATGACGCGGTTCCTTCTGGTATATTGCGTGACAGGGAGAATATCATGGCAATGGCATGTTCGGCTGTCGTTATAACATTTCCACCCGGCGTATTCATAACAACAACGCCATGTTTAGTCGCCGCCGGTATATCGACATTGTCAAGTCCGATTCCGGCACGACCCACAACTTTCAATCGTGTTGCCGCTTCCAGGAGATCCTCGGTTACTTTGGTAGCACTTCGGATAACCAGGGCGTCATAGTCTCCGATGATACTTTTAAGCTCTTCGGGAGATAGTCCTGTATTAACTTCAACTTCAATCCCTTCTTGATCCTGAAACATTTTGATACCGGCTTCACCCAGGTTATCACTGACCAACACTTTCATGATTTTCCTCCCGAAAATAAAAACATTTAACTTGATGAATTCGTAAAAAGGTCCCTGCTCTGAATTTTTACGAAACCATTAAAATTATGCAAGCATTATATTTAATTATTTTTTAGATTCAACTTATATTTTATTGGTTCTTAACATGTTAATTGTGTATATCCTATAAAGCTGTGATAAAAGCATACCTGCAAACATGAGCGCGCAGCCGAAAAGTTCCCGGAATGCGAGGGTTTCATTTAAAATAAGCCAGCCGCCTAATGCAGCAAAAACTGCCTCCAGGCTCAATAAAATGGCCGCATGGGCCGGATGGGCGTTTCTTTGAGCCACGACCTGGAGGGTGTAGGCCACGCCTACGGAAAGAACGCCACCGTATAAAATTGGAATGGTTGCCTTGAAAAGAGCTTCTAGAACAATCACCTCGGTAAAAACCGCCGTGATAAGGCTTAAGACCGAACAAGCAGCGAACTGGGTAAAGGCCAGCTTTAAAGAATCCATTTTAGGTGAAAGCCATCCGATGATGAGGACGTGTCCGGCCCATAAGAACGCGCCCGCAAGCTCTAACATATCGCCGAAGGAAATGGAGAATTCATCTGTAATGCATAATAGATAAAGACCGGCTGCAGCAAGAAGTGCACCGATCCAGGTTCCGGCATCCGTACGCTGCCCCAATAAAAGACCCAGAATCGGCACGATGACCACATATAGCCCGGTAATAAAACCGGCATTGCCCGCCGTGGTATAAACAAGGCCCACCTGTTGTAAAGATGCGGCCGCAAAAAGGGTTAGTCCTAAAATACCGCCGCCGAATATTATGGTTCTGGTGCTTGGGCGTGTCAGGATTTCCCTGCTATTGGCTTGATGTTTTCTTTTGCGTAAAATCAAAGGGAGAAGGACAAAACTTCCCAGGGCAAAACGAACGCCATTAAATGTAAACGGCCCCACATACTCCATCCCCACCCGTTGAGCCACAAAGGCGAAACCCCAGATGACCGCGGTCAGAAGAAGCAGAGAGTCAGATTTCAAAGTTAGTATGTTCATGAATATTCCATGTTGCAAGTATTAAAAGTGGGACCATATATAATCGGTCATTCTGAGTCAAGTATTGATGGCTTCGTAAAAAATCCAACTTCTGCGTTGCGCTGCATTCCCTGCCCAGTTAAATTTTTATAATACCATAATGGGCTTATGGTAAAATCTTTCTTTCTTCATTGAGTGGATAAACCGTAAAAGTTGCAAGTGAGCTAAATTTAAGGAATCGCTACGCTCCGGCTTCTATAATAATTGGCAGTATTCCTTAACTTTAGGCATTTTAGATCACTTTAGATCACTTCACACTTAATTGGCTATGCATTTTTTTTGCCATAAAAAACACAAAATTCACAACTAAGGAACTAACGGCATTAATTATTTGTCGTTGGACGAATCAGACTTTTGAAACCCATTTTAGAGGTACTTAAGCAGGTATTATAATAGAACGGACCGATTTTACTTAGTTTTATGATCTGTGGGTGCACAATATGTTGTAATTTATCTTAATAGACTACAATATATTCTAATTCATTAGAATTATATATAAATTATATATAATTTTACTTGACATAATAAAATTACAAATTTATGAATAATCATAAACTTCAACGTGTTGACAGTCTGATCTGTTATTAAGAAATGAGATACCTAATATTATCCTTGTTATTCATAATTTCTATTTATCCGGCAAATGTCTTTGGCCAGTGTATTAAAGGTGATTGTAAGAATGGACCAGGCACCTATAAGTATTCTGATGGCACTGAATATAAGGGCCAATGGAAAAACGGCAGGTTGGATGGACAGGGAATTCTCACCTATCCGGACGGTAGTAAATATGTGGGACAATTTAAGGATAATCGCAGGAATGGGCAAGGAACTTATACTTATCCAGACAATAGTAAATATGTGGGACAATTTAAGGATAATTATAGAAATAGGCAAGGAACTTACAATTATTCAGACGGTAGTAAATATGTGGGACAATGGAAGGATGGTAAGAAGCATGGGCAAGGAACTTATATCTTACCCGGTGGTGGTAGACAGGTAGGTCAGTGGAATAATAATAAGTTCATTGAAAACCCGAAATCTTATAAAGTACATAAGTACCCACCGAAAAAGATGGCAGAAGAAAGACCCCGGAAAGCTGAATCTTCCAAGTCTTTAAAAATTTCCAAGAAAAGTTCGAAGAAGCGTTATCACATGGTTAAGGCTGGTGAAACACTTTACAGCATCAGTTACCGGTATGGCTTAACGGTAAAAAAGATACAGCTTCAGAACAAGCTGTTCGATAGATCTGTGATTTACCCGGGGCAGAAACTTTTAGTAACCTTCTAAATAGCCGCAAATGTCCCAGAGAAGAGCTTTTAAAGGTTGTATTTTAAAAGGGATTATTAAGGTGGCGCTTAATAAATGGCTTCGCTGGTGTACGTGCATCTTATTCCTCGGTCATCTGCATATATATGCAAAATATGATGTGCACCTGGTTTAATAACGGCATTTAGGGAAGCCTTCATATTAAGAATCGACTCTTGGTATGTGCTATAAATTGGGCTATTACATATCACGAGAATATTCCGGATTCGGGCGACTCCACGCTCAACCAGGGTGATGGCTCACCGAACTGGATGATGCCTTGAAATAAATATTAGAAGCTTTCAAGGCAAACAGGCAGGGTCAGCAATGATCCTGCCTTTATTTTATGTTCGCACTTCAGACATTCAGCCCTATGTGTTGACTTCTTAATGTGTAAAAAATTAAAAGCAAAATGTTACAAAGGTCCCAATTGTAAAAAAAACATCATGTAGTAAAAAGAAGGAAATATAAGGAAAAACCGCTCATGACCAAATCATACAAACACATAGAAACCAAACTTATTCACGCCGGTGAGCCAGAACCGCTTATTATGGGAGCCGTCAGTATGCCGATTTTTCAATCTTCGACGTTTGCATATACCGGTCAGGACAGTTATCACGATCTAAAATACATTCGCCTGAACAACACTCCTAACCATATTGTTCTCCACCAGAAGTTGGCAGCGCTGGAAAACGCAGAAGCTGCCATTGTAACCTCCAGTGGTATGGCTGCAATCACAACAACGCTTTTAACCCTGCTTGATCCGGGTGATCATTTTCTGGCCCAAGATTGTTTGTATGGAGGTACGTACGACTTCCTTACCAAGGATTTTGCCACATTGGGAATTTCATTTGATTTCATCGATGGTGACGATCCGCATTCCTGGGAAAGCAAATTACAAACCAATACCAAAGCAGTTTATGTTGAAACTATAACCAATCCCCTGATGCAGGTTGCAGACCTCAAATCTTTAATTGAATTTACCAAAGCCCATAACCTAATTTCGATAATAGACAATACTTTTGCAAGCCCGATTAACTTTCGCCCACCAGAATGGGGCTTCGATCTCTCTCTACATAGCTGTACCAAATATCTCAACGGTCACTCGGATATCGTTTCCGGGGCTGTTATCGGCAATGCCGACCTGATTAAAAAGATCTTGCATAAACTCAATCATCTTGGCGGCTCCCTGGATCCTCACGCTTGCTTCCTGCTTCATCGCGGCATTAAAACACTGGCAGTCAGGATTAAACATCAGAATAAAAGTTCACTTGAGATCGCAAAATATTTGGAAAACCACCCGGCAATCAAGCTAGTTAACTATCCTGGACTTGAAAGCCATCCCGGTCACCGGTATGCCCGTGATTTATTTAACGGCTGTGGCGGTATGCTGAGTTTCGAATTAAAAGGCGGAGTCGAGGCGGCTGAGCAATTTTTAAAAAATGTGGTCCTGCCGATCAGCGCCCCGAGTCTCGGTGGTGTGGAATCACTGATCACCCGCCCCGTTACAACGTCTCACTCGGGGATGTCTCGCAAAGAGCTTCAAACGCTGGGAATTTCAGACAGCCTGGTTAGGCTATCGGTCGGCATCGAAGCTACTGAGGACCTTATTGAGGATTTTGATCAGGCGCTAATAGCTTAACGAAAAATCATAGTTTTAGTTCGGGCACTATCTATGTAACTGCTTTTCTTAAAATCTCTGTTAGTTCTTCATCTGTTAACTTAACGGGATTCCCTTTCATACTGCTTGCTTTTTTAGATCTGTCAACCAGTTCGGTAAAGTGATCTTCAGTTATCCCAAAATTAGAAAGCACTGGCACATCCAATGTTTCACAAAGATTAAGCATCCAGCCAATTCCATCTTCTGCCCTGGCATCTGACTTGCCGGTCAAAACTTTTGCAACTTCATCATAACGTAATAAAAATTGATGAGAAGAATGCCGTTGTAAAACCCTGACATTTACTTCCATAACAAAAGGCAGCAGTCGGGCACAAATTACTCCATGGGGAGCAGGAAACATGGCTCCCATTGGGCCTGCAAACCCGTGAACAGCACCAAGTTTTGAGTTTGCAAGAGCTAAGCCTCCAAAAAGACTAACAATAGCCATATTTTCACGGGCCGCTGTATCGCTTCCATCCTCAAAAGCCCGGCGCAATGAACGAGCAGCACGTTTTAGACCATCGAGACATATGGCATCTGTAAGTGGATTTGATTTCACAGAAACAAATGATTCTAAAATCTGGGTTATGGCATCCAGTCCGGTGCCGGCAGTTATTGATGGAGGCATTGAATATGTTAGTTCCGGATCGACTACAGCCAGATCTGGCAGCATCATAGGACTACGCAGACTTACCTTAACCTTATGTTCCGGTGAAGTCAGCACTGAGTTTCTGGTAACTTCGGCACCTGTCCCGGCAGTTGTCGGTATGGCTATGCAGGAAGCCGGCGCGCGAAATAAATTTTTTCCTCGCCCAATAACCTCCAGATAGTCCATAATATCGCCGCTATTGGTCAACAGTGCGGCGATGGCCTTGGCCGTATCAATGGCACTTCCACCACCCATGCCAATCACAACTTCACAGGCATTTTGACGAGCAGTTTGTACTCCTTCAGTGATCAGTTTTATTGTCGGCTCACCGGAAACACTAAAAGTAAAAGTTTTCATACCGGTTTTTTTAAACGATTCCAATAATGGAATGGCACGTTCAACATTCCGGCCCGTGACGAGCAAGACACTGTTTCCCATCTCTGAAGTTAATGGCGCAACTTCTTTTACAGTTCCCTTTCCAAAAATAATACGTGAAGCTGTTGCAAATTCAAATCTCATAACTAATCCCATCCCTTCTCGTCCGGGAACACATTTGTGAGTTTAATGCTAGTGCGCGGCTCTGCCATCATGTCGGCTACAGCGTCTCTCCATATCTTATAATGCTCGGTTTCTTTATGCTTTGCCGGGTCCTCAGGCGTTCTGTAGACCTCAACAAGGATGAAACGGGCGGGGTCATCCTGTTGCTGCACAACATCAAAACGTGCAATCCCTGATTCCTTAATACTGTTACGTGCATTTTCCAAAGTGGCCTGTCTGAAAGCTTCTATTTGATCTGCTTTAACATGGACAAAAACATGAACTATAAACATAATATCCCCCTCATTATTAAAAACCGCTCTTTTTTTTGAAGATTTGGGTCATATTTCCTTGAATCAAAAATATTCGGCAGTATGATCAGGTTTTGGTTGCGTGCCTTAACCGCAAATACTTCATTACTATTGCCAAAGTCCAGGACATCGATGTCCTGAGGGCGCTAAAAAGGAATTAGAGGATGCCACCGGTAAGATTAAAGGGTTGTTTCAATAAAAGGTAAAGTTTTTTACAAGAGCAACGCATGCATTAAGGGTTAAAAGTGTATATTTTCAATTTTCGCTCCCAGAACGTCTCTGATTCGCGCCATTGCCTTCTGAACGTTTTCATAACTATTAAAGGCGCTGATGCGGATGAAACCCTTTCCGCATTTGCCAAACCCGGGCCCCGGAGTTGTAACTACGCCGGCTTTTTTAAGCAGCAGATTAAAAAATTCCCAGGCATCGCTTTTACAGTTCACCCAGATATAAGGTGAATTTTCACCGCCTACAAATTCAAAACCAAGTTCTGCCATCTCTTTTCGGATCAGAGCAGCATTTTTTAGATAATAGTCTATCATCTCGATAATCTGAGCTTTTCCTTCTTCACTGTAAACCGCTTCGGCTGCTTTCTGAACAGGATAAGATACACCATTAAACTTGGTAGATTGTCGCCGATTCCACAAAGCATGTAATGAATGCTTTTGTCCGCTACCGTCATAGGCCATGCAGGCTTTTGGAACAACGGTATAAGCACAACGAGTGCCGGTAAAACCGGCGGTCTTGGAAAAGCTCCTGAACTCGATGGCCACTTGGCGAGCGCCTTGTATCTCAAAAATCGAGCGTGGAAGGGTTTTGTCTCGAATAAATGCTTCATAGGCCGCATCATAAAGAATCACCGCCTTGTTCTCACGTGCAAAATCAACCCAGGTCTCTAAAGTCTCCCTGGAAATGGTTGCACCGGTGGGATTGTTTGGAAAACACAGATAAATCAGGTCCACCGATTTTTCAGGAATGGGCGGAACAAATCCGTTTTCCGGCAGACTTTTTAAATATAGGATCTTGTCATATTTTCCGTCATAAAACTTTCCTGTTCGACCGGCCATAACATTAGTATCAAGATAGACCGGATATACCGGATCCGGAATCGCCAGGCGAATATCGGTGGCAAACAGCTCCTGGATATTGCCCGAATCACATTTGGAGCCGTCGCTGATAAAAATCTCATCCGAACTGATATCCGCCCCCCGGGCTTGAAAATCGCTTAAGGCGATCTTGTCCCTTAGAAATTCATACCCCTGTTCAGGCCCGTAGCCTCGGAAAGTAGCATCCGAGCCCATTTCTTCTACACTTTTTTGAAATGCTTGAATGCATGCCTGTGGAAGTGGCAACGTTACATCACCGATCCCCAGGCGAATGATCTTGGCATCCGGATTCTCTTTCTGATATTCGGACACGCGATTGGCGATTTCGACAAACAGATAAGAAGACTGAAGTTTAAGAAAGTTTTCATTTATTCGGATCATAATTCAACCTTTCATTGGGATGGTTTCTATTAAAAAGGTTATTTCTTTTTACGATCTTTAATGAACATATAAATTAGATATGCCACCCCTACCAATGAAGCAAGTTTGAAAATCCATAAT
>Ga0209165_10000431_pt1 | contig 14419 bp, 9 predicted proteins | sample tdAd001_FD_187122 | JGI IMG/M metagenome (GOLD analysis project Ga0209165, IMG submission 187122) | Marine sediment microbial communities from the Atlantic coast under amendment with organic carbon and nitrate - tdAd00.1 (SPAdes)... | ecosystem: Environmental > Aquatic > Marine > Coastal >... | reverse complement strand
TCGAGTTCTGGCCCGACACGGTGTGGTAGGCGTCGCCATTGAAGTCTGCCTCGTACCCGGCCTGAATGAGAGCCAGGGCCTTTTTCTCTTCGCGGACCTTCCACTCGATGAAGTCGATGATTTCGGGGTGGTCCATGTCGAGGCACACCATCTTCGCGGCGCGGCGCGTGGTGCCGCCGGACTTGGTCGCGCCAGCAGCGCGGTCCAGCACTTCGAGAAAGCTCATCAGGCCGCTCGAAGTGCCGCCGCCGGAAAGCTTCTCCTGCTTGCCCCGGATCTTCGAGAAGTTGGTGCCGGTGCCTGAGCCGTACTTGAAGAGACGCGCTTCGTTCTTGATCAGGTCGTAGATCGCCATGAGGTCGTCGTTGACCGCCTGAATGAAGCAAGCCGAGCACTGCGGATGCTCGTATGCGGTGTCGGTCTCGAAGATGACGTCTTGCTCGGGGTCCCAGGCGTAGTTGCCGCCCGACCCTTCGATGCCGTAGCGCTGATAGAGGCCGCAGTTGAACCAAACCGGGGAGTTGAAGGCTGCCTTTTGATGGATGAGGAGGTGAGAGAGCTCGGCCTCGAAGGTGTCCGCGGCGTCTTGGTCGGCAAAGTATCCGCCGAACTTGTCACCGGCCTCCCGGAGCGAGTGGGCGACGCGGTAAACCAACTGACGAACGCTGCGCTCGCCCTTGTTCTTGTCACCGTCGATACCAGCCTTCCGGAAGTACTTGGAGACCGCGATGTCGGTCGCGAGCTGGCTCCACCCCTCCGGAACTTGCGCGCCTTTGAGCTCGAACACCACCGAGCCGTCCGAGTTGGTGATCTGGCTGTCTCGAAGGACGTATTCGACCTCCTCGAGCGGGTCCGTGCCCGGTTCCGTGAGCTTGCGATCTATCGATAGGCCGCCCGCTTTCTGCGAAACCTCGGCCCTCCGGGCCCCTTCGATCTCCAAATTGCTAGTCATTCCCCTAGTATCTAATGCCACAGCATACCTCCAACCAGACGCAACTCACCACCCAGGTAGAATCCACCGTTCATCCCCAGGTGGAGCACCTCTATCCACAATCGTCCCACAAGGGATTGCGCTAGCAGCCTCCTTGCCACCACAACCGCTTGGGGGCGAGCCTGCGAAGTAGCTCCGCCAAGCCAGCCCAGTCAAGCAGAAACGATCAGCCCGATGTGCTTTCTTCTTTTCCCCTTTGATTTCCAATGCTTGTGAGGGGCGAGAGTACGTGTTTTCTGCAATTTCGCACTGCGTCATACTCCCGCCTCGCTCAAGTCGCATTAGATGACACCTTATGTATGGCCATCATGGCCATGGTACAAGATGTTGGGGCATCTATTCAAAAAACCCGCAACATTTAGGGGTGGCATGTCGGTGGCTGTCCGACAGTGAAAGATGCTATCCGACCCCCGAATTGGCGGATCCCGTCCCCTGTGACGCCCTCAAGATCGTTCCCCAAGTCCGCGTAATGCGGGTCGTTCTCCGCGCTGCACCGTGCCGCACCGACGAAGTGCGATAAGACCGGCCGATGAAGGTGCACCTGGTCGACGGAACTTACGAGCTCTTCCGATCGTGGTTTGGTGCGCCGGAGTCGAAGTCGCCAACGGGAAAAGAAGTCGGCGCGACGCGTGGCTTCTTGCGATCGATGGCTGCGATGCTTCGGGACGACGAGGTAACGCACGTCGGTTGCGCGTTCGACAACACCGTCGAGTCGTTCCGCAATGACCTCTTCGACGGCTACAAGACGGGCGAAGGGTTGGAACCGGAGCTCTTCGATCAGTTCTCTTTGGTCGAGCGCGCAAGCAAGGCGCTCGGCATGGTCACGTGGCCAATGGTCGACTTCGAAGCCGACGACGCGCTTGCCGCGGCCGCCTCGAAGTTTCGCGATGCGCCGGCAGTGCAGCAGGTCGTGATTTGCTCGCCCGACAAAGACCTGTGCCAGTGCGTGCGCGGCAACAGTGTCGTCACGCTCGATCGACGTCGAGAGATCGTCTTGAACGAAGATGGAGTGCGCGAAAAATTCGGAGTGTCACCGGAATCGATTCCTGACTACTTGGCGCTCGTCGGAGATGCGGCGGATGGGATCCCCGGTATCGCGCGCTGGGGAGCCAAGAGCGCGTCCGCCGTGCTCGCGAAGTTCACTCACCTCGACAACGTTCCAGATGATCACGAGCGGTGGGACATGAAGGTTCGCGGCAGCGCAACGCTCGCGCGCAACCTGACGGAGCAACGCAACGACGCGATGCTGTACCGAACGCTCGCAACATTGCGAACCGATGCGCCGATCGACGAGTCGTTGGACGACCTTCGTTGGAGAGGACCCGACCGTCCTGCGCTCGAAGCGTTGTGTGAAGAGCTCGGCGAGCGTACGCTGCTCGATCGGATCTGAGACTAGGAGAAACGGATATCGGGGTGCAGGGTGTCGAGATACCGTCGCGCCCGATTCACGTAACCCGCTGCGCCCTTTTCGAGCCCGGCGCCTTCGCTCGGATCGATCTGACGAACCACCTTCCCGGGAGAGCCGAGAACCACGGAATAGTCAGGAATTTCCTGGCCTTGAGTGACCAGCGCATTGGCGCCGATCGTGCAGTACTTGCCGATTTTCGCGTGATTGAGAACCACCGCATTGATCCCGATCAAGCTGTAGTCACCCACCTCGCAACCATGAACGACGGCGTGGTGGCCGACCGTCACGCCACGACCGAGAATCAGGCGGATGCCGGGATCGGTATGCAACAGGGCTCCGTCCTGAACGTTGGTCTCTTCACCGACGATGATCTCGTCCGTGTCGCCACGAAGAACCGCATTGAACCAAACGCTCGATTTGTCCTTGAGGACGACGGAACCGATCAGGTCGGCCGAATCTGCGACGAAGACCTCGCCTTCAAACCGTACCCGCTGTTCTCCGAGCTCGTAGATCATCAGAGCGCGCTGCCTTTGAACAGCACCGGGGAATAGATGTTGATGCCGATGGTGACTTGCCAGGTTTCCGCATTGAGCTCCGAAGCACGGGTCGTGAAACCGTACAATGCCGGGAAACGGAAACTCGCGAAGATGTCCATCATCGAAGTACCGGCCTCGACGGTGTAGCCTGCGCCAAGTCCGAGCGGGATGAAATAGAACGGACCTCGGATCAAGCCCGACGTGGCGGTGCGAATCGTATGACCCAGGTCGAAGAAATTCATGCCGCTGTTCAGCTTCAAGAAGAACTGATCCGTGGCGTTGGCGATGAAACCAAACGGAATGTTCAGCGACCAAACCGACGGGCCTTGCGGGTTGTTGTCGACGACGAATTGCATTCCCGTATCGAAGGTGAACTGCTCCTGAATGATGAAGCGGAGCGGGATGCCTCCGAGGAAGCCGAACTCGGTCCTCGACGGAATCCGAAACACCGCATCGATGCCGACCTTCACGACCTCGCTCTCAAACGCCTCGAAGCGCGCGTAGAACGGAATGTCTCCGAACTTCGCCTCGGGCGACATGCTGAAGGTGATCAGTCCTTCCCCGCCGAAACCGAAATTGGGAAAGACGCTGATGTCTGGATAGGACCCCATGCGATATCGGGAGAAGCCGATCTCGAAGTCGTCGGCAACCGTGATCGCGACGCCAAAGTTCATCGTCGAGATCGTGCCGGTTGTGCCGAACGGCCTATCGGCCCCCTGGGGGTCCTCGGTCCGGCGGCCGACGACCGTATCAAAGGTGCCCCGCATCATGCCGCGGGGCATCGTCAGGTTTCGGTTCGCATATCGGATATCGTAGCTCTCCGATGCGTGGGGCTTCCGCTTGCCGATCTCGGGTGGCTCGGTCTCCTCGACCCAGTCGGGATTCTGCGGGGAGCGCTCCTCATACTCGGTCGGGGCCGCGTCGGCCCAGTCGGGATTCGGCTCGGTCCGCGCCGGCTCGGTCGGCTCCGGTGCAGGCGGCGCCTCGGGCGTGGGCTCCGGTGGAGGGGGCGGCGGCTCCGGTTCGGCGGGAGCCGCAATCGGCTCACCCCAGCCCCCTGACTGCGCAAACGTGGAGGCCGGCAGCGCAAGCATGGCGAGGCTGACGATCGAGAAAAGACAGAAGCTTCTACACACGAACCCGGCCATAAACCAATCCTCCTGCCGTGCCAAGCGCGGACCTTGGCCCCACATTGCGCGGAAGGCGCACATGCCTATACTCGCGGCCCTCTGGCGATGTAGCTCAGGTGGTTAGAGCGGGCGTTTCATACGCGCTAGGTCGGTGGTTCGAGTCCACCCATCGCCACCAGGTGGAACGATGCGTTCGTCGAAAAGCGCAAGCCGTCTCACTTGACTGAACGCCCGTACTGCGTAGCGTAAAGGCATGCCTGTAGCGTCACGCCGACGACTCGCGACGCATGCTGGCGTGCAGGCTGCGGGGCTATCCTTCGTTCTCTCGGTAGCGGGTTGGTTTGCGTTGCAGTGGGCCGGCATCGATGTCGCTCTGCCCATCTTCGCCTGGGTGACCGCCGTTGCGACCAGCGTCGCCGGGTTGCTGACGGCGTTTTACGTCGAGCTTTCGGTCGGCCGACGCATCGCGAGAGTGGTGCGAGTCCTCGAAGCGCACGCGAGGGAGAGCAGCCTGCAGCGCTTGCCCAATTTGGGTTACGACGAGATCGGCGAAATCGGCCGCGCGGTCAACGACTTGCTTGCCAATCTCACCTCGCTCGAGGTGCGCATGATCGAACAGGGGCAGGAGCTGCGCCACACGCGCGAAGAGCTGGTGCTGAAGAAGGCCCTGGGCCTGAAGTCGGCCGAGCTCGAGCAGCGGCTTCGCGAGCGAGCCCTCCTCTTCGATATCGTCCGCGCAAGTGCGTCGGAGCAGGAGCTCGACGCCGTCCTCGATGACATCGCCACCCGTCTGGGCAAGGCGCTTCACCTACGCGAATGCCTTCTGTTCCTGGTCGACTCCCAGACGCGACGCCTGACACTGCGGGCCGCCTTTGGCTTTGAACGCCCCGGAGAGCTCCTCGAGCGCATCGTAATCTTCGATGAGAATGCGCTCGGGAAGGTCGCTGAGCTTGGTCAGCCGATCATGATCGGCGACCTTGCGCAGCTCGATGGCGAGCCGCTGTGGGAGCCGATCCCGCAGAGCGGCTCCATCGCGATCCTTCCCGTCGTCCACCACGGACAGATCACCGGCGTCCTGGCAGCGTCCCGCGAGCAAACCAGTGGCTTTTCCGCCGTCGAGACCGGGCTGCTGGAAGCGATCTCCGACCAACTCGGCCTTGCGATTCGTCACACCCAGCTGTTCGACGAGCTCCGGCGCGGCTCCCAGCACGACGACCTCACCGGCCTGGGCAACCGCCGCCTGCTCCGCATCCGGTTGGAGGACGAGCTCCATCGCTCCGAGCGATTCGACCAGGCAGTGAGCATCCTCGCGATCGACATCGATTACTTCAAGGCACTCAATGACCGGCATGGGCACCCGACTGGAGACGCCTCGCTGCGCAAGCTCGCGGGTCTCATGACGCGAAACCTGCGTCGCATCGACACGATCGCTCGAATCGGAGGCGAAGAGTTCGTCGTGCTTCTCCCACGCACCGACCTCGCCGCTGCGGTCCAGGTAGCCGACAAGCTTCGCTCGATCGTCGAGCGCACGGAGTTTCCCGGCGGCGACGGCCAGCCAGGCGGGACGTTGACGATCAGCGTGGGCGTTGCAGCGCTCGACCAGGAGGAAACCGGCGCCGACTTGCTCTCGCGCGCCGACACCGCGCTCTACGAGGCCAAAGAGCGCGGCCGGAACTGTGTGGTCACCGCCGCTCAGCCAGCTGGCTCGGCGCGGTCCTTGACCAGATCGCGAATCTGACGAAGCTCGAAGGGCTTCTCGAGGCAGGTCAGAGGCGTTTTCTTGAGGAACTCCCGGGCTTCCGCCGTGAACGCGCCGCCGGTCATGAAGACGAATCGCGGGGCTACCTCGGGACGCTGCTCGGACACCCTGGCAAACACCTCCATTCCGCTCACCTCAGGCATCATCAGGTCGCAGAAGACGACGTCAAACGGCTCGTCCGAGCACAGTCGCTCGATCGCCTCCTCCCCGGTCGAGAACACCTGCACGTCGTGGCCGCGCAGCGCCCGCCGAATCGAACGACCGACCAACGGCTCGTCGTCGACGACGATGACGCATGCGCGAGCGCCGGGTGTGGCAGTGGGCGGGGCCTGAGTGGTCTGCGAAACGTGGGTGCGTGTGGACGCGGGGACCTTGACCACGAACGTCGTGCCGCGGCCGGGCTCGCTACGAGCGTCGATGGTGCCGCCCGCATCACGGATGATGTTGCGGCAGATCGACAGCCCGAGACCCGTGCCCTCCGACACGTCCTTGGTCGTGAAGAACGGCTCAAAGACGCGGTTCATGCGATCCGGTTCGATACCGGTCCCGTTGTCGGCAACTTCGATCACCGCCCAACCCTCATCGTCGGTATAGGTTCGGACGGTGATGAGGTTGGCGCTAGCGCGCCGTTCGGGCATGGCTTGGGCTGCATTGATCAGGAGATTGAGAAACACCTGCCCGAGCCGGGATTCGTTGGCATCCACGAGAGGGGTCTTGCCGAGCTCGCGCTCGAGCGTTGCCCGATGACGGATCTCGTTCCAGCACATGTTGATCGACGACTCGAGGACGCTCTTCAGATCCACATTGCCGCGCTGCTCGTCGTCGACGCGAGAAAATGTCTTGAGGTCGCGAACGATGTTCTGCATGCGAACAGCGCCGTGAATCGCCTCGTCCAACTGCTGCCTCGCGCGTCCGAGCCAGTCGGACTCGTCGAGGGAATCGATCTCTTCGCGTGTGAGGTACAGGTTCGAAAGCACGTACATCAATGGGTTGTTGAGCTCGTGGGCGACACCGGCGGCCAACGTGCCGACCGAAGCCATGCGATCCGCGAACGCGAGCCGCGATTCCATGTCTTTACGCTCTTCGGCCCGTTGGGCCGCATCTGCTAGGGTCCGCTCGGCGATCAAGAGGCGGGTCCCGAGGATCTCGGGATCGATCGGCTTCGAGAGGTAGTCCGAGGCGCCCGCGTCGAGGACAGCATTGAGATCCCCGGCGCGGTTGCGGCCGGTGATCACCAGGATCACGACGTCCGCGCCGCCTGGCCCCCTCCGTACCGTCTGGCACAAGTCGAGCCCCGACATCCCGGGTAGCGTCCAATCCACCAACATCAGCTGAAAAGGCTGCTCGAGATGGGCCGCAAGCGCCTCCTCGGCGGTCCCGACAGCGGTCACTTCGTAATTTCGCTCACACAAAAGCTCGCGCAGGAGCCCCCGCATCGAGCTCGAGTCGTCGACGACCAGCGTTCGCAAGGGGTCCCTCGTCACTAGCCCGAAAGTCTAATCCAAATGGGGGAAAGGTTCATGGTTTCGTGCCGATCTTGACGATGGCGGGTTCGTAGCTATCGTGGGGGTGGATAACGCGCCGCGTCATCCAAGGAGGATAGGGACATGACACGCAAGAACCAACTTCGTCGGAGCGGAACCCGGCTTCAACGACACGGGGCGCTCTGGTTTCAGCAGACGCGGAACGCCGGCGAGATGTTTCTCGTGGAGTCGAGAGATGCCGGTGTCACGTTCGCAGGGGACGTGACGGACGCGAGCACCAAGCTCGTCACCACCGCAGGCCAATCGGCTGAGGGGTTCCGCAAGGCGTTGCACAAGGAGGCGCTCGATTGGCAGAGGCTCGTATTGCAAACGCGGGATGCTTACGTGGCGACGCTCAAGGCGCGCGCAGACCAAGCGGAGCGGCAAGCGCTCACCACGCGCGAGGCACTCAAGCCGAATGCGGTGGAAGCCACCGTCCTCAAGTCGGCTCGAGGCGTGCTCGAGCGGGCGCAAAGCGTGGTCGACGGGCGGCTCGAACAAGCGGCCAAGCCGGTCACCGCGAAGGCGGCGAGCAGGCCCAAGGCTTCCAAAGCCCGCGCTAAGAAGGGCCAGGCTCCCCTGCGCAACTACGATCAGCTGACCGCCAAGGACGTGGTGAGCCGGGTCCAGAGGCTGTCGGGGCCGCAAGCCACGGCTGTTCTCGAGTACGAGCAAGCGCGGAAAAAGCGCGCGACCGTGATTCGGGCCGTCGAGCAGCGCTTGAGCGCCGCGAGCTGAGCCTCTTCGCGAAGCATCTGTACAGCTGACCAGGCTGCACTACACTCCGGCCCGTGGGCGAAACGAAACAGGTTCTCGTTGCCGATGACGAGGACAACCTGCGCCGCGTCCTCCGGGCGCAACTGCAGCACGACGGGTACGAGGTCCACTGCGTGGCCGACGGAGAGGCGGTGCTCCAGGTGATGGCAGAGCATCACATCGATGTTCTGATCACCGACCTGCGCATGCCGAAGCTCGACGGAATGGAGGTGCTCAAAACCGTGAGTGAGCGCTTTCCCAACGTACCGGTGATCATGATCACCGCGCACGGGACGGTCGACACCGCGGTCGAGGCACTCAAGCTCGGCGCCTTCGACTATGTGACCAAGCCCTTCGACCGGGCGGAGTTCCGGACGGTCGTCGGCAAGGCGGCGCGCACTCGTGAGCTCTCCCAGAAGCACGTGAGCGGGGACCCGAACCAACGCGGCCGCTACCGGATCATCGGCCAGTCCGAGCCCATGCGCGCCGTGTACGACGTCATCGAAAAGGTTGCGGACACGCCCAGCACAGTCCTGATCACGGGTGAAAGCGGCACGGGCAAGGAGCTGATCGCGCGAGCACTCCACGAGAACAGCTCCCGTAAGAACAAGCCCTTCGTCAGCGTCAATTGCGCCGCCATTCCGCCGGACCTGCTCGAGAGCGAGCTCTTCGGATATGAGAAGGGCGCGTTCACCGGCGCCGTCACGAGCAAGCCGGGGCGTTTCGAGCTGGCAGACGGCGGCACGTTGTTCCTCGACGAGATCGCCGAGATTCCGGTGAGCATGCAGGTGAAGCTGCTCCGCGCGCTACAGGAGCAAGAGTTCGAGCGGGTCGGCGGCATCAAGACGATCACCGTGGACAGTCGCCTCATCGCGGCCACGAACCGCGACCTCAAGGCAAGCCTCGCCGACGGCGGATTTCGCGAGGACCTCTACTACCGCCTCAACGTCGTCCACGTGCACCTGCCGCCCCTGCGCGACCGCCCGAGCGACATCCCACTTCTGCTCGAACACTTCGTGGCAAAGTTCAACACCAAGCTCGAACGCTCGGTGACGGGTCTCGAGGACGCGGCGATGAAGCAGCTCCTTGGCTATGACTGGCCCGGGAACATCCGAGAGCTCGAGAACGTGGTCGAACGGTGCATGATCTTCGCCGAAGACGGGGAGGTGGGAGCCCAGCACCTGCCTGCGGAAATCCGCGACTCTGACGGCCAGGTGGAGCTGAGCCTCGTTGCAGGCATCGGCGCGACCCCCGGTGAAACCGGCCTCAAGGAAGCCGTACGGGAAGCGACGCTGAAGCTCGAACGTGAATTCATCGGGCGCGCGCTCGATCAGACGGGCGGGAACGTGACACACACCGCACGGCTTCTGAAGATCTCGCGCAAGAGCTTGCAGAACAAGATGAAAGAGCTCGGGCTCCGGAACGACTGAGCGTCAGTCGCCTGCGACGTCGTCACGGTGCGCTGCGAGCATCGACTCGAGATCTTCGCGACTGACGGGCTTCTGCAAGACGGGGTTGGGTACCGCGGCAGCGAACTTTCGGAGGCGAGGTGTGAACGCGCCTCCGCTCATGAACACGATGCGGTCGGCGAGCTCTGGATGGTCCTTCTTGATGGCGTTGTAGAAGGACTTGCCGTCGACTTCCGGCATCATCAAGTCGCAAACGATCGAGTCGAAGCCTGGATCTTCAGAAAGGCGCGCGAGAGCTTCGGCGCCTCCGAGCACGGTAACGGTGTCGTACCGTCGGCGCAGGCGCCTGCGGAGGGCGGAAAGCACCATAGCGTCGTCGTCGACGATCAAGAGCCGCGATCGCTTGAGCGGAGCTTCGGAGATCGGGTGGCTTTCGCGACGCTGCTCGATCGCGCTCAATCCCGTGTCGATCGGAATGACGAGCTCGAAGCGGGTTCCGCAGTCCGGAAGGTGGTGCACCTCGAGTCTGCCGCCGTGCTCCTGGGCCACGCGGCTACAGGCCGTGAGACCGAGGCCCATGCCGCCCTCGTGGGCCTTGGTGGTGTAGCCCGGGGTGAAGATTCGGTCCCGGCTGTCTTCTTGAATACCCATGCCGGTGTCGCTGACCCCGACGACCACGTGGTCGCCCTCGAGGTGCGTCGACACGATGATGCGGTGCTTGTCGTAGGCGCCGCCGTCGATCGCCTCGGCCGCGTTGGTCAGCATGTTGACTAGCGCCTGCACGATGCGCCCCGGAAATGCCGCGATCATCGGGATCGGCTCGAAACGCTTCACGAGGCGCGCGCGGTAACGAATCTGGTTGAAGACCATCGCGCAAGCGTCGTCGACGACGCGGGTGATGTCGGTCATCTCCGCCTGCTTGTCATCGGCGCGCGAAAACGTGCCTAAACTGCGAGCGATGTCTTGGATCCGGTGCATTCCCTTGTAGCAATCGGTGAGCATGTCGGCGGTATCATCGATGACTTCCTGAAGGTTCGCGTCGGTCGTGATCTGCTCGAATGACTGCGGCGTGATCGCTTCCCGCGTAGCTAGATCCACCCGCAACTTGCGAATGAAACGGCGGATCGCCTGGTGTGATTCGCGGAGGCTTTCGAGATTGGCGAGGACGAACGTGAGCGGGTTGTTCACTTCGTGGGCGAGACTGGCGGCGAGACGGCCGACGGCGCGGAGGCGGTCCTCCGACACGCGCGGGCCGAGCAAAGCAGGCGGAATGCTGGGCGGGACGCTCGGAGGTATGCTCGGGCGCAACATGGGTTGCATCTGAATGATGGTGGCTTCCCGCCCGTCCCAAACAGAAACGATCGCCGTTGCGGTCACTGGGGACACCAGGCCGTCCGGAAGCTGAACCTGATAGGTCGCTGGCTCGGTTTCTTCCGGGACCGAGTATTCGAACACCTCGCCGACCAGCTCTTCACAGTCTGCGGCGAGCATCCCGCAGGCCGCCGCGTTAGCGAATAGCACTCGGCGGGCCGGGTCGACGACGACGATGCCGTCGGTTGCGCGCGTCAGCAACAAGCGGCTCTGGGTCTCGGTCCCGTGCGCGTCCCGCAGTTGAACCAACAGCCGTCGGAGCTCGTACTCGCGATTGATCGACTGTTGCAGGCCCGCAACGTACGCGTCCGGCAGCGCCATTTCCCAAGGCTGCTCTTCGGGAAGCACGCACGACTCCTCACCGAGCAGGAGCGTGCAGATGCCACGCCCCGTGGCGGGAAGCTCCGCACCGAGGTTGGTGTCCCAGCAGACGACGTGAGGCGCGTGACTTTCAAACTGGGTGATCGCGTCTTCGCGGTTCACGGCTACACGGCAGACGACGGTCTCGGGCCACGCATGAAGGCTTTCGCGAACCAGCATGATCCGCTCCGGGTTCCCCGAAGCGATCAAGACGCGGATCCGTCTGGACCCTGAAATCACTGATATTTGCGCTTTTCCGAGTAGCACGACCGCCCCGGGGACGTGGGATCACCCTTGACGCCCCCGTAAAACCATAGCACTGTAATAAGGCGCTGTGAACGGTATTTTTTAGGTGGTGGTGGATGCTCGATAAGCGCGAGGGCGAGGAAGAGCACGAGGTCCGGGATGTCCTTCTGGTGGAGGACAATCTGATCGACGCCCAGCTGATTCGGAGACTGCTGCGGCGGGTGTCGTCCTCGTCATACTACCGCATCACGCACGTTCGCACTCTGAACGACGCGGTGCTCTCAGCCGAAGAGCTCACGCCGGATGTGATCCTCGCGGACCTGAACCTGCCGGACTCGCGGGGAACGCAGACCGTCGCCAGCCTGCAGACGTCGTACCCGAACATCCCACTGGTCATCGTGAGCTCGTGGGAGGATGAGGCGATTTCGCTGCGGTCCGTCAAGGCCGGCGCGCAGGACTATCTGGTCAAGGGCCACATCGACGGCGCCAATCTGCACCGTGTCATCCGCTATGCGATCGAGCGAAAGCGAACCGAGCTCGAGCTGGTGCGCCTCGCGCACTACGACCAGCTCACCTCTTTGCCAAACCGGACCCTGCTTCGCGAGCGTGTCGATCACGCTCTGGCTCGGGCAATGCGCGCCGGCTCGGGGGTTGCGACGCTGATCCTCGATATGGATCGCTTCAAAGAGATCAACGACATGCTCGGTCACGAAGTCGGAGACAAGCTGTTGATCGAGGCGGCGCAGAGAATTCGGGCAAGTGTTCGCGAGCAGGACACGGTCGCGCGGCTCGGCGGTGATGAATTCGCGGTGATCCTCGAAGGTGTGAGCGAGGCAAAAGAAGTTCTACCGGTCATCGAGCGAATCATCGAAAGCCTGAACGAGGTTACCACGATCGACGGGCACGAGGTCAACAGCTCCACCAGCGTCGGTATCGCGATGTACCCAGAAAACGGGAACGATCTGTCGGAGCTGCTGAGGGCCGCCGACCTGGCGATGTACCAGGCGAAATCCTCGGGCCGCGGCCGCTACCAGTTCTTCGCGGACGCCATGCAGGAAGAAGCCCAGTCGAGGCACGCTCTCGAATGGGCACTCCGCCGCGCGGTCGAAAGAAACGAGTTCGAGCTGGTGTACCAGCCGCAGATCTGCCTTCGGACGGGAATGGTGATCGGGGTGGAAGCCCTCCTCCGATGGATGAACCCGACGCGAGGACTTCTGACGCCGTATCACTTCATCGCCGGTCTCGAAGAGTTCGGGCTGATCAACGAAGTGGGCGAGTGGGTGTTACGAACCGCCTGTGAGCAGACGCGCAGGTGGCACGGGATGGACTTGGAGCCGATGCGCATTGGGGTAAACGTATCGGCACAGCAGTTCGAAGACCCGATGCTGATCGACAAGATCCGTGGTGCGCTCAAAGACACCAAGATCCCGCCGGAGTTCTTGGAGCTCGAGCTCACCGAGAGCTGCCTGATGTCCGACCCGGCCCAGGCGGGCGCGCTCCTTCGCGAGATCCGCGACGTCGGCGTGCGCATCGCGATCGATGATTTCGGCACCGGATACTCGTCGCTCACGTATCTAAAGGAGTTCCCGCTCAACGCGCTGAAGATCGACAAGAGCTTCGTTCAAAGCGTCGAATCGAGCGACCGAGGCGGGCCGATTTCAAACATGATCATCGGCCTCGGGCAGAACCTCGGGCTCGAGGTGATCGCCGAGGGCGTCGAAACCGAAGCGCAGCTCGACTACATGCGAGAGCACGGGTGTGACATCGCGCAGGGCTATCTCTACGCTCACCCGGAATCTCCCGAGGAGCTCACACCTTGGCTCCGAACCAATCAGCGCATTCCCGAGACCTACGTCAGGTCGATTCCCATCAAGAAGCGCGGCGGCGAAACCGGTACCTGAGCCTCGAGCTTGGTGTGCTAGCGTAGCCGTATGCCGGCTGCGACGGTTCTCGTCGTCGACGACGAACGAAACATCCTGACGTCCGTTTCACGCGCGCTCGGCCTCGAAGGCTACGGTGTCGAGGTCGCCGGAAGCGCCGAAATCGCGCTTGGCAAGCTCGCCAAACAGACCTTCGACGCGATTCTGCTCGACGTACAGCTTCCGGGGATCGACGGGCTCACGATGCTCGACGAGCTGCGCAAGCTGGAGATCACCACCCCGGTCATCATGATGAGCGGGCACGCGACGATCGAAGTCGCGATGGAGGCCACGAGGCGTGGGGCCGACGATTTCATCGAGAAGCCGATCAGCAGCGACCGCCTGGTGCTATCGCTCGCGCGGAGCCTCGAGCTCCGCGAGCTGCAGCAGGAAAACCGGGAGTTGCGGCGGCGGTACGGACCCGGTGAATCGCTACTCGGGCAGAGCCCGCCCATGGCAAGGCTCCGCGAGCAGATCGAGCTAGCGGCGCGCTCGAGCGCGTCGGTGTTGATCCTCGGGGAGCGCGGCACCGGCAAGGAGTTGGTTGCTGCGGCGATTCATGCGGGCTCTTCGCGGTCTGGTGGACCACTCGAAAAGCTGAACTGCGCCGCTATTCCCGAAGGCCTGATCGAAAGCGAGCTCTTCGGTCACGAGGCCGGCGCGTTTACGGGAGCCACCAAGCAACGGCGAGGTAAGTTCGAGCGGGCACACGGTGGGACGCTCTTTCTCGACGAGGTCGGCGACATGCCACCACAGATGCAGGCCAAGCTCTTGAGGGTGCTCCAGGAAGGCGAGATCGAACGGGTTGGCGCAGGGTCTACCGTCGAGGTCGACGTTCGGGTCGTCGCGGCGACGAACAAATCGCTCGAGGCGGAGATCGAAGCCGGCAGATTTCGCGCGGATCTGCTCGACCGGCTCAACGTGGTGCCGTTGAAGGTGCCGGCGCTGCGAGAGCGCCCCGAGGACGTACCGCTGTTGGCTGAGCACTTCCTCGGGCTGGCGTGCGAGATG
>Ga0209165_10000429_pt1 | contig 14433 bp, 12 predicted proteins | sample tdAd001_FD_187122 | JGI IMG/M metagenome (GOLD analysis project Ga0209165, IMG submission 187122) | Marine sediment microbial communities from the Atlantic coast under amendment with organic carbon and nitrate - tdAd00.1 (SPAdes)... | ecosystem: Environmental > Aquatic > Marine > Coastal >... | reverse complement strand
TTGGACGGTCATCGCAGCGCTGCGGGCCGATCGATTTGAACTCTCTCCTAGTCAGGACCCAATGTACCTGGAGGACTATCCTTTCGCCGAAGTCGTTTCTCTGACCGAGTCTGACCTGTCGCCCAAATTGGGAGTTATCTACAAGGTGACGCCGGGTACTGACGTTTACCTGCAGTACTCACACGGTTTCCGGGCGCCGCCGTACGCTGATGCGAACATTGGACTGGATCTGCCACTCTTTAACTACCGCGCAATTCCAAATCCCGATCTCAAATCAGAGTCATCCGACGGCTTCGACCTCGGATTGCGCTGGCAAGGTCTCTCATCGTCGGCACATGTGTCCTTGTTCCACACACGCTACGAAGACTTCATCGAGTCCAAGGTTCGACTCGGTACGGATCCGGTTAGCGGCCGCGTGCTGTTCCAGTCGCAAAACCTTGAAGAAACACGGATCGAAGGCGTCGAAGCTGGCTTGTCCTCTCGCTGGGGCGCAATCGGCTTTGACGGCTCGGCGTACTACGCACGTGGCACGAACAAGGTAAGCGGCGAATCTCTGAACTCGGTGGGTCCCCCGCAGGCCGTAATCGGTTTGTTTTGGTCGCCTACCGGTGGCAATAGCGAATTCAGGTTGAAAACGACGCTTACTGATAGTTGGGAGGACCGTGACGAAACCTCCGGCGAACTGTTCAAACCGGCAGGCCATACGGTATTCGACCTTTTTTATACACAGCAACTGGGTGAGCAGACGACATTGCGCGCCGGGCTGCACAACCTGACAGACCGCACGTACTGGAATTGGTCCGACGTACGCGGTTTGTCTCCCAACGATCCAATTCTTCCATACCTCGCTCAGTCGGGACGCAGCGCGTCCGTCAGCTTGAACGTGAGTTGGTAATCACTGCAATGACAGGAGAAAAAGTCATGCTACTTAAAAAACTGAGAGCACTACTGATTGTTCCAATTATCGGGCTGTCAATCGGGGCGTGTTCACAACAAGCTGATGAGGGCGCAAGCTCGGCAGCAGATGACACCGCCGTACACACGGCTGAAGTCGCTGCGGCTGGTGCCGGCGAACTCATGGCCAAAGGCGAGGGTGTCTACCTCGCGAACTGTGCTGCTTGCCACCAACCCACGGGTGTTGGGCTTGCAGGCGCGTTTCCACCGCTTGCGGGTTCGGATTTCCTGCAGGGCAATCGCCAGGAAGTTTTGGCAGCAGCCCTGTTTGGACTGCAAGGCCCGATCACGGTTAATGGTGTTGAGTACAACGGCGTTATGCCGAGTCTCGGACACCTGACGGACGAAGATCTTGCAGCCGCTGTCAGCTACGTTTTTGGTTCCTGGGGTAACAACCTGGCAGCCGTTAGCGTCGAAGAAGTCACCGCATTGCGCGCTGAGCTCGGTCAGACTGACCGCGCTGCCGGCTCGCGCCACCAAGGTACTACCGAAGGTGAGCTGACCTATGAAGGCGCACCAGTAGCTATGAGCGGTGCGGACACGCGTCAGGTCATGTCAGCAGGTGGTCCGGTATTGTCGGAAGCAGAATTTGCGACCGCAACGCAGCTCTATTTCGAACGCTGTGCGGGTTGCCACGGCGTACTGCGAAAAGGTGCGACAGGCAAACCGTTGACACCTGATATTACGCTCGAGAAGGGCACCGAGTACCTCAAAGCCCTGATCACCTATGGTTCACCAGCCGGCATGCCGAACTGGGGAACGTCGGGCGAAATGAGTGAAGGCGAAATCGATATCATGGCGCGCTTCCTGCAACAGGAACCACCGGCACCGCCTGAATGGGGCATGCCCGATATGCAGGCCAGCTGGAACGTTATGGTCGCACCCGAAGATCGTCCCAGCGCACCGCAGCACGATCGCAATATCGACAATTTCTTCGCAGTTACGCTTCGTGACAGTGGTGAAGTTGCCATTATTGATGGCGACACCAAGGAAATCGTCGTGCGCCTGAAGACAGGCTACGCCGTACATATCTCACGTGTGTCCGCTTCTGGCCGTTACATCTTCACGATTGGTCGCGATGCCAAGGTCGACATGATTGACCTCTGGATGGACCCGCCGGCACGCGTTGCCGAGATCAAGGTTGGCCTCGAAGCGCGTTCGGTTGAGACCTCGAAATACAAAGGCTATGAAGACATGTATGCCGTTGCCGGTGCTTACTGGCCGCCGCAGTACGTCATCATGGATGGCGACACGCTCGAGCCTTTGAAGATCGTCTCGACTCGTGGCATGACCGTTGACACTCAGGAATACCATCCGGAGCCACGTGTTGCTGCCATCGTCGCATCGCACGAGCATCCTGATTTCATCATCAACGTTAAGGAAACGGGGCATATTCTGCTCGTTGACTACAGCAACATCGATGATCTGGCAGTGACCGATATCGGCGCCGCCCGATTCCTCCATGATGGCGGTTGGGACCGCAGCAAACGTTACTTCATGACAGCGGCTAACCAGTCCGACAAGATCGCTGTTGTTGATTCGAGGGAACGCAAGCTGGTCGCATTGACCGATGTCACAAAGACCCCGCACCCGGGTCGTGGCGCCAACATCGAAGATCCGGAGTACGGACCTGTCTGGATAACGAGTGCGCTGGGCAATGCCAATGTCTCGTTCCTCGGTACCGATCCCGAAGGGCATCCTGAAAATGCCTGGAAAACGGTTCGCGTCATCGATGGCATGGGCGGTGGTTCGCTGTTTGTTAAATCGCATCCAAACTCGACAAACCTGTGGGTCGATGCACCGTTGAATCCGGATGAGTCAATCAGCCAGAGCATCGCGGTCTATGACGTCAACAATCTTGATGCAGGTTTCGTGACCTTGCCTATCGGCGAATGGGCCGACCTCGGTGAAGGACCAAAACGCATCGTGCAGCCTGAGTACAACATGGCTGGCGATGAAGTCTGGTTCTCTGTCTGGAGTGGCAAGGAGCAGGAATCTGCGATCGTTGTTGTCGATGACAAGACGCGTACGTTGAAGGCAGTTATCAAAGATCCTGCCCTCATCACGCCGACTGGCAAGTTCAACGTCTATAACACCTTGCACGACGTTTACTAGTAAAGGAAAAAAAGCATGAAACGCAATCACAATATCCTTCTCACTTCGCTGCTGAGTTTGCTACTACCGTTCGCGGCCAGTGCAGCTGAGGAGGAGGGCGCAATGGACCTGAGTTCGGCAATAACGTCGGGCAAGGCCACTATCTCCGGACGGTATCGCTACGAGTTTGTCGATCAGGACAATGCTCTGAAGAACGCGAATGCGTCCACGTTGCGATTGCGGCTGAACTACCGGACCAGCCAGTGGAAAGGCTGGTCCGGGTTTGCCGAGTTCGATCACGTGTTCCACGTGTTGATCGATGACTTCAACTCGGGTGGCGGTACGAGCCCGAATCGAAGCGAGTACTCGGTCGTTGCTGATCCGAAAGGTTCCGATCTCAACCAGATGTATTTCGACCTGGACCCAAACGATGACTGGAAGTATCGCTTCGGCCGGCAACGCATCCTGCTCGATAACCAGCGCTTTGTCGGTGGTGTCGGCTGGCGTCAGAACGAACAAACCTACGATGCGTTGACGCTCAATACGAAAGCGATTTCGAAAACGGTATTGTCGTATTCGTACGTGAATCGTGTACGTCGTATCTTTGGGGAAACCAGGCCTGACCCGACCGGCAAGGCACGTCTCGACGGGCACCTGTTCAACGCCAAGATCACAATTAGCGACGCGTTCTCGGTTACGCCCTACCTCTACTATCTCGACTATGCCAGAGCGCTTGATAATTCAACGATGACCGCAGGCGCAAGGCTCGGCGGCAGCGTCGGCATGGGCAGCGGCAAGTTCAACTGGCTGGCTGAGTTTGCGCGGCAATCGGACGCGGGCGACAACCCGACAAGCTACGATGCCAACTACACACACCTGACCGGTGCGTACGCGGCAGGAAATGGTATGACGATTGGCCTGGGTTACGAGGTGCTTGGTGCTGACTCGGGTGCCAACACGGCATTCCGTACGCCGCTCGCTACCTTGCATGCGTTCAACGGTTGGGCGGACCAGTTCCTTGGAACGCCCGCGGCAGGCCTCGAGGATGTCTACGTCAACTTCAAGATGAAAGCCGGCAAATGGAACCTGACGTTTGTTTACCACGACTTTTCGTCCGATACCGGTAGTTTCGACTTCGGTGATGAGTTCGACGTATCTGGAGCGCTGAAGTTATCTGATCGTTATGGCCTGTTGCTGAAGGGCGCGTTTTTCAGCGCCGATTCGTCATCGCCATTACCTAATGTTGACACGACCAAGCTCTGGGTCATGCTCACGGCGAGCTACTAGGAAAATGTGATGCCGTACTGGTCTACGCTGATAGCGTGACCAGTACGGCGTTTGTTTTTAGCTGGCTTTCGATGTCTCGCCAACCAGTTGTTGGCGCCACTCCGGATACAATTCGTCCGCGTCGTGTGTGAAGCTCTCGAACGCACGTGCAAACTCACGGTGTTCGCGTGCGAACTCAAAGACATCCGCGCCTTGTTTCCAGCATTGTTCGGCCTGGCGCATGGACCTGGCGCCAGCTGCTGCGCCATCGATGTGGCCATAGCTGCCACCGCCTGCCGTCATGATGACGTTGGAGTGGCCGAGATTTGCAAAAAAGCTCGGTATGCGAAGGGCATTCATGCCGCCGGAGATAATGGCCGTGGTTGGATTCATGCCGAGCCACTCCTGGTGAAAGTAGGGCCCATCTGCGCTGTCGCGCTCGAGCATGTACGCCGTTGCCCTGTCGGACGCCTCGCCCTCCATTTTGCCGAAGCTCATGGTACCTGTATGAATGCCCGAAGAGCCCTGTAATCTCGCCATTTTGCAGTGGACGAATGCCGTGTAGCCACGCATGGACTGGGGAGAGGTGACGGCACCGTGTCCGGCACGGTGATAGTGCAGGTACTGGTTCGGGAAGCGACGTCTTGCTGTTGTAATCGCCGCAGGTCCTGCGACGTAACCGTCTACGAGGAACGCCACGTGGTCCGCGAATTCGCCAAAGGTTTCAAGGATGAATTCGCCTCGGGCGATCATTTCGAAAGGATCGTCTGCCGTTATGTTTGCCGAGAACAACTTCGCCTCACCGGTTTCGTCCTGGACCCGGCGCATCGCGTCGGCGACCAACGGAATCGTTTCCTTGAGTGGCGCAAATGTCTGGTTGCCTTGTGGCTCATCGTTCTTGATGAAGTCTCCGCCAAGCCAAAAATCGTAACAGGCGTTCGCGAATGGGCGCGGGCGCAGTCCAAGCTTGGGCTTGACGATCGTGCCGACGATGAAACCGCCGTCTTTATGTGGCCGTCCCAGCACGCGCCAGAGGTCTGAGATCGTCGCCGATGGTCCGTCATAGAGCCGCAGGTATTCGGGCGGGAAGAAGAAATCGTGCATCTTGGCGTACTCAACGTCACCCATGCCCTGGTTATTGCCAATGGCAAGCGTCAGGAACGAGGCGATCATGGCGCGCCCGTCGATAATGTTGCGATCGAACAGCTCGACCGGATAAGCGAGTTTGATCAACTCCTGGGCTTCGTCGGCCTCGTAGACGATGGCATCTACACCGCGGGTGAAATCGTCAGTCGTTACGACCTCGACGTTGGTTCCGGTCGAAGACTCGGCTGCGAAGTGTGCCGCGGTCTCGACAAACGTCCCAAAACCTTTCTTAGGCTTCATGTGGTAGGCCACGAGCACGTGCCGGCCCGCATCGATCAGGTCCTGCTCGTTGAGGTTCAGGTTGACGTATCTGTTGCTTTGGTCGAGTGCCATGCTCATGTGTTCCTGTGTGAGAAAAAACCTGACGATGACCATAGCGGATGCGATACCATAAGGATATTAACTTGTTTTTATCTATTTAATAAGAAAACCTTATGCATCTAACGCTTCGACAATTGCAATGCTTTTCGGCGGTCGCACAGAATCTCAGCTTCACACGTGCCGCGGAAGCGCTGCACCTGACGCAACCCGCAGTCTCCATGCAAGTCCGCCAGCTGGAGCAGCAGGCAGGTATTTCGCTGACCGAGCAGATTGGCAAGCGGATTTACCTGACCGAAGCTGGAGAAGAGGTGTTTCGCTATGCGAGGTCAATCTTGCAGCAGGTCGATGAAATGGATGACGTGCTAAACAAGATGAAAGGTCTGTCAGGCGGCCATTTGCGTATTGCCGCGATTTCCTCGGCTAACTACTTTGCACCAAGGCTGCTGGGCGTGTTTCACCAGCGTTTTCCCGATGTCGGTGTGAGCATGGATGTGACGCGCCAGGAGCGCGTGCTCAAACAAGTTGCCGACAATGAGGTTGACATGGCGATCATGGGTCAGCCTCCCGTCGATATGAAAGTCGATGCGATTTCGTTCATGGATAATCCGCTGGTGATAATCGCGCCGCCAGGACACCGGCTGGCGAAAACGAAACGCATTTCTTTGCGGCAAATGGAGAAGGAAACTTTTCTTGTCCGGGAGCCCGGGTCCGGTACGAGGGGTGCAATGGTGCGCTTCTTCAAGGCCAATAATGTGAAACTCACGACGGGCATGGAGATGGGCAGCCTTGAGGGCATCAAGCAAGGTGTGCAGGCGGAACTGGGTTTGGGGCTTGTGCCAAAGGGCTCCATCGAGATTGAGCTTAAACTGAAAAAGCTAGCGATCCTGAATGTCAAAGGCCTGCCCATCGGGCGCCAGTGGCACGTGGTGCTGAACCGGGGCAAACGGCTGTCAGCAGCCGCGGATGCGTTTAAACACCTGCTTGTAGATGAAGCAGCAAAAATTCTGCCCGGGCAAGGCCGCTAGCGTGACTGCCAGATCGACGGCAAGTCTGACAGCCGTTCCAGCACCCAGTCGGCGGCAAGCGCCTCTGGCGGCGTCTGCGTGTAGCCGCCCCTGACCAGTGCAACAGGTATGCTTGCGGCCCTGGCCGTCGTGACGTCCGTCGCACTGTCACCAACGTACAGCGGGTGCGTCGCGCCCAGTCGGCGCACAGTCGTGACCAGCGCTTTCGGATCAGGTTTAAGGGGTAAACCCGAACCGGAGCCATGAATCGCCGCAAAATGCCCGCGAATGCCGAGATCGTCAAGCAACTGCGTGCAATTTGATTCCGGCTTGTTGCTGCACAGTCCTATCGCGATCCGCAGTCGCGCGAGGTCTTCGAGACACTCCGTGGCGCCGGGAAACAGGCGGGACAGGTTGTTACCTTGCTTACTGTAATTTTCACGAAAAGCGTTTGTCATTCGCGCGACACGATCGGCTGCCGCCGGGGTGTCGAGGCTCTCCAGTGTGCGACTGACCAATACTTCTGGTCCGCGACCAATCATCAGTCGAACTGCAGCGACGTCAACAAAGGGTAGCTGTTCGTCCGCGAGAACGCGGTTCAGCGCTTGTTGAATGTCTGCGGCGGTGTCCGCAAGAGTGCCATCGAGATCGAAAACAACTGCGTCAGGCCGCATCGCGCGCCTTTGCTGCGACAAACATCTTCTCGAGTATCGGCATCAGGATGAGCTCCATCGATAACAACATCTTGCCGCCGGGCACGACGATCGTATTACGGCGCGACATAAAGGAGTCTTTTATCATCGAGAGCAGGTATGGGAAGTCCACGTTGAATTTCCTGGGATCGCGAAACCGCACAACGACAAAGCTCTCGTCCGGCGTCGGAATATCACGCGCAATAAATGGGTTTGACGTATCGACCGTAGGCACACGCTGGAAATTGATATCGGTGCGTGAAAATTGTGGCGTGATATGGGTGACGTAATCCTCCATTCGTCTGAGGATTGTCGTGGTGACATCATGCTCCGCGTAGCCGCGTTGTAGCGTGTCGCGGTGGATTTTTTGTATCCACTCCAGGTTAACGATAGGCACCACGCCGATCAGCAGGTCCGTGTACCTGGTAACGTCGCACATGTCAGTAACCATGCCGCCGTGCAGGCCTTCGTAAAGTAGCAGGTCAGTGCTGTCGCCCAGGTCCGTCCAGTCGGTGAATGTGCCGCTGGCTTGCTGGTGCAGGGCGGCCTCTTCTTCGTTGTGTACATAGTAGCGACGCTGGCCGGTTCCCGACTGCCCGTACTGCCGGAATAATTTGGCGAGATCGCAGATCAGGTTCGCTTCGGGACCAAAATGGCTGATGTTGTGGCCTTGCGCCGCCGCCTCTTTGATCACCTTGCCCATTGCTGCACGATCGTAGCGATGAAAGCTGTCACCCTCGACAATGCTGGGTGTGACAGTGAGTCGGCGGCAGATATGTTCAAACGCCGTTTTGACGGTGGTGGTGCCAGCTCCGGAAGATCCGGTTACAGCGATTACAGGGTGTTTCTTCGACATTTTCTGCTAGTGTCCCGGTGATGTTGTGGTTCGCGTATTCACTGGCCAAAAAGTATCATTTGAAATTATAAATGATATTAAATGTTACTTATTGATTTCATAAGAATAACCTTATGGTTTTGAAAGCACTGTTGACTCGCAGGCAGAAGTCCATGGGATCTGCCTACCGGCTGTTTTACGACAATCCGATCCATGTTGTGCGTGGCGAAGGTGTCTGGCTGTTCGACGCCGAGGGCAACAAGTATCTCGATATGTACAACAACGTGCCGCACGTTGGGCACTGTCATCCGCAGGTGGTTGATGCCATTTCAAGGCAGGCAGGCACACTCAATACGCATACCCGCTACCTTCATGAAAACGTACTCAATCTGGCAGAACGCCTGACCGCAAAATTCTCGGACGATCTTGATACGGCGATGTTTTGCTGCACGGGGACCGAGGCCAATGAGTTGGCGCTTCGGATCGCGCGCCGGTGTACGGGCGGCACCGGGATCATCGTGACGGATTTTGCTTATCACGGTAATTCGCAGGCGATCTACGAGATTTCGACTGATATTGTTCCAGCAGAAGACGTCCCTGACTATGTGGTCACAGTGCCGGCGCCAGATACGTATCGCGGAGAACATCGCAATGAAGACGCCGGAGTGCGATATGCCGAATATGTTCGTGACGCGATCGCGATCCTGGAAAGTCGGGGCATCAAGCTCGCTGCATTCGTAATCGACACGATCATCTCGAGCAGTGGTGTCGTTTCGCCACCCGCTGGTTACCTGAGTCGGGTAGCGGAGATCGTGCGTGAGTCCGGTGGCCTGTTCGTCGCTGATGAGGTGCAACCGGGTTTCGGAAGAACCGGCAAGAACTTCTGGGGCTTCGAGGCGGATGGAGTCGCCCCGGATATCGTCACAATGGGTAAGCCAATGGGTAACGGTCACCCGCTGTCAGCGGTTGTTACACGCAGGGAACTCGTTGATACGTTTTCGAACTACGGGCGCTACTTCAATACGTTTGGTGGCAATCCTGTGTCCTGTGCGGCCGGTCTCGCCGTGCTGGACATCATCGAAAACGAGAACCTGCAGCAAAACGCGCTCGAGGTCGGGCAGCGTCTAATCGATGGACTGTGGAAGCTCGCAGATGATCATGAGTGTATCGGCGATGTGCGCGGCACAGGCCTGTTCCTCGCTGTCGAACTGGTCACAGACAGAGATGAGCGAACACCGGCGACCGAACTGACCACCAGGGTTGTCAATGATCTGCGTAATCGCGGTGTGTTGACCGGTGCGATCGGCCCGGACGAAAACATCCTGAAGCTACGTTGCCCGATGGTGCTTACCAGGGCGGACGCCGACGTCGCCCTCAACGTTCTGGACGATGTGTTGCCCTAGCAGCGCCCCTACGCCGCTTCGTGCGCCCTGGACTCAACCGGTGTCTGGAACCAGTCTGGTTTGACGATCAGCAGGTCGCACGGCAGGTGCTCCAGCGTGCGTTCTGCTGTCGCACCGATGAACAGACGTTTCCAGCGATTGCGTGCAACGGCACCCATAACGACAACATCTGCCTTGAGACTGTCGGCAATGGCGGGCAATTCCTCGTGTGTCAGGCCGGCAACCAGGTGCGAATTCTCATCAGCGAGACCATGAAATGATGTGATCTCATTGAAGCGCTTCTCATGATCCTCGTGCATCTGCTGTTCGATTTCATCAAACGGCAATGACACCGGTATGTAGGCGTTCGCTGTTGCAGTCGCAACGGCGATACGTGGATCGTAGGAGTGAAACGCGTGCACTTTGCCCCCGACGCTGCTGCCGAGCAATTTGCTGAGGTGCAAAATCTCATCGTCGAGCGCTGCCGGTTTGTCATGCTGGTTCATCGGGTCGATGGCCGCGACGATTATCGGTGGGTCTGCCAGATCGTGTGCCTTGACGAGCCACAAAGGTGCCGGGCAGGTACGTATCAGGTTCCAGTCCGTATTCGTCAGCAGGGCACGCGTGACGGCTGAGTGATGATGGGTATCTTTGACGACAATATCGGCGCCGCTGGAAACGACGTGGCGAACAACGCCTTCGTAAAGCGGGTGATCCCAGGCGGCCGTCGTGGTGACGACGACGCCGTCTTTTCGGATGGGTTCGGCAAGGTCCTCCAGGTGCTGTTCCTGGTTCGCAATAACTTCACTACGAGCTTTTTCAAGCGATGGTGAGTCGAACAAACGGTCACCGCTCAGGTACTCGTTGTAATAGCAAACCAGTAATTCAAGTTCCGCTCCGCATTTCTTGGCCAGCCAGGCGGCGCGTCGCAACGCCGGTTGGTCATCTACAGTCGGGTCTATAACTGACAAGATTTTGGAAATGTTCTCCATGATGGTCCTTGTATGAGGCTCGTTTACCGTCCTTCCTTATTGAAAAGGGTAGACGGCTAAAAGGTGACATTCCATAAGGCGAGATGCCTAGCACACCGCGGAAGTTACCTACCCCCAAATAGGTGGATGTACTAATTTCTGTGGGGGCCAGTCTACGATTAGATAGGGAACAGAACTAACATGAGAATCGGTCATGCGAGACAACAAATACGCGACGCAGCGCGAGCGGTTGGAGACCAAAAAGTCCGAGCTGAGGGGCCGTCTGGACCGCGTGAAGGCGAATCTGCGTCGTGGCTACGATGCCGATTCGAAAGAGCGGGCCAAAGAACTCGAAGACAGTGAAGTCGTGGACGCGTTGGGCAATGAGGCTCGCGTCGAGATCGCAAAAATCAGTGAAGCGCTGAAACGCATGGACAGGGATGAGTACGGCACTTGCGACGAGTGCGGTGCCGATATCAATGATGGGCGCCTGGTAGCGCATCCTTACGCAAGGAAGTGTATTGATTGCGCGCGCTTCGAGGAGCATCGCCGGGCGCACATGTAGGAGCCCGCCCTAGCGGGCGACATTCATGCCGTCATATGCATCTTGACGAGGTCAGCCAATGACCTTGCCTGCATTTTCTCCATGACCCTGGCGCGGTGGATTTCCACCGTACGCTGACTCACCCCGAGTTCGTAGGCGATAACCTTATTCGGTTTGCCAGTCACGACCAGATCGAAGACTTCGCGTTCACGATTCGTCAGTCGTGCCAGTCGCTCCGCAACTTCGGCATGTTTCTGCTGTTCCTCGCGGCGCTCCTGGTCCGTCTTGAGCGCCTCACGGATGCGATCGAGCAAATCCTGGTCGCGAAATGGCTTCTGGATGAAGTCGACGGCGCCTTTTTGCATCGCGTCCACGGCCATAGGTACATCGCCATGGCCCGTGATGAAAATAATGGGTAGCGTAGTGCCACGCTTGAGCAGTTCTTCCTGCAGTTCGAGGCCGCCGAGGCCCGGCATGCGGATATCGAGTACCAGGCAACCGGCACGATGGTCGTCCGCATTCTCGAGAAACTCATCGCCCGATGCGAAGATCTCGTGCTCTATATTGACCGAGTCCATCAAAGCCTGCATCGCAAAGCGTATCGCAGGGTCGTCATCGACGATAAAAACGGTGGGCTGTTTGTCCTGATTCTGAGTCATAATATCCGGGTCGAGCCAGTCTGGTGCTGATTGGACCAGAATGGCCGCAATTTTGCGAGCCTGAGAGAGCATAGAACCGAACAAATGGACCCATTAGTACATTTAGCGATCATCTGGGCGGCCGTTTTTGGCGCCGTCGTCATGGCCAAAGTCACTCGTTTGACGCCAGTGCTGTACTTCCTGTTCCTTGGTAGCGTACTCGTTAATGTCGGCGTCCTGCCGACCGAAAGTGGCGCCTTTATTCGTGTTTTCGCCGAGCTCGGTATCATTTTTATCATGTTTGCGCTGGGCTTCGAGGAGTCCACAGACAATTTCCTGGCCAGCGTCAAGCGCAGCTGGGGTATTGCCCTGTTCGGTGCGCTGGGGCCATTCGCTGTGGCATACGTCATTGCCGATTACGTCTGGGACGACCCGAATATCGCACTGATGTGCGGTCTCGCAATGACCGCGACCGCCGTTTCGCTGACCATGGTGTCGCTGCAGAGCCTCGGGCTACAGAATTCAATTGTTGCGCTACGCATAATGACGTCGGCGGTACTTGACGACATAGGCTCGCTCATCATGGTCGCCATTGTCGTACCGCTCGCCGCTGGCGAAGAGACGTTTACACTGCTCAGCGCCGTGACAACGGCGGGCAAGGCTGTGTTGTTCTTCGTCATCGTATCGCTCATTGGCGTATGGATCTTTCCGCGCAGTCACGCGAAATGGCTGAAGCGTGTGCCGTGGCTGCAGCACCTGAGCCTGCAAACCTACCTGACCTTCGATAAAGGCAAGTACGCGACGTTGGCCATCTTGCTGGCTGCACTGGCGGTCGGATTGTTGGCGCACTATTTCGGGTTTCATCCGGCGGTCGGTGCCTACATGGCTGGCCTGATTGTTCGCGAGGAGCATTTTCAGCTCAAGACCCGAACGATCGACGAGTTTGGGCGGCCCGTCGAGTTCAACGTCTACGCCGAGACAAAGCGCATCGTCGACAACGCGGCTTTCTGCTGGGTCGGACCGGTATTCTTCGTAGACCTCGGCACGAAGATCCTCTTCGATTGGGATCTGCTCACCGAAATCATGCCGTACGTTATCGCGATGACCGTTGGCATCGCCGTGTTCCAGGTATTATCGGCCGGCTTGGCGGCGCGCTACACGAGCGGCATGAATTTCGCGGAGAGTGTGATGATCGGCTTCGGCATGCTTGGCCGGGCAGAGCTTGCGTTCGTTGTGATCGACATCGCTTACGTCCAACACAATATCCTGAATCGTGAAGCATTCTTTACGTTAATGATCACGGCATTTTTCCTGAATATCCTCGTGCCGATCACGATCACCTGGTGGAAACCGTATTACCTCAAGGCGACGCAACCGCGCGATCCAAACTACGAGAAAAGCACCCCTTAGCTGTAGGAGCGGCTTCAGCCGCGACAGTCGCGGCTGAAGCCGCTCCCACAGATCTAATCCAGCCGTTTTGAAAACCTCAGTGCCGCCGCCGTCATCGCGACGAACGCGAAAGACCCCAGGTAGACTAAAGCGAAGGGCATGTCGCCCAACGATGCTTCGCGCAACATGATGCCGCGGGTCAGGCGAATGAAATGCGTTATTGGCAACGCCTCGCCTATGTACTGAGCTGCGACCGGCATGCCATCGAACGGGAACATGAACCCTGATAACAGGATCGAAGGCATCATGAGGAAGAATGTCGCCTGCATTGCCTGAAACTGTGTAGTGACCATCGTTGAGACGAACAGTCCCAGCGCCAGATTGGCCGCGATGAAGAAGCTGGCAGCAATATACAGATCCAGCACGCTGCCGCGCACTGGCACATCAAATAGCAAATCACCTATTGCGAGTATTAGAGCGAGCTGCACCAGGCCGATCGCGATGTATGGAATTATCTTGCCGATCATGAGTTCGGCCGAAGTGACCGGCGTGTTGATGAGTAACTCGAGGTTGCCGTGCTCGCGTTCGCGAACGATGGCAACGGCCGTGAAGATCATCATCGTCATTGTGAGAATGACGCCCATGAGGCCAGGTACGATATTCACCGGGGTGCGGCGCTCCGGATTGTAATAAGGCCGGACTTCGATCGCCGACTGTTCCTTCTCCTGGCGGCTGGAATCGAATGCAACAGGCATGTTGCGCAACTGATTGGCAACGCCGAGTACGGTGGGGTCGCTGCCGTCGACGAGAATATGGGCGGCCGCACGATTGGGATCGACAACGCGGCGATCGAAGTCAGGCGGGATCGAGATGCCAATGGAAATATCGCCAGTACGCAGAAGTTCCTCGAGGTCCGCAACGGAGTCCACCCGTTGCTGAATGAGCGCGACCTGCGTTTCACCAACCTGGGTGATAAATTCACGCGACAGGTGTGTGTTTGCCTCGTCTGCGACTGCGGTTTTGAGGTTACGGACATCGGTATTGATTGCGTAGCCGAACATCAGGATTTGCATTAACGGCATGCCAATTATCATTGCAAATGTCAGGCGATCGCGCCGCAACTGGCGCACTTCTTTACGTGTGACAGCCATGAGGCGGGATAGTGATTTCATGCTGCGCGTTGCTCAGGTTTCAGCG
>Ga0209165_10000428_pt1 | contig 14434 bp, 18 predicted proteins | sample tdAd001_FD_187122 | JGI IMG/M metagenome (GOLD analysis project Ga0209165, IMG submission 187122) | Marine sediment microbial communities from the Atlantic coast under amendment with organic carbon and nitrate - tdAd00.1 (SPAdes)... | ecosystem: Environmental > Aquatic > Marine > Coastal >... | reverse complement strand
AATTCCGAATGAAATTGGCAGTATAATTTTTATAAAATTATTTTTTTGATTCATTTCAGTCCGTATTCTTGCAAAACCAATAGTAGAACCAACTGAAACCATCATGATACCAACAGCTAATGTAAGATGAGTGGGACTGAGCAAGCCATCTATTCCAAATAATTCATGCCAGTAAAAATCCCCAGGTCCAGCTATTATCTGCATTATTGCTCCAGTAATGATTATTTTGGTACCAAAAACAAATGGTCGGCTACGAACCTCTTTTTTGGTCAAAATTAGAGTCAGCCCAAGAATTGCACTTATCAGGCTAATTCCTACGCCTGTGTACAAAACCATGTGTGAAGGAGTAAAAAATGTCTCAGGAGTTCTAAGCAAATGAGAGGTAATGTCCCAGCTTGCACCCCACATTGAGAGGCTAACTCCTGCCAAACCTATGAAAAATGAAGTAAGAAATAGAGTATTGGTATTAAACATCAAATTATTTTTGGAGGTTTTCAATTATTGAGACTTTATTTGAGAGGCTCATAAATTCTTCTAATTTTTCAAATACAAGAAGGAAAGTTTGTAGATTTTGATTTTAAAAGATTGGGCAAAATTGCCCAATCCTAGGACGCGAGGCCAACCAATAGACAAGTAAATGATGTTCCTATTAGTGGTTAAATCACAAAAAAAATTGTAAATTTTTGTTTAAAAGATTCTCGTAGAAATTATAAGTACAAATCATCAGTATGTCCTAAATAGTATTTTGAAAAAACAAGTATGATTGGAGCTGTCACCAAAAAACTAATCGTTTTTGGTCTTAAGATCCAATTTTTTAAAAAAACAGATTCACATAAGGGGCAAGCCATTGAAGAAGAATTTCCTCTCAAAGGCACAATAAGTTTTTCTCGCAAACAATTTGGACATTTAGTAAATTCACTCATAAAGAAACAAGAAATTAAAATTATTTAATGGCATGTCAGTCACATAATATTCACACAAATTGAATATTTTCCCAATTTTGGGATTTAGATTTTTTCAAAAATATTTTTCCGTAATACTTTTCATAATATGTAGGATCACCTAATATTGCAATAATTAATATTAATCCAATCGATATAAAATTTATTAAAAATTTAGGAATTATTTAAGATGAGAATAGATTCATGTCGTAATTGTGGTGATACCATTTCGGTTTTAAAATACTGTCAAGTATGTAAGCAACCAAAACAACTAAGATGTAAAAATTGTTTAAAGTATGTAGATGATCCTATTCACTTCAAATGTGAAACTATTCCAGCTGGATGCAATTAGTTGAAAACATATTTTTTGAAAAGCATTTCTATTTTTTTGCTATAACTAAATCTACTTTGTAGTTTAATGTAGTTCTAGGGTTAAGTTTAAGATTCCATGGAATTTTTGAGGGGTTATTTGCCCCAGAAGTAATTCTAAATTTTAAATTTTTTAAATTCTGCCTTAAAGTAATCTCATTTAGAGGTTTTTTTACAGAATTTTTACCTCTGTCATTGTCATAGGGGTCAGATATTATCAAATATCCATTTTGAATCTGAGCAGAAATTTGTTTTAAAAAATCTACTGGTTCGATTAACTCCAAAAGGTTCAGAGCTACAACCAAGTCAAATTTAGTATTTCCAAAAATAGGCGTGAGTGAATCAGCTACAAAGTAATCCAGATTCTCCTTTGATTCCCTAGTTGCGATTTTAATTGCACTAAATGAGCGGTCAACTCCAAATACAGTTTGATTAGAATTTGCGAGAAATGAACTCATTTTTCCAATTGAGCAACCATATTCTAAGACCAATTTTGAGTTTGGTAGTTTTCTCAATTCATTTTTAATGACAGAATAAAATTTTGAACGTGAACTATTTTGGTAAATATCAGTCCATCTGTCTTCGAGATTGGTTCTATCTTCAAGATTTTTGATATTTTTAGTCAATGAATTTTTTAGAAATTTTTTCATAGGAGAGGAGACTGAATTGACTAGTTTACCACCTAACATTCTTCTGTTAGAGATATAATTTGTAAAATCATCCCAAAGTATTGGAATTTTCTCAATTACTGGATAAAGTGAATTACATTTTTTACATTCTAGCATGCCTTCCTCAATTTCCCTTTGCTGTTTGAATACATCTAGTTCAAGTTTAGAACCACATTTTATGCATCTAAGATAATCCAAGCTAAATTCTTTCAATAGTTAATCAAAGTAACTTTTTTTTTGATTTAATAGTTTCTTGTACAAGTAAATCAAGATAATATTAAATGTAGTTTCATTTGAGAAAAATAAAATGGAAGAGTATAATGAATTTGCAGAGGCATTAATTGATCAGCTCTCAGTGGAAATTAATGAAGAGAAAGAAAACTCTGATTTAGCCTCAAAAATTGATGAGGATTCTTCATTTAATGTAACTTTTGAATCATTAGAAGATGCAAGCAAGGAAGTATTTCCATGGATAAAACAAGAAATTAATAATTTTACAGGATTGGAAGTTCCACAAAATACAAAAATAGAATTTCCTGAATTGTTAGAATTAAAAAAATTAAAAGGAAAACGAATTTTTACAACACATGATGCAAGAGAGTTTGTAGATTCTCTAGTCGAGGCAATATCAAAAGAAGATTTAGGAAAAATTTCTAGCCTAATGAAGCACAATACTATAAAATATTTAGTATATTCCACCTATGCAAAAAATTACATTTCAAAAATTTCTGTAACATTTGGGGATTATCTAGATGACACAATATATCTAAACAAACTATTTTTTTCTATTTTGCCAAAAATAAAACTATACAATCAAGGGCCTCCGTTTGAATCAGGTTTTGATGTAATAAAATCTAGTTATAACGGAGCAATCAAAATGACGATGCTAGAAGAATCTATTCATGCCATACAACAAAATCTATACAAAAACAACAAAGAAGCTGTAGTAAAAGTCAACGAAATCTATGAAGAGTTAGCAAAAGTGATTTTAGAGTTAGATGATGCTACCCTGTCAAAGGTTTTTGATTACATGAATTTAGAGCCAATCCCAGATGAATTTCCCATTGCAAAAAGAGCCAATTTGTTTTTTATACTAAATCCAGAAAGTTTCATCCTAGGAACTTTGCCACCGGACCAAATGGCAACAAAAGAAGGAGAGATCGATACAAAACTATCAGAGATGATTCCACAGCTATCGGATATTTACAAGAGATGGTTAAAGCCAAGACAACACCAGTATTCTGCAATGACTGTAATTCAAGGAATGGCAAATTTTGTAATTAGAAATATTCTAAACGAAGATCCAGATTTCAAAAATTATCTTTCGGTGTTTAAGGGAACTGATTTGAGTTCTTTTCAGGCTCAAAAGAATGTTGGAATAAGCTTTACAGAGGCAATATATTCAAAATTAGGTAAGGAGACATTTAAAAAATTGATTGAGGATCCTCCAAATACCTTAGAACTAAAAGATTCACAATTATACCTCAATAGGATACTACAGCAATAAATGCCAGAAAAATTTGATCCGCTTGTTGCAGAATGGCTTTCTTTTGTAACCAATCCAAACTTTAACTTGGTTGAAAAATGCCTCAAATTTACCCAAATTTTAGAACAACCCGATTTGGATGTTGATCAATATATACAAAAAATCAGCCAAATGGGAAGAACTCTTAAAGAGACAACAAGCGATGTGAAAAATCCTACTTATCTAGTCTCAATATTAAATGAGTTTCTTTTTGAAAATCAAGGTTTTATTGGAGAGATGGATGATTACTATAATCCAAAGAATAATTTTCTAAATGAAGTCATCGATAAAAAATCAGGTCTTCCAATAACTCTATCTATTTTATATGTTGAAATTGCAAAATTTATTGGATTAGACTTGAAAATAATTGGATTTCCAAGTCATGTTTTGGTAAAATACAATGAAGAAATGATACTAGATCCATTCAACGATGGAAGATTGTTAGACATAGATGATTTACAAGAGATACTCGATAGAAATTTTGATGGGCAATTAGAATTTGAACCAGAATTTCTTGACGAAATAAAACCAGAACAAATTCTAGTCAGATTAGCTCGAAATTTAAAAAATTCTTATTTTCAATCATACGCTAATGAAAAAGCTCTCAAATGTGTCAACATGACTTTGGCCATAGAACCAGAATCTCCTGAAGACATAAGAGACAAAGGAATATTGGAAGAAAAATTATTGAATTATGATACCGCACTAAAATATCTAAATCATTATTTAGAGATTAATCCAAACGCGGAGGATGTTGACTTTATTTTAGAATTGATTAGAAACACAAAGACAAAGATTAATCAATAATAGAATCGATGTCTTGACCTTGCTTTATCATGCTAATTTCATGTCGAGCTATTTTATTTCTTAGAGCGTTTTTTATGATATCAACTTCGCTACGAAGCAAAGCAATTTCATCTTCGAGTTTTGCTACTCGTTCATAGATTGTTTCTGCATCTGAACTCATGATTATTTATCATTAAAAAATTGTCTTAAAAAGTTATGGGTAAATTTGTTGATGGACAGGTTAGCTTTTTGAACTATAATTCAAATTCCTGTCTACACTTTTCACATTTGCCTCTTTCTTGGCCAGGTTGACCAAGAATGAAAATTTTACCAATAGTCATGCATTCGGGACACATTCCTGTAGTAGCGTTTTTTGGTCCACTTCGAATAATCTTCTGAGTTTTTCTTCGTCCCATGCTTTTTCAGACATTAACGGTCTATTAAATTTAATTTCCAAATGGCGCGGGGAGGGGGATTTGAACCCCCGTGTCCTTGCGAACATAGGATTAGCAATCCTACGCCCTACCAGGCTAGGCGATCCCCGCACAAAGAAGGCTTGAATTAATCTGTAAATAAATTCAATCGTCGCCAAATTGGCTGTAATTATTCACGATATCATCAATTGGAACTCGTTTTCCACCTACAATTTTTAGATCTACTGCAACTTTTTTGTCCGATACGGTGATGATATTATAGGTATTTTCAAACAATCCTCTTACTCTTTCAGATGTTGCAGCTCCGGCATTTACTACCATTAGTTTTCCAAAATTCCAAACCCATGGTCGGTGTTTGTGTCCACACAAAACAAGATCAACCCCAGTATCCAATATTGTTCTTAAAACATCACCTGCATCTACCACAGTTAATTGATCAGATCCAGTATCTGGAATGGGTATAAGATGATGATGCATAGCTAAAATTTTTACTTTGTCTTTGTATTTTTTCATGGTCCTCTCTAACCATAGATTCTGCCTATATCCAACTTCACCTTCGTTTCTATCAGGTCTTGCCGTTCCAATAGTAACTAGAACCACATCATCATCTAATTCATTTACTGCTTCAAACGGAAAAAACTTTTTGAAGAGCAAGTATCCCGTATTTCTGTAATCATGATTTCCACTAATGGAGAAAATTTTTTTTGTATTAAATTTAGCTAAAAGTGTTTTGCATTTTTCATATTCTTTCATCAAGCCTTCATTTGTTAGATCACCTGTTACTACGATGACATCAGGGTGAAGTTGATTTACTTCATCTACTAGTATGTCGAATTTTTCTTGTAAAAATTGAGAACCAATATGTAAATCAGAAATCTGAATAATTATCATTTTTATTATTTTAGATGTATTATTTAATAAACTATAACCAAAGAATTTTGAAAAATAAATTTGAGATTCAAGGTAGAATTAAATAATAAACACCTCAAATTTTGCCAGTTTTGAGTAAAAAAGCTGCTGTAATGAGAGGAGATGGGATTGGTCCTGAAGTAGTAGATTCAATGCTTAGAGTATTAAAAGAATGTAATTCACAATCAGAAATCATTCTATGTGAAGCAGGCTCTGAGCAATGGGAAAAAAATGGAAGAAAAGACAAATCATACATTCCTGATGAAACTCTGAAAACTTTAGAAGCATCTGATGCCTGTTTTAAAGGGCCAACTACAACCATTCCAGTTCCTAATGCGCCAAGAAGTGTAGCTGTCACATTACGCCAGAAATTTGAGTTATATTCTAACATTAGACCAACAAAAACATATGACAGACTAACACCGAACAGAAAATTAGATTGCGTGTGTTTCAGAGAAGCAACTGAAGGACTCTACACAGGAGTAGAGGCAAAAATTACAGATGATGCAGCAATTGCAATCAGAAAAATCACTAGACAAGGGTCAAGAAGATTTATGAATTCCGCAGTAAACTGGGCAAAAAAGTACGATATGAAAAAAATGGTCGCAATTACAAAAAGAAATATCCTAAAGCAAACAGATGGAATTTTTTGGGATGAAGTTCAAAAATCAATAGAAGGTACAGATATTGAATTATCCGAAATTTATATCGACAACATGGCTCAACAAATGGTTGTTGCACCAGAACAGTTCAATGGTGCAGTCCTTGTTAGTACAAATTTGTTTATGGATATAATTTCTGAATTAGCATCTGGACTTGTTGGATCAATTGGTTTGATATATTCTGCAAACATGGGAGATAATTTTGCCATGTTTGAAGCAGCTCATGGAAGTGCACCACAATTTGCAGGGCAAAACAAAGTAAATCCTACTGCAACAGTTCTTTCTGGAGCTTGGATGGTAGAATATTTAGGTGAGAAAGAAATACGTGATGCAATATTTGCTGCAACTGAGCAAGTAATTAACGAAGGAAAGGCAGTTACATGGGATATTGGAGGTAGTGCCACTACAACTCAAATGACTGATGCAATTATTGGTTATGCAAAAAACAATCTTAAAAAATAATTAAACTTTTATTGATTCTACCAAAATTAGTTCTTCAAAAAATAGTTTCTTTTTTGCTATAATTTGAGATTCCAAGCCTAATTTTTGTGCGTAATCAATCAATTTTTGATAGTTTGATAGAGAAGAAGTAACAAAGATAAATTTTCCTTTTTGTTTTATTTTGTCATAAACTGAATCAAGTATTTTTTTAGGAATTTCAAATCCTTCCTCTCCACCATCAGTGGCAATATCTAGAATTTCATCTGTAGCCAAATATGGAAGATTACAGATAATTAAATCAAATTTATAATTTATAGCATCAGCACCATTACAGCAAATTATATTATTAGTTTTGTAAGTTTGATTTTTTAAAACTGGGAAATTTATGTCAGTTCCCACTACAAAGGAAAAACTTTGAGAAAGTAGTTTGGTCAAATATCCAGAACCACTTCCAACATCTAGTGCAGATTTCCCTTTTTCTTTTTCAATGAATTCTGCCATGAAAAAGGTATCTTCTGCAGGCTCATATTCATCATGTGTTTTGAATTTCTTTTCCAAGGGTTACTATCTCCTCTATTGACAAATCATCTAATCTTTTATCCAAAGATGTTTCTTTTCCAAATTGTTTTAAAATATTTGAAATTTTTTTCCTCCTATACGAAAATATTTTGTTTAGTATTTCAATTAGATCTTTTTCAATAGAATTTTTTTTAATAATCTTCAAAATAACTGAATCTACTTTGGGGTTTGGAGTAAAATTCTTTTTCCCAACTTTAAAAATATTATCAATTTCAAGTGTGTGATTCGCAACTACACTTACCGCTCTTCTATTTTTAGCGGATGTTGCAAGTAATTTTTCTGCAAATTCTTTTTGCACCATAATTACTCCGTGTGAAAAAGGCGTGGTTGCAAGCCATTCTATGGCATCTTTGCTTTTAGAATAAGGTAAATTAGATACAAAAATTGTAAATCTATCTTTCGTCTTAAATCCATCACCATATTTTAGGGTCAAATTATGAATTTTTGAAAAATTCTTTTTTGCTTCTTCGATAAGGTCTTTATCGACATCTATTGAAATTACTTTTTTTGCATCCTTACATAATAAGGGAGTCAAAATGCCTAATCCCGTACCTAATTCAAGAACAATATCATTTTGAGTGATATTTGCCTCAGCGATAATTTTTTCAGCAATGGATTTTGAATTTAGAAAATGTTGTCCTAGTTTTTTTCTCTTTATCATCTCTTTACGAAGAGATTCATCCTACTTTCACCAGTAATTTCATCCATTATTCGTTCTGAAATATGTTTTATTGGTTCCTTAAATCCAACTCTTTGTTGCAAGTCATCATAACTTTCAAATTTTTTATTTTCTCTTTCTTCAAGCATGATTTTCATGTAGGTTTTGCCTATTCCTGGAATTAGTTCCAGGGCATGAATTCTTGGAGTTAATGGTTGAGCATTGTTGAGATAATCGACAAATCTTGATTCGTTGTCAGCTACAATATTTTCAACTACTGTTTCTAATTCGGTTTGAGCTGATGATGAAATATGTTCATAATCTAATTTTCCCAACACCGAAAGAACTTTTGTTCGACCTTCTTTTCCAATGTATATTTTCTCACCAATTTCAAAAGTAGAGTTTGGAACACCAAGAATTTCTAAAATTGTTAATCTGTCTTCTCCTATTGCAGTAACAATTATTCCATCTCTTCCCTTAACTGTAGATGATTTCCCACGAGAATTAAAATCTAAAACATATGCATGTTCCTCGTATTTCCTAGGCGAGTGTTGCTCCCTATGCAAAATAAAATACCCCACTAAAATTAAGAATGCTCCTTGATAATCTTGAGCATTTTTTCTAGAGTTTCAGCTAAAATGAGTTTCTTCCAACCAAATGTAAATGAACGTAGTTCTGCAAGACTGGTTGGTCTAATATTAACAATTTCTACAGCTTCTTCTTCTGTTAATTCACATTCTTTCATTAGTTGTTTTTTCATGTCCTTTGCATCTTTTGGATCAATTACCACAAATTTTGAAACATAATCAAATGTCCAACGTTGTATTTGATCCATTTCCTCAGGATCTACTTTTCCTAAAATTTCTTTAACTTCTGAAAGAGATACACCTTGTTTCTTTTTTACTTCTTCCATATCATACACCGAATGGTTTGATATGATCTAGTCTAGTGATTAAGGTTTTTGTTTTATTGCCTAGCTTTACATTCAGTGTGATTGCACGTCTTCCCACGTTAATGATATTTCCCACTTTTCCGTGGTAACGTCTGTGTGGCAATCCCTTATGTTGTCTAGGATCAATGATAACAAGTGCTTGTTCACCTTCATGGTATTCTCTAAGTAAGAAAGACACACCTCTAGGGGCCTTTTTCGTCATTACCTTTCTAGATTTGTGCTTAAATCCATGGGAACGACCAGAAGATTTCTTAGTTGCCATATCTGAGTTGAATCTTCAATAACCCTATTTTAACACTTTTCTTTGACAAACAAAGAATTTATCCTGATGATGACAAATTTGAGGTTATTTTAGATAAATCATGAGTTTTGGAACTGAAGTAAAACATTGCGAAAAATGTGGTGAATTGATAATCAGAGAAGACACCCAAATGCAATGGTTTTGTAAAAAGTGTAATCTTAAAAAGTAAAAATTCAAATCTTTTAATAATTTTTTATTTAAAAATATTTTCTATGATCTACATTTATCTAAATCATATGAAAAAACATTTTATGGGTACAAATGATAGCTCATCAATTACAGATACAGTTAACTTGTTCTACTCTGAATCAAATAAACTAGAAGATATCCTTAGTCAATCTTTAAAAAATTCCGATAAGTTATCTTTATCTGAAATAATAGGATTGTATTATCAAATAATTAATGTCACATCACTTGCAAAATTCTTAAGGCAAAATCTTAAAGGCACAGAAAATATGAAAGAAGAAAACCTCTTACTAGACAAAATACAAGAAATTGAAAAATATATTGAGGAGAAATTTGATTCAGATTTACATCTACTACTAATATCAAACCTAGACAAATCCATGGAAACTTTAAAAATAAAACTAAAAGATTTCACAATAAATCAACCTGAAAAAACTAAAGAAGCGGTAGAAAATCAGGCAAAAATGTATGAAGAGTTGCGTCAAATTATGAGCACGAAGGAATTTGTAGATCAATACAATAATGGGTTAGACAATAAACTAGAGAATTAAAAAATTAATTTTGCAGTGAGTTTATCAACCCCCTTTTGAATATATTTTACAATGATTCAAGAAATGGCTGAAAATTTGGTCAAACTAAAACAAGAATTTTCAAGAACGTATAAGGGAAATAGTCACATTCAGGAGGTAATACCACTCTCAAAATCAAATAATTTTCCTTTAGACGATAAACATTTAGAGATGCTTCACAGTTTTGCCGAAAAAAATCCAATCTACTATAATTCATTTGAACAAAATATTGACAACATTTCTTGTAGAGTTTATGAAGGTGACATTAACGAATATTGGTTAAACAGCATTAGTCATGGAGCAAGTTACCAGCCCTTTTATCCAACATGGATACTTTCTGCATACATTATTTCCTTAATGGCAAAAAATCTTGACTTTAAAGAAGTTCTAGATATTGGTTCAGGAGATGGGCGCATTGCTTATTGTGCAAAATTATTAGATTTAGAAACATATTCAATTGAAGTTGATGAATCACTTGTAGATTTACAAAAAGTAATTACTTTTTCAACGAAAATAGATTTTAATCCAAAATGTGCGGATGCAGTAGAATTTGATTATTCAGATTTAGAATTAGAGCATCCAGTATTTTTTATTGGTGGTCTAGCTCAAATGGGCGGAGATATTTTGGCTAGTAGTATTATTGACAAACTAAATAAGATTCCTGATCTTAAAAAAAATATTGGTATGACCTTTGCTGGAACTTATTCTAAAAAATATTTTCCAGGTACTGCGGCTGAGAGTATGTCAGAAGGAGGATGGAAATCAATTATTGAAAAAAATAATTTAGAAGTAATCCAAACAATTACTCTCCCCACGGTATGGACATTTGATCAACCCATAGATACTCCATACATTTTTACAAAATTTAATTAAATTATTTTTTAAAATAATTTAATGGAGAGAAAAAAATTCTCTATTCGTCTGTGGGGGTTGAATCGCTAAACTCTTCATCAAGTGCTTCTGAGAGTTCCAATACCTCTGGCGTTTCAACTGTTGGCACTTCCTGATCTTTAATTTCCGTTATTTCAGGTGTTTCAACAGTGGTTAATTCATTTCCTTCAGCGTTTGCTATCTCAGGGATCTCAACTTTTTCTTTAGATGTGTCTTTTTTTGTTGTCTTTTTAGTATCTTTCTTAGCAACAGATTTTTTTGTCTTCTTTTCTGCTTCTTCTGGATCCATTACTCCTGCTTCACCCAATGCAAAAATTACTTCTTCTTCTGGATGATGAGGACTATCCACCATTCGCGCAATTCTCTTTTTACCGGATTTCTTAAAGTAGATTCTATAGGTACTCGTGTGCGCAACTACATTACCGCCAATTGGTCGAGTTGGATCTCCAAAGAATACGTCAGGTGATGCCATGACTTGATTTGTTGCAAGTGCAGCACAATTGTAAGTTTCTGCAATTCTGGATAACAAATGAACAAAGTGATTTAGTTTTTGTTGTCTGTTTGATAGGGTTCCCCTACCTAAATATTCAGCACGGAACAATCCAACTGCAGAGTCTGCAATAATTAATTTAATATTGTTTTCTTCAATTAGAGGACCTACTTCTTCAAGAATTAATGTTTGATGTGCACTGTTGTATGCTCGTGCAACAATGATATTATCAAGAACTTTTTGTGGATCCATACCATTTGCATTTGCGATTGATACAATTCTTTCAGGTCGGAAAGTATTTTCAGTGTCAATGTATATTGCTCCTCCATCTAGTCCACCTTCTTCTTTTGATTTTTGAACTTGAACACACATTGTAAGACATAATTGTGTCTTTCCACATCCAAATTCACCATAAACTTCAGTGAGTGCTTGAGTTTCAATGCCACCGTCAAATAATGTATCTAAACAATTAGTACCAGTTGTAATTTTGCCAATATCTTGTCTTCGCTTATAGATTTCACTTGCACTTACAAAATCTTGGGAAATTAATCCACCTTCAACTAAATGTTCACGTGCTTTGTTGACAATATTTTCTGCAGTATCTTTTGCCATTCCAGTTATTTCTGAAATTTCTACTGGACCTCTAACAATGAGATCCATTATATTGTGAACACCTGCGTCGCTTAATTTTTTTGTAGATACAGGTCCTACACCTGGTAAACTATCTAATCTTAAATCTTCCATACGGTATAGTACCGTACCAGTACTTTATAAGCTTACTGTTTTAAGAAATGATCGTAGTTGTATATCTTAAACTAGTGAAAAACGTTTATCGTCTCTTTCGTCTTTGACCTGGTTTGTTTTGTCCTGGAAATCTACCCAAGACAAATCTTTTTTTGAAATTACCCTTGTTTCTAAGACTAGAATTTGTGCCTGTTATTTTTCGTCCTTCAACTTTAGGGGTCTGACCTCTAACTTTACCTGCTTTGGTAAGCGAACCGTGAGTTGCCATAATCTAACCAATAATTTATTGAATTTATGTATTTGGAAATTACCAGTATTGTGCTTTGACCTTGTCTAATACTAATTCATGTTCCTTACTTTTTCTCCTAGCATATTTTTCCATTGCACCTAATGGAACACCACCAAGAGATCTTGCTATTGCATTAAAGAAGTATCTTTGAGGACCTTTAGAACCTGTTTTAGTCATGAATTTTTGAATTCCATATTTGAAATTGTGCTGCCAAGTTTTGTATAATACACCTAATTGTGCAGGAGTCATTTCGTTTCCAATGTTAAAGAATTCGGATTGTTCTAGTAATCCTATTGGAACAAAGGTAAGAGCAGTAGCAGTAAACATTGAATTTGGTTGTTCACGTTCTAATTCACTTAACAGACGAATTGTCTCCCAAGAATCTTCAGGTGTTTCGTCATTATCTAGACCCATAATCAAAGTAAAAGCAGGAATCCAATAATCCTTATTTAATGTCTTGACACCCTCTTTTACTACCCAATGCCATTCTTCGGGCTGATAAGGTGCCAGTTTTCTGTCGGCATATTTTCCGATTAATCTCAGGCTACCAGTTTCCAATCCAGCTTGAACTCCAATCATGTTATCGGGACCAGATTTAATAATTTTAGATATATTTGGAATTAGTCTTTCATCCGCAATCGCACCTGCCAAGGTACCATGGGTTGGATTGGTGTGTTCCACTCCTGTTGCCATGATTGCTGTAAAGAGTTCCTCCAATGCCTCACGGTTTGGTTCCATTCCTTTTGCAGTTCTTGGATCCATTCCATAAACAAAGATATCATCACTATGGATCCAAGCAGATTTAGAACCACCCTTTTTCATATTTACTTCAATTTCTTTTACAACTTTTTCAGGAGGATAGTATCGCAATGATCTTAAAGTTACATCACAGAATTTACAACCTCTTCCACATCCTCTCATCACCTCAACCATTCCATGCATACTAGGTTCTACAATGTCTGGAATATCCTCTAGGTCTGGCCTATCCCAAAAATTAACAAATCGTCCATGAATTTTTTTGCCATTTCTTTCAAATTCTTTTATGTTTACTTTGAAATCACTTCGTTTTCTGAAAGGATCCATATTTTCAAAATCACCATTAATCAAATAGTTGAAGAATCTACCAGCATGTCCATCTATTTCCGGGGCAATGCCTCCTAGTTCTCCTTCTAAAATTGCATAAATTCCAAACTCTTCAATTTTTTCAGGGTCGTAATTATATTGCCAAGTTCCAGATGCACCTGAAATTACTTTAGCTTTACTGCCAGTTTTTTCTTTAGCAGCTTTAATTCTATGATGTAATTCTGTATTGTATAATTCATCATAGGAAATTTGCTTTCTGCCATATGTGAAAGTCATAGTTACAGGACCCATTCCAAGCGGATCCATCTCATATGTTCCAACCACTTGAGTATCAGGGCCTATGAACTTCTCAATATGATCAGGATGAGCTATAACGACCTCATCTCTTCGGAACCCATCTCTAAGTAAACCTGCTTCTAGTTTTCTTAATCCATAAGGAGCAAAGTTTGCAACTCCATTTGTGTGAGGGATATAATTACAAATAAAGTCAAAGAGAATTTTTGGAGTAACTTGATTTCTTAGAATTTTGTACCAAAAACTGCTTTTATCTCTATTAGGATCTATTGCTGGAGCACACCCGAAAAAGGTAGCCAAAGACAAACCACGATATGGCGACATTAATGTTCTATCGGCTGTTAAAACAATTTTTGGAGTACCCATGCCCTTCACGGCAATAATTTCGTGATTTATTTTAAACCTTGCTGGTCAAATCTAATAGTTTTCTAAAATTCCAGCCTTATTTCTGTAAAAATAACCAAATTCTTTGTTAGATAAAAGATGATCTCCATCAAAAATTGTTCCATCTTTACAAACTAAATCTTCACCTACACAACAGCTTCCACAAATTCCCACACCACATTTCATCATACGCTCAAGACTAGCTTGCACAAACAAACCCTTTGAATGTGCAAGTTGAACTGTTTTGAACATCATTTTTTCAGGACCACAAGTATACAC
>Ga0209165_10000427_pt1 | contig 14438 bp, 14 predicted proteins | sample tdAd001_FD_187122 | JGI IMG/M metagenome (GOLD analysis project Ga0209165, IMG submission 187122) | Marine sediment microbial communities from the Atlantic coast under amendment with organic carbon and nitrate - tdAd00.1 (SPAdes)... | ecosystem: Environmental > Aquatic > Marine > Coastal >... | reverse complement strand
TCTAATAAAGGAGGAGATGACGCACCAACATGAAGAAGCAACCCAGATGGGTATAGTTTGGGGTTCCCCTCTGATGAAATAAGAGAAGATTCTAATGTTTTGAGACCAGTGATATTGGAAATGATGAAATTGACGGGTTACTCGTGGTTTCGCCACTTGCGTCCATCTTTGGCCAACAGGGCGTCGGCTTCAGCTGGTCCCCACGTCCCGGCCGCATAGTCATGGATGGCATGCGTTCCTAAACTGTCCCAGACTTTCAGGATTGGATCGACGACACTCCATCCCAACTCGACATTGTCGCTTCGCTGAAAGAGTGTGGCGTCCCCTGCCATCACATCGTGCAGCAGGGTTTCATAGCCAGTGCTCGGGGCATCCCCGAAGTATTTAGCATATTGGAAGTCCATATCCACATTCCCGACTTGCACTTGCGGGCCAGGAATTTTGGCCCCAAAACTCAACGAAATTCCCTCATCGGGTTGTATGCGAATGACCAACTCATTGGGGGGTAACCGATCCACCGGGGTCTTGTGAAACAGCATCAGCGGGGCCGACTTGAACTGAATGACGACTTCGGTCACTCGTTTGTTTAAGCGCTTCCCGGTTCGGATGTAGAAGGGAACCCCCTCCCATCGCCAACTTTCAATAAACAAGGTCATGGCGGTGTAGGTTTCTCTGAGTGACGTTGGGGAAACATTCACCTCGGACCGGTAGGGCAAGGCCTTTCCGCCGTTAAACATGCCGGCCCCATATTGACCGGCGACAGTCGACTGTAAGACCTCAATAGGGTTCATTGGCTGAATCGCGCGAAGGAGTTTGGCTTTTTCATTGCGGACCGCTTCGGCCTCAAATGTGTTAGGCGGCTCCATCGCGACAAAACCTAAAATCTGCAACAAATGATTGGGAACCATGTCGCGCAACGCTCCCGCATTGTCATAATACGTGCCACGGTGTTCGACGCCTAAGGTTTCTGCCACGGTAATTTGCACATGGTCGATATATTGCCGGTTCCATACTGGCTCGAAGATGCCGTTGGCAAATCGAAAGACCAAAATATTCTGAACGGTTTCTTTCCCCAAATAATGATCGATGCGATAAATCTGGCTTTCGTCTAAGACGCTTCGTAGCGTGTGATTCAAGGATTGAGCAGATTCCAAATCATGTCCAAATGGTTTTTCAATGACGATGCGCCGTGAGTACTCTCTATCGTGTGCTACTAATCCTTTCTCGCCGAGTTGTTGCACGATTTCACCAAAGAATGTTGGGGCCGTGGCCATATAGTAGAGATAATTTTCCCGGGTCCCGTATTTGGCGTTTAATTGTGAGAGCGTAGTCTGAAGTCCCTCGTATGTGTGCGGATCCCGAAAATCTCCGGAGAGATAGTGCAAGCGGTCAAGCAGCCATTCTTTGATGGTTGAGTCAATTGGACGAGTAGAGAGTTCCTGGATATCTCGACTAATTTTGAGACGAAAGTCCTCGGTGGTCATGGAGACGCCGTCTACTCCGAGAATGGCAAATTCTTGAGGAAGGTGGCGGCTCGCAGCCAAGTTATAGAGGGCAGGGATCAGTTTGCGTTTGGTCAAATCTCCTTGCGCGCCAAAGATCACAAATAGGGTAGGAGGTCTTGTTTGCCCGTTAGGGGCCTCCTGAAACATGGAGCTGTTCGGCAGTTGAACGCTTGCCCCAAGGTTCGTGTGAATGTCATCTGTGCTTGGGGGCGACTCCACAGAAGAAGTATATGGGTTTGATGGCTCTAAGGCGGATGGTTTTTGTGGTGGATGCATCAGGCGTCTTTCTTTCTGGGGATTACAGTAAAAGGGCTGCGGCTATTCTGCCGCAGCCCTCAATAAACCAAAATTGGTCGAAAGGTTATTATACCACTTGAATGACCAAATTGTTTAAATGTTCCATTCCAATACAGTCGAGAATACAATAGGCTCGGTATTGGGCTCCTTCTTTTCCAACCTGAAAGGCAATGCTTGTTTTTTGATTAAACATCCAAATTTTTCCAGATTCCTTTGTTAATCCATCGCCTGTTATCGCCACTTGATGGGTATCGCCATAGGCCAAGCTGCTCATCTCCTCGTCAAACACAAAGGTCATGCGTACAACTTTGCCATGAGGTAGTGTAAGGATATTTTTGGGGCCAAACACCTTTCCCTTTTGATCCAGAAATCCTTTTTCATTCACCCGGACGGTGATCTCCACATCCACGTCCTTGGATGTGGGCGGCGATGCCAAGGCCATCGAGAGCGGCACAAGACTTGTTGCGAAAACCATGGTCGTAGCCGCTACGAAGGCTTTAAAGAAACGACAGTTCATCATAGTCATAGCTCCTCCTTTGGAAAACATTTATCCGTGATATGAATGATTGTTCTCTTAGAATCGTCCTACCCAATAACGTTTGGGCCGATTTTGCCCAGTTCATCCTGATGTTTGCGTATTTCCTGCTCGTGAAGCTGCTCTGCCTCCTGGGTGTGAATACAGTCCTGTCCGCATGTCACGGCATTGGTGTTGTGCAAGAATTCCGAGCAACCTGTCACTTCCAGCCCCCCACGACTGGCCCCACGGAACACATTAATTTCAAAGTTCACCTCACAGTTCTTTTTTAACGCTGGACATTCCAGTGAGGTGGTGGCCTGAGGAACATGTTGCTTCATGATTTTTTTCCTTTCACTTCGGCGATAAATAATGAGGAAGTCTTTATTAACGTCAATGGAATTCGATGTTCTTTCACCTGGAGTTAGGTCCTCAACGGTCAGAACTAAAGCACAGTCTAGTAGGTAGGAAACGAGCAGAAGGGGTGCGAGGAGAGTCCTTAGGGTTTGGTCGGAGCCTTTTTATGGGTAAAAGGCACCTGCCGCTGAGGATCGTCATCTTTCCTTCGGCAACCCGGCTGTCAGGAGCTGTTTATGCCTGATCCGTGGTTTTGCGCTCCCGTCTTCCAACGGGTTAGCCTTTTCGAGAAAGAGTTTCCGTTGTCTGTACTAGCGAGAAGGTTCTTTGCGTCTAATCTGGAATGTTATGAACGTATCGGAACGTAGCAGGAAAACTTGAAACCCTTTAGAAATTAACTACAGTAGAAGTTAAAGGAGAGCTTCACCCCGATAGAAACTGCGATGGGAAACGGTAGAAGCCTGAAAAAACTGTAGGATAGTTGAAAGAAAATGCTGACGCTTTACTGGATTGAAGGTTGCCGAAACCTTCGTGGGGTTGGTGTGTTAAGTTGGTGGGTGCTCCAATTCGACGCCGAAATTTTTGCCGATTCGTTGGATAAAGTTCGCGGTCGCCACAACAAACGCAATCTCCACCACCTGGCTTAAGGGAAAGGCTTTCAGTAATCCTGCAAGAGCCTCATCTGAAGCGGCTACGTTTTTAGTGGTCTCCAGCGCAAAGCGTATAACCACTTGCTCGCCTTCTGAAAAGTGGGTGTTCGTGACTCCCGACTCTCCCAACAACGCGATTTCTTCATCGGTCATCCCTGCTTGCTTTCCAAAGAAGGTATGATGGCCAACGCAATAAGTGCATTGGTTGTGCCGTGCTACTGTGAGGTATGCCATTTCACGAATGCGTGGGGCGATAGACAAATGATGAAAGAGGTTGTCCAATACGGCGCCCATGGCTTGTGTCGCAGGTCCGGAATGTCCCAGCATTTTCAGTAAGTTAGGCACAAAGCCGAATTCGGCTTCTAACTTGGCATACACAAGTGTGGCGCCTTCCGCTTCGGTCCCTTTTTCAGCATAAGGAATTCTGGACATATTTTTTCCTTTACACCATATTTGCCGGTTGCCCGGGGAAATAAATCGGTTCGTGTTTGCGGTAGGACGTCATGTGGGAAATCTCCCTCAATTCCTTCTTATTCTTCATCGGTTAGGTCCGCTAACACGTTGATTTGTTTGAGATACCAATGTTTGGAATCATGCAATTGTTCGATGGAATGTTTTTTTAGAGTATGAGTCATGGCGACAACTTTCGCGATTCATGTATTAAGTGGGATAAAGGTCCTTATTCATTCAAGATAAGTTACCTTTCCGCGATGTCATCTTTCCTAGCAAATTGCTTTAAGAGATTTCATCTCCGGCCTTGTTTGTCTCGAATCTGGGATAAAGACTTCGGTATCTGGATGAAACGCGTACCAGGCAAACCAGTAAGCCGTCAGGGATGGGAAAGGTTTACCTCCTTGATCAACAACTTTGACACTTCTGGCTTGGGCATCCCAGCAGACCACATAGTCTTGATCATGCAAGGAATCTGAAAAAGCCTGGCCCATTCCTTCAAGTGTAGAAAAAGAATAAGCCTTAAATTTTCCACCGAACTCTACCCCTAAGACCCATTCTTTTGGAGAGAGGCGGTTATCTTGTCTTGCGGGGGAAAACATCAAGCGGTCGGTTTGAGCATAGGCCTCATACGGATCACGACTATAGTCGCGTGTAAACCCCGTTTCACGAGATAAAACCAAAGTATCGGGATGGCGCTTCCGCCAGGCACTCCACGTCGTATGTTCTAAGAAAATGGGTTCTAAGTGTTGGCCTAAAGATTTTCCAGTGACTGCTTGCATGGCAATTTGTGACCATAAACTTTCGGTTTGATGATCATACATGAGGACATCACTTTGGTAGAGAAGGCCCGAGACTCCAAAGGTCAGAGGGTGGTTGCCTACCATCCTGAGAAATCCCATGCCGGTTCCGCACAGGGGACAATAAGTAATCACCACAGGAGTTCCATCCAACGTGTCATTCACGATTTCGTGCCAATTCAAAATAGCAAGGGGATAGGCTTTGGCTTGATGGGTCCCTTTGATCCCTAATACTCGTTCTTGAGGGGATAAAAATTCGACTTTATCAGCGGGAAGAAATTGCGGATTCATCAATGCGGGAATACCGTCTTTAGGTGGGCCTCCGGATAAAATTTTCTCTAAAGGTATGGAATGGGACTCGACCAGAAACCCATTAAATGAGGCATGGGAATCACAGGATAACAAGAAAATTGAGAGTATCCCCACCAGATATACCCTAGGTAGGAAATACCCTAGTGGTGATTGGGTAAAAAGCACAGGGCTTAAAAGAAGTGTCCTCTGTCTTGATTGAACAGTTATCATTTGTAATCTATTTCACAGACGAAGCTTTACTTTTGTTTTCCCCATGAAGAAAGCATAGAAATCCTAGGGGAGAAGTCTGAGAAGATTACAAAAGATTACAGGTTCTTTGTGGAATTATGGGGAAGGTTACAACCAAGTTTTGGCTTCTGGGTAACATTTTAGCAAAATGCCTGTAGTCATTTGGGTGAGAAGCCGGACTAATTGATCTTTGGATTCTTGCTGGCCAGGTGGATCCGTAGAAGTTTGAAGGTCTTTCCAGTAACCATGAAGTCGTTCTTTTTTTTCTTCCAGGGCGCGTTCGGTTTCTTGTTGCCAGAAGAGGGGAAATTCACGAGGGTCGCTGTATTCCCCGCGTCCTCGGCCGCAATGGGTGACCGCCAAATAGCGCAGGAGGGCGTCCCGCGTTTGGCGATCCAGAAAATCTGGTACCCAGGAAATCCGGTTGGGGTCGCTCTCATCCTGACTTTTGGCGTAGGCGGTGCCTCCCAACGCCCCCAAGATGGCTCCCCCAATGGTAAAGAAACCGTGCGACAATCCGCCGGTGGCGACATCTGAGGCGAATCCCGCTGCCACGCCACTCACCAGGCCGCTCCAAAAACTTTCTTCTTCCCAAGGTTTTCGTTCACCGGGAACGGTGACATCTTCCAATCTGGATTGAATGGTATGGGCTGTTTCACCTGCTAATCCATGTAGTTTGATCAATTGGGTGCTCATGCTAGAGATGCGGTGAGCTAAACGTTGATCCATGGCTTGCACGGCACGTTTAACCAGGGTTTTGGTGGACTGCCCTAGGGCTTCCGGGAATAGAGTTTCGCCGTCCTTGGCGGTCTCGACTAACATGTGGGCTAAGATGCTCATGCTCGTTTGGAACGTGCCGAGTTGCTCTTCCCGCCAGGCTTTGGATATTTGGGCCATGATGGGTCGTCGATCTTCGGATAGTGTTTGAATGATACGATCCCATAAGAGACCTTCTTGCACCCAACATCGGGTAAAGGCATCTAAGCTCATGACATCGTGAATTACTTTTTGCGATGACCAAGACTTTTTCCAAAGGGCTTCCAATCGGCTTTGTTGATCAGGATCTGTCAGGCCCGTTTGATTGAGGAGCATGATGACTGGTTTGTTGAGCCAGGTGAGGAGGTCCAGTTCGGGTAAAAGGTATCCAGCCATGACCGGGTCTTCCGTGGCATTGACCAGGTAGAGAACGACATCAGCCTCGTCGTGGACGTTTCGAATGGCTTGCTGGTTGCACCAAAACGGCTTGTCAGCCAATCTATCCCAGACTTGTGACATTAGCCAGCCGATCGGATTAGATAGGCCTTGAAGCCGTTTTAACAGTTTATGGCTATTTCCGAACCCCGGCGTATCCCAAAGATTCAACCGCAGGCCGTCCGGTGTTTCGAGCAAAAGGAATTGCTCGTTATGGAGTGTGACATGGGCTTGATCCAGAACCTGTCCTACATCTCTCCGCAAGAGCGTGCGGGCCAAGGTGGTTTTCCCGATGTTGGTATGGGAAATCAGGGAAAGTGTTATTGAGGGCGGCATCGTTTCTTTTTTTACCCAGAAGCGGGCCAAAGCCCCGCCTGGGCCTGTTGAAGGAACTGATCCGGTGATGTGGTCGATGGATCAAGCGGAACAATTTCAAGGTGGTATTGGTTGCCCAGACGTTGCCAGGCTTGGCGGCGTTCGATAACTCGAGTCTTATCGACGGTCTGGCCATACGGTTCCTCATCGAGAAGCACCAGAAGTCTTGAACCCGGTCTGGCCGTGTCCATTTGTATTTGAATCGTGTGAAGCCATTCTCCCTGAACTTCCCCTTCAGGTGTTTGTCCTGCATTGAAGATCACCACAAAGGTTCGAGTGAGCGTAGAGACCTCAGGCCAAGTTGGGATTTCCTGACCAAAGGGCATGGCTGGTTGCCATTGGATAGTGGCGAGGTTTCCAAAGAGGTCCAGAAACACGAGGTCCAGAAAATGTTTGGCCACTGGGGATGGGTGATAACTGTAAGGCATAATATCCACGTGCACCCCTTGTCCTCGGTCTGGAGCTAACAAATGGACAAAATAGGGATCGTCCAGGGGTAATATGAATGTTTCCCTGGCCTTACTTAAGGATCGTTGGCACCTCCACGCCATGATGCTGCGGGGGACTACGATCACGGCAAGGGCGGTCACAGCCCACATATGAATCCATGGAGCGGCGGGACCATGTTGCGGGGCTTGGAGGTTCAGGATTTCCGATACATCTGGAAAGGGATAGGAAAGAAGCCATGCGGCAGGACCCAAAAGGATGTGGAGGAGACCCTGGACCTGGTTTGCAGAGAGAAATGTGCTTTCCCAGGTTGCTTGGTAATCCAGAGCCAGCCCTCGGATATATAGACCGAGCACAATGCCTAAAGCCATATAAGCTGCTCCTAGGTGAAGGAGTTGCCGAAGGCGTTGAGTCCATAAGGGTCCTACGTGTGGCCACGATAACCTCATAAACCGTTTCATGGCTTCCTGCACCCAGGGGAAAGCTGGAGGATTTGAGAGTTTCATTAAGGGCCAGGAGCGTTGCCCCCAGTTTCCCGCCAATTGGGATAGCCAAAGGGCTGTCTTATCCAGCCATGTTGTCTTCATGGAGGATTTCAGTAATGGCATCAATGCAGTGGACAGGTAGATTCCAAAATTCCATAGAAGCAAAAGGAAAAGGGGAAAGTTGAGTAAATTCACCCGTTGCGATTCTCCAAACCCGTTGATGAGTAACCCGGCGACCAGGGCGGGAATTGCCACTAGCGCAGAGGGAATGTCTACCTGAAGGCTGTTCCAGGATGGCCCGAGAACAGGAAAGGCCTTATTCACAAAGGCCCGCATGATTTCGGTCCGTTTCATCAGAAAAGGCAAGTCCCCTTCCGACGAATGATCGGGGGAAGGTTTATGTTGGTCTCTGGCCTGTTGTGTCGCATGATGCCGCGTGGAGAGGGGAAGGTGATGCCCGTGGGGATCTGATTCTTCCAGGGCTTGTACAAGTAGGATCTTGGAAAATTCTGTCGCATTCATGGGAGTTATGGAACGATGATCTGGCATTGATTTTCCACGAGTGAGGGGGATCTCATGGTAATGGAGAAATGTGATGGAAACAAATGGGAAGGGCCTATCAGACTAATCAGGTATTCAAGAGAAGGCCGTTGCCGGTGTTGTGGAGTGAGGAAAAGTCTTATCCCGACGAGATGGGTTCAGAACTTTTGGCTGCTTTAACTACAGAGGATTCGGAATCTAACAAAACGCTGAGCCAGTATGTAGAGGGGCTGCTTTCTAAAGCAATCTTTACCACCATGGTTATCGGAACCGATAGGAGCATACCGGCTGGACCCAAAACCCAACCCCAGAATACCAAAGAAAGAAATACGACCAACGTGGAGAGGCCAAGCGTGCGCCCCATGAGTTTGGGCTCGACCACATTACCGAAAAGCATGTTGACCACGACGTACCCCGCCCCCACAAACAGGGCGCGTCCGATACCAAATTGAATAAATCCCAATAAAGTAGGGGGAACCGCAGCAATGATGGATCCTAGATTCGGAATGTAATTCAGCAAAAACGCAAAAAGCCCCCAAACAACCGGGAAATCGACACCCAAGGCCCATACCCAGATGGCTACCAATATTCCGGTCCCCAAGCTCATAATGGTTTTAATAGCAAGATACTCTTTTATCGCGTTCGCGACCTTGTGATATGGCGCAAACGGATGGTTCTGATCCCCAAAGGCGGCGCGTATTTTTTGTTGCCAACTTGAAGCTTCTAGCAAAACAAAAACAACGGTTAGAAAAATTAGAAAAGAATTTGTGAGAATAGTGCCCAATCCCGAAAGCAATTGGGCCACAAATTTCATGAAGGCTCCGGGGTCAATGGATTTGAGCAGCCCGTCTTCGGTCAATTGAAATCCCAGCCCTTGAATCCCTTGGTGGATGGGGGCCATTTTCTGGGTGAGCAAGACTTGATAGCGAGGGATTGCGTCGGAAAAATCGTCCAGCGAAGTTCCAATTATCAAGACAAAGCCAATACCAACACTGAGAACCCCTATGACGACCAGGAACACCGCTAGAGGAGCGGGGAAGTTTTTTTGTCGAAGCCAAAAGACCGGAGAGGTGAGGATAATGGCCAGGAAGCCTGCGAAGAGAAACGGAACCAAAATTGGTTCCGCTGCCCGCATGCCAGCCACAACAATGACAAATGCGGCCACTGTCAACAGTAACCGGCCGGCTGGAGTTTGGGAGGAGGATGACTGCATAAGGCTTTATGGTAGTAGCGGGTTTTTTGTGAAGGGGACGTTCACCTCTAGAAGAACGTGTGCCCTTCTTATGAGTATGATACCGGTTTTTTCTTTTTCTGTCCTTCACGAAGGTGGTTGAAAGCTTCTTTGGATGTGAGAAGGCGAGGAAGGGAGAGTTCTAGGAACGTAGATGCAGGTGGAATATTGACTGAACCTTTGTTTCGCATTGGCAGAGGTTTTGGAACTCTATTCCCGAATAGCATTCAGACGTTGTTGTAAATATCCATTTCTAACGGCGCCATATAGATCGAGTGTTCCTTCCTCCACCCCTTGAAATTTTTCAAGATTTATTGCCCGTAAATTGACCGCTTCTCCGCCTGTAAGTCCCAGTCGAATGGTTCTTATGTTTGAACGGTCCTGAACCAACTGGGGGATGCTATTAGTTTTTACAAAGGGGAGAATAAACCAATTAAAGGGGTCAAGAAGGCCATCTCCGATAAACCCCACTCCATCTCTTAAGGTGAAAGGTCCAAAAAAAGGAACCATCAGGAAGGGCCCTGGCCCTACCCCATAGGTTCCCAAGGTTTGCCCCAGGTCCTCTGAGGGAGTTTTCAGTTCAAACATAATTCCTGCCGGATCGAACAAACCTCCGACTCCAAGCGTGCTATTGATGAGAAACCGGCTCATTTCAATGCCGGCACCCTCAAACTTAGCTTGCAAAAGATTGTTTAGCAATCTTGGGAAAAATCGAATATTTTGAAAAACGTTGGAAAAACTTTGTTGGACATCGGGAGGAATAAAAAAATTGTACACTTTCGCTACCGGCTTAACCACATATTTATCCAGCCGGTAATTAAATTCAAAGACAGCCGAATTAACAGGTTCTATTGGGTCGTATTCTTCAATTGGGGCACCAGTAGGATCATCGTCAAACGGGTCAAAGAGTTCATCGTCAACCCCGATACCCTCGTTCGGTGAACCTTTTATCAAGGCAAAGCCAACAGCAGACTCCTCCAGGGTGGGTTCTTCCCCCTTCTCCAGATCTTCCAGGGTATGGGTCGATTGATCTTTCCCTGCACATCCTCCGAGCCCTAGGGCAAGACCAAGAATCAACATGATCCCTAGCGAGGCGCCCTTGCTTAGGCAAGAAGAGAGTTTTGCCTGACGTGTTTCAGAGAGCCTGTTCATTGTCGTGGGAACGGGGAGAATGGCGTGTCTCATGTTCAGGCAACTTTCCTTGGAAGTAACGTGGAAGAGCTTCCTAAAAAACGGAACGGACTGTACCAAAACCATGCCCATTATCCAAGAAGGGCTTGACTAGCAAGATGGTCTTTTCCTCTTTGTCTCCGAGATCCGAGTTCTTACCTTTATTGGCGCGGTTGATGCGTTGTCAGTTTCGCTGACAGAGCGTTACAAAAAAAACGAAAGGAAACAACATGTTAAACCTGATGCAGCCTCATTGTTAATGATTAGTTACATCTGCTGTTAATAGATTCGACGATTTCCCTTTGCTTGATACAACGATCCCTGTTCTCCCCATCACTAGTACGCAACAGTTTGTCGTAACAGAAAGTAATCTTCCAAATTTTCGAAAAAAGGAGGCCTGGCATTTCCTTTGCTCATCATAGGACGAGAGCGCAAAAGTTCAGGTGATATCAGTGCTGCGTTGTCATCCAGGACAAGCAAGGGACGTTAAGACCACAAACCGAAGGAGACAGGAATGAGCCCAGCCGTTTCATCACAAAAATCTTCGTGGAATAAACCAATCAAAAAAGGGAAAAGATCACATGCCCCGGCCGCGCTGTCACCAAAAAATGCTCAGGTTGGAGAAAGTGTCGCAGGGATGCCAGATAGGCAGCTTCCCCTCTATTTGAAGGAAATTGGACAAGTCATGCTCCTGGACCGGGCTGGCGAAGTGAGCCTGTGTAAAAAGATTGAGGAAGCCAATGAACACATGTTGGAAGCGCTGTTCGTCTTGCCGATGACATTGGAGTTCTTGAAAGAACAACGTATGCAGCTCAGTCATGAAGAACTCTTAGCCAAACATATTGTTCAAAAGGAAAAAGAAGTGGTGTTGGACGAGGAAGTTGAAGTTGAACAGACCGAACTTCAGGACGCACAAGAGGATGAAGAATTTCGGCAACGGGTTATTCAACAGCTTGATCACCTCTGCCAATGTGTTCAATCTCTAATTGATTCGGACTCTGAATATTCTAACAGCAAGAGCAAAGTTGGTAGTGAGAAAAGAAATTCTTCAGGCAAAAAACGATTATTGAAGAGTTTGGAGACGGTGAATTGGCATCCTAGGTTGTTTATCCAAATAGAAAGCCGTATCCAGGCTCTTGAAGGGCAACTTGAAGAAGTCTTGGGGCGACTAGGTGTTTCTCAGGAAGATGTTCGCCAAATTGGTCTTCACAAAAAAGGCATGAACAGCCAAGATTTGGCCACTGAGGACAACAACCCTGAACAAAAAAATCTGGTTCAATCACGTGGTCTTCATGAAGCCATAGAACATTTGAGGTATTTGGAAGACCATTTACTGCACATGCCTTTTGCGAGCTTTCTGATAAGAGTTCGACAATTAGAACGAGCAAAAGTACGTGTGCATTTCGCCAAGCAAGCTATGCTGGAGGCCAATTTACGATTAGTGGTCAGCGTGGCTAAACGATATATCAACCGGGGGCTGGATCTGTTGGATCTCATCCAGGAAGGCAATATCGGTCTGATGCGGGCCGTTGACCGCTTCGAATATCAGCGAGGATATAAATTCAGTACCTATGCCACTTGGTGGATTCGACAGGGGATTACTCGGGCCTTGGCGGACCAATCTCGAACGGTTCGAGTCCCGGTTCATGTGTGTGATGGCATGACGCGAGTGCGACGCACATGGGATCGGCTTGCAGTCCAGTTAGGTCGAGAACCCAAACTGGAAGAGTTGGGGAATGTTCTCGACCTTCCTACAGAAAAACTTTCTTCGCTCCTGAATGCGACCAAGGGAGCACTTTCCCTTGAGACACCGGTGGGAGACGACGAGAATGCGCATTTGTCCGATGTGTTGGAAGACCCTTCCGCTGTGTCCCCGTTCTATTCCGCCGAGCGAATGGACCTGCAAGAAAAAGTCACGTTGTTGTTACAAACGCTTACGCCACGAGAAGCCCATATCATTCGACGGCGTTTCGGGATCGGAGAGCTTGAAGATGCTACGCTCGAAGAAATTGGCCATGAATTTTCGGTCACGCGGGAACGGATTCGACAAATTGAGGAACGAGCTTTATCAAAGTTACGTGAACCTCAACGCAATCAAACATTGCGCACGTATTTTCAACTTTCAGGTTCAGCTTAAACTGAGCAGGTGAAGACGGTCGTCAGGGAAGAGTGCAGAATGGTGAGGAGTGAGGCAGTAAAGAGTAAAAAGGAAAAATTCCTTCGAGGGGCTTTTCCCTCACGCCTTACTTTTCACTATTTACACCTGAACTCTTAGAGAAAAAGGTCATCGTTCGAAGATGAAGATAGGGAATCTTGACGGGTTGTTTCCTGCTGTAGCCCCTGGCTCTCTTGGAAATTGGTGATGGATATTTTGGCATTGAGAAACGTGGCACCGTTAAGATTGGCTCCTTGAAAATCGGCCTCACTCAAATCAGCTTCTCGAAAATCGGCGTATGAACAATCCGTCGACGAAAAATCCGTCCCTTGTGCCTGCGCGCGAACGAAGGTGGCTCCACGCAACGTCGTGAGTTGAAAAAGCGTGCCTCTTAGCTCGGATTGTTGAAAATCCGCCCAAATGAGATCGGCTTGAGAAAAATTTGCCCAAGCGAGTTGGCTACGGTGAAATCGGGCACTCCGCAAATTGGCGCCGTAAAAATTTGCACCGCGCAGGTCTGCGCCTTCGAAATCTGCTCCTGGTAAATAGGCTTCTTGAAAATTGGCATTACGCAGATCCTGATGGCGGAAATCCGCGCCACGACTATCAACCTGAAAAAAATCTTGAGGAGGAGGAAGGGAGGATTCCCCAGTCTGTTTGCTGCCAGATTGTTGGGGGCTCGTAATCCCGGTGGGCTGTGTTTGCTTCCAGGTTCGGTAGGAATCGAGAAGAAACGCCCGATCTTCCTCCAAGTCCGTCTTATCAGAACCTGGATGGGGTAAACTGTCCTCATGTTCTGACATCGATCAACTCCGAGATGCGAATAACAGAGGATGGCATGATAACCAGAAGAAAGAGTTAGTGGTATGGAACTTCAAGAAACCATAGCGAAAATGCATAAGTGGGTCCAGCCCATAATGCCGATGCTCAGCTCAAGGCTAGGTCGAGTTTAATAAACATGGATGTATGCTATAAACAGCTAATCTATCGGTGTATGCTCTTAACGTGATGTACTGTGAAATGGAATTGATGCTAATTGTTTCAGGGGTTGTTGTCCTTGTGTTGGCATATGCCCTGTGGGTTTGGTGGAAAGATGGAAGATCCTTGGAGCCCTCCTGTGACAGGATTCGTCACCGTCTTCGATCAGCCTTGGGGGTCATAAGTCGAGACGAGATGAGAGCGATGCAGGAACATCTTCAGCACTTGAAGCAGCAGTCGGAGACCAGATTGACCAGTTTGGAGGCGACTGTCAAATTTTCCACCCAATTACAATATGTTTCGAAAGAGATCGACCGCCGGTTGACTCAACTGGAAATGTCTGAAGGTTCAAAAAAGTATTCAGAAACCCCTTGCTTTCAGCGGCCACGATCCATTGTTCGTTTCGGTCTTCGCTTAACACTTAGCGATGCTCTTTGGGCCCATCTGGGAATCAGCAGGGTGGAAGATATCGAGGATTCTCTTATCGATTCCCTGCTCCAAGGCCCCTTTTGTCCTGTTTGTTTGAAAAGGTGGGTCGGAAGGGATCGGTCCAAGAATTCAATGGAGGTTCCTGCGCAATGTCGACACTGTGGCGTCTCTTGGGATTGTCGGGGAACGATCGACGTGCCTATTTCATTAGTCGAGTTGAAGCGGCAGGTCTATGACAAACTGGATAAAGAATATCGAGCTGGTGGAACCATTCGGCCGTACGATTATTAACAAACCATCTTCGTACCTAAGCCATAGTTATTT
>Ga0209165_10000426_pt1 | contig 14445 bp, 14 predicted proteins | sample tdAd001_FD_187122 | JGI IMG/M metagenome (GOLD analysis project Ga0209165, IMG submission 187122) | Marine sediment microbial communities from the Atlantic coast under amendment with organic carbon and nitrate - tdAd00.1 (SPAdes)... | ecosystem: Environmental > Aquatic > Marine > Coastal >... | reverse complement strand
GCACTCGTGGCACTCCCCTTAATGGTCAAGAATGATCTTGAAAAAGACTGGAAACAGGCAGATTGAGCTCAGGTTTTCTCTAAATCGGGGTCAGATCCCAATTATCTCTAATATTAGTGAATATTGTGATCTGACCCCAATAAGACCACATTAGATTATTTGATTGGCCAGAGTGGAAGCAGGGGACTAGGCTGGAAAAGCAAAGTATTTATATTTCACTGTTTGTTTTGGGGGGAGGTATTCAATATGTCTGGTAACGCCGAAGAAGGTATCGCACGCGTACAGTTGGCGCAGAAAGATGGACTGAGCAAACGTCACAAAAGAGGTGCTGCAAATTTAGACGATCGTACCTCTACCGCCCTGCTGGCGTTGGCCTTTTTAGGTTTGATCGTAGTCTGGGCGACCGCATCCTCTCCTCTTATTATCTATGGATCATTTGCGGCAGCGATGCTGGTTACAGTATTGTTTGGCGTAATTCGCATTAAGCGTATTCAACAAGTCAGAAAACAAAGAGAGCTTCAGGCAAAAGAAGCGCAGTCTAAATCCGTTAAATAGACAATCTAACTCAGTGCGTCATCGCAACCGCGTCCGCGTAGCTCGAGCGCTCGGCGACATGGTCAAAGCCGATTGACCCCAGTTCGTCCAGCAGCAGGGCAAGGATATCGGCACGTTCCATTTTAACCGCAGCATCGACAAGCAGCTGGAAGAACAGGTCCCGTTGTGCGTGACTGCCACCCATTTGCCACAGATTGCGTCTGGCCGGCATCATGATATCGATCACCTGCTGGTAATTCCCTTTGCGATGTGCGATGGCCGCTTCGCATGCGGGCAGCACCGCAATAGCGTATCTCGGGCCGAGGGAACCGGTGTTCCCGGCGACGAAGGCCTGCGTCAACTTGACCAGTTCGTCGGCTTCCTGGTAACGGCCGGCGGCGGCTAACGCCAGGGCGCTATGGGCACTGGTAAACGGACTTGCATGGTTGCCGATTCGGGTCTGTGCCAGATCGGCGATCGGTTGCCAGCGGTCTGCGATATCCGCCCCGCGTAATTCGAGCCGCTGCAGCAGCGCGGTATCGTTCTGGATGTCGACATAGTAATCGGGAATAGCCTTCATTAGCGGCGAATCGAGGTCGCGTAGCCGCTGATCGTACAACTCCAGGGCAGCATCATAGTCGCCTTGCTCGGTGTGAAATAATGCCAGATGCCACCACAGATGATGGACGATGTGATTTGCCGCTGACCAGTTGGCGGACAATTCAGACAACCATGCGACCCCGTCGAGCAGGCGGCCCTGCATGATTAGAACATGGGCTACCGCATGAGCTCCCCAGCAATCGGCGGGATTGCGTTCTACCGCTTCGCGGCCACATTTCTCGGCCAGCGCGTAGTCGCCATTCTCTTCCAGACCGAAGGCGCGGATTGAGAGAAAGGCCGAATATCCAGGCATATCGGCGGTCCAGCGAGGGGCCGCGCGTTCTGAAATATCCCGCATCCACGCAACCTCGCCGATCCAGAACAGCTCTGACTGGGCAATTCTTAGCGCGAACAGGTCCTGCGGGTAGTCAATCGTAATCTGCTCGTAATGTGTCACCGCCGCGGTAACGTGATCGACCAGGGCCAATTCCAGGGCAGCCATGTAGTGGTTTTCACGCTCCGAGGCGGGTGCGGGACTATTTTTTGCTGCCTCCAGTTCGTTACGGGCCAACGGGTACAGTTCCGGCTTCTTCGATCCCGCGATCAGGCTGCCCTTGATTATGTGTGGCAGTGCAAACTGCGGATCGGCGGCTATTGCGGCATCCAGCTGTGCCATGGCATCGGTGCGAAATCCGACATAGGCGTGAAAGGCTCGATCAAGTGCTTCGACCGCGAGCGGGTTATTGGTTGTAACCGGGTAGCCCCACTGATCCTTTTGCATTTTGTCCGACCTGCTATCTTTTCGATCGATCTATCATCCGCCTAAATCGCGTAGTCGTCCAATTTTGCAGCGTGGTTCAGAGTCGAATAAAACGCGCTGTCAGCGAATATTTGTATAACAACAGCAGGAAAACTCTTAATGCAAATAGCTGATAAGAATCGACCATGTAGCGTAGCCACGGGGTTCTATTTTCAGGTTGATTCCACAGGTAGGATGACACGAATCTGCCTGGCTCTCTGGTCGCAATCGACGCCATCGCATTGCGGTATTCGGCGCTGGCGTCAGGGTGCGATTCGAGGCCCTCGGTAATAAACCCGAGATATTCAGTGGTGGGTTTAAGATCCGGGGTGGCGCGGTTGGTCTGATAAAAATACAGTGTCTCCCCGTCTTGCTCGACAACAGTGCGCCGGTACCGCTTGACGACCGGAACGACCTCGTAAAAATCCATGCGCGCGGCATCCCTGCCGGATAGCGTGTAAAGAAAGCCATGCACTGACTCACCAGGTGCAGGTTCAGCCGACGCGTAGCCGCAACCCACCCATGGCGCCGGATGATCAAAGCGCAGACCATAGTCCCTGAGCGTGAAGGGTCTGGCGGCAAACGGGGTGATCCGACGTTGTTTCAGCACGGCATCACTGAGGTTGGCACCAAAGGCCAGGTATTGAACCTGTTCGGGTCCGTGGCCAAACAGGCGCTTGATATTACTGACTTCAAACAGAAGCCTCCAGACAAGGTAACGAATCATGTTGTGCCTGACCTGTTAGTAAACGTGGCAAAAATACTCAATGATGTTACCGGGGTCAATTACAGCGCTTAACCCGTCATTCCTGGCGGCGTCTTGCCCTCCTCGAATCTGTATTTTTCAAAACTGGCAACCAGCCAGTCGCGAAAATCCAGAAGAGCATTGCTCGGACGGACATCTTCAGGTGACACGAAGTAATAACTAAAGCGGCCAGGAACAGGCTCAGGATTGGCGTACTCGATTTTTCCTGTTTTGAGTTCTTCCTCCATCAGGTAATTGGGTACCAGCGCAATACCCCGTCCCTGTATGGCGGCGTTAAATGACTGGTGTTCATCGGGAAGGACGATATACGGGATCTCGGGGTCGATTTGAGGTGTGGATACGAGGTCATGCCAATGTATATGCTGAGCACTGATTCCTTTCTCATTGTAGTGGTGATCGATCAGACAGTTGTTGCCGGGTTCTGCGAGCGATTCGAGCTTGCCGTGCTCGGCGATATATTCAGGGCTTGCCACCGCATATAAATGTGGTCGAAACAGCAGCACGTTATCAAGACCATCGAACTCGCCAGCACAGTACCTGATGGCGGCATCGATTCCATCATTCTTGAAAGTTACCAGTTAGACGCTTTCATCGATAGCAACCGTTACGTCCGGAAATGAATCATAAAATTTCCCTAAATTTGGCATTACCCACTTCACCGCAAAACCTTTCGACATTGAAATCGTAATCTTGCGTTGGCTGTCAGTACCTGAAAATTCCCCTGCGGCGCTGGCAATGTCTTTTAAGGCTTGCTGGACTACGGTAGCGAAAACCCCGCCATCTTGCGAAAGAGTGAATGAATTGGGCGCGCGGATAAATAATTCGCGGCCAAGGTAATCTTCCAGGTTGCGCAATTGCTGACTTACCGCGCCCTGGCTGACACAAAGCTCCTCGGCGGCCTTGCTCACGCTACCGTGCCTGGATACGGCTTCAAATGCCCTCAGGGCGTTCATTGGCGGTAGTTTCATCCGACGGCCCTATTAAATCTAATACGCCTATCTGAAAATCTGCATGTACAAATCCGCGTGCGAGGACGATTATACGCACAACTGGTTCAACAAGCCCAGCAGGGCCCGGTTACGAACAGGGGAGAAAATATCATGCAGCGTTCAGATTCAAGCAAGCCGATACAGCAAAACTCGTCCCGGATAGCTCGGTTCTTCGACAAGCCTCTATTTGCTGCCGAAAAATCCAGCCAGCACCCTGGAGTGGACCCCTGGGACGAAGCTCACATCGAACAACCCTTTAGTGGCGGTTATAACGAGGCCTTTGTTATTCAGTTCTGGTCCAGTTATACCTTGAGATAACGAGGTCATTTGTAGATGTCGAGGCTGACGGGGTGGCTTCAGTAACTGTACAGGTGAATTAACATGAATACTTCTAGCGACAGGCTACCCGGTAAGGCAATGGTTGTCGGCGCCAATGGCGGGATGGGTGAGGCGGTAGCACTGGCGCTGGCGCAACAGGGAATTGACCTGGCACTGATCGGTAGAAATGAACCGGCCATTACGGCGCTCGCACAAACCTGTACTGAAGCGGGAAGCAAAGCATTTCCAGTGGTTTGCGATATTGCCGACACGGCGACCATTGAAGCTGCGGTTGCCGAGGCAATCGCGGGGCTCGGCGGATTGAACTACCTGATTAACTGTGCCGGGATATCGAAGGAGGGGAAGTTGCATGAAACGGATCTGGTTGACTGTGATGCGATTATCGATACCAACCTGCGCTCCCACCTTTACCTGGCACGTTACGCCACCCCGGAGATAAACAGGCATCCCGGCGGTGCGGTCATCAAGATTGGTGCTGTCCATCATCCCTATTCAGGCGCGAGCACCTATCTCGCGGCAAATCTGGGAGGCGAAGGTCTGGCTGAGGCGCTGTTTGAAGACGTGCGTGAATTTGGTACCAGGGTTTGCAATATCAAGCCGGGATGGGTTAATACACCGCTAGTGAAATCGGCAGGCATCGACAAGGCATTGATGATTCAGCCAGAAGACATTGCTCGAACCGTACTGTTTGTGCTGTCGATGCCGGAGACGGCATGCCCGACAGAAATTGTTATCCTGCCGCAGCGTTCGCCTTATATCTAAATCGACCCCCGGTTTGTTTCGTTTCGAGGGATGCACGGGCCCGGAAATTAGGGTCAGATCTCAATTGTTTCTAATATTAGAAACAATTGAGATCTGACCCCGATTTACCGAATCACCGTAAAGGATAAGTTCAAATGCCCGTTGTTGCGTTTCGCTTAGCTTCCCACTGCCGTTTCGGCAAAATGACAGGCGACCAGGCGCTCAAACTTTGTTTCCAGTGGCGGTGCGGTGCTGCTACAGACATCCTGCACAAAACGGCAGCGGGTATGGAATGGGCATCCCGGTGGTGGATTGAGCGGGGAGGGCAGTTCACCGGTCAGCTTGACGCGTTCGCGACGCAGTTTCGGGTCCACCGCTGGTGTTGCCCCGAGCAGTGCCTGGGTATAGGGGTGGGCCGGATTGGTGAAAATAGTTTTCGCTTCACCCTGTTCGACCACCTTGCCGAGGTACATGACCATGATCTGGTCGGCGATACGGCGCACCACACTGAGGTCATGTGAAATGAACACCAGTGCGAGGTTCATTTCTTCCTGCAGGTCCATCAGAATATTGAGTACCTGCGCCTGAATCGATATATCCAGTGCCGATACCGGTTCATCCGCAATCAGCACCTTCGGCTTCAGCATCAAGGCACGTGCGATGGCGATACGCTGGCGCTGGCCGCCGGAAAACATATGCGGGTAGCGATCATAATGTTCGGGCCGCAAGCCAACTTTATCGAGCATGGTCTCGGCGAGCTTGCGCCGCTCCGCAGCGGACATTTTTTGATTGATAATGACCGGTTCTTCGAGAATCACGCCCACCTTTTTGCGCGGGTTAAGCGAGCCATACGGGTTTTGAAAAATGATCTGAATATCTTGCCGCAGCCGAGGGATCTCAGCCCCACCGTGCGCGTGAGGGTTTGTACCGCTGATAAAAATATCACCCTCGGTGGGTTTCTCGATCATCGTGGCGAGCCTCGCCAGTGTCGATTTACCGCAACCCGACTCGCCGACGATTGCCAGGGTTTTGCCTGACTCCAGCGAAAAGCTCGCACCGTCAACAGCCTTGAGAATGGTTGGTTTTGCAAAAAAACCTTCGCCCTTGACCTCGTAGTAACGTTTCAGGTCGTGCCCTTCAATAGCAGCGCTCATGTCGACTGGCCCTCGAGATCAACCGGGTGAAAACAGCGCAAGGCAATATCGCCGATGCCTTCCAGTGGTGGAACGTTCACCTTGCAGTCATCCTGCACATACGCACAGCGTGGTGAAAACAGGCAACCGTCCGGCCGGTCACCGGCACCGGGCACGATGCCTTCGATAGTCGGTAGCCGATCCAGGTCCAGCGATCGCTCCGGCAACGCATCGAGCAGGGCATGGGTGTAAGGGTGATGCGGTGTCGCAAACAGGCCTTTGACTTCCTGCTGTTCTACCTGTTGACCGGCATACATGACGACGACCCGCTTGGCGGTTTCGGCGACCACGCCCATGTCGTGCGTGATCAACACCAGTGCCATGCCTTTTTCATCTTGCAGGTTAACCAACAGGTCGATAATTTGCGCCTGGATGGTGACATCGAGCGCGGTAGTGGGTTCGTCCGCAATGAGTAATTTCGGGTTACAGGCAATGGCCATGGCGATCATGACACGCTGGCTCATGCCACCCGATAATTGGTGCGGGAAAGCTTTCAAGCGTTCTTCGGGTGCTGGTATTCCGACCAGGTCGAGCAGTTCGATGGCGCGTTTTTTGCGCGCTTTGCGATCGAGGCCAAGATGCTCTTGCAGGGTTTCACCGATTTGAAAGCCAACCGTGAAGCATGGATTCAGGCTGCTCATAGGTTCCTGAAAAATCATCGATATGTCCTGGCCGATTATTTTTCGCCGTTGTTTACTGGAAAGTGTAAGCAGGTCGCGTCCCTCGAATTCCATCTTGTCGGCGGTTACGTTTGCGGTCCAGGGCAATAGTCCCATCACTGCTAACATTGAAACCGACTTGCCCGAACCGGATTCGCCGACAATCGACAGAATATCGTTTTGGACGATGCTCAGATCGACGCCATCGACTGCGCGGAAGGTGCCCTTGGCGGTTTCGAATTCGACCGATAGATTTCGGATTTCGAGCAGGCTCATGATCTTTTCATCTTCGGGTCGAGGGCGTCGCGCAAGCCGTCGCCCATCAGGTTGATGGCGAGCACGGCCAGCAGGATGGCCAGCCCCGGGAAGGTAACCGTCCACGGTGCCGACAACATCAGATCCCGGTTTTCCGCGATCAGTGTGCCCCATTCCGGTGCCGGTGGTTGCGCGCCCATACCGAGGAAGCCGAGTGCGGCGGTATCCAGAATTGCAGTAGAGAAACTAAGTGTCCCCTGAACGATCAGTGGTGCCATGCAGTTAGGCAGTATGGTGATAAACATAATACGAAACCTGCCCGCGCCGGCGACCTTGCTGGCGATCACATATTCCTTGGAGCTTTCGGTTATGTATGACGAGCGGGTCAGACGCACGAAATGGGGCAGGTAGGTGATCGATATCGCGATCATCGCGTTGAGCAGGCCGGGTCCCAGAATAGCGACCAGCACCAGGGCCATGAGCAGTCCCGGTACCGACATGATAGTGTCCATGATGCGCATGATGGCGGTATCGACCCAGCCGCGGAAAAATCCCGCCACCAGTCCGAACACGATGCCGATGCTCAAACACAGTATTACCACGATACCGCCAGCGACCAGGGATAGCCGGGTGCCATAGATTATGCGCGATAACATGTCGCGCCCGGCATAGTCGGTGCCGAAGATAAAGTTACACTTGTCTTCACCCCAGGCCGGTGCGTGTTCGAGGCATTCGCGATACTGAATTGTGGGATCGTGGGGCGCGATAAAATCCGCGAAAATAGCCATCAAAATGATGCCCACCAGAAAGGCCAGGCCGACTACGGCCGATTTGCTCTCGGAAAAATAGTACCAGAATTCTGCCAGGTTCTGCCGCAGCATGCTTTTGCGTGGGGCGTCGAGTGCCGGGTCCATCGTCGCGTTACTCATGAGCTGGTATGCATGATGCGTGGATTAATCAATCCGTACAACAGATCGACCACGAGGTTGACCGACATGATAATCATCGCGATCAATACCAGGCCCCCCTGGACGGCATAATAATCACGGCTGAACACCGAAAATATGATCCATTTACCGATGCCGGGCCAGCTGAAAATGGTTTCGGTCAAAATCGCGCCCGCCATCAGCGTACCGACCTGCAACCCGATGACCGTAATAACGGTGATCATTGCGTTTCGGAGCGCGTGCAGACCATAGACGCGCAACGGAGACAGTCCCTTGGCGCGTGCGGTGCGTACATAATCTTCGCTCAATACCTCGAGCATCGCCGAGCGTGTTTGCCGGGCAATAATCGCGAGCGGAATCGTGCCGAGCACGATAGTGGGCAATATCATGTGATGCATCGCCGACGCGAAGGCGCCCTCTTCACCGCTTAGCAGCGCATCGATGAGCAGAAACCCGGTCACGGTTTCGACGTCAAATAAGAACGAAATCCGACCGGAAACAGGGGTCAGGCCCCAGATGCCGCCGAACAATATGATCAGTAACAGGCCCCACCAGAATATCGGCATGGAGTAGCCGACTAGCGAAATCCCCATAATGCCCTGATCGTATATGGTGCCGCGTTTAACCGCGGCGAAAATTCCAATCGGCACGCCGATCACGACCGCCAGAAACATCGCGGTCAAACCAAGCTCGATCGTCGCCGGGAATAATTCCAGAAATTCATCCAGTATCGGACGATTGGTCAGCACCGAGGTGCCGAAATCGCCATGCAATAAATTCCAGATATAATCGAGATACTGTTGCCAGACGGGTTTATCCAAACCCAGCTTGACCATAATTTCAGCGTGTCTTTCCGGTGTCATATCGCGTTCACCGGCAAGCGCGGCGACGGGATCGCCAGGCAGCATTCTGATAAAGCCGAAGGCCATGAGGGTTACCCCGAAAAATATGGGCACCAGCAAGGCAATTCGTTTGAGGATAAACGTAAACATATTTATTGTCGTTTATATATAAAGGCGCGAGATTTTACTCTCGCGCCTTTATTACTGATTACTACAACTTAATTAATTTACTGCAAATCCACATATTTGAAAATGTGGCTGCCCAGTGGGTGAATTTTGAAATTCTTCACTTCCTTGCGCACCGGACGGAACTGCACTGAATGGGCAACGGTATACCAGGGCGCTTCCTGCTTGAAAATAACCTGCGCCTTTTCGTACAGCTTGGTACGTTCAGCCTGGTCAGAGGTCAGCTTGGCAGCACGCAGCAAGCCGTCAAATTCCTCATTACACCAGCGAGCCACATTTGACTTGGCCGCGGCGCAACCCAGCAGGACGAACATGAAGTTGTCCGGATCACCATTGTCACCGGTCCAGCCCAGCAGCGCGGTCGAATGCTCACCAGCGCGAATCCGCTCGCGATATTCACCCCACTCGAATGACTTGATTTCAGCGGTGACACCGATTTTCGCCCAGTCAGCCTGAATCAGCTCAGCCATACGACGGGCGTTCGGGTTGTAGGGACGTTGTACCGGCATCGCCCAGATATCGGTTTTCAGTTCCTTGACGCCGGCAATGTCCAGCAGTTTCCTGGCAGTGTCGGGATCATACTTGTAATCCACGATATCGTCGTTGTAAGACCACATGGTTGGCGGTATCGGGTTTTTCGCCGCGGAACCGGAACCCTTGAAGACCACGTCCAGAATAGCCTGCTTGTCGATAGCCATACTTAAAGCCTGACGCACGGATTTGTTGTCAAAAGGCGCTTTCGAAGTGTTAAAGCCCAGGTAACCAACGTTCAGACCTTCCTGGCTCAGCAGGTTGATGTTCGGATCTTTTTCCATTGCATCCAGATCTGCCGCGTTAGGATAAGGCATGATGTGACATTCGCCGGCCTTCAGCTTCTGGTAACGCACGGTAGCGTCGGTGGTGATCGCGTAAATCAGCTTGTCAATTTTAGGCGCACCTTCCCAGTAGTCCTTGAATCCGTTGTAACGGATGACCGAGTCTTTCTTGTAGGAAACGAACTCGAAAGGACCGGTACCAATGGGGGCATTATCGATGGTTTCCTGGGTGCCTTCAGCCTGCATTTTATCCGCGTACTCTGCGGAAAGAATGGAAGCAAAGTCCATGGCCAGGTTAGAGATAAACGGTGCATCCGGCTGGTTCAGCGTGAATTTGACCGTGTAGTCATTAATCTTGTCGATGGATTTAAGCGCGGGGCCCATGTCCATCCAGCCGAAGTACAGGTACTTGCCGCCGGAAACACTATGGTAGGGGTGGTCTGTTTTCCACTGCCGATTGAAACTGAAGAGTACATCGTCGGCATTGAAGTCGCGGGTCGGAGTGAAGTGTTTGTTGGAGTGCCACTTGACGCCTTTACGCAGTTTGAAGGTATATACCGTGCCATCGGCGGATACGCTCCAGGACTCGGCTAAACCGGGAACCACCTTGGTAGTGCCGGGCTCGAATTCTGTTAAACGGTTATAGATGGGTTGTGCGGATGCATCAAAGTCGGTACCTGCAGAATGTAGGCTCGGGTTAAATCCTCCGGGGCTACCTTCGGAACAGAACACGAGTGTTTTACCGGCCGCAAGCGAGGCCGATGCAGTCACTGCCAGTGATATCGCCAGGGTTGTGCGAATTAAACTTTTTCTCATTTTCAGTCCTCCCTACCTGTCTTTTTTACAAAGAATTGTAGGCAATTAGAATGGGTTATTTTTGGGTAATTCAACGTCTCATACGCTGGATTGGAACTGAACCTACTCGTCGCTCGGTGAATTGTCAAGGTTGGTCCAGAAAGGGTACAGTTTCAAGGCAACGGTTAAGCCGTGAAAGTGCACTATTCCGGGCGCCAGACGATCACCACCGAACTGCTAGCCCGCGACCTGGGTTGCTGCCGATGACGCGGTGACCTGCGGGAGTGAGACAGCAACATTCCAGCCGTGGTGGTCAGTCAATTTGCCGTACTGAATGCCAGTCAGCTCATCATACAGGCGCAGCGTCAGTTCTCCGGGAGGGCTGGTAGCCACCTGAAATACCTCGCCCTTGAAGCCGATACTGGCCACCGGACAGATCACAGCCGCCGTACCGGCGCCGAAAACTTCCTCCAATTCACCGCTGCGGAAGGCCGCCACCACTTCATCGATGGCAAGGCGGCGCTCTTCCACCGGCAAGCCCCAGTCGTTAAGCAATGTAAGCACGCTGTCACGCACCACACCCGGCAGGATTGAACCGCCCAGTGGCGGCGTCACTACCTTGCCGCCAATTTTGAAAAAGATGTTCATCGCACCAACTTCTTCCACGTAGCGGTGTTCGTTTCCATCCAGCCACAACACCTGGTCAAATCCCTGTTGCCGACTTGCAAACCCCGGTAGCAGGCTGGCGGCGTAGTTAGCGGCAGTTTTGGCCGCCCCCAGCCCACCCACGCTGGCGGCGCGGGTAAAGCGGTCTTCAACGTACAGTGAGACACCCTTTTGCAGATTGTTAAAGTAGCTGCCCACCGGGGAAGTCATGATGATGAAGCGATAGCTGTTGGCGGCGCGTACCTCCAGCGTGGCCTCGGTGCCGATGACCAGGGGCCGTACGTAGAGCGAATGACCCCACTGCGAAGGCATCCAGTCGTGATCCAGGGTTATCAGCTGACGCGTGGCCTCGATCATGATCTGACTCAGTTCTGCGACGGGCATGATCGGAATGCATAGCCGTTGGCAGGAGTCATGCAGCCTGCGGGCGTTCATGTCGGGGCGGAAAATGCGCGCCTCGCCATCCACTCCGCGAAAGGTCTTGTAGCCGTCGAATACCGTCTGCCCATCGTGCAACATGGCAACCCCGGGTTCCAGGGCAAGCGCCTGGTAGGGGATGATTCGGGGGTTCTTCCACGCGCCGTCCGCGTATTCCATGTCGAACATATGGTCGGCAAAAATGCTGCCGAAGCCGAGGTTGTCAAAATCAACCTCGGCAAGGCGACTTTGTTCCACGGGAGTAACGGGAAATTTCGATAACTGCATGGGTCCGGGCCTTTTGCTAATGACTAGCGGGATGATACGACAGGATTCACTGCAATTGCGAGATCCAGGCACCATAAATTCTGATTCTCAGCGCTTGCTGCTCGCCCTTCAGGTTGCCGCAGCGAGGCGTCGGCGCAGCGCACGTAAGCGACTGAAAAATTCATCTCGATCGACGTGACATTGCCTGATGTGCCGGTTGCCTTTAAACGCAGCGCGGGCGTGCAATACCCGGTGATTGTCCAGAATTGCTGCCTGCCCGGATTCCAGCCGGTATTTCACACAGGCCTCCGGGGCATATACCAGTGCCAGCATTTCCTGCAATGCGCGATAAACCGGTTCGGTCAGGTTTTCCTCGGCATCCAGGGGCGCCATAGTACGTTCATTGATGTGAACTGCCACCATATCACCATGCTGGTCCAGCTCGATGACGCGCCACTTTGCCGATAGCGCCACGTCGTCCACGTCATCGACCAGGAACCTGCGGTGAGGAATCGGGACCCGGCACAGCAAGTCAAACAATTCCCTGTTGCGGGCGCGCAGGTTTGCGGCAGCCTTGAAACCATCGACCAGGATCGACGCACCGCCGCCGCAATCACTGGCGCGGAGACAGTGCATCATAAACAGGCCAGGTATGGGGTCGCGGAACAATTCATCGTTGTGGGGCCTGATGGCATGAGCTGTTTGCGCCAGGATGCGTTGTTGCGGTGTGGAAATCAGATCGAATATGCGCCCGTAATGCGTTTGTCGAATAAATCCGAATACCGCTGCCAGCTGTTCTATCTGATCCTCTTCGACGGGGACGTCGTTAATAATCGCGAAACCATAGTCGGCGATGCGTTGAAACATCTGTAGACGAAAGGATTCTTCGGTGACGACCTGGTGATAATCCCATTCTGGAATCTTGTCGTTAAGACTTGAATCCCATAATACCGGCTGCGGTCGTCGCTCGGTGATCGACTCGCTCGAATAGCAATGTGCGCGCAGCCATGCTGGCAAGTAACGGGTTATATGACCATCCCCGCTCCACCTGATGCGTAGCGACCCGGAATCCTCGACAGAAACCTCGTCAGGGCTAATGTCGGGGTCTATGCTACCCAGTTCCAGGTATCGATGCCCGCCGCTGCGGTCACCACATTCGGAGCAGGTGCAATTGTCGCGCAACCAGATATGGTGAAACTTGCTGTGATGTCCGTCTTGCCATGTGATGACTATATAGCGTTGCTGCCGGTCTATATTCTCGATCGAGAGTCCCTGCTCAGTCGGCGTGTCGGGTAAGCGAGGCTTGTTCAACTATGGAATACGACTTATCGATAGAGGCATGAAAGTATATCCGAAAAGCCAATCACTGTTTCGTGATGGGTTTAGTCGCGCCGATCTCTGGAAGTTAATCCAGAATTGCAGTTTCCCTATGGCAGGCGGTTGCGCTTTGCCGGTGCCGAAGGTAATTAATTCCCCGACGTGCAGACTTAACAGGCCGGTAAGACTTGTAATCTGGCAATGCCCCCCGTTTGGTTAACACGATTTGCCAGAGTTGACCCTGGCCGGATCTGAACAAACCCGCACAGGAATGCAGATAATATCGCCACATGCGATAAAATCGTTGCCCATACTTCTCACTCAGTTCGGGCCAGCTTCGATCAAAATTTTGCCACCAGGCCATAATTGTCCTGTCGTAATCGGGGCCAAATTCATGCCAGTCTCGGATGACCAGATTCGGCTCGATCGACGCGGTAATACGACTGGCTGAAGGGAGTTGTCCATTGGGAAAGATATATTCATTAATCCATGGATCGGTAGTGTCGTGAGTGCGGTAGGAACCGATGGTATGCAACAACATCAAACCGTCTTCGGTCAACAAATTATGGATGGTATCGAAGTAGTTCCTGTAATTTAATCTACCCACATGTTCGAACATGCCGACCGAGGCGATCTTATCGAATTTACCCGTCATCGACCGGTAGTCACAAAACAGTATTTCTACATCGAGGTGTTTGCAGTTTTCCTGGGCCAGCTTTTGCTGTTCTTGGGATATGGTTATTCCAGTTACTCTGGCGCCATATTCTTCGGCAGCATACCTGGCCAGTGACCCCCAGCCGCAACCTACGTCGAGCAAATGATCACCGGGTTTCAGGTTCAGTTTGCGGCAGATAAGATCAAGTTTGTCGATTTGAGCCTGTTCGAGCGAATCGGCATGTTGCCAGTAACCACAGCTGTAATTCATCAACGGGTCAAGCATTCGGGTATACAAGTCGTTGCCGAGATCGTAGTGTTTTTCACCGACCTGGTAAGCGCGATTGACCGTTTGAAGATTGACCAGTTTGTGTGTGATTCGATTGCCAAGACTCGCCATTATTAAGCGAAATTTTGCTAAACCACTAAATTTCAGATTAAGGTTATGGCGTTGAAACTTGGTAAAACATTCGTCCAGTTGGTCGCAGTCCCAATATCCTTCCATATAGGCCTCGCCTAACCCGAGGGTGCCTTTTGTCAAGGTATATTCGTAGACGCTGGGATCGTGGATTCTGATGTCCCACGGGCGATCCCCGTTCAGTCGGATGTCGGCCGATTCAACCAGATCGACTAAAATTTTGGGTGGTCGAGTGCTCGTCGAGGT
>Ga0209165_10000420_pt1 | contig 14520 bp, 9 predicted proteins | sample tdAd001_FD_187122 | JGI IMG/M metagenome (GOLD analysis project Ga0209165, IMG submission 187122) | Marine sediment microbial communities from the Atlantic coast under amendment with organic carbon and nitrate - tdAd00.1 (SPAdes)... | ecosystem: Environmental > Aquatic > Marine > Coastal >... | reverse complement strand
GCCAGCGAGTAGAGCGTAAACACAAAGGCGCCGAACACCATGGCCCCGATCAGGATGAGCGTATACTCGAGCGCATACACCATGGAAATAGCCGCCAGTGCGACCAGCACCGGGATATAAACCAGCAACGGACCTCGCCCTATGCGATCCGATAGATGGCCTATTGGTAACTGCAGAAACAGACCGCTCATGATGATGGCCGCCATGAAGGTCGATAACTGTGCCTCGGAAAATCCCATATTGGTGGCATAGACCGGACTCAGGCCATGGATGCTCGAATTGATCAGTCCGCAGCAAAATACGCCGAACACACCGAGCGGTGCGATACGATAAAGCGTCCAGACATGCATTCGTTTTGAACGAACCGGCACGGGCGCCTTGGCGCGGGTCAGCAATACAGGCAGTAATGCCAGTGAAAATATAATCGAAGCGAGGCTGAACAGTTGAAACTGCGACGGATCACCGGCCGTCAATAGAAATTGCCCGCAACCGGCGGCGAAGTAATTAGTAGTCATATAGAAGGACAGGATCTGGCCGCGAGTTTTGTTACTCGCCGCCTCGTTGAGCCAGCTTTCGGTTACCATGATCATGCCCGCCATGCAAAAGCCGCCGAGCATGCGTAACATCATCCACGCAATCGGCGTAACCAAGATCGGGAACAGCAAAGCTGAAACCGACATTAACGACGCGAACGCGGCGAATGACCTGATGTGACCGACCCGGGTGACCACGCGCCCGGCAAACAGACCTCCAAACAACAGACCCATGAAGTACGCGGCGACAATAAACCCGACCAGCGTGGTAGAAAAACCCTCAACCTGGGTGCGCACGCCGAGTAGCGTCGAAAATAAGCCATTGGCGAGCAACAATAGCCCGTAACTGAGTAGCAAGGAAACGACGGTGCCGAGGGTTTTGAACAAGTTAAGGTCCAACAACAGATGAAGACAGGTAATGCCCGTACTCTAAACCAATAGGGTTGCGAGATCACCCACAGATTGGAGCCATGGGGAATTATCCGGAAACGACATATTTTGACAATGAAACTCCATATTATTAATCTAGGGTTCGATCAATCATGCTAATATGCAACAATCCCCTTAACCCGCGAGTAAAATGCAATCCGGCGGGTTAAGCACAGGTTAATAAAATAGTTATTAAAATAAGATAGACATCCAACCCGAGGAGTGAATATGAAAGACAATAAATCCAAATCTGAACTCGACTACAAAAAGTTGACCCAGTCCGACAAGGATCTGGTTTCAAAGATGGTAGCAGGCGGCTTTTCCCGCCGCGACGTTCTGAAACTATCCGTTGTCACCGGCGTTTCGCTGGTCGCCGCGGAGCAGTTGTTGACAGAAGGCAAAGCGGTTAGGGCCGCGACCCCGAAGAAAGGTGGTTCGGTCAGGTGTGCTTCCAATATACATGGTCCTAACGATCAACTCGATCCCACTCTGTTTACATCCTCGATCGACTACATGCGCGGTCGTGCCACCTATAACAGCCTGATTCAGCACGCCGATGACCTGACCCCGCAACCGGAACTGGCCGTATCATTCGAACCTAATTCCAACGCGACCGAGTGGACCTTCAAGATTCGTGAAGGCGTTACTTTCCATGATGGCAAGAAATTGACTGCGGATGATGTCGTCTACACGATGAAACGTCACCAGGGCGAGGACTCGACTTCGGTAATCAAGGCGGTACTGGCATCGGTCAAGGAATGGAAAAAATCCGGCCCGATGGAAGTCAAGGCGATTCTCGAATCACCCAATGCCGATCTGCCGGTCCTGCTCGGCCTGTTCCAGACCAAGATCGTTCAGGAGGGCACCACCGGCGCCGGAATCGGTACCGGACCATTCGTTATGGAGTCATTCGAACCGGGCGTGAAATCGGTGCATGTGCGTAACAAGAACTACTGGCGTGAAGGCGCGCATCTCGATGCTTGTGAGATTACCGCGATTACCGACCCCGTGGCACGTGTCAACGCATTGATCGCCGGCGATATGCAGTTGGTAACCCAGGTCGAGCCCAAGGCATTCCGCCAGATTGAAGGCGCGGATGGTGCCACGCTGCTGTCGACTCCGGCCGCGTTGCAAATAGGCATCTGCTGCCTGAAAAATACCGCGCCCGGCAACAACGACGATTTCGTCAAGGGCCTGCAGTATATCCAGGATCGCGAACGTATCGTCAAGCGCATCCTCAAAGGCAAGGGATCGGTTGGTAACGACACGCCGGTATCTCCGGCGCACGGCAAAGATTTCTGCTCCGAGTTACCACAGCGCCAATATGATCCCGACAAGGCGAAGTTCCATTTCAAGAAATCGGGTATCAGTACAGCGGAAATCTTCGTCGCTCCAATCCAGGGCGGAATCGAGGACATCTGCCTGACTGCACAGGCCAACTGCGCCAAGATCGGCTTTGATCTGAAACTGAAGAAAGTGCCGGCCGATGGCTACTGGGGTGCGGTCTGGATGAAGGAGCCCATCAACGTGGTAAGTTGGAACATGCGCCCGACCGCGAATTCACAGATGGGGATTCAGTTCGGCCCGGGTGCCGCCTGGAACGACACCTTCTGGAATAATGAACGCATGGGCGAACTGTTGGCCCTGTCGCTGGCGGAAACCGATCCAGCCAAACGTCACACGCTGTTCTGTGAAATGCAGACCCTGATCCACGAAGGCAGTGGCATGGTTATTCCCGCCTTCTCCAATATCAACGATGGTATTGCGGATAACGTCATGGGTGTGCCCAAGGTACCGCTGGGGCAACTTGGCGGCTGCGAATGGCCTGAATTCACCTGGCTGGCATAAGCAGAAATTAAGCGCAGTTCGAACGAGGCCTGTATAACTTTTTGTACAGGCCTTTTTCGTTATAAGAGATAACAAGACAGGGGGAAAAGTCTAATGATGACGCGAATGGTCATGCAACGGATTGGTATCGGATTCGCCACCTTAATCGTGGTTTCCATTATCGTATTTATTGCAACGAGTATTTTACCCGGGGACGTGGCACAGATCGTTCTCGGGCAGGCGGCGACACCGGAGACGCTGGCGGCGCTGCGCGCCGAACTGGGTCTCGATCAACCCGGGTATATTCAATATTTCAGCTGGTTGGGAAATATGGCGACCGGAGATCTGGGTATCTCCAAGGCTGGTGGCGCCACTATTTCAAGCCTGATTGGGGGCCGCCTCGGCAACACCATGATGATGGCTGGATTTGTTGCACTAATCTCAATCCCGATTTCGATCGCGTTGGGTCTTTGGGCGGCGATGCATCCGGGCACCTTGCTCGACCGTCTCGTCACCTTCGGCACTCTGAGCCTGATCTCGGTACCCGAATTTTTTATCGCCACGGTAGCGGTTCTAATCCTCGCGGTGGAACTTCACTGGCTACCTTCCACGGCCTATATGACCGGCGACGAAAGCTTTGTCCAGTTGATGAGATCGCTGGCAATGCCTTTGATCACGCTGGTTATTGTTGTTTCCGCGCAAATGATCCGCATGACCCGCGCCGGAATCCTCAACGTGATGAGTTCTCCCTATATCGAGATGGCGATCCTTAAAGGTGTTCCCCGCGGTCGTATCATCCTGCGCCACGCTTTCTTTAACGCAATCGGCCCGATCATCAATGTTATCGCGTTGAACCTGGCCTATCTGGTCAGTGGCGTGGTTATCGTCGAGACCATCTTCGCCTACCCTGGACTGGCGAAGTTGATGATCGACGGGGTGCAAACCCGTGACCTGCCGCTGGTACAGGCCTGCGCGATGATTTTCTGCGGCACCTACGTGGTGCTGATTCTGATTGCGGACGTCGGCTCGATACTTTCCAATCCGCGCCTGCGCAATCCGAAATAGTTGGGGATAAATAAATGACTGAACAAACAGCTACTACCAAAGAAGAAGAGGTACTCGCGAAACTCGATGCTTTCGCCGAGTTGCCCGATGCCCCGCCGAAACGAAAATTCAGACTGACCTGGGTCGGTTACGTTTCGACCGCGGTGGTCGTGTTCTGGCTGGTGATTTGCGTCATCGGACCGAGCATCGCGCCCTTCCATGAGATGGATATGGATGGCGATGACAGCTTCCTGCCCGCCGGCGAAGGTGAATACGGCCATTTTTACCTGGGAACCGATTATCTCAGTCGCGACACACTGTCACGCATCCTTTACGGCGCGCGCAACACCATTGGCATCTCGCTCGTCGCGACCCTGATCGCTTATTTGCTGGGTATAACGCTCGGTATTTTGGCGGCGGTCAAGGGAGGCTGGATCGATATGGGCATCAGCCGGGTGAACGATGCGATTCTCGCCTTACCGACGATCATGCTCGGCTTGATCGTCATCGCCGCACTCGGATCGTCGATACCCGTTCTAATCGGCACCGCAGCGATCATTTACGCCACCAGTGTATTTCGAATAGCACGTGCACTCGGACAGGACATCATGGTGCAGGACTTTGTCGAAGCCGCGGCTACCCGCGGTGAAGGCGTCTGGTGGATCATTCGCGCCGAGGTCCTGCCGAACGCGGCGATGCCACTCGCTACCGACTTCGGCTTACGACTGGTGTTCGTGGTGCTGTTCATTTCCAGCCTGAGTTTTCTCGGACTCGGAGTACAACCGCCCGCATCCGACTGGGGCAGCATGGTACGTGAAAACCTGCAGGGCCTGACCTACGGCTCCTACGCCGCTATCTGGCCGGCACTCTCAATCGCTTCCTTTACGATTGCGATCAACCTGATCGTCGACGACATATCCGCTAAAGCTGGCGGCAGTCTCGCGAAGAAAATGGTGTAGAACGATGGGACATGACGATATGAATCGGGAAAAACTATTTGAAGTCAAAGATCTTCGCATCAGCGCCTATAACGACGAGGGTGAAGAAGTCAAAATTGTCAAGGGCGTCACCTTTGACATTCACAAAGGGGAAGTGGTCGCTTTGATTGGTGAATCCGGTTCCGGCAAGACCACCATTTCACTCGCCACACTCGCCTATACCAAACCGGGCCTGCATTTTACCGGTGGTGAGTGCCAGTTATTCGGCAACGATGTTTTAACCATGCCGCCCGTGCAACAACGCGATCTTCGCGGCGGCAACGTCGCCTATCTTGCTCAAAGTGCGGCCGCGACCTTCAACCCGGCGATTACCATCAACGAGCAGGTCACCGAAGCCGCGGTGTTGCACGGACGCCTCACGCAGGCACAAGCCAATGAACGAGCTATCGAGCTGTACCACGCCCTTGAATTGCCCGATGCCGATCGGATCGGGTATCGCTATCCGCACCAGGTCTCCGGCGGACAGTTACAACGCCTGATGGCGGCCATGGCGCTTTGTGGCAAACCGGATTTGATGGTGCTTGATGAACCCACAACCGCACTCGACGTAACCACCCAGATCGAAGTGCTGAAGGCATTCAAGAAGGTTATCAAGGAAGAGAACTCTGCCGCGGTTTACGTCACCCACGACCTCGCGGTAGTAGCGCAGGTAGCAGACCATATCGTCGTGCTCTACAGTGGCGAAATCATGGAACAGGGTTCGGTCGACCAGATTATCAACCACCCGACACATGCCTACACCAAGCGCCTGATGGAAGCGGTCCGACCCATTCCCGAAGCTGGCCAGGGTGTCGAAGTATCCGGTGATCACGATCGTGTCGTCGACAATATCGAAGTCAGGAACATGACCGCGGGATATGGTGGAATCGTCGACGGCGAGCCCGTGGTCCCGATCCTCAAGGACATCAATGTCAGTGTCAAGAATGGTCATGTTGTCGGCGTTATCGGTGAATCAGGTTGCGGCAAGTCAACCATGGCGCGCGTCATGGCCGGGATGCTGCCGCCAGCCAGAGGTGACATCATTCTCGATGGTAATAAACTCGAGGGTGATTTGCATGATCGCAAATTGTCAGAACTGCAAAAAGTTCAATTCGTCTTCCAGATGGCCGATACCGCACTTAATCCGAAACAACTGATCGGCAATATCATCGGACGTCCACTGGAGTTTTATCACGGCCTCACGGGACGCGAAAAACATGCCAAGGTTGCCGAAATTCTGGACCTGGTCGAACTGCCTGCAGCCTTCGCAAATCGCTACCCGATGGAACTATCCGGTGGCCAGAAACAACGTATCAACCTGGCGCGTTCGCTTGCCGCAAACCCGGAAGTCATGCTCTGCGACGAGGTGACCTCGGCGCTGGACAGTATCGTCGGCGCTAATGTCATCAAGTTACTGACCAATCTGCGCGATAAAACCGGCGTTTCATTTGTCTTCATCAGTCACGACCTGTCGACAGTGGCGTCGTTTGCCGACGAGATCGTCGTGCTATATGCCGGACGCGTGGTTGAACAGGGACCCACCGATGAAGTCCTGGAACCGCCCTTCCATCCCTATACCCGCCTGTTGATCAGCTCGGTACCGGAAATGCGCATCGGCTGGCTCGAAGACACGATGCAGAAACGTGAAATGGCGGTCGGTATCGCGCGAGGCGTGGAGATCACCAGGGTGGGCTGCCCGTTTTACAACCGCTGCCCGCTCGCCATTGAAGGTACCTGTGATCTGAAAGTACCACCGACCCTCGAGCTTGAAAATGGGCATCAGATCGCCTGCCATGTATCACTGGAAAAGTTGCTGGAAACCGAAAGAGAGACTCAGCAGATCCTGCATGGTTACGAAAAACTGGGTGAAGAAGACCCGCAAGTGCACGTCCCATAAACGACAACGGATGAAATTAGTATGAACAACTATCCAAAACTAACCGAAATGGGTGTGCAACATCCCGACGAAATCGAAAAATTTGCGGTGTATACGGTAGGGCATACCGATGTTCTGCGAATTATTTATGATCGTAAGAAAGGCTCGCTACTGCCGGTTAGCCGGAGTTACAAGTTTCCACAGGTAAAGAAGTCGGTCATTGTCGATAGCGGTACCCGGCAGACCGAAACCCTGTTCGAGAGCACGCCCGCATTCCGCGTAGCCCTGCACGAACTCGAGCAACTGAAGCTGGCACGGGAACAGGGTCAGGATCTCGCGGCGATGATCAGGGAGGAATTTCAGTACCTCGAAGAAGATATCGCGCTGCGATCGCAATACATAAAGAAATTGCTGGACAAACTATAGACCCTGACATTATTTGCCCCGGCGCTTCACTGAAGCGTCGGGTTATCTATTTGTCGTCGGCTAATTATCTTCTTCCAGGTCGAACTCCGTTTCCTCACGCGTGTACTGCTGAATCGATTCGATCGCCGAACCCGATGGATGCACTGCTGTCGCGGTACTCGGTCCCTGTTTATCGAGCGGTACCGGGGCACTCCTGATCATCCGGTAGATCGCGAACAGGCCCATTAATCCATGCACCACGGCGATCGACCAGAATAGCGCCTGATCACCGAAACGGTCCATTATCATCGCAAACAGGACAGGTCCGGTGACAGCGCCTAACCCGCCCACCAGGACCAGTGCCCCACTCGCCGCTATCATTTGATTCGGATTGAGATGATCATTGGTATAGGCAATACAGACTGAGTAGAGTGGAAATGCGAACCCGCCAAATAATGTGATCGCCAGAAATAATGCATTGGTCGAGTGCTGGGTTGCCGGGATACAGAGCAAAGCCGCCATCGCCGTTAGTATCGTTATCAATGTCAAAATCTTGCGTCGATCAAAACGATCCGACAATACTCCGATTGGCCCTTGCAGTAGTACAGTGCCCAATACGGCAGCCGCCATGAAGTAGGATATGTCCTTGATACCAAGGCCCATACGTTGTGCATAAACCGGCCCCAGGGCAAAAAAAGTTGCGGTTACCAAACCTACCGCAAACATGCCGACGATGCCCAGTGGCGTGAGCCGGTACAATTGCACGAGACTGATGCGCACCGAATCCTGAAACGTGGGTGGAGATCCTGCGGAGAGCAGTAGCGGCACCACCGCAATTGAGATCAACACCGAAGTCAGGATGAACAACGGATACTCAACCGGATCGGCCAGGTTAAGCAACAGCTGGCCGGCGCCAACACCGACGTAGGTAACCACCATGTAAAGCGAGAGCAGTTTGCCGCGGGTCTCATTACTCGCGCGATCATTAAGCCAGCTTTCCGCAACTATATACAGACCGGCAAAACAAAACCCGCTGACCAGGCGCATCGCGATCCACACCGGCACTGTAACGAATATCGCGTGCAGCAGAATCGCCGCCGAGGAAAGTGCAGCGAAGGCGGCAAATACCCTGATATGCCCTACCTTGATGGTCAACCGCGGTGTCAGGATCGAACCGAGCAAAAAACCCAGATAGAAAGCGGACATGATCAGACCGGTCAGGGTTGTAGAGAAACCCTCGAGGTCGGCGCGCACCGCGAGTAGCGTTCCCTGCAAGCCATCCCCCAGCATTAGAATGCCAAATCCGAGTAATAACGCCCAGGAAGATACCAGTGCAGCGCGAAATGTAGCGGGTCGACGAACCAAGATTATTTCCCAGGAATAAGGTCAATCATTAAACGATCAATATTCCGTGGCTTTGCAGGAACCGGTAACAGTCGGTTTTCGCCGCCGCCAGCGAGAATCCATCAGAGTGTAAACAGTACTCGAGCCATAGACCATCGATTAACGCGATCAATTGCCGTGCGACACTGTCGGTCGCAAGTTTCAGCCCCTGCAACCGGGCGATACCGAGCAGGGCATTTTCAATTCTTGCCTTGTACTTGTTGTAACGGCTCTGATGTAGCGAGTTTAGTGCCTTGTTAGTAGCAACCTCACCCCAGATCGAAAGCCACGCACGTAATCCGGAACGGTCGAAATTCTGTTCATCAAAGCTGGTTTCGATAATCCAGACCAACATTCCCGCGGGGTCAGCGGTAGGAGATTCCTGTACCAGGTGATTCGTCATATCGGCGTAAATACAGACCAACAGATCTTCCTTGGTCTTAAAATGATGATTGATCAGTCCACGTGAAACACCCGCCTGCCTGCAAATTCGGTCAATCGTAAACGCAGACATGCCGCCCTTTCCAAGGCAGGCAACCCCCGCCTGGATCAGTTCCTGTCTGCGTTGTTGCGCCGTTTTACGATGGTAGGCAATTGTTTTTACTTGTGTTTCTAGCATTCTCAGTCTTGTGATTATAGATTTTGATTGCAACAGAATAACTCTTGTTGTACGATCGTTCAACTAGAATAAACGTACCGCAGGAAATAACAATGTCCAGAAATCCGCGCTACGATATTCTCTTCGAACCGGTCCAGATCGGACCCGTCACCGCGCCTAACCGCTTTTATCAAACCCCGCATGCCACCGGCATGGGGAACATGAGGCCTAACAGTTCCGCCGCCCTGCGAGCGATCAAAGCCGAAGGGGGCTGGGGCGTGGTCTGTACCGAGTATTGCTCGATCCACCCCAGTTCTGATGAAACACCTTACGCCTATCTCAGCATCTGGGATGACGCTGATGCCGAGCAACTCGCGGTTACCAGCGCTGCGATTCACGGTTATGGATCACTAGCCGGGATTGAACTCTGGCATGGCGGCTATCACTCAAACAACCGTGGCACCCGGGAAACCGCGATCGCACCGACCGCCGGCTCGGCTATTCACATCGGTCCGACGCAAGTTAAAGGCATGGATCTCAAAGATATCAGCACATTTCGTGACTGGCACCGCGCCGCCGCAATGCGCGCTCAACAGGCAGGTTTCGACATCATTTATGTTTATGCCGGACACGATTACCTGCCCTTTCAGTTTTTGTCACCGCTGTCCAATCAACGCCGGGACCAATACGGCGGCAGCCTCGAAAACAGGGCGCGATTATTACGCGAACTTATCGAAGATACCCGCGACGTGGTAGGTGACCGTTGCGCGGTCGCGGTACGCCTGGCAATTGATGAATTACATGGCGAGCATGGGATTAGCAGTTCCGGGGATGGTCGCAGGATAATCGAGTACCTGGGAGAATTACCCGATCTGTGGGATATCGCGCTCGGGGGCAGCCTCGGCAATGATTCCTGTAGTTCACGTTTCTCGGCGGAAGGCTACCAGGAGCAGTACGCCGGCATCGTAAAAACCTTGACTTCGAAACCGGTAGTCAATGTGGGTCGTTTTACGTCACCGGATACCATGGTCGGGCAGATAAAACGTGGCGTACAGGATTTTATCGGCGCCGCGCGACCGTCGATAGCCGATCCATTTCTACCGTATAAAATCGATCAGGGCCGCGAAGACCAGATCCGCGAATGTATTGGCTGCAATATATGCCGTTCGGCGAATAACGAAGCTGCACCGCTACGCTGCACGCAGAATCCGACCATGGGCGAGGAATGGCGCCGTGGCTGGCACCCGGAATTCATCCCCCGGGCAACATCAGCCGCCTCGATGCTGGTGATTGGCGGCGGTCCGGCAGGGTTGGAAGCTGCGCTGAGCCTGGGTCGTCGAGGGCACCGGGTAGTACTCGCAGAGGCAACTGCGGAACTCGGTGGACGGGTTATCAATGAAGCAAGCCTGCCCGGCCTGCAAAACTGGATTCGGGTGCGTGACCACCGCGCCTACATGCTTGGCCAGATGGACAATGTCGATGTCTACCTCGAAAGCAGATTGACTGCGCAGGATGTCAGCGAATTTGAGGCTGACGCGGTCGTCGTAGCGACGGGCAGTCGATGGCGGCGGGACGGCCTCGGCGCCACCGTGCGCTCTACTGTACCGATTGAAGATCACGGCGGAATTTTTACGCCGGATGATATTTTTGCCGGTGCTGAAATCGAAGGTGAAATTCTGCTTTACGACGACGAACACTACATGATGGCGGGGGCACTGGCAGAGAAATTATTACTGGCCGGCCACCGCGTAAAATTCCTGACACCGGCTGCCACAATTTCCAGCTGGACCGCGATGACCGATGAACAGGAATTTATCCAGGCCAGGTTATTATCGATGGGAATCGAAGTCGGCTTTACGCAAAAAATAGAGCGTATCGCCGATGGTATTTTGAATACCAGCTGCATCTATAGCGGCAAATCATTCACGCATGATTTTAGCAGCCTGATTCTGGTCACCGGGCGCAAACCTGATGACGAATTGTTTAACGAGTTGACCATGGCTTCAATAAGGGTCGGCGATTGCCTGGTCCCTTCGAGCATTGCCGATGCGGTCTATTCAGGACACAAGTTTGCGCGCGAGTATGGTGAAGATCCTGCTCAACTAGTGGTGAAACGTGAACGCGCAATGATGCAAGCCACCATGACCCCAAGCACTTATAGGATAATGCCATGACCACAAGAAGCCGCCGGCGCAGTACACGTTCTCCTCGCGTTTCGGGCTTGATTCCGCAACTGCCGTGGAAAACCCTGCAGTATCAACACGCCCCCCACGAACTGTTAAGTGCCGATGCGATCGAAACCATTCACCAGGCCGGTCTATCCATCCTGCAAGAATCTGGTATGGCGATTCTTTCCGCAAACGCACGCCAGCGTTTCAGTGCGGCAGGCTTCGAAGTTAACCATGAATCAAATATAGTCCGCTTCGATTCCGAGTTGATCGAAGCCCTGGTCGCCAAAGCACCTGCGTCTTTCACTCTGCGCGCGCGTAATCCCGAGAAGAATGTAAAGCTCGGCGCGGGTCATGCCGTATTCGCCTCGGTAGGCGGGCCAGCCTATGTCATGGATAACGATCGGGGACGACGCAATGGCAGCTATGCAGAGATGTGCGATTTCCTGCGCCTGGTGCAAAGCCTCGACATCCTGCACCAGGAAGGTGGTGGCGGTTTCGAAGCCATGGACCTGCCGGCCGCCAGCCGACACCTGGACCTGTTTTACGCGCAATGTACCCTGCTCGATAAAAACTGGTTGCCCTGGACCATGGGGCGCGCGCAAACCCTCGATGCGATAGAAATGGTTGCCATTAGCCTCGGTCTTGAGCCTGCCGATTTGGTCGAGTCACCTGCTTTATGCGGCATCATCAATACCAATACGCCACTACAGCTCGATATACCGATGGCCGAGGGTTTAATCACGATGGCCGAATTCGGGCAGGCCGTTGCGATTACACCCTTTACCCTGGCTGGCGCGATGGCGCCGGTAACCCTGGCCGGAGCCCTGGCCCTGCAGCATGCAGAAGCCATGGCCGGCATCGCCCTCACCCAGATCGTTCGACCCGGCAGCCCGGTTCTATATGGTGGATTCACATCAAACGTCGATATGAAAACTGGATCGCCGGCTTTCGGTACGCCCGAATACCTGCAAGCCGCCCAGGCTTCCGGTCAACTGGCGCGACGCCTCGGAGTGCCCTTTCGCTCAAGTAATGTCAACGCCGCAAACAGCCCGGATGCGCAATCCGCCTATGAAAGTTGTCTGTCCTTATGGGGTGCGATTAGCGGCCAGGCCAATTTGATCAAACATGCCGCCGGCTGGCTGCACGGCGGTTTGACTGCGTCATTGGAGAAATTGATTATCGATGCTGAAATTTTGCAGATGGTGGCTGCCAGTCTCGAACCCTTCGAAGTCAGCAAGGAATCCATCGCCCTGGAAGCGATCGCTGAAGTCGGTCCCGGAGGACATTTCTTTGGCAGCCCACATACAATGGAAAGGTATGAAACTGCTTTCTACGCGCCAATACTTTCCAACTGGGACAACCACGAGACCTGGCTGGAAGCGGGTTCGATCGATGCCGGGCAACGCGCCAACCAGATCTGGAAGCAATTGTTGCAAGAGTACCAGCAACCGGCTATCGATCCCGCGATAGACGAAGCCTTAAGAGATTATATGGAGCGACGTAAACGGGAAATCAGCTGAAATTTGATCGCCACGAGCGCCGAATACCTGAAAGTCAGCACCAGGATACCCAGTTTCAGGCCGGGCTTCACCGGTATCTCCAGGACGTCTGCCATGAGCTTGAAATAGCGCGAGCGGAGCAGTGTAAACTGGGATGAAGTCAGGCACGGAGATTTTGTCGAAAGGTCATATTTGTAAGCCTCTGAGCAAGATATTTATTAATTCCTGATGGGGCCAATAGTTGTCCATTTCGTTGATATTGTCGGTCGATTCGTGTTACAACAGGCGCACGATGAGGTTATATAACAAGCTTGTTTAAAAAGCACGTAACAGAAAATCATCCCAGCAACAAATAACATTCATGGATAACCACAACCAAACCTGAGGTATTAAGACAAATGGTGGACATCAAAGATCTCGAAAAAGCGGCGAAAGAAGGCAAACTCGATCGCCGTGAATTTATCAAGCGCGCCGGCGCCCTCGGCCTGGTTGCTCCGTTTGCAGCTTCCATGCTCTCCCAGTCCGTGCATGCGGCCATGCCGAAGAAAGGTGGTAGATTTGTGCAGGGCATTGCGCACGGTTCGACGACCGACAATTTGGACCCGGCAACCAATGAAAACGGTTTTTCACAGAACGTCGTTTTCACCTACGCCAATCATCTCTTCGAAGTCGATAATACCGGGAATCTGGTGCCCGAATTGACGGAGACTTTTGAAGCCAGCAAAGATGCCAGAACCTGGGTTTTCAAGCTGCGCAAGGGGGTCGAATTTCACAATGGCAAGAGCCTGACAGCAGATGACGTTGTCTCCTCGCTTAACCATCACCACGGTGAAGACTCGAAATCATCCGTCAAGGCACTGCTTACTGCTGTCGAAAGCATCAAGAAAACCGGTACGCACGAAGTAACCATCAAACTCAGCGCGGGTAATGCTGACTTTCCATTTATATTAAGTGATTATCACTTCGCCATCCTCCCCGATTTCGAGGGAAAAATGGACTGGCAGGCGGGTTTCGGCACCGGTGGTTATATTATCGAACGCTTCGAACCCGGTGTACGCGCAACTTTCAAGCGCAACCCGAATTACTTCAAGTCGGATCGTGCTCACTTTGATGAGGTCGAATCGATTTCTCTGATCGATACCACGGCTCGGCAAAATGCGATTATGAACCAGGAAGTACATTCAATTAGTCGGGTTGACCCGAAGACTGTACATCTATTGGGGCGCAATCCGAGTCTCAGCATCCTGGAAACCACCGGCACCCTGCACTACACCTTCCCGATGCGTGTGGATGCCGCTCCCTTCGATAACTACGACCTGCGCATGGCGGTCAAGCTTTCGGTCGATCGCGAGCAACTGGTGAACAAAATTTTGCTGGGCCATGGCGCAATAGGTAACGATCATCCGATTTCAAGTGCACAGCCCTTTCACAACGGCGAAATGGCACAGCGCATGTATGATCCGGAAAAGGCCAGGTTCCACCTCAAGAAAGCCGGCATGGAAGGCGTTACGCTCGATCTGGGTACTTCCGAAGCCGCTTTCTCCGGCGCCGTCGATGCGGCCCTGCTGATCAAGGATTCCGCGGCAAAGGCTGGTCTTAACGTCAACGTGGTGCGTGAGCCCAAGGACGGATACTGGTCGAACGTCTGGAACAAGAAGCCCTGGTGCGCCTGTTACTGGGGTGGTCGTCCAACCGCGGACTGGATGTTTGCCGCTGCCTACGTGAATGACAGCGAGTGGAACGATACTGCCTGGAAAACGGGACCGGCAGCCGATCGT
>Ga0209165_10000419_pt1 | contig 14537 bp, 13 predicted proteins | sample tdAd001_FD_187122 | JGI IMG/M metagenome (GOLD analysis project Ga0209165, IMG submission 187122) | Marine sediment microbial communities from the Atlantic coast under amendment with organic carbon and nitrate - tdAd00.1 (SPAdes)... | ecosystem: Environmental > Aquatic > Marine > Coastal >... | reverse complement strand
GACGATACATTTCTTAAGGTTGCGCGTTCGAAAATTCCCTGCGACGACTTCTGGAGACTTGGATTGAAACCGGTAAAACTGGGTTTGCTTGGCGTTGGTACCGTGGGTGCCAGCACCGCCATGGTGTTGAAAAATAATGCCGCCGAAATAGCGCGGCGCGCAGGACGTAATATTGAAATTATTCAGGCTTCACGACGTGCTGTTGCCGCTGGCCTGCCAGCAGGCAGCGGTGATATCGATCTTGTCAGTGACCCCTTTGAAGTGGTCGACAACCCGGCAGTCGATATCGTCATCGAGCTGATTGGTGGCTACCAGCCAGCACTGGATCTGGTGATGCGGGCAATCGAAAATGGTAAACATGTAGTAACTGCCAACAAGGCTTTAATCGCGTTGCACGGAAATGAAATCTTTGCCGCGGCCCAGCACAAGGGAGTAAATGTCGTGTTTGAAGCCGCCGTTGCGGGTGGCATTCCGATCATTAAATCCATTCGTGAAGGCTTGAGTGCTAATCATATCGAGTTGGTTGCCGGCATCATCAATGGTACGGGAAACTTCATCCTTACCGAGATGCGCGATAAGGGTCGTGATTTTGATGATGTTTTGCGCGAGGCACAGGAACTGGGTTACGCCGAAGCCGATCCAACTTTTGATGTCGAAGGGATCGACGCAGCGCATAAGCTTTGTATCCTGTCATCGATAGCATTTGGTATCCCGTTGCAATTCGATGCAGTCTATACCGAGGGCATAAGCGCTATTTCAACCGAGGACGTGGTCTATGCCGGCCAGCTCGGTTATCGCATCAAGCATCTCGGAGTCGCACGACGCACCGACCGGGGTATCGAGATGCGCGTGCATCCGACCCTGATCCCGGAGAAAAGGCTTATCGCCAATGTCGATGGCGTCATGAATGCCGTACTGGTGCAGGCCGACAAGCTCGGACCCTCACTTTACTATGGTGCCGGAGCCGGAGCCGATCCAACCGCTTCTGCGGTGATCGCGGACATTATCGATGTGGCGCGCACGATCACTACCGATGCGCAAAATCGAGTACCACATCTGGCTTTCCAGCCTGATCAGATTGTCGATATTCCGATCCTGCCGATCACCGAGATCGAAACTGCGTATTATTTACGTATGCGGGTCGATGATCGTCCCGGCGTTATGGCCGAGATTACCCGCATCATGGGTGACAAGGATATTTCCATCGAGGCAATTCTGCAGAAGGAACCGGAAAGCGGAGTGACCCGGGCGACGATTATCATGCTGACGCAAAAGATTCGTGAGCAGCAAATGGTCGATGCCATCGAGGCAATTACCAACCTGGATGCGGTCCACGGCGAAGTGCACCGCATTCGTGTCGAGGCGTTGGATGGTGATTAAACCAGCAGAGCCCGGGTCATGCCTGTCAGCTCGATAGTCAGGCTGCAAACCGCCAATCTGGCCCAACTTGAAGACCTGTTGTGCCTGAATTATTTACCCACGCAGGATTGCGCCGCACAGGTGCAGAACTTTTATGGAATATTCGACGGCGATGAGCTGATCGCTGCGGGTGGGTTGGAGCCCGCTGCAGATTACGCGCTGCTACGTTCCATCGTGGTAAAGGAACAGTATCGTGCATCTGGTCTGGGGCGAAGTATCTCGGAGTATCTGGTCAGCCTGGCCGAAGCCGAAGGCAGGCAGGCTGTGTATTTGCTAACCGAGACCGCCGGGTCTTATTTCCAGAAGCTGGGCTTCACTCCGCTGTCACGAGCAGAGGTGCCGGCTGCAATTGCGCAAACCCGGCAATTTTCGGCTCTCTGCCCGGATAGCGCCAGTTGCCTGGTGATGCCGCTTCCCCGGCGTTGACGCGCAGTGGGCCAGGTCCGGTATGGATCATGGTCACAGGGACGAAATCTGGTTTCCCTCTTCGAGGAACTTCAGTATCTCGGCTTCGATAGCCTGCTTATCGACTACCGCTGGGTGGGCAATCGGTTTGGTAAACAGCCTGGCAATGACTTCAGGTACCTTGATACCGGCAGTTTTAGCGACAGATTCTAATGCGGCCTGGTCGGAGTCCACTTCGTTCGCGTTTATCGCGTTATCGACCACCGAAGCAAACTTGGTCCACTCGGCGGTCGAGTAAATGATATTTACCTGGTCTTTAAAATCGTCTGAACGGCAGGTCTTGAAGCAGGTGGCCGTGTGCGGATCCACCAGGTAACCCTGCTCGAATGCCTGTCGAATGTATTGCTTGCCTTCGTCATCTGAACAGTAATCCGCGGCAAAAATATTCGTTATCTGATCATGCTCATGCTGATCGAGCTGGTAACAACCATCGGCGTCAAGCTGTTGCATCAGATCGCGCGTACGAGCGGCGCCAAACAAGTCGAATAACACGCGTTCCACATTCGACGATTTGAGGATATCCATTGCCGGCGAAGTCGTCGCAATCAGATCCCGTTTGCTCAGGTCATAACACCCACTATGGATCCATTCGGTTAACACGTTATTGGCATTGGATACGATGACAATTTTTGCGACAGGTAAACCGAGGCGTTGCGCATAGTAAGCACCGAGTGCATTACCAAAGTTACCGCTCGGGATGTGCAGCACAATCTTGTCGCCTGGCTCGATTTCGCGTTGACGAACCAGTGCCAGGTAACAGTGAAACTGGTACAGCATCTGAAAAATGATACGCCCGAAATTTACCGAGTTGGCGGCCGACAGAGATATGCCCAGTTGCTCCAGGCGCTGCTTAAAGGTTACTGACGAGAGCAAGGATTTAAGTGCCGCTTGCGCATCGTCAAAATTCCCATGGATACCGATCACTTTGAGATTTGCCGCATCCTCGGTGACCATTTGCAGGCGCTGTACATCCGAGGTTCCGCCATCTGGATACAGGCAGGCAACGCGGATATTGGCGCGATCACGAAAGGTCTCCAGTGCGGCCGGACCGGTATCCCCGCTGGTGGCGGTCAAGATCAGATACTGCCGGTCCTGTTGTTGCGCCAGTTCGGATAAAATCAGGCCAAAAGGCTGTAATGCCATATCCTTGAAGGCGCGGGTCGGGCCATGGTAGAGCTCGCTGACAAACAGTTTCTCGTCGAGCCTGACTACCGGTACCGGGTCGGACGCATCGTCGAAGCGGTCGTATAGATCGAGCGCCCGAGATAGAACATTGGTGTCGACATCGATATCCAGGTGCTGCAACAGGGCCAGAGCCAGCTCTTTATAGGAACTGTGCAGATGCCGCTGCAGGAAATCAGCGCCGACTGGCGGCATCGACTCGGGGCTGTAAATTCCACCGAAAGAGGCGATCGGTGACCGCAGGGCGGCGGAAAAGCTCACGCGCCCGTTATGGGTGCCATCATTGCCTCGGGTTTCAGCGAAATTCATGTGGTCTCCGGGGCTTGTTAAACCGGCGAAATCGCGAATTATATCTGGCTGCATAAGCCTAACAAGCTGTTTTAAGGCTAAAACATGTCAAAAGCCCTCGAATACTTGATATGACGAAGCATTTCACTTCTACTGAGTCGAATTTATGCGTAAAATCCGTCGCTTAACCCGGCAGTCTGTCTATGCTCGGGAAGCGTAGTTGGCCGAGCCAGAGTATCCGAACCTAATCCGATGTCTACGACTGAAAAGATTAATTTACTTGATTTCAATCGAGCAGCGCTCGAGACGTTTTTTGTCTCCAATGGAGAAAAGCCGTTTCGTGCCCGCCAGTTGATGCAATGGGTACATCAGCGCGGCGTAACCGATTTCTCCCAGATGACGGACATGTCGAAAACCCTGCGTGAGTTTTTAAGCCTGAACTGCTGCATCGAACTGCCGAAAATTCTGACCCGGCAACGCTCGGCTGATGGCACGCGCAAGTGGTTGCTTAGCGTTGACGACTCCGACAACGCCATCGAGTGTGTCCTGATCCCGGAAAAGTCGCGCATGACCTTATGCGTGTCTTCACAATTGGGTTGTACTCTGAACTGCAGCTTCTGCTCGACCGCCAAGCAGGGTTTTAATCGTAATCTGAGTACCGCGGAAATTATTGCGCAACTGCATTTTGCTCATCACAGCCTGCTTGCGGAAGGTTACGAGCAGGGTATCACCAATGTCGTAATGATGGGGATGGGCGAACCGATGCTGAACTTCGACGCCGTCATCGCGGCAATCGATACGATGTGTGATGACTTTGGTTATGCACTGAGCAAGCGGCGAGTCACGATAAGCACCGCTGGCGTGGTGCCGGCGATGGAAAAACTCGTACAGGTAACCGATGTCGCGCTGGCGGTCTCACTGCATGCGCCGAACGATCGTTTGCGCAATCAACTGGTGCCAATCAACCGCAAGTATCCCATTGCCGAATTAATGCGTGCCTGCCACAGCTATATCGATGGCTATAAGAGCCGCAAGATAACTTTCGAGTATGTCATGTTGGATGGAATCAACGACAGTCTCGAGCATGCGCGCCAGCTGGCCGCGCTGATCGGTAACATTCCCTGCAAGTTGAACCTGATCCCTTTCAACCCCTACCCACATGCGATTTACCGGTGTTCAGGGCAGGAAGCGATTGACCGGTTTCGGGACTACACCGCTGGCAAGGGAATTGTGACCGTAACCCGGCGTGCGCGCGGGGATGATATTGATGCTGCCTGCGGTCAACTGGTAGGTGCTTTCCATGATCGCAGTCGCCGTAGCGAGAAGTATCAAATTAGTCTGAACGAAATAAAAGGGGTGACGCTTGCGCATTAATAAAATTGTTTCGTTGTTGATATTACTCGGACTGCTGCAGGCCTGCTACGTACCAGTTGAGCCTGATCAAAGTCAGAACGAAAAGGCCAGTGCGGTCAATGTGCAACTGGGAATCGGCTACATGCAGCAAAACAATCTAGATCTGGCCAGTGAAAAACTGACCAAGGCCATAAATCAGGATCCCGATTCTGCTCCGGCCCAAAATGCTTACGCCATTTTACAGGATCGGTTGCTGCAAACGGAAAAGGCTGAGTATCATTACAAGAAGGCTACCACGTTGGACCCGAAGAACTCGCAGGCGGCCAATAATTACGGCGCCTTCCTGTGCCGTCATGGCCGCGAACTTGAATCTGAAAAGTACTTCATGCAGGCTCTCAAAAATCCTTTGTATAGCACTCCCGAATTTGCCTACACCAATGCTGCACTCTGCTTGATGCAGGTTGGTGAGCCAGGTGCGACCGTGAAAGCGAAAGATTATTTACGCAAGGCAATTGCGGCGAAGAGCGATTTCGGTCCTGCTTTGCTGGCGATGGCAAACCTGCTTTTCGTCGAGGGCGAATACACCGCTGCCAAGTTCTACCTGGACCGCTTCCATCTGGTCGCCAAACCGAACGCATTTAGTTTATGGCTGGCGATTAGAAATACCCTGCAGATAGATGGCCAGGGCGATGTTACTGAACTGGCGCAACGCCTGGGTAATGAATTCCCGGACTCGAAAGAATATAAATCCTGGCTGGCGATTCAATAATATGGATGCCGTAGACGAACAAGCGAAGGATGTGCAGCGGCCAACCGGGGTTGGGCCCGGCGAACGTTTACAGGCGGCGCGCATACAGATGGGTTTATCGCTTGCTGATGTCGCCTCCCGTATGCACCTTAGCGCCAATATCGTCGAGGCCATAGAAGACAATCATTTCGAAGAAATTACTGCTCCGATTTTCGTCAAGGGGTATTTGCGAGCTTATGCGCGTATCGTTTCGCTGGATGAAGACGATATGATCGATCAGTATATCGACTTTTACTCGGGAGAGGATCCGCCGATATCCTCGATCAGTAATGTGGCATCTGAATTGTCGGTTGCGGATGCGCGTGTTAAATGGACGACTTATATTGTCGTATTAATTATTGGCGTTTCGCTCGCGGCCTGGTTATGGAACAAGGAGCAAAATGCTGAAGCGCCGATTTCACTGGACACGCAATCTTCCAGTATTGAAGAGCCTGCCAAATCCGATACCGATGTGGTGAGCAGCGAAATTGAGGCTGTTTCGGAAGAGTTGATCGAAGCAGGTGAAACTGATGAGGCAACTGCTTCTCAACCAGCATCGGTGACGGCAGCAGAAGTCGAACCCGCCGCGTCCACGGCAACGCAGCAGCCGTCTATAGCGGCAACTGAAGTCGCAGCAAGCGAAGTCGCAGCAAGTGAAGTCGCAGCAAGCGAAGTCGCAGCAAGTGAAGTCGCAGCAAGTGAAGTCGCAGCAAGTGAAGTCGCAGCAAGTGAAGTCGCAGCAAGTGAAGTCGCAGCAAGTGAAGTCGCAGCAAGTGAAGTCGTCGAAGCGGAAAGCGGGTCGCTGGAAGCTGCGCCGGTGGCACGTAATGAACCGACTCGTATTGCGCCTGGCGGTTCGGATAAGTTGAAACTCGTTGTGCATGCAGATACCTGGGCTGATATAAAAGACGCAACCTCTTACCAGCTGGTTTATGACTTATTGCGCGCGGATGAGACGGTGGAATTGATGGGCGAAGCTCCGTTTTCGGTTTTCCTCGGCAATGGGCATGGAGTCGAAATCATGTTCAATGGCGAAGCGATCGATGTTGCACCAAGAGTTCGTGACGACAATACCGCAAGCCTGAAAATAGGTAGGTAGAGCGGGGTAGCAGGTGGCAAATCAATTTCAGGTCATTCGCGGAATGCACGATATTCTGCCAGCCCATATGCCTGCCTGGAACCAGTTGGAGGACGAATATCGAGCTCTCGCTGAATCTTACGGCTACCGCCAGATACGCACTCCCATCGTCGAGAAGACCGCCTTGTTCGCGCGTTCCATCGGCGCGGTCACCGATATTGTCGAAAAGGAAATGTACAGTTTCGAGGATCGTAATGGCGACAGTCTCAGCTTGCGCCCGGAAAATACCGCGAGCGTGGTGCGCGCAGGTCTGCAGGCTGGACTGCTACAGGATCAGCAGCAAAGATTCTGGTATTGTGGGCCGATGTTCCGCCATGAACGCCCCCAAAAGGGGCGTTATCGACAATTCCACCAGCTTGGCGCCGAAACTTTCGGGGTCGCGGGAGCCGACATCGAGGCCGAGTTAATCCTGCTCGCGGCACGCTTCTGGAAGCGTCTGGGTCTTGGCGATATAGAGCTGCAAATTAACAGTCTGGGCAGTAGTAACTGTCGGCAGAAATTTCGTAGCATTCTGGTCGAGTATTTTCGCGATCACTACCAGCAACTGGACGAAGACAGTCAACGGCGTCTTGAAACCAATCCGTTACGAATTCTGGATAGCAAAAACCCTGATCTGCAAGCATTGATCGAGGCCGGGCCAGGCTTGCAGGATAGTCTTGACCAGGAATCGCGAGAACATTTTAACGAACTAACCGATATTCTCGATCAAACCGGGGTCTCATACCAGGTAAACCGTCGGCTGGTGCGTGGACTGGATTACTATTGCCATACCGTTTTCGAATGGGTAACCGAAACCCTCGGCGCGCAGGGCACGGTGTGTGCCGGCGGCCGTTACGATGGTCTCGTCGAACAGCTTGGCGGCAAACCAAATTATGCCGCGGGCTTCTCGATGGGTTGCGAACGGCTCGTGTCAATGATTGTTGACCAGGGCAGGGCGTCTCCTGAAACCGGTTGTGATGTTTACCTGGTCATGCGCGGCGAAAACAGTATAGCCAGGGCCCAGCAGCTCGCAGAAATGATTCGCGACCATATGCCGCGCCTTGAAATAGTGGTACATGCGGGTGCTGGTAGCTTTAAAAGTCAAATGCGTAAAGCCGATAAATCGGGAGCCCAAATTGCATTGATACTGGGCGAAACTGAAATTGAGGCGGGTACCGTAGCGGTAAAGTTTTTACGTGAAGAAAAGGCGCAAGCCGAAATTATGCAAACAGATATCGTTACGCAACTGGCGTCGTTACTGCTTTAAAACGAGAGGTTATAGATGGAAACCGAAGAAGAACAGGTCGAGAAACTAAAAGCCTGGCTGAAAGAGAATGGGCTATCGATTATTTTTGGGATTGTCATAGGTGTAGGTGGTATCGGCGGTTATAAATACTGGGTGCAAGTACAGGAAACCACCGCGGCAGAGGCTTCCGGTCATTTCACGCAAATGATCGATGCGCTTTCTGCCGATAATATGGAAGACCTGCAGCAACAGGCTGATATTCTGATAGCCGAACATGCATCGACTGATTACGCGTTGATGGCACATTTGGCGCTTGCCAGGCAGCATGTCGCCAACGCCGAGTTCGAACAGGCCGAGGCCGCCTTGCAGCAGGTTGTGGGCAGTGCCGGGCAACGGCCGCTAGCTTATGTAGCGCGCACGCGGCTGGCCAAAGTGCAGCTGCAGACCGGGCGTTATGATGAGGCAATGAGCACGCTGTCGGTTCAATTTCCGGATGAGTTTGCCGCACTTGTCAATGAACTGATGGGCGATATTTTTGCCCAGCAGGGCAAGGCTAGTGAGGCAGTCGAAGCCTACCGCAAGGCCCAGTCATCCGTGCCAGAACCTGCCAATGTCGAATTCCTGCAGCGCAAGCTGAATGACCTGGGGAGCGCCAGTTGAAACCTGGTCGAATCATAACCGCGTTAGTTTTCCTGGGTTTACTCGTTTCATGCGGGGGTGATAAGGATAATACCGAGCCCCCGGCGGAATTAACCGCTATCGAATATGATGTTCCCCTGCAGCTTAACTGGTCGCTTGATACGCGGGCGGACAAAAACAGAGCGTCTTACCGGCTGCGGCCACTGTTAATCGGCGATCGTATCTACAGTATCGATACCGGTGGCACGGTAGTCTGCGTCGATCTGGTCAACGGCCGTAAGCTGTGGAAATTTGATACCGAGCTGACGCCCATTACCGGGCTGGGCGGGAACGATCAGATTCTCATTGCGACTTCTCAGGATGGAGATATCGTCGCTTTCCGGGAGTCGGACGATGAACTGGTGAAACTCTGGGGAATCCGTGTTGAAAGCGAGATTCGCGCAACGCCCGTGGTCGATAATGACCAGGTGTTTGTGCGCAGCGTTGACGGCAAGCTACGCAGCCTGGCCATCGCAGATGGCGCCGAGCAATGGGTGGTTTCGCGTCGCGTACCGGCGTTATCGCTCACCGGTAATAGTGAGCCACTGGTCGCGGGACCACTGGTGTTTACGGGTTTTGACGACGGCAAAGTGATCGCTTACGAACGTGCCAGCGGTCAAACCAGGTGGGAATCAACCATCTCTGCCCCTAGAGGGCGCACCGAAATAGAACGCCTGGTCGATGTGGATGGTCGCTTTGTCCTCAGCAACGGCGTTATTTACGTGGCTTCTTTCCAGGGCCGGTTAGCGGCGATACAGGCGGTTAGCGGGGATTTACTGTGGTCGCGCGAGTTTTCCAGCTATCAGCCAATCGCGATAGATGACGACGCGCTTTATCTGAGTGCTGACGATAGCCATTTGTGGGCTATCGATCGACGGACTGGCAGCGCTTTCTGGAAACAGGATGTGTTGCATGCGCGCAAGATCACTGCCCCGGCGGTTATCGGTGACAACCTGGTGGTTGCCGATCTGGATGGCTACTTGCACTGGTTTTCCAAGTCCGAAGGGACCCTGCTTAGTAGAATTCGGACTTCATACACGCGCAATTATGTGCAGCCTGTTACGTGGCAGGACTCCGTACTCACACTCGATAAACTCGGCCTGCTTGCATCTGTTTCAATACGGCAATGATTCCAGTCATCGCCTTGATTGGTCGTCCCAATGTTGGCAAATCCACCTTGTTCAATGTGTTTACCCGCAGTCGTAATGCGATAGTTGCTAACGAACCGGGGTTGACCCGAGACCGCCAGTACGGGGTAGGTGAACGCGGCGACCAGACTTTTATCGTGGTCGACACGGGCGGCTTAAGCGGTGAGAAACAGGACCTGGATGATTTAATGGCACGGCAAACCCGCCAGGCAATGGACGAGGCGGATGAAATTGTTTTCCTGGTAGACGCTCATGATGGTCTTACCAACGGGGATCGTTTCATCGCCGACCTGGTGCGCAAATCGGGGAAGTCCTGCCATGTGGTTGTAAATAAAGTGGATGGTCATAATCCGGAGCAGGCACAGATCGAGTTTTTTACCCTCGGATTCGAACACGTGGAAATGATTTCAGCCGCGCACCGCAAGGGAACCGGGGTTTTGCTCGACAAGTTACTCGAACCCTACCCGGCGCAGCTGACCCCGGAGGAGACTACCGGCGGTCCCCGGGTTGCCGTTATCGGACGTCCCAATGTCGGCAAGTCTACGCTAGTAAATCGCCTCGCCGGAGAGGAGCGTGTAGTCGCCTTCGATCAACCCGGCACTACCCGCGATACCATTTCGGTGCCATTTGAGCGTCATGGCAAGCCCTATACATTGATCGATACGGCCGGGGTTCGTCGTCGCGGGAAGGTGCAACAGGCGATCGAAAAATTCAGCGTGATCAAGGCACTCGAAGCGATCGAAAAAGCCCATGTCGTGATTCTCGTAATCGATGCGCGCGATGGTCTCACGGACCAGGATATGACCCTGCTGGGATATGTGCTGAACGGCGGTCGCGCCCTGGTACTGGCAATTAACAAATGGGATGGCCTCGATATAGAGCAGCGCGATCAAAACCGCAGTACCTTGAAACGCAGGTTGACGTTTGTGCCGTTCGCCGCGCAACATTTTATTTCCGCCCGACACGGGACCGGGGTAGGTGAAATGATGGCTTCGGTTGATCAGGCTTACGCCTCGGCGTTCAAGGATTTGAATACGCGCTACCTGACCGATTTGCTTGAAGAAGCCGTGTTCAAGCACAATCCGCCCTTGCACCACGGTCGACGCGTCAAGTTGCGCTATGCGCACCAGGGGGGGCGTAATCCTCCTGTTATCGTGATCCATGGTAACCAGACACAACACCTGCCAGATTCCTACCAGCGCTACCTGATCAACTTTTTTATCACCAAGTTGAAACTCAGGGGCACCCCGTTACGCATCGAGTTGAAATCAGGAAGCAATCCATTTGCGGACAAAAAAAGTGTCAAAAAGCACAAAAAGCGGGACTGAATCACAAAATACTGCGAAAAATCGCGAAATTCCTGAAAAGCCAGTTATTCCGACATAGACTTTGCAGCATGGGCTTACAAAGAATCCTCGTAACCAACGCCAAAGGCGGATGTGGTAAGACGACTATTACGACAAATATTGCCTCGCATTACGCGCGCCGGGGTAAAACAGTGCGCCTGTTTGATCACGATACCCAGGGTTCATCGCTAGCCTGGATTAACCGGCGCCCTGCGGATCTGGCAATAGTCACCGGTGTCGATGCCTCGAAGAATTCTGACCATCGACTGACTCGTTCCTGGCAATTGCGCGTACCACCTGAAACCGATGTTGCGATTATTGACTCGCCAGCTGGAACTGATGTCAATGAGCTGGGAACCCTGTTTCAACAAAATGACTCGGTGCTGATTCCGGTACTGCCGTCGCCGATCGATATTCATACCGCCGCGCATTTCATAAAAGCCCTGTTGACTACCGGCAGGGTGCGTACAAAAATGATTCGCGTCGCTGTAGTGGCTAATCGAGTCCGCAAAAATACGCTGATGTATCATTCGCTGGAACGGTTCCTGTTCAGTCTTGATATTCCATTTATTGCGAGTCTTCGCGACACTCAACTTTACGCCAGGGCTATTGAACTAGGCATTGGCGTAACTGAAATATCGGGCGTACGTAACAAAATTGACAGGGAGCAGTGGGCACCGATTGTGCGCTGGCTTGATACCCCCGTCATTAGCGAAATTACCCCTGTCACCCCGTTGTACAATCAATCCGAACAGTAATTTCCAGGCGCTTGCTGCGCAAAGTAAACTATTACATTTAATGCGTTAAGCGCGCGCATCCACGTAAAATGCTGTGTTACTATTGCGCCAGTTTTTCTGCCCCGGTTTAGCCATGAAATTTATTCGTCTCAGTCACCTTTGTCTGCTTGGCCTCGCGGCCATCTCCACAGCAAACGCCAACGATTTTGAAGCCGCGCTTAGCAAGGAAACCGCGCAGTTTACTTTCCGCTCGGATTCCAGTCTGATTGGTTGGGGTGGCGCAGACCTCGCGCTCGGCCTGTTTTACAATGACGAAAGCGATATAATTGCACAGGCCAGCCTGGTGCAAATGCGTCAGCCATCTGAGGAAACTCCGCTAACTTTCGGTGTCGGTGTTAAGGTCTATCTGGGTCATCTCGACGATCCTGACGAGGATCTGGCCGCGCTTGGCATTGGTGGTGAAGTTCGCTACACCATTCCCGGAACCATGCCGATGGCGCTTTATGCACGCGGGTTTTACACGCCCGACATCACCAGTTTTACCGACGCCAAGGAAATCGTCGATTTTACGCTTGGGTTTCAGGTCGAAATCCTGCCGCAAACCATGGGTTTCGTGGGAATCAGACACCTGGAAATCGATACCGACGACGATGGCAGTTATGATGCCGATGACGATAACATCCACCTCGGTGTGCGTTTAACGTTCTAGTCCGCGACACCAATAAATAACGCGGGGTCGATCCAGGTCCCGTTCAATCCCAGGCTCCAGTGCAGGTGTGGACCGGTCACGCGACCGGTGGCACCGACCTTGCCGACAACCTGTCCTTTTTCCACCCGCTCGCCAAGTACGACATCAATTTCGTCCAGGTGGGCGAACATCGAAATCAGTCCCTGGCCATGGTCTAGATAAACCAGGTTGCCGCTAAAAAAGAAGTCTCCCAGTTCTATCACTGTGCCCGCACTGGGTGCATGAATCGGTGTACCCTTATCTGCGGCAAAATCCATCCCGCTATGCGGGCGGCGTTTTTGTCCATTAAAGACCCTGCGTCGCCCATAACTACCGGTATTCGTTCCGCTTACCGGAGTCAGGAAATCGATATCGACATCACCTTTTGAATAATGATCGCGGGCTTTTTGTTTACGCGCCTTTTCCGCGAGGATACGTTCCATATCGCTGGCGTAGGGATTGACCTTGCGCTTATCGGTTATCGTGATATGTTGCGTGCTGTACTGTTTCGGTTTGATTTCGAAAAATTTCTTGTAAACCTGGCTGGCGCTGCGTTTTTCGATATAGTGCTCGCCCGGTTGAAGACTGAGCGGCAGGCCAACCAGCGCGCTTGGGTTACCCGCGATTTGAGTCACCAGCACCGGCTTGCCGCGAAAGCTGTAGGTGGAAGCATCTCCCGGCTCGAGGTCGATGATTGCGACACCGCCGGGAACCAGTAACTGGCGTGGTTCCGACAGCGCCGATGACAGGTGAAACATCAGCAAAACCAGCAGTAGAATGCGCAAACTTGATATCCGGTTACAGGGAATACGCGAGTAAGTATGCGAACTTTTCAACCAGGGTCAAGGTCCTAATAATCTTTAACGGCGTTGCGTTACTCGTAACGTGGTAATGGTATAGATACACACGGCTCGAAGGTAAGTATGGAAATAAAACATCTCGGTGGTATCGCAGCAAAGCTGCTGGTTTTCGGCGGACCTTATAGCAATCTCGCGGCAACGATGGCGTTACAGGCTCGTGCCCGGGAACTCGATATTCCTGCCGAACGTGTTATTTGTACCGGCGATATCGTCGCTTATTGCGCCGAACCCGAACAGACCATCGAACTGATTCGGGACTGGGGTATCCACGTGGTGATGGGTAATTGCGAGGAAGCGCTCGCTTTTAGCGAACCCGACTGCGGCTGTGGTTTCGCCACGGATAGCAGTTGTTCCACCCTGGCGATTACCTGGTATCAATACGCAGATCGACGGGTAACAACCGAACAACGACTCTGGATGCAGGATTTACCGCGCAGCATAGAGTTTGAGGCCGGTGCAAAGGGTTTCAAAGTGGTGCACGGAAGCCTGTCGAGCATCAATGAATTCGTGTTTGCGTCGAGTGATGCTGCATCCAAGCAGGCGCAAATCAGGGTGGCGGGAGTCGATGTGGTTGTCGGTGGGCATTGCGGCATTCCCTTCGCACAGGGTATCGACAACCTGTTCTGGTTAAATGCCGGTGTTATTGGTATGCCGGCTAACGATGGCGGTAGCCACGGCTGGTACATGTTGATCGACCCGCTTGCCGATGGAGTGCAGGTGAGCTGGCATCGCCTGAATTACGACCACGCGACCAGCTGGCGAACCACGATAGCGGCCGGCATGGCCGAGTACGGCCAGGCATTGCTCGACGGTCACTGGCCGAGCATCGATATCCTGCCCGCCGCAGAGTCCCGCCAAAGCGGTCAGCCGCTAGACCTGCCAACCCTCCACATCTAGTCCCGCACCCTCCCTTCCCACAGTCGTGTCATTCCGGCCTGTTTTATAGTCATCCCCGTCTTTATTTATAGTCATTCCCGCGCAAGCGGGAATCTCCCGACCTGTCACCCTGTCAAGTTCCCTGCTTCAGCACTCGGCCTTTACGGCGGGAGGAGTTTCACCGGTTTCTCCTGACAGTGGGTGGCTACCTCGGGCCTAAGTGCGCAAAAGTGTAACGAGGCATGGACGCCGAGTTCCAAGCGATCACATGGATGTGCCAAACGGCGCTGTTTGCCGTTTGGAAGCGG
>Ga0209165_10000418_pt1 | contig 14561 bp, 16 predicted proteins | sample tdAd001_FD_187122 | JGI IMG/M metagenome (GOLD analysis project Ga0209165, IMG submission 187122) | Marine sediment microbial communities from the Atlantic coast under amendment with organic carbon and nitrate - tdAd00.1 (SPAdes)... | ecosystem: Environmental > Aquatic > Marine > Coastal >... | reverse complement strand
CCGATGACGGGATTACCTATGCAGGCAGCTCTGACGCGTTCGCATTTGGTGTCACCACATACTTCACCAGAGATTCTGAAGAAGACTCTCCTGACGTATATGAAGTCGGCGCAAGCTATACCTTCGGCAATGACATGGTTCTGGGTGCTGCTTTTACAGGTACCCAGGCAGATCTCGATGATCTTACCGGCACCATGATCGGTAACTACAACGATGAAGACGTAATTGGCGTAGCACTTAGTGGCATCCAGCTGGGTGACTTCAACTTCGCGTTTAACGCCCAGAGTCAGGACGACGATCTCAGTCAGACGATTGACATAGCGTTTAACGCTTTCTACGCTCATTTCGAACTCGAGCAGATCGACGAAGACTCTCCGGGCAACTTTAGCGAAGATGGCGACGATCAAGACCGCATCAGTTCAACCCTTGGCTACTATCAAACCCTGGGTCGCAAGACTAGTGCGTACTACGAGTTCAACTATATCGACAATGATACCGGTGACTCTGACGACGATCGTACCGCTGTAATGGCAGTTCTGAAATACGACATCATCTAATCTAGACGATTCGTAAAGTAGTACTTAAAGGGCTCCCTCGGGAGCCCTTTTTTATTGCCGACTGAGAATTATTGCCATTCCTGCGCGAGTGTCGCCCTGCAGGACGAGGGGGCTGTGCAGTTTTGGTTTCGTTACGAGATCCCCGCTTGCGCGGGGATGACAATGGATGCGGCGGTCCGACGTATCGGGATGACGGTAACGATCAGGGTCATCCCCGCGCAAGCGGGGATCTCATAAACATTGGCAGGTTGAGAAAATCCCGCCGGGCAGCACTGGCTGGCGTCTGGATGACTATTGAGAACCAGGAAAATAACTAGAAATTACGTTTTTTGGGGCGCCAGAATTCGAGCCGCTTGTATTTGAAGAACAACTGCTTGCCGAGCACGTCTTTCGCCTTCCAGCTGCGCTCGCGCAGTTTCGGCCCGAGTTTATGCAGGTCGGGAATGCCATAGGCCGCGCCATCGTCCTCGGTGATTTCCTTTTCGATACGATCAAAATAGTGGGTCTGATTAACGCCCCAGGTCGCCAGCTCGGGGATTTCGAGGAAAGCGTATATTTTCTCAAGTACCGCGCTCGGGTTCCGCACCAGGTCAGCACGCTCGATCAGTAACAGGTTGTCGCGGTTTTTACCCATCCAGGCCTGTTTCAGGTTTTCATAGCACCAGCCCACACTGGTACCGATCTTCGGATCCATCATCGCGATGCAACGGTTGGCATCGTTCATTTCCATGCGCTGGTTTCGCAGATAATCGTCAATGTAGGAGATATAGTCGGGCTTGGAGCGTATCAACATGATAAAAGAAGCCAGGCAGTCGGCAATATCGTCTACCGTACAGATGACCTTCATTTCCTCGCCCAGAATTTCGCGCGCGGTGTCGATGGCATCGTTCATGTGCCAGGCCCAGGATTTATCGATAATGCAGGGTTCCGCTCGATGCCGATACAGTCCCTCGCGAATTCCGCGCCACACATTGGGTAGTTGTTCGGGATGCTTGTATGCCTTCAGGGTAACCGTGTTCATGCGCCACTTGGCGAGCACCTCGCTGACCAGTTCGCTCAGCGGCGAGGCCGGCGACACGTGAATATTTTGGTTCTGGTTCAAAATCTCGCCCAGCACGGTGCTGCCGGTGCGCGGCAAGCCGGCCAGGTAGAAAAACTTTTTACTTTCCACGGATGAATTCAAGGGTCTGTACAACGAACTTCGAGCATATCATCGAGTCTTAAAATAGTCACCCAAGCCAGATCGAATACGTTAGAATCTGCGTTGCTTTAAACACATTCGAATTCAATGAAACAGCTTTCCGACTTTTTCCCGCTGCTACTTTTCTTCATCCTCTACAAGTTTTACCTCGACTTGCCCGATGAATTTATCCTCGCTGTCAACGACTGGGTGCCGCTGATGAAACTGATGCCCGGAAAGTCGACCGATGCGATCTACCTGGCCACGCTTGCCGCGATCGTGGTAACCCTGGTGCAGGTAGTGCTGGCTGCAATAATCGTCAAAAAGGTGGAAAAGATGCCACTCATTACGCTGGCGCTGTTGCTGGTGTTCGGTGGCGCGACGCTGGCGCTCAAGGATCCGCTTTTCATCCAGTGGAAACCAAGCGCGATCAACTGGCTGTTTGCGCTGGTTTTTCTCGGCAGTCACCTGGTTGGCGACAAACCCCTGATCCAGCGCATGATGGGTAATGCGATCGAGATTTCCGAGCCGCGGGTCTGGGCGCAGCTGAACCTGTCCTGGGTCGCATTTTTTATCGTCGCGGGGGTCGCCAATGTGATCGTCGCGCCCGCAATCGACCCCTTCGGATTGCAGTTGAGCGAAGACACCTGGGTCGATTTCAAACTGTTCGGACTGATGGGCATGACCGTCGTATTCGTCATCGGCCAGGCGTTTTACCTGGCCAGGTACATGCCTGATACCGATGAGGAGACCAGCTGATGTTATACAGCATTGTAGGCATTGATAACGAGAATAGCCTCGCGGCACGCATGTCGGTTCGCGCCGAGCATGTCGCCCGCCTGAACACGTTGCGTGACGCGGGTCGACTGATCATTGCCGGGCCGAATCCAGCCATCGATAGCGACGATCCGGGCGACGCCGGATTCACCGGCAGCATCATTATCGCCGAATTCGACTCGCTGCAAGCCGCGCAGGCCTGGGCCGACATCGATCCTTACATCGAGTCCGGGGCTTATGCGTCGGTAAGTGTAAAGCCCTTCAAGAAAGTGCTGCCCTAAGCTGGCGCCCCGGAAGCTGCGTCAGCAGCTACCGATGCGTCGAACGCGACAGGTATATTAATGACTACAGGTTTTTACTCGGGCTTTCGAGATTGTCGCTGATTTCACGCAGCAGCATGTCTTCCGACTCGATACGCTCAGCCATTGCCTCGCCGATCGACGACAGGTCACTATACAAATTAGTCAAACTTTCGGATTCATCCACGCCCTCGTATTTATCGTTAAAATCGACAAATAACTGGGTGGTGCCTGAAATCAACGGGTAGACCCGATCGGCAACCAGCTTGATATTGCCGCGCCGTTCCTTGCCTTCGATAATCCTTTCGTATATTTCGAAATGCCCGAGTGCGGTGTAATCCACCAGTCGCTGGTTAAAACTGCGCAGGTTGTGCATCACGGTGACGGGGGGCACCTCGCCGGATTCGAGTTCGGCCAGTTCGCACATCGATACCAGTACCTGCTGCCTTTCCTGCAACAAGTTATCAATGGTGTGGGATTGTCGGGTGCGTCGATTTTCTTCGGCCGAAATTCTCTCGGCTATCTGGGCTATTTTATCAATTTGTGAGTCGCTCACGGGTAACCTCATGCGTACTACTGTCAGGTAAAACTAAAACCAGCTGCGAAGCCCTTATTATGCGGTGGAATTCGTCATCGGTAAACAGTCATTATATGTTTTACCACCTATATTTTTGTTAAACTCGTCGGATTTGGCAAAGGTGGTGGTGTGAGTAAATCCCAACAGACCAGACTGGATAGTCTCGAACTGCTCTACAGCGAACAGGATCACACGATTCAGACGCTCAACGACATAGTTGTGCAACAAAGCCAGGAAATTTCCCGCCTGAATTTGCAGATTGAACAAATCAAGCTTCAACTACAGTCATTGAAGAGCGAATCAGCAACTGAAATCAGTTCCGAGTTCGAGATACCTCCGCATTACTGATGAAGGCCACAGAGCATGACGCGCTAGCAAACCTGCTTGCCCGTGCCCGGACGCAGACAGGCAAAACAAGCATCCTGCCCAATGAAAACGGTGTCGAAATCCGACTGATTGAAGCGAAACTAGCTTTCCAACATAGTTTTGTTTCAGGTGCGCTACCTGTTCGCGCGAGGCAATCGACTCAGGCCCTGCTAAAAGCCTGCAGTAACAAGCAACGCAATATCAAAACGGTTCTCGATCTCACCGCTGGATGGGGCATCGATGGCTTTACCCTCGCCTGGCACGGTCAGCGGGTTACGTTGCTGGAACAAAATGAGCTAGTACACGCAATCGTCGCCTATTCGCTCAGTCGACTGGCGGCCGACCATCACGGTGCCGCTATTGCCGAGCGAATTTTCATTGAAAATGCCAATGCAAATACCTACTTACAGTCATCAGACGCTAACCATGAATATGATTGTATTTATCTCGACCCGATGTTTCCACGCCATAAATCCGGCGCCAAACCGGGCAAGGACATGCAAATACTACAGGCATTGACCGCCAACGTTGAAATCGATTCATGCTTCGAGCTGGCGCTGCAAACTGCGCGCCGGCGGGTAGTAGTCAAGCGTCCAGCCAGGGCGGCCCAACTCAGCAGCTTGAAACCGGACCTGGTATATCGTGAAAAAACAATTCGATTCGATGTCTACCTGACCCGCTGAGGTCGATAAGTACCACCCCCCAAACGGCCGTCATCGCTTCGCCATAAATCCCAAGGCAGGATAATCGGTGAAAGTTTTTGCGAAGTAAACCGCAGGCGGCGTAGCCGCCGAGGCATTCGCAAAAACTTTCACCGATTATCCGACCCATTACCCGGCCATAGCTGGGTTGGTATAGCGATAGTTGTGAGCATAAGTAAGTGCGATTGGGGTCAGTCGCGAAAATTATTGAATTGCAGCGGGATTCCGAGACCCGCATCACGCAGGTTTTGCATTACCTGTTGCAGGTCGTCACGCTTCTTACCGGTTACCCTGAGTTGCTCTCCCTGAATCGAGGCCTGAACCTTGAGCTTGCTGTCCTTGATCAGTTTCACCATTTTGCGCGCCAGATCCTTGTCCAGCCCTTCCCTCACCGTGACCTGCTGACGGGCACGTTTATTCATTTCGACAATATCGGCGAAATCGAGGCAATCGACGTCGATGCCTCGTTTTGACATTTTCTCCTTGAGGATCGGGATCATCTGTTTTACCTGGAATTCCGATTCCGCCTCCAGGGTTAAATCGTTACCCGACTGGGCGATGCTGGCGTTAGAACCTTTGAAATCATATCGGGTACCGATTTCACGATTAGCCTGGTCCAGCGCATTACTCAGTTCGTGGTGGTCTACTTCGGAAACAACGTCAAATGAAGGCATCGTATACTCTTGCTCAGGGTCTAATGGTTAAGATATTGAAATCATTACTGAAATTATAATTCGGGATAGCAAGATTCTGAAATTTATTTTCACCTTGCAACGCCCTGCCGGCGTAATCATAACGTGCATTGCTACAGATTTCCCGCAAACCACGCTCAAATGCTTCGATGATGCAGCCGAGGTGAGTACCGATGGCATAGCTGACAAAATATTCGGCCTGCCTGGAGCGTAATGCATTAGTCGCAAACGCCGGCTGATTACTGCGCCGTGAGTCAGGATCCTGCAAATTCGCGGTGGCCCGTTGTAACCCGGTGATACTCGCCGCCGACCGGGCTATCACCACGATCACCAGGTTATCCTGGCGTAGAAACACCGGCACATCCGGCGTCAGGTTTTTGATTTTAAACTGGTAGGAACTTTGTACCCGGGGTGGCCTGATATCGATCGCAAAATCGACCAGTACATAAAGCACCGCCACACCCAGAACGGCGGACCAAACCTTAAATAAACCTTTGAGTAGTTCTCGTTTCAATAATCTGCACACCTGCTACCGACTCTGGGCAGGGGGCAGCAATACAACAGACCCCCTCGGCATCGACGCAGAATTCTAACCGGGCTAACAGCGTCAATACTAAGCGCCGAGCCTGACCTCCTCACCGGCCTGCTCACTGCAGTATCGGCTGAGACAGTTAAACAGTTCTTCGCCACCAGCCTGCAATCGCCAGCACTGATCAGCAGCATCGTAATCAAAATGAAAGCCGCCTGAACGCGCTGCTACCCATAGCTGCGACAGCGGGGTCTGCTTGTTGACGATGATCTGGCTACCGTTGCCAAATTCGAGGGTTAAAATACCGCCGGCACTGTCGTAATCGATATCGACGCCGCAGTCATCGATGGCTTCTTCGATCGCGTTCATGGTGTCTTCTGCGAGCTGATTGAAATCGGACTCATTCATCTTCGTTAGCCGCGAAATCGAGCGCTAGCGAATTGATACAATAGCGTTGGCCGGTACTGTCGCGCGGACCGTCCTCAAATACATGCCCGAGATGGCAACCGCAGTTATCACACATGGCTTCGACCCGTCGCATTCCGAGGCCCGAATCTTCCTCGTACCGAATCACCTGATCGGTCACCGGCTTGTCGAACGAAGGCCAGCCGGACCCGGAATCGTACTTGTCAGCCGAAGCGAACAAGGCTTCACCACAGCATTTGCATAGATAGTTCCCGCTTCGAGGATTGTGATTGTACTCGCCGCTGAACGGTGGCTCGGTACCCTTTTCGCGACATACCCGGTATTCTTCCGCGCTCAACTTGCTGCGCCATTTATCATCATCACTCATCTTCTTCTCCTTTTGTTGGCAGGTACATTTCTTTACCATCGACCAGATAAATCCAGCCACGCGCGATGCGATACATGAGCCAGATAGTAACCCCTAGCAACACCGGGTAACCTATGAATATCCAGGTTGTCGATACACCGATCACAATCCACAGCAAACCATACCAGAAGGTCGCCTTTTGCCATCTGAAATGCGATTCCAGCCAGCTGCCACGCACATCGTCATGCTTGATGTAGTTTATGATCAAACCGATAACGGCAGGCAGCAGCATTACAAAGGCCAGCGCCTGCAGAATATACACCGAGTAGGTGTATTTTTTGAGCTCGGCCTGTTGTGTTTCGTCAAATTTCATCATTTATCCCAGCAGGCGCTCGAATCCCGCCTGGTCGAGAATCTCTACACCCAGTTCGCCTGCCCTGGCCACCTTGGAACCAGGATTTTCACCACTGATAACCGCCGTGGTTTTGGTGGAAACACTGCCACTAACCCTGGCGCCTCGCGCCTTGAGTAGCCTGGCTGCCTGGTCTCGACTAAGGCCTTCAAGAGTACCACTGATAACATAGCTGTTGCCCTCCAGGGTCTGCAACTGCTGGCGCTGCGCAGTATCCTGTTGCGGCCAGCTTACACCCTGCAACAATATCTTTTCGACTATGTCCCTGTTTTTTTTCTGATCGAAGAAATGACGTATGTTTCCGGCAACCACGGGGCCTACGTCTTCAACCAGTTGCAAGGCCTCCTCATCCGCATCCATGACTGCCTCGATTGCGCCGAAATAATCGGCGAGTGCCTCGGCCGTGGCTTCGCCAACCTCGCGAATGCCAAGCGCATAAATAAATCGCGCCAGGGTAGTCAGTTTGCTCTGTTCGAGCGCATCCAGCAAATTACGTGCTGATTTTTCCGCCATGCGTTCGAGCCCGACCAGCTGATCGAGCGATAAATGATAAAGATCTGCGATAGAATCGATCATTCCCTGTTCCACCATTTGCTCGACCAGTTTATCTCCCAGGCCCTCGATATCCAGCGCCTTGCGCGAAGCGTAGTGCTTGATCGCTTCCTTGCGCTGCGCCGCACAAACCAGCCCACCGACACAACGATAAGCCGACTGTCCGGGTTGCTGCAGGACTTCCGAATCACACACAGGACAGCGTGCTGGCATGCGCGGCAGTTTTAAATCGCCTGCGCGCTGCTGCAGTACGGGTGCGACAACTTCCGGTATTACGTCTCCAGCCCGGCGTACGATGACGATATCACCGATGCGAACATCCTTGCGCTCGATCTCGTCCATATTGTGCAAGGTTGCATTACTCACCATGACACCACCGACCGCGACTGGATCAAGCCTTGCCACCGGCGTCAACGCACCGGTTCTGCCCACCTGGAAGTCAACCTCCAGCAGGCGCGTCATTACTTCCTGTGCAGGGAACTTGTAAGCAATCGCCCAGCGTGGCGCACGCGACACGAAGCCGGCCTCGCGCTGCCATGCGGTATTATCGAGTTTAAACACCACACCGTCGATATCGAAAGCCAGGCTGGCGCGCTGCTCGAGTATACGCCGGTGATAATCCAGGCATGCCTCGATCGAATCGAGTAACTCGATTTGCCGACTTACCGGAATGCCGATACCGCGCAGGTACTGCATTTGCTGGAACTGGCTGGCTGGTAATTCGATGCCTTCGCAAAATCCGATGCCATAGCTGCAAAAAGTCAGCGGTCGGCTCGCAGTAATGCGTGAATCGAGTAGCCGCAAACTGCCCGCAGCGGCATTCCTCGGGTTGGCGAACACCTTGCCGCCAGCCTGCCGTTGACTCCGGTTAAGCGCATCAAATCCTTCGAGGTCCATGTAAACTTCACCGCGAACTTCGATACGTCGCGGCAGATTCTCACCCATCAGGCGCAACGGGACTGACGCAATGCTACGTGCATTGGCGGTGATATTTTCACCGCTACGACCATCGCCCCGGGTCGCCGCCCGCGATAGATTGCCAGTCTCGTACAACAGGCTGACAGCGAGTCCATCGAGTTTGGGTTCCGCGCAGTAGCCAAGCGCCGAATCGTGTTCCAGCTTATCGCGCAGACGTCGATCGAAGCTGAACAATTCCTCGTCGTCGAAAGCATTATCAAGCGACAGCATCGGCACTTCATGGGTGACTGTTTCGAAATGACTTGCCGGTTCCGAACCCACTCGCTGGGTGGGCGAATCGGCTGTAACCAGTTCCGGGAATTCCGCTTCGAGTTGCTGCAGGCGGCGCAACAGGCGATCATAGGCCTGATCGGTAATGACTGGCGCATCGAGGACATAATAATGGTGGTTATGCTCGGCCAACTCCTGCCTGAGTCGAGCCACCTCGGCCTTGCTGGATTCGGAAATCGACATCAGCGCTGTAGTTAAACCAGTTTTTCACGAATACTGGTGACGTCGCTGATGGTCAGTAATTCGTGATCGAATTTATAAACCATGACGTTCAGGATACGCACCAGTTCGTCAATTTTTTTCAGCATCGACTCATATGCCAGACGTGGATTTTCACAGGAATCCAGATCGATAAAACAGTTGAATCCCAGCGTGGCGAAGTTGAGATCCTCGATTTCATAGAAATTGCCCGGTTCGCTTAAGCTGGCAATCTGGAATGCAAGCTCGTCTTCTTCGCGATATTCGAGCAGGCCCTCGGCGTTCAGTTGCAGGTCAGCCTGCTGCACCGCGGACTCCACTTCCTCACCGACAATCAACCTGAAGTCACTATGCCTGAGATGATGACTGATAAGCCGGCCCTCATCTTTACCGGCGAGCTCCGGAGGTATAAAAATTTCAGGATCAGGTAACGCGGACGGTGTCTGCCGGACTTCCTCGGCAGGATTGATCCGAATTTCTTCCAGCTTCTCGTCGGTCTCGTTTGCGGTGAGTATCTTGTTCAGGTTATTCATCTCGAAGCGCAACTGTTCATCCTCGACAAACGCTGAATCGATTTCTTCACGGGTGAATGTTTCGATCGCGTTGCGCTTGCGCAAACGCGTCTGATGCAGTCCGTACAGATAGATTGCGACCGCCAGTATCACGGCGATAATTATCAGAACCCATCTAAATGTGCTTGCGTCCATTACTGAACTCCAGCAAGAGCCACCGCTTCGCCGACATCGACTGATACCAGGCGTGATACGCCGGGCTCATGCATGGTAACGCCGTTCAGACTCTCGGCTATTTCCATGGTTATCTTGTTATGCGTAATCATGATGAATTGCACCTGCGATGACATTTCGATAACCATTGCACAAAAACGCCCCACGTTGGCATCGTCGAGCGGCGCATCGACCTCATCGAGCATACAGAACGGGGATGGATTGAGTTCGAAAATCGCGAAAATCAATGCCACCGCGGTGAGCGCCTTCTCGCCACCCGATAATAATTGCAGGTTGGTAATGCGTTTACCCGGCGGTCTCGCCATGATTTGTACACCGGTGTTAAGTAAATCATTTTCAGTCATCTCCAGGTGGGCTTCGCCACCGCCAAACAATTTAGGAAAGCGTTCAATCATGCGACTGTTAACCTGTTCGAAAGTTTCCTTGAAACGGCCCCTGGTTTCCTTGTCGATTTTCCTGATCGCACCTTCGAGCGTGTCGAGCGCCGAAATCAGGTCCTGGTGCTGCGCGTCGAGGTACTGTTTACGTTCAGCCTGCTCCTTGTGCTCTTCGATTGCGGCCAGATTGATCGGCCCCAGGCGTTCGATGCGCTTGTTGATTGCCTCCAGGCGCTTACTCCATTCCTCCAGTTCGGCTTCCGTGTCCAGGTCCCGCTGTAATTCCTCGACATCCTGCCCGGACTTTTGCAATTGCTCCTCGATCGTTTTGCAACGAATGTTGGCCTCCTGCAACTGCATCCGCTCCTGTTCGAGTTGATTGCGGAATTCGTCGACCTGCTGCTGGCGAGTGTTGCGCTCGATTTCAAGTTCACGCTGACGGTTATCGAGTTCGCCAACGGCTTGCTGCGCAAGCTTCAGTTCCTGCTCGTTCTGATTGCGTCGTTGCAACAATTCCTGCAATTCCGATTCCAGTTCATCGATAGGGTCCGTGGCGCCATTGATTGCGTTATCCAGTTCCTTGATACGCTGATCGAACTGGTCGCTTTGCTGTTTGACACGCTCGACATTGGAACGCGTAGCGCGCTGCTCCGTTTCCAGTGCCTGTTGTTGAATCTGTTGCTGGTGCGCACTTTCCCGGGCTCGCTGCAGCGACTCGCGGGATTCGGCAAGTTGTTGCTGTAATTTCGATTTCTGCTCCTGTAGACCTTCTTCCAGGGTAGTCATTTGCGCGATTTGCTCAAGAAAATCGTTGCGCTTATTACTGTTCGCCAGCAATTCACTGCTATGCGCGGCCTTCACTTCGTCGAGTTCTACCAGCTCGGTATGTATTTGCTCGCGACGATTTTGTACCTGTTCGGCCTGGCTTTGCAGGTTATTCAGTTGCTGACGCAATTCAGATAGCTGATGTTGCAGACCAGCCAGAGATTTCTGCCCCTGATCCCACTCCTGTTCGAGAACCTGCAAACGTTGCCGGTCACCATCGTAACTCGATTTCACTGCCATCGCCGACTGGGTGATATGCTCCAGCTGGGCGCGGATAGTTTTGATCTCCTGCGCGCGCGCGAGCATACCCGCATGCTGATCTTCATCACCCAGTTGCAAAATCCAGTTACCACCAGCCCACAGTCCCTGCGCCGTAACCAGGCTTTCACCAGTCTTCAATTGAACCCTTTTGGTACGTAAATCCTCCAGGTCTCTGCACAGGTAGATTCCTTCCAGAATCGCCGACAGGTCAACCTCGCATTCGATGTAATCGCTGAGTTTCGGCCAATCGCGAGAGCTGACCTGAGACGGCACCGGGTCACGGTCAAAGACTGCAAGATTGTGGTTCGGTACGAACGCATCGGGGATAGCTTCACCCGCTGCCACACAGTAAGCGCCGAGAAATGGCGACATTACGACCTCAACCGCCTTGCCAATATCGCCCTTGACCTTGAGCAGACTGGTCAGGCGACGGCTCGAGTCAACCTTGTTATGTTCCAGCCACTGTATGACTTCATCGCTGGTCTCAGCGAGCACGTGTTGCTGCAGCGCTTCCAGTGAGCTCAAACGTCCGCGCAGGGTCTGCACCTGGTTACGTTTTACATCCAGCTGGTTAGCTAAATCTTCGCAGCCACCGCGCAGTTGCTGAATTTCATCGGCACGGGTTTGTGCCAGCGCCATGTTGGCCGCGTATTCTTCGTTGCTGGTGGCGACGCTAGCTTCGAGTTCATCGATTTCACGTACGGCGGTGGTTGCATCAAGATTATCCAGCTCCTGTTGCAGGCGCATGCGTTGCTGATCGGTGTGCAGAACCTGGCGCTCAATATGCTCAATACCCCTGTTTTCAATTTGCGCGGCTTCGTGAACATGGTGAAACTCACGCCGGAACTGATCCCAGAGCTCCTGCCATTCCTGCATTTTTTCTTCCACCTCGTCCTGCGCCTGCTGCTGTTGTTGCAAATTATCACTACTGGATTCCAGTTCAGGAGATATACTGGAAAGCTGCAGTTCCAGTTTCGCTAGCCGCTCACCATCGGTGCTAAGTATTTTGCCCGCCTCCTCGATCGATTGTTCGAGGGTCGCTAACTCCTGGCGGTTGTGCTGACGCAGATTTTTCTGCATTTCGATAGCCTGTTCCTTGCTCGAAATATCCGCGCCCAGTCGGTAAAACTGGCCTTGAACCTCGTTGTGCTGCTCACTTGCCGCGGTGAGTTTTTGTCGACCCTGTTCGATTTCACGTTCAGTCTCGCGTAATCCCGCGGTGCGCTCTTCCATACCTGTCTCAACGCCAGCAAGCTTGCGCTGGTGCGCATTGATTTCCAGATCAAACAGCTGTTTTTGCAACAGCAGGCTCTCGGCTTCGAGTCGACGCTGATCCTGTTTCAGTTGCTTGTATTTTTCCGCGGTTTTCGACTGACGATCGAGGCGGGAGAGTTGCTTGTCAATTTCATCGATCAGGTCAATCAGGCGATCGAGGTTCTCACGCGTATGTCGAATTCGGGTTTCGGTTTCGCGTCGGCGCTCCTTGTACTTGGATATACCCGCGGCTTCTTCGAGATAAACCCGCAGTTCATCAGGCTTGGCATCGATGACCCGGCTCACCATTCCCTGCTCGATAATCGAGTAACTGCGCGGCCCTAACCCGGTGCCGAGAAAGATATCGGCAATGTCACGACGGCGGCAACGGGTGTTATTGAGAAAGTATTTCGACTTGCCGACCCGCGTTGCGATGCGTTTAACCGAAATTTCATTGTATTTGGCGTACTCACCCGTGACCCTGCCATCCGAGTTATCGAATACCAGTTCAACCGAAGCCTGGCCGACGGGTTGCCGCCCGGAAGAACCGCTGAAGATGACGTCTTCCATCGACTCACCGCGCAGATTCCTCGCCGAGGATTCACCCATAACCCAGCGCACCGCGTCGATAACATTTGATTTGCCACAGCCGTTCGGACCCACGATACCGGTAACGTTCGCTGGAAACATAATCTTGCTCGGATCGACGAACGACTTGAAGCCGGCAATTTTTATTTGACTGAGACGCATTTGAGCAAGAACTTCCAGATTGAATTTTTGCGCGCCAATTATATCATTTGCAAATGCCTGCAACAGTAAATCCTGCTAAAAAATTGCCTATTCCATCTGCCCATATATAATTACGCGCCGCGGAGTCTGTTGCCCTGGCCGGACTTGCCTAACCCGAGAGATCCAATATGAGTACCGAAGCTTCCACGACGCTGGACACTTTTACCAATCCAAATCCGGAACGTGACTACACGATTCACATCGATACACCGGAGTTCACCTGCTTGTGCCCTCTCACCGGGCAACCCGACTTCGCCAGTATCGAAATCGAGTATGTGCCCGACGAGTTATGCCTGGAATTAAAAGCACTCAAGCTCTATTTCTGGTCCTATCGCGATCGCGGCGCATTTCATGAGGCGGTCACCAATCAGATCCTGACGGACCTGGCGGAAGCGATAGCGCCGCGCTTTATGCGTATCAACGCCGAATTCAACGTACGCGGCGGCGTTTACACCCGGGTCGTGGCCGAACATCGCGCCGCGGACTGGCAGGCGCCTGAACTGGTCGAACTGGCCTGAGCACCGCCAGTCAATGATTGCGGACATCACCACCGGTACCCAGGCCCTGGCGCGTGCACTGCGCCTGCTCAACCAGCCCGGGGTGCGCGTTTACGTCATCGTGCCGCTGAGCATAAACCTGTTGCTATTCGGCGCGCTGGTGTATTACGGCTACAGCCAGTTTCTTCCCTTCGTCGAGTGGCTGATGTCATTCGTGCCCGAGTTCTTCTTCTTCCTCGAGTGGCTGATCTGGCTGTTTTTCGGAGCACTTGCGGCGATAACCGTATTTTTTGCCTTCACCCCGGTGGCAAATATCATCGCGGCGCCCTTCAATGCGCTGATGGCTGAAAAAATCGAGGCACATCTGACCGGAATTCCGGTTTCATCGGATATCAGTTTTACGCGCATGGCGCTGGAAGCCATTGGCTCGCAATTAGGTAAGCTGGTTTACATCCTGTTGTGGGCGCTGGGGCTATTCCTGGTCAGCCTGATTCCGGTAGTCAATCTGATTGCGCCGGTGCTATGGGTAGTGTTTGGTTCGTGGCTGTTATCGCTGGAATATTTCGACTACCCGATGGGCAACCACGACATCGTGTTTGACGAACAGAAGCGACTCTTGCGCGAGCGGCGCGGAATCGCGCTTGGATTCGGCGGGTCGGTAATGGTCATGACCAGCATTCCGATCATCAATTTCATCGCCATGCCAGTCGCGGTTGCCGGCGCAACCCTGCTCTGGGTCGAACAGTTCCAGTCCAGTCCCTCCTCGACCTCGACCTCGACCAAAATCTAAGGCCTTCCCATCCCGGAAGTAATGGCTTCGAACGGTACGGCCATCGGATTCCTTTTGCGGGATCGCCGTAAACACATCCATGTGGGCTCGCGTGCGACATCCCTGTCGCACAGCGTCCCGCAAAAGGAATCCTATACCCGCACCTCGCTAGTGAGCAGTCAC
>Ga0209165_10000416_pt1 | contig 14615 bp, 14 predicted proteins | sample tdAd001_FD_187122 | JGI IMG/M metagenome (GOLD analysis project Ga0209165, IMG submission 187122) | Marine sediment microbial communities from the Atlantic coast under amendment with organic carbon and nitrate - tdAd00.1 (SPAdes)... | ecosystem: Environmental > Aquatic > Marine > Coastal >... | reverse complement strand
CTGACCCGTACCTGTTTTACGAGGTTGTCGTTCACTGAAGGAAGTAACCAGGTCCATGGTAATACCGACGATCGGCCCACCTGGCAGCTGTGACATGGAAAATTATGCAAGCGGACAAAAAAAGGCAGCACTTAACTACCAATATCTGATCCGCGAACGGATCTATTGCGCCGAAGTGATCAACTCGTACAAATAGGGCACCATCTGCTCGCTCAGTTTATCCTTCGCTCTTTGCTCTACCATACCTTCGTCCATTGCGGAGACCTTGAGTGGCCAGCGTTTTTTCGCCAGCGCCTCACCCTGATAAATCAGGCTCAGTTCCGTCGAACCGCGTAGCCAGTACCAGCCCTGCTTCTGTTGCACCGGCTCGGTATCCATTGATGCTATTAGCTGATAAGGCGCATTGTTATCCAGCCTAATACCCAGTGCGCTAATCGCACTTTCCAGACTCTGTTGTAGCTGAGGAGAGTCCGCCACGGCATGAAAGTGCAAAGTAGACAGCGCATTGCGCAGCAGTTGTTCCAGGCTGGCCTGGTCATACTGCGCCTTGATGCCTTTACCGCTGACAACACTCAGATTTCGATTCAGGTTGCTGCGCTGATTTTCAATTTTTCTGGCCTGCTCAAGCGCCGCCAGCGCCACCACAGGATTGGGCGCCTGTTGGCTGGCATAGTTTACCCGATCTTTAATTTCGCGATCTGCGCTGCGCACATCAGCACGGAAGCGTCGCTCCGCGGGGGCTTTTTCCAAAACAGCGAGGGCATAGGTTTTTCCGTCTTCGGCTTGCCAGCTTTCCACCAGCTGCGCACCTTCGAGTACCTGCCTGGCCTCAGTAGTCACATAACGCGATGTTGTCTGGGTATTGCTGACAGCACGTTCCGACTGATCACCGCTCACCTGGGCCTGCGAAAAGTCCAGCGAACGGTCCCTGATGGCGACGGTAAATATTCTTGCCAGATTCGCCAACGCCCGGCCATCGGCGGCGGCGCGATTGTCTGCTTCACCCACGGCGCTAAGATAACGTTGTTGCGGATATTGCTCCGAGGGTTTATCCAGCCAGTCGGGTTGCTTTGAGCTGCAGGCTGTTAATATCAAGCCAAGAACGAGGGTTGTAGTGATGTTTATCTTCATTGTATTTCGTCCTTATGCAGTATTTGACGCGTTGATCTTATTGCTTCAGGGTTTTACGGTGAAGTCTGAGTATAGGAAAATATTTTCTGGCTAACACCCGGTACAAATAATACGATTTTTTCGCCGGCACTAACAGCAAGCCTGGTCTCGACAAGTTCTGCCTGCTGTGATCCTGCATAGTGTGGAAAGGGTAGCGAGTACTCGCCGGCCGGCAGCGAAAAGCGGGCAAACTGTATACTCGACGGCAACATATTCCAGCTGCGGATATCGGCCGATTCACTCAACATGGCGATGATATTGATAAACAGGCCCAGCCCGTCATTTTCGTTACCCGCACTTTTTACTATTTGATATTTACTCACCATGCGCGCGAGGGTCATGGCATAAATTGCCGCCGACTCATCATCCAGGTCTTCTCTTAACAGCGCCTCTATATCTTCGACAGTCTCTGAGCGATAGGTCTGGTCAGCCAGGCGCAGATTGAAATGGTCTTCCACGTAATTAGACGGCGGGTAATAAGGCAGGGCCAGGGATACTGCCTGATTCAGGGAAGGCACCCACACACTGAGAGAATTTCCCCGTTTACTGGTTACTACACCGTCCCAGTAAATCACGATAATTTCGGAGCTATGCAGAGTATCCGGATTGACAGGCAGGGCAAACTGTTCGCGATATTCTTTATTCTCCTCATCCAGTCCCAGGCGTTGACTGAGGCTGAGCAGGCTGCTCTGCAGGGCCGGGGGAGGCTGCATATTGCGCAACGTCATTAGGTTTGCTGCCTTGCGATAACTGATCATCGCATCATCGAATTCTCCGCCTAACTCGTATATCAGGCCTGCAATATAGTGTGCACTGGCCAGTTGGCCGATTGGCTTTTCCTCCCTCGCCAGTTCCTTCATCACTACATCCGCCTGCAAAACCTCTACTCTGGCGGCATCCAGATTATTGAGCATCAAGTAGTTGATCGATAGTAGTACGTGCAATAACACCCGTTCGCTGGCACTGCCGTCATAACTGCGCAGGGTTTCATTGACGATGGCGGCTCCCAGGTTTTCACTGACACTGGTCGCCTGCAGGTTATTAAGGATTTCCTTGGCTTCTTGCAAGTCGCGGTTAGCGCCTTCGAAATCTCCGGTTATACTTTTTAACAGACCGGTATTTAACAGGTATTGCCCCCGATCACGCCCGGCTGGGTCAATCGATTGCAGGGAAATCAGGGTTTCCTCAGGTGTTGAATGTTCGAGCTGTTCGGCAAGGGAATTCACTTTCTGCTGATGCAGCGCACAGGCCTGTAACAAAACAGACAGCAGCACAGCCAGTAAAGTCTTCCTTTTTAACAACATTCAGTCGAGCAGCGAGTAGCGCGTGAAACAAACGACTCACTAATAACGCACCGAGGCATTTTCCACCAGTTTCTTGATCTTCTTCTGGCCAAGCCATACTTTGCGATTATCGGCCAGGCTGATCATGGTTAAATCAACCTGGTAATAACGTACCTGTTCATCGTCCTCGACATCAACAATGGTATTTATCTGGCCTTTTAACATGAAGTCGGCGCCAGTCTCCTGGCCTGCTTCATTGCGTGTTTCCTCACTGGCATTCAAATCCTGATCTGCTCTTTCTTCACGAATTTCACCGCGCTCGTCACTGGAGGCAACAAACTCAATCCGACCGGAATTGACCAGCGCTCTTTCCATATCGGCAACAAAGGTATTCATGTTGATATGCTCGTGGCTGAAATTGCGCACGGTTCCGACAATAACCGCCGGGGCACGACCCTTTTTACCGGCAAAGTCTGAAGTCCAGGGATGTGAAAGTGCATCGGAGATCATCTCTTCTGCCACCAGACGCGAGTCGGTATCATTCCAGGCACCACTGAGATCGACTGTTTCATCGACGTCAATTCGAGTGACCTTCGTACCGCAGCCCGCCATGAGTAAACTTGATAATACAACTACCCAAAAGACTCTCATTGTTAGTTAGTCTCCATAAAACGGTCAAAATTGGCATCGGCGTTTTGATTATAATGACCCTTAAAAGCATCACTCAAGGAGATCGCTGTTGCCAGAGATCTATCGACAGCATCCATATCGAGTTCTGCAAAGGCATAGACGTCGCCGGTATCTTCATGCTTCCAATGTCCCAGTATACGTGCGCCACTTAAAGCCAACTGGGTTGTGCTGCGAATTTCACGCTCGACATTGAGATCTGCATTACTACCGGTGCTGGCGGTATAGTCGTTAATGACCGCATCCACATAGGTCGAAAGCACGCGGGCGATTTCAGCGCGGGCGCGGTTGTCGGCGGTGGCTTTTTGCAGGGAGACATCCCCCATTGCCGGTGCCATACCCACACCGTGGATCAAACGACCATCATCGTCCTTAACCGCCTGGGTGCCTTCGTTGACCCAATCGGGGGCGTCGCTTAGACCCATATCGCTTTCAATGGTGGTTTTACTGGAACAGGCGCCCAGCACCAGCGCCAGAAACAATACACTGAAGGTACTTGATAGCTGTGTCATTTATCGTGCTCCTTGACAAAAGATAAGAGGATTTACCTGTTTAAGCATACTCTACAGTTTGCCCGAAAGTGATTGTTATTAGCTATTAGAGCTTATTTAAGTATTGCCTTAAACTACCTTCTCATTACTGGATTTTAAGCAGTTCCCCCTAATGAGCGATGACCCGACATTACCAGGTATAGCCAGAACGGATAGTGTCGATAGTGCAGATTCCGTCAACGACCCTGGCGAGCGCACAGGTTTTAGCCAATAAAGGGTATGGTTCCCTTTACCCGCATGGAGCCAAGCTGCAGGGTATTTCTAGTCTTCCTGAAGCAGTTTTTGAATGAAGGATTTTTCAGGTGGTGTCATCTGCTGTTGATTCTCGATGAATTCACTCAACAGTTCTTTAGTTACATAGTCCAGCGACGGGGCGAAATCCGTACTCCGCCTGCGGCTTTGATTATTAGTAACTTTGTGTTCTTCCACTCCTGTATTTGTGTAGTAATCGGTCATGGTAAACATCCATTTCAAGTCTAAACAGGTACAAAATAATTATTTAATGAGGCAATTAATGTGCTCCCAATCACATCGGATTATTTTACCCTATGTTGGGCATAACTGAAAATGGGACGGTTTCTGAGTGTGTCTTGCTGCGCAGAATGGTTTTGTGGCGCGATTTCAGGGGTAGCAGCCATTCCGTTTCAGGGCATAGTGGACTGTTTCGCCAGGCCGACTATTTGGCACCGGGCATATGGTTTCAGGCCCGTCCGCTATCGCGCAAACGCAGTTCGGCGAGATCAGGTCACGGGTGACTGCACAAAATATTCGGCATTGTCCCAAAACCGTTTGGCCATCACCTCCGCTATAATCGCGGCGGCCTTGTTCACGTCTTCGGCATCGATGTAGAGCGGCGTAAAACCAAAACGCATGATGTCGGGAGCACGAAAATCACCGACAAGTCCCCGATCGATCAGCGCCTTCATCGCCGCGTAACCATGTTCGAATCGGAAGGACACCTGGCTGCCTCGTTGCCTGGGGTCACGAGGACTTGCCAGTTTGAGGTCGGGACAGCTGGTTTCAACGAGCTCGATAAAAAGATCGGATAATTCACCGGACTTTACGCGGACATCATTCATATCAACCAGGTCCCAGATATCCAGCGAGGCTTCGAGCGCTGCCAATTGAATAACGGGTGGCGTGCCAACCCTCATCCGTTCGATACCCGGGGCGGGGCGGTATTCGAGATCAAAGGCAAAAGGCTGTTCATGGCCGAGCCAGCCCGAAAGTGCCGGTCTAGCCATGTCCGCCAGCCTGGGGTGCAGGTAAATGAAGGCCGGGCCGCCCGGTCCCGAATTCAGGTACTTGTAAGTGCAACCAACGGCAAAATCGGCATCGGCAGCGCTGACGTCCACTGGCAGCGCTCCGGCAGAATGGGCCAGGTCCCAGATGGTTAAAATATCCTTTGCATGGGCTTTCCCGGTCAGCGTCTTCATGTCGTGAAGACGCCCGGTTTTATAATCGACTTCGGTGAGCAGCAATACAGCGACATCTTCTGTCAGGTGGTTAGCAACGGCTTCCGGTTCGCATAGTTGGAGCCTGTAGCCGTTGCCGAGAGACTTGATGAGCCCTTCTGCGATGTAGAGGTCGCTCGGGAAATTACCCGTATCGGATAGTATAATCTTGCGCTCGGTGTTGATTTCGAGGGCGGAAGCTAGCGCCTGGTAGACCTTTATCGACAGTGTGTCACCCACCACCACCGTGCCGGCCGGTGCACCGATAAGCTTGCCTATGCGATCGCCTGCCCGGGAAGGCTGGTTTATCCATCCCGCCCTGTTCCAGCCGGTAATCAGCATTTCACCCCATTCATCCCGCATCATAGTGCTAACTCTGGCGACAGCGGCCTTGGGTAAAGGACCAAGCGAGTTACCGTCGAGATAAACCAGACCTTCTGGCAATTGGAACAACGATTTGGTGTTGGCAAAGTCGGTCACGATGATGCTGGCTTGAGGATTTCGACGTATATGGCTAGTCTAACAACTTAATCGAAGACGACAATCGAGGAATGCATTGATCGAAGATTGGGACGACGCCTACGCCAACGGGGCCTATATCGAAGCTGCTGCCGATTATCCGGATAAATGGGCGCGGATGGCGGCCCGGTTCCGTCAACTGATGACAGCAAAGCGGCTGGCCGATATTGATATTGTTTATGGTGAAAGTGAGCGCCAGAGACTCGATATTTTCCGCCCGGAAAATGATATCTGCGGCCTTGTGGTGTTTGTTCATGGCGGCTACTGGCGTGCTTTTGACAAGTCCTACTGGTCTCATCTGGCGGCCGGGGCGATTAACCTGGGGTGGGCCGTCGCGGTACCCTCTTATGACCTGGTGCCGACTGTTTCTATCAGCGAAATTACCCGGCAGACAGGGGCTGCAATTGGCAAAGCGGCGTCGATGATTAATGGCTCGATCAGATTAACAGGTCATTCTGCCGGAGGGCATCTGGTGACGCGCATGATTTGCCGGGATAGCCCGCTTTCGCCAGTGCTCAGGCAACGAATCGATCGCGTGGTTTCCATTTCGGGTCTGCACGATTTGCGCCCGCTGTTAAAGACCAAAATGAACGACGATTTCCGCATGCACGAAGCCGAAGCCACCACTGAAAGTGCAGCGCTTAACCAGCCCATCGAAAATGTCGAACTGGTTTGCTGGGTCGGTGCCGAGGAACGTCCAGAGTTTGTACGCCAGTCGACGTTGCTTGCCAACGTCTGGACTGGTTTCGACATAAAGACCTCGGTTCATCTCGCGCCGGGTCTACACCATTTTGACGTCATTGATGGCCTCGAGGACCCTCAGTCTTCTTTGAGCACAACTTTACTGAAATAGATATCGCTTCGATGCAGTGGCCAGAGGTTCGCGGTTACCGGCAGGATACGGATTCATCTGGCTTGCAGCGGGCCACAAGAGCATGCGGACAATATTTAGGCGGAGAATTTAAAAAGGGCCGCAAGGCGGCCCTTCCGCGAAGCCTGCACTCAGCTCGTAAGCTGGGCTTGGTAACGCAAGCCGGATAATAACAGGATTCAATTTCAACCCGGTTATAAAATTTCAAATTAAGGGGAACAGATGGCAGGTCTGCTGTGCCGCAGGTCTGACTGCGGGGCAGGGTTAATATGCGGAAAATCAGTAAATTGGTGTGATTCCTGATGTTGAGTCGCAATTAACATGCGATATACTCGACCGACTCAGGCTAAAACAGCCCTGAAGTCTGCCACACTGAATCGTAACAACGCCAGGAGACACATGGATAAAGCACTGCCACCACGAATGACCGCGGTGTATTTAACCGCGCACGGCGGAATCGAGGTCTTGCAGTATCGCGAAGATGTACCGTTGCCGGAAACCGCGGCTGACGAGGTACTGATTCGTGTCGCCGCGGCAGGCGTCAATAATACTGACATCAACACACGTATTGGCTGGTACTCGAAAAAAGTCAGCGACGCAACCAGTAGTGGTGGTGCGGAAGGCTTCGACGAGGTCGATGCTGACGATGCCACCTGGTCCGGTGTGCCGATGGCATTCCCGCGTATACAGGGTGCGGATTGCTGTGGTTTTATCGTGGCGGTGGGTGACGAAGTCGATAGTTCACGTATCGGGGAACGGGTAATCGTACGCAACATGTTGCGCAGTTACGTCGATTACCGGCCATTCGAGTGCTGGACGCTCGGCTCGGAATGCGACGGCGCTTTCGCGCAGTTCGTAAAAGCACCAGCGCGAGAGACCTATAAAGTCGAATGCGACTGGTCGGACGCGGAACTCGCCTCGATCCCCTGCGCTTACTCGACTGCTGAAAATATGCTGCAGCGTGCCGCGGTCGGTGCCGAACGGGTCCTGGTGACCGGAGCTTCCGGCGGTGTAGGATCGGCTGCCGTTCAGCTCGCGAAGCGACGTGGGGCGTATGTAATTGCTGTGGCGAGTGCAAGCAAGGCCGGTGATCTATATGCCATCGGGGCGGATGAAGTGATCGACAGGAATGCCGATCTGGTTGCAGCCACAGGTCGTGGCAGCGTCGATGTGGTTGTCGACCTGGTTGCCGGGGAAGCCTGGCCGTTGCTACTCGATGTGCTCAGGCGGGGTGGGCGTTACGCGACCGCGGGGGCCATTGCCGGCCCGCTGGTCGAACTCGACGTCAGGACCCTGTACCTCAAGGATTTGACCCTCATTGGTTGCACCTTCCAGGATGACATCGTGTTTGAAAATCTCATCGGCTATGTCGAAGCCGATGAAATCAAACCCCTGGTCGCGCAGACTTTTCCGTTAAATGAAATCGGTGCGGCGCAGGAGCAGTTTCTGGCCAAGAAATTTACCGGTAAACTGGTGCTTGTTCCGCCAGCCTGAACAGAGCCGAAACGAAGATCATCCCGCATGAGCAGTAACATTCTATTAACCACTCTCAATGCACGCTATATGCACTGTGCGTTCGCGTTGCGTTATCTGTTTGCCAATCTCGGCGAGCTGCAGGCACAGGCGCAGATCAGGGAATTCACGATTCGGCAACGGCCTATCGACATTGTCGAACAGTTGCTTGAGCAAAGTCCGAAAATAATAGGTTTCAGTGTTTATATCTGGAACGTTAGCGAAACCAGCCGGGTGATCGAATTGTTGAAACAGGTGGCGCCCGAAGTCATGGTTGTCGTTGGCGGTCCCGAAGTCAGTTTTGCCGACGATCTGCCGGCGCTTGCCGAACAGGTGGATTACATCATCACGGGCCCCGGCGAATTCAGCTTTCGTCAATTGTGTAGAGACCTGCTCCGCGGTAAGCCAATGGCGTCAAACATCATCGCCGGCAAAGCGACCAGTCTCGACGAGCTCGAACTGCCGTATGCCTGGTACGACGCTGAGGATATTCGCAACCGGTTGATATATGTCGAGGCTTCGCGTGGCTGTCCCTTCAAGTGCGAATTCTGTCTGTCATCACTGGATAAAACCGCACGGCCATTCGAATTGCAGCGCTTTCTCGATGCGATGGATGATTTGTATCAACGCGGTGCGCGCAACTTTAAGTTCATTGATCGTACCTTCAACCTGAAGGTCAGTACCAGCATCGCGATCCTGGAGTTTTTCCTCGAGCGGATGGGTGATGATCTATACCTGCACTTTGAAGTCATTCCTGACCACCTGCCGGAAAAACTCAAACAGGTTCTGGCACGGTTTCCACCTGGGTCGTTGCAGTTCGAAATTGGTGTGCAAACCTTCGATCCCGAAATTCAGCAAACCATCAATCGCAAACAGAGTAATAAAAGTACCTGCGCTAACCTGAAGTGGCTGCGCGAAAACACCGGCGCGCATATTCACGCCGACCTGATCTTCGGTCTGCCCGGAGATGCACTGGAAAACTTTGCCCGGAGTTTCGATCAGTTGGTGGCCTTGAATCCACAGGAAATCCAGCTCGGAATTCTGAAGCGGCTGCGCGGTGCCCCGATCAACCGACACAACGAGGCATTCCAGTTGCGTTATAATCCAGCGGCGCCGTATAACATTCTCAGCACCCGTGACATCGATTTTGCCACCATGCAGCGCGTCAACCGTTTCGCCCGATTCTGGGATATGATCGGCAACTCGGGCCGGTTCAGTAGCACGCTACCGTTGCTGCTGGCGCAACGACCCTTCCATAATTTCCTCGAACTCTGCGATTACCTGTATGAAATTGCAGGTAGTAGCTGGAAGATTTCGCTGCGCAGGTTATTCGCTCTGCTATTCGTTGCCTTGACCGAGCAACTAAAACTGCGACCCGATCGGGTTCGGCAGGCGCTCGACGCAGATTTCAAATTGTCAGGGCAGAAAGGCGCTATCGATTTCGATGGCCCTAAGCTTGAAATGGTGTCCAGTGCCGGTATCGCCAATAAGCGACAACGTCAGCATGAGCGGGTTAAGGTTTAAGCGGGCTGGCTGGTCAAAGAATCCATCATTGCGGATTGCATGCCGAACTTGAACAAATCCTAATCTCCGAGAGCGACGCCCTGCTGTAATGCTTTGGCCCGACGGCGGCGATAGGCAGGCACGAAGATCAATAGCAGCCCGATAATCAGCAAACATAATGTCATCGGACGTTCGTACATAAAGGCAACCCCGTCGGTCAGATTCACCGAGCGGGCAAAATTATTTTCCATCATGCCGCCGAGAATGAAACCGATGAGTAACGGCGGCAGAGGATAATCGGCAAAACGCAGCATGGTTGCGCAGACCCCGAGTCCGACCAGCAACAGCAGCTCGGTAGCATTGTTCTGACCGATGTAGGCACCGACCATGGTAAAGAACAGGATGAACGGGATCAGGTAGTTGCGCGGTACTGTCAGTAACTTGGCAATGTAAGGAATCAGCGGCAGGTTAAGGATCAACAACACGGCGTTGCCAATGTACATTGAAATGATGACCGACCAGAACACCGAGGGATTATCGATCATCAAGCGCGGTCCCGGGTTTACGTTCAGCGCGATCAGGGCGCCGAGTAATATTGCGGTGGTGCCGGATCCGGGTATGCCCAGCGTTAACAGGGGCACGAACGATCCTGTGCAGGCTGCATTGTTGGCGGTTTCCGGCGCAGCCAGGCCCTTGATCGACCCCTTGCCAAATTCTTCCTGTTCCTCGCCTTTGGCGATATTACGTTCGACCGCGTAACCGAGAAACGACGCCAGTGTCGCGCCAGCGCCCGGCATCACGCCGATCAGAAATCCCTGCACCGACTGACGGGCTATCACGGGAGCGATCGCGCGCGCTTCTGCGCGGGTTATGCGCAAGTCCTTGATGGCTTCATTTTTACCATCCGCTTTCGCCCGCTGGGGATCGAGCACCAGGTAGAGCGCCTCCGGCAGGGCGAACAGGGCCATCGCCAGGGTGATGAAACTGAACCCGGACTGTAAATCGGTTATTCCCATGGTAAAGCGTGGCGCGTTGAACAGTGCCGATTCGCCCACGGTAGCCAGTATCAGGCCGATTACGGTCATCATCAGGGCCTTGGTGACCTTGCCGGTACCCGCGAACGCAGCGATGGCCGACAGACCGACAACCATCATGGCAAAGTATTCAGCCGAATGAAACAGCAGTGCGACCGATGACAGGATCGGTGCAAATCCCATCAACAGGATCGCACCTACGGTACCGCCGGTGAACGAGCTTATCGCGGCGATGGTGAGTGCCTTGCCGGCCTTACCCTGGCGGGCCATTGGGTAGCCATCGAAGGAGGTCGCGACGGTGCCGGCTACCCCCGGAGCATTAATCAGAATAGATGATGTCGAACCGCCGAAAATAGCGCCGTAGTAAACACCCGCCAGCAGTATCAGTGCGGCCGAGGGATCACCCAGGGTTATCGCCACCGGAATCATGATCGCGATGATCGACATCGGACCGAGACCAGGCAGCATACCGATCAGAGTGCCAACCAGGCATCCGGCAACGACCAGTAACAGGTTTTTAAATGTAAAAGCTGTTTCCAGGCCAAGCAGAACTCCGTCTAGCATGTCAGGTTCTCCTCAGTTCAGGAACCATGGCAGGGGGCGCAGGAAAATCCCCAGGGCTTCCTGCACCAGGTACCAGATGCACAGGGCGCCAACCAGCGCCACGCAAATCATAGTCACCAGCTTGCGTTCGCCGAGAGTCCAGCCCGCGCCAACCAGAAACAGGGTAGTCGCGGCAATAAATCCGATGGGTCGCAAAGCGAGCGCGTAAATAATCATCAGCGCAATGAGCCCGAGGGCCTGTCCAACCTTGTACTCGCGCCACCTTTTAAGATTGATATTTCCCAGCGCATCGCCCTCGACATCTGCTTTCGGGCTGGGCGCAAGCAGAATAAGCAGGGCGAAAAACACGCCCAGAACACTCAATACCAGCGGCATCGTATTGGGTAGAAATACCATGTTGCGCTCGAATGGCAGTAACGGATAGCTGTAGGCGGCGTAACCGTAAACGGTGCAAATGACTAGAAATACAATTGCAATCCACTTGTCCAGTGCCATGGGGAAATCTCTTCAGGTTAAAGCAGGAATATCGGGGCGTCGCGACGCCCCGATCAGTTGACAAATGGTTACAGAAAACCGAGTTTGATCATCATGCTCTTGATCTCTCTTTCCTGGTTTTCGAGGAAGTCAACGAATTCGCTACCCGGGTTGAAGATGTTAACCCAGCCGTTTCGTGCTCGCACGGCTTCCCATTCCGGCGTGCTGTACATGTCGGCGAGCGCTTTTCGGTAGGCTTCGGCCTTGGCTTCCGGCAGGCCCGGGGGGCCGAAAAAACCGCGCCAGTTGACGAACTCGGCGTCGTAGCCCTGTTCCTTTAGCGTAGGTGCATCCTTGTAGGCATCGATCCGTTCCGCCGAGGTAACAGCTATGATTTTGACTTCCCCGGCCTTGGCCATGGTGACCGCTTCCGAGAAGCCCGTTGATAGCGCCTTGATTTCTCCCGATAACAGTGCTGCCATGGCTTTACCGCCGGCGTCATAAGGAATGTACTTGACCTTGGTTGGGTCCTGGCCGGCGGCCAGTATAGCCAGCCCGGCAACCAGGTGATCCATCCCGCCGGGAACCGATCCACCACCAATCGCTATCTGTCTCGGGTTGCTGCGGAAAGCTTTGGCCAGGTCCTTGAAAGAGTTGAACGGACTATCCTTGTTGACGACAAATGCAGCGTAGTCGCCGATGGTGCCGGCGATCATGGTCAGGTCTCTAAAATTATACGGAAAACGTCCAATCAGTGAGCGAATCACGATTGGCGTGGAGTTGACCATCAGGGTGCCTTGATTCGAATTGGCATTCTCGATCAAAAAACCAATTGCCTTGCCGCCTCCGCCGCCAGACATGTTTTCGTAAGACGCTTTGCCGACAATACCTGACTTGGTCAAAGCCTCGCCAGTGCCGCGAGCTGTACCATCCCAGCCACCACCAGCGCCGCCGGGAATTAAAAAATGAATTGATTCAATTTCAGCAGCATTGATGTTGCCAATGCTCAGCAAAGTCGCCATCGCCGCAACGGCGAGGTTTCGAATGAGTTTCATTCTGCTCCTCCTCAGGATTGGTTGTAGTTGTTGTTCAGTTAGCGGAGATTGAGGTTTGCTCAGATATCCAGGACAGTATTTGACCACAGATGAAAAGCAGTGGGAAATCTTTCTGAGCTGTGGCCGATAAGCCTGTTTTTACAAACCAGGTTAGCAATATTGAAACGCAATTATTGCAGGGGGTGAAATGGAATTCGATCATCCACCGGTCCCATGGGAACCGGTGGACTCAGATCTGAAACGATGCTTTCCCTGTTACAGGCGAGCTATTCGATTTGACGGCAGATCGGTACGTTGCGCTTCCTGTTCGGCAGCGGCTCGACTAATACCCAGGTCTTTCAGCATGGCCTCGGACATCGATAACAGTTGGCGGCGTTCTTGATGGATTCTGACTTTAAGCAGTTGATTTTTCATCCAGATACAGAATTTCTCAAGTAGGGTATCGAGGACTCCAGCGGAATCTCCAGCGAGGCTCCGGGAGCAATTTTCAGAATAAGTAGTCATGATAGCTCCTATCAATAATTGTGAATTAATAATGCATTTACTTAACGAATATTGACTATAGGTGAATATAGGGGTATAAGTAAAACGAATATTATTGATAAGTGTCTTCACAATAAATGATGTCCCAAAATCGCCTTCGTAACCTCGACCTCGGGACCTTGCGCAGCTTTGTCACGATCGCTGAAACCGGCAGCATGACGCGAGCCGCGAGTCGCCTGTTCATGACCCAGTCCGCCATCAGCATGCAGATCAAACGTCTGGAAAACAGTCTCGGTCTGAGCGTGTTTGAACGCTCCGCACACGGCATGTCTGCAACCACCGAGGGCGAGCAGCTATTGAGCTTCGCCAATCAAATGCTGGCCTTAAATGACGAAGCCATGGGGCGCCTGACCTCGGCTGACTACGAGGGGCAAATCCGGCTTGGAGCGCCTGGCGATGTGATTTACCCTCATATCCCCGGCATTTTGAAAGAATTCAACCGTGATTATCCACGTGTACAAATCAGGTTTTCCTCGTCGCAGACCGTTACCCTAAGAAGCGAATTCGAGCAGGGTTTGCATGATGTCGTACTGACCACTGAAAAAACGCCCGGTCAGGGTGGCAGGGTGATTAGTAAGCAGTCGTTGGTGTGGGTCGGTGCGAAAGATGGCAGCGCCTGGAAAAAACGACCCTTGCCACTGGGCTTCGCAAAACATTGTGCGTTTCGTAACGGTGTCACTAAAACCCTGGATGAGGCGGGTCTTAAATGGATTGATATTGTTGCCTCGCTGGACGCGGTCGCCAGTGAAGCGATGACTTCGGCTGATCTTTGCGTATACGCCGGACTGGAAAGCGACAAAAGTTCCAGTCGCGACGCCATAGATCATGGGGGGCAACTGCCTGAACTACCGGAATATTCAATCGTGTTATACGGTGCGGATAATCCGGACAATCAAATTGTCCAGACCCTGGTCGAGTACCTGCTGCGAGGTTACGCGTGATCGGCACATTGCTTGCTCGTGGTCGCAGGAAGTCTACGACCCGGCAAGCCGTGCGATGGGTGACTTTAATGCCCTGTTGAGGGTGCCGCTGCGCGACCCGACTGACTCACCTGTTTGACATCACCGTGTAAAAGGCTAGCCGATTGCAGCCGTATTTTGATATGGATCAAGTAATCGTGTTTGCCTGGTGATGTTCCGCTATGGCAAAGTGTATCCTTATTTTACCCTGATACCAGAAAGTGAGGAAATATCGATGAGATGGCTGATGATGACTGCTTTGAGTATGGCGTTAACCCTGGGCCCGGCTCGTGCCGAGGAACACGCGCTTTTCAGCATCCAGTTACTAACCCCGGATACAGCGCTGCAGGCGGCAACGGCGGCGCTGGAGAAATGCAGGGCAGAGGGATTTCAGGTGGCCGTGGCCGTGGTCGACCGCATGGGTATCCTGCAGGTC
>Ga0209165_10000415_pt1 | contig 14639 bp, 10 predicted proteins | sample tdAd001_FD_187122 | JGI IMG/M metagenome (GOLD analysis project Ga0209165, IMG submission 187122) | Marine sediment microbial communities from the Atlantic coast under amendment with organic carbon and nitrate - tdAd00.1 (SPAdes)... | ecosystem: Environmental > Aquatic > Marine > Coastal >... | reverse complement strand
TGCAGGGCTTCCGATTGGCAGTAGGGATAAAGCCGGGACACGTAGACCAAAGCAGACCGATGCGATAATTTAATGTGTCGCCTGTATCTCAATATGTTGCAAACCTGAACATTAAACTTTAACAAAACAAAAAAAATTATACGTCTGAATCAGTGAACTGCATAAAAGACTCGACAAAAAGAATTTTCTGGGTATTTTTTCTTCTGCTTTTGCTGACATGGCCTGTTTGTGCCCTGTCGGCAGGCATCAAGATGGTCAGTGTGGCTGGAGAAAAAGTGAACTTACGAAAAGGCCCTTCCACTCAGTACTCCGTAATATGGGAACTGGGCAAAGGCTTTCCGTTAAAGGTCATTGGCTCTAAAGGCAAATGGCTTAAAGTCTCCGATTTTGAAAGTGATGTTGGCTGGGTTTACAAGAATTTAGTTTCCAGAAAGCCTCATTTGGTTGTTAAAACAAATAGAAACAGCAGAGTCCGTGTAAATATTCGTAGCGGTCCAGGGACAAAATATAAAATTGTCGGTAAGGCTGAATATGGAGTTGTGTTTAAAACCCTGGAACGGGGAGACGGTTGGGTCAAGGTAAAGCATGAGAAGGGCTTGACCGGTTGGATTAAACGCAGTCTGCTCTGGGGTTGGTAACTAATTATAAAAGTTTGTCAATATCCGTATATTTTCTCTTCTGCGCCAGCGCAACTTCCTTATTTGTAAGCATACCCCCATAAGTGTTAATTCCTTTTTTAAGTGAGGAATCTTCTGTGGCAGCCTTAATAAGCCCCTTATTCGCAATAGCAAGGGCATAGGGCAGCGTGGCATTTGTCAGGGCAAAGGTGGATGTTCTTGGAACAGCCCCGGGCATGTTAGCCACACAATAATGGATAATGCCGTCAACCTCATAGACCGGGTCAGAATGGGTAGTTGGGCGGGAAGTTTCTGTGCAGCCGCCCTGATCAATTGACACATCAACAATTACCGACCCTTTCTGCATAAGTGAAAGCATATCTCTTGTAATCAATTTTGGTGCGGTGGCACCTGGTACAAGGACAGCCCCGATAACCAGATCTGCACGTTTAATCTCTTCACGGATATCTTCTTCGCTCGCAAGCCGTGTGTTAACTTTTCCTTCAAAACTTTTATTAAAGTTTGTCATGCAGGCGGGATTTCTGCACATGACCGTCACAATGGCACCAAGGCCCACTGCCATCTGGGCAGCATTGGAACCAACAGTGCCGCTGCCCAGAATAACAACACGGCCCGGCTCAACCCCTTCTACCCCGCCAAGAAGCACCCCTCTGCCACCAGCTTCTTTTTCAAGAAAGTGGGCTCCCACCTGGATGGACATGCGACCAGCCACTGCACTCATTGGGGAAAGAAGCGGCAGGTAGCCGTCATCATACCCCACTGTCTCATAGGCAACTGCCGACACCTGTTTGTCAAGCAGAACCGACGTGAGTTTCGGCAGTGGCGCGAGATGCAGATAGGTGAAAAGGATCAAGTCTTTACGCATGTAATTGTATTCCTGCTCAAGAGGTTCCTTGACTTTCATGACCATGTCGGCCCTGCTGTATACAATTTTCGCATCTTCCACTATTTCGGCACCGGAGTCTGCTAACTCCTCATTTGAAATGGAGCTTCCAAGGCCGGCTCCGGATTCAATGATCACTGCATTGCCAGAATCAACAAGTTTTCGTACACCTGCCGGTACAATGGCAATCCTGAACTCCTTATCTTTTATTTCCTTCGGGACACCGATGATCATGGAATTTCACCGCAAAAGCTTTTAATGATACGACAAATTTAAGTCAGGGTAACTGTTGCCAAGGTAGTCTAGTTTAATAAACTCTGACAAGTTTTTTATAACAAAAACCGATGGTTTAATCTGGAGAAGCACGAAGTTTTTTCGGTCTCCCCATAAAGTCGGTTCGTCAAAGTTAATGGCACACCTACTTTGCCTGCGAAAAGTCTTGATAATACTGTTCATTATGAAGAAGGAATGGCTCATTTGAACGGTTGTGCTTGACAACAGGCTCCAATCCAGGTAATCCCAATAAGCATGGGACCATACCGTATTAAAACTATCAATCGTATAGCGCCGGAGGGACTGGAACTTTTCGGGCCAAATTATCAAGTTGGTCCGGATGAAGCCAATCCCCATGGTATTGTGGTACGTAGCGGCCAGGTCGATACAGATGACTATTCTGAGCTTCTGGCAGTGGCAAGAGCCGGGGCCGGGGTAAATAATATTACGGTTGATAAAGCCACGCAGCATGGAGTTTGTATTTTTAACACTCCGGGCGCCAATGCTAATGCCGTTGCAGAATTATTATTCGCCATGCTGGGTGTTGTAATGCGCCATATCCACCAAGGGGTAGAGTTTTGCAAGGAACTTTCAGGTCTGGACGATGCGGCAATAAGCCAGGCTGTAGAGTCTCGCAAGGCTGCCTTCCGAGGTGTGGAACTGGCAGGCAAGACCCTGGGTGTCGTTGGGGCAGGTAAAATAGGGGTAATGGTTGCAAATGGCGGGGTCCAGAGGCAGATGAAGGTCGTTGCCTTTGACCCGTTTCCAGCTCTTGAAAATATTCATGCCTTATCCTATGACGTCAAACTCACCAGAAATCTTGGTTCAGTGCTGCAGCAAGCTGACATTGTTTCCATACATGTGCCATTGAGCAAAAAAACCCATGGCCTGGTAAACCGTGAGTTCATAGCCCAGATGCAGCCAGGAACGACACTGATCAATTTTTCACGAGGGGAGATTGTGGAGGACGCTGCTGTGCTTGCCGCCCTTGATGCAGGAAAGCTGGATAGTTATATCACGGATTTTCCCAACCATAAGAATCTGGCTCATCCACGGGTGCTGACATCGCCTCATCTTGGTGCCAGTACCGAGGAAAGTGAGGAGAACTGTGCCTGCCTGGCAGTTTCAGAACTGAAAGATTACCTGGAGTATGGCACCATAAGCCGTTCAGTTAACTTCCCCACCGTTGAGTCTATTCCATCGGGAAGCTGCCATGCCAGACTTATCATGATTAACAAGGATATCCCAGGCATGATCGGCTTTGCCTCCAATATAATTGGATCGAACGGGATAAATATTGCGAGTTATTTAAATGAGAGCAACGGCCTCATTGGATATAATATCATTGATGTTGAATCCCCTATCCCACATGATGTTATCTCACAAATCGAAGCGCATCCGGATGTAATTCGCACCAGGATTATGTCCTGCCATAATTAGTTCCTGAATCTGTGAGCCTTTAATTACAAATGGCCCTTGTAAATATCGATTCCGTCTTACGCAATCTTTTGCAGAAACTTGAAAAACTGAACCCACCCCAGGGCATTGAGTTGTTGTCCTATAAACGCAACCGTTCTATCGCGGTGCTATTGCTCGATGATGAGAAAATCCTGGTGCGAGAGCGCGGTTATCGCGATGCAGAGCAACATGTTGAAAGAGCTTTACTCTCTAAACACCTTAAAGCATTAATTAAATATGAATTTCCCGGGAGCAGGAAAGTGAGAATGTATCAGCTGGATGGTCCCCTGGAGCTTGAAAAAGCCCGCAAAAAACTCTGAATTTAAACAACAGCATAAATCAGGTACGGGTTAACCCCAAGCCCGGGTTTCTCACAAGCCGAGACGCCGGATAGACAAAGTGTAAGGTGGGTGAGCTATACTTTAGTATGCTTACCGTCTTACACTGCAGGCTATACGGATGTATCGGCTTGCCTTGTGCGAACAGTTCAGCATATTTTTCATCTACACCATTCATAAACACTCTGTTCCTGTCAATATCCTGTATGCCTTCTTCTATGCCTCAGACTATCACCATTCACTATTGAATGCTGAAATGTTCGTGAGAAATGCGGGCTAGTATTTTGCAGGATTTCAACGTTTGCAGCCTATAGCCGTCAGTTTTCAGACGTTGTAGAAGTATCATTTGATGAGGAAAAATATTCGTCATCAATATGATAGAGGGTAACTGACTGACGGGTGACGCCAATACTATTTTCACTGAGCAGCATCAGGAGATGTTTTCCATCAATGAGTTTCACCTGCAGTCCATCTACCATGAGAGCAGCTTCTTTGCATTCACGGGTAAAACGGCCCAGGGTAATTAAAGTGCCGCGGAAACACTCATGGCGGGAAATGGCTTCCCGGAGTTGGTCTAAGGCCGGTCGGCCTGTAGAAGTTTGATAGCGTTTGACATGTATGACTTCAGTAACGGTGCTGCTGCCGAACTGAATAGTAGCTGTGACTTCAACCCCCTTGCTGCCGCCTTCCTTGGTAATTTTTATATCTTCATAGCCCATTGATTCGAGCAGTTCCTGCACAAGAAATTCAAAATCCTTCTGCTGCATAAAGGCAAGCAGGCTGCTCAACTTGTGCATCTGCTCCTGGTTAAAACCCTTTATCACCCTTATAACGTCCCGTTTCTGGTCAAGATCGGTCTGGGTGAACTGCTCAGCATAGTCCAAACCTTTTTTGGTGATGAGATATGTTACGCCTTCCCGGGTAATATAGCCCCTTTCAACAAGATTGTTCAGTCTGCGGCGCAATGTATCCCTGATGGTGGCCTGGGTTCCAAAATGAGAATGCTCTCTGAGGAAATCACTCCATTCAGGCAAAAGATCCCGCCGCCTTGCAGTAGTTTTACCGGCAAAAATTCTTAAGAGGTGGGGGAGGCCCTCCTGGTCATCAATTTCCGTAAGGAGTTTTGGGTCACTGGCAAGAAATGCCTGCCCGCGGGGTGTGGTTTGGTAAACTCCAAAGACATTATTACTCAGCAATCCGTTGTTATTGATAAAAAGATACGAACCGTATACGTGGCGAGGGTTCACTTCATGGTTACTTTCCTGCCAGATGCGCTCGGCCAGAACTGCAGATTCCCCGGTTAATCTCTTTTTGATCCATGATTCCGGCTTAGTCCAGTCTACCGGTTGTCTGGGAGTACCGGTCTGCTCATCAATAGACTTGAGCATTGTCTTGATGGCTGACCGGGAGACGCCTTCAAATATCTGCAGCAGATGGCGAACTTCAGAATAGAGCGGAAATTGCGGCGTCCGCACTTTAAGCGTTTGTTTACTCATAAAATCTCCTTGCGAAAAGCGGTCATAAGCCTACTGGTATATGACGAGTTTTTCTCCTGGATGGATGTAACTATTTAGGCTTAGGTCATTCCAGGCCATCAGGGAAGACAGGACAAAAACAAAAATAAAAACATACAATGTTTTTTCATAATGTTTCCCCTCTTCACAAAAGCCGCATTACCGGAATAAAAGCTTCCACTTTCCCCCGTCCCTGCTTATTACGACATCATTCTGATTAATTGAGTTAATGAAATAGCCGGAGACCATATCCCCTTCCCGCAGAATCCGGTTGTTTATTACAGCTATCCTTTTCTGCGGCGCTCTCGACCATGTGACTGCCTGCAGCTTCATATCAGGATCGTTGAGTTTGGGAATTTCAACCTCTACGGTTTTTACCGGGGTTGCCTGGGGGCTGTCTGAAGGGGCAACAGGTTTTTCAGCAGGCTCGGTGAATTGTTTATTTGTTTTTAGGCTTGGAATTTCCTGAGCCGGGACATTTTCTTCAGGTGTTTGTTCTTCAGCAGATAAAGCATCCTCTTGGCCGATTATCTGGAAGGCCGGCTTCTCCAAACCGGCCGGTTCAGGTTCCCTGACCTGCTCAGCTGTTTTCTGTGTTTCCAGTGTCTCTATGGATTTTTTTTCTGCAACTGCCCGAATTGGTGCTTTATTTAAACTTTGTGATGGGGCGGGACTTTCGTCCAGCCTGGAATCCAGTCGGGGAATTTTGGGGGGGGCAGCAGGCGGAGATTGGAATTTTTCAGAAAAGAGCCACCAGCCTGCCAAGATGACAAGACCGCAAACAATACCGCCACCGACCACCATGATGAAGATACTGGAAACTGGACGCTGCGTGCCAGTATCTGCTAACGGCACAAATTTGCTGTCCAGATGCTGGGATCCCTCCAGGTGCCTTGGTTCATTCTCAAGCTTTTTCAGGGCGCGAAGTATTGAGCTCAACTGCCGTTCTCCGTTCTGGCTGTTTCAAATTTGACAAGTGAAGGTTTTATAAATTCAAGGCTTTCATTATACAGGGCTATTTTAGTAAATGGGCCAACCACCCCGTCAACATGTAAGCCATATTTTTCTTGAATGTCTTTAATGATTTTTATGGTTTCCTTGTCATAGCTTTCAGTTAACGAAACGTGGTCATAGCCCAGTTTACGCAAAAGTTTTTTTAAGGACGTTATATCACGCCAATTGGAGTGCTCTGTAATTATGCCTTTTAATTCGCTATAATTTTTCCAGGAGATATATGCCTCTCCAGACCAGTATTGCAGAAAAATATCCCTGTCAACTGAGACTAATTGATCATGCCCCTCTGCAATAAAGTATATTTTCTCTTTGTTCATATATGGCACTGCAAGATATTTGGGCCATGAGTGGCCTGGCAGATAGAAAGTGAAAATGGCGGGAAGGTTCAGGTTTTGGATAAGTGTTATATCTGAATCGGTTGCAACAGGTTGAACCTGTAAGCCGTAATCCTTTGCAGCCTGCTGAAAGAAACCCGGGTCAGTTTCAATCCTGCTTTTCAGCTGGGGTATTTCTTTTGCGGGAAACCAGAGTTTCAGGGTTTCTTTCATGGAACTATTGCGGCTGTGACGGGAGTTAAGGCTTTTTAAATGGTTGAGAATTTTTTTTGCATCTTCGCTGATTGGTGCTTGTTTAACGGGAATGGTGGAGTCTGTGGCAAGAGTTTCATGAGTAACATCATTTTCTGGCAGCTCAGGAGACAGTGATAGCATTTTTTCACTCTGGCCTGGTTGTTCAGCTGCATCTCCAGGGGCCATTGTTTCTTTAGCTTCCGGTGGTGGGCTGGGCATTGCAGCTTCATTCTGAAGAACAGTCGGCTCACTTGCCAGGGGAGCAGCAGGCTCTGGAGGTTGAGGAACTTTTTTAATTTGTGGAATCGCTTCCTGGTTCTGCTCCTGGGTAACCCCGGAAGAAACTATCGCTTTATTGGCAAGAGGAATATCAGAAGGCTGTCCATAAAAGAGATAGAGCATTATGATTGCAAGAGGGATAAAAAAAGCTGATACTATTATGATCAGGCCTGGGCTTCCATGGAGCCATCCATAGGAATTCCCTGACTTTTTCCGCTTCAGCTCCTTTATGGCCTCTTTGGTGATTGAGCCCGTGACCTTAAAGCTGTTGCGACTGAATGCATTCAACAGGACCCTGTTGCAGGCAATATTAATCAGTCGCGGAATGCCCTTTGAGAATTCATATATGGCACGATAGGAACCTTTGTCAAAAGGAGGCCCTGCCCTGTGGGAAGCCAGGGATATGCGATGTCTGATATAGTCCTTGGCTTCTTGATAGGTCAGGGGATCAAGTTCGCAGTTAATGGTAATGCGCTGCCCTAATTGTCTTAACTGGTGGGATGACAGCATGTCACCAAGTTCAGGTTGTCCCACTAAAATGATCTGCAGCAGTTTTTCCTGTGTGGTTTCAAGGTTGGAAAGAAGGCGAAGCTGCTCCAGAACCTCCAGGGAAAGGTTCTGGGCCTCATCAATGAGAACCAGGACTTTTTGGCCGGCAGCTTTTTTTTCTATTAAAAATCCATTGAGTATGTCGATTAAATCTTTGGTGTTGTCAGGTTGGGAATCAATCCCGAACTCATCATTGATTGCCTTAAGAAGTTGTAAGGCATCGAGTTTTGGATTGAAGATATAGGCAGCATCAATGGATGTATCAAGATTCTCCAGAAAAACTCTGCATAAAGTAGTCTTTCCGGTTCCAACTTCTCCGATAATCTCCACAAAGCCGTCGCCGTGGGAAATAGCATAGGTGAGATGGGCAAGCGCCTCTTCATGGCTTTTGCTCAGAAAAAGATACTCTGGATTGGGAACCAGCCTAAAGGGCTTTTCTTTGAAACCAAAAAACTTGTTATACATATGCGAGTCTTGCCTAACGTGCAAACCTGGAGCAGATCAACTGCTTCTCTTGGTGCCGGAGTATGTAAAAGTCTTACTGATCATTTTGATAAATGAACCTTTATCTATGCCAATGTCTTTGCCACAATTGCATTGTATCTTTTGATCCCGGGCTGTAAAGGTATATTTTCTTGCAATTTTTGCCTTATGGCAGCGCAAAACCTCTCCCGGGCCAATCTTGTCATACTTCCATAGTTTATTTTTGCAGGCTGCACAACGGATAACTAGCACGCTATTTCCCGGCAGGCTTTACATCTCTCCCCAATTTTCTTTTTACTGTTCAATTTTTGACTTAACCGTTTGGGGTTGCTCATATTCATTAACATACTATGTTTATACTTCAGTAAAGCAGCGAGTCAAGCAGACTTTCAAAGAAGATATTTATTGTATATTTGTTCTATGGTGATCAGTATACTGCCATATTTTTGAGTCATGGCTGATACATCATGTATTATGCCCTATTGCGGTAAAAAAAGAAACCGCCGGTTTGTTATAAAACAAAGCAGGTTTGACACAGGAGAAAACCATGGGGAATGGACAGGAATGGAACATCGGGCAGCTTTTAAGCACTTCAAGCGCTTACTGGAGGTCAAGCACAGTCCATGCTGCGGTAAAACTGGAAATCTTTTCTGTGATTGGTGACCGACAGCTGACTGTTGAGGAGGTCAGCGATAGTGTAGGGGGAAAACCGCGCTCCGTTGCGATGCTCCTCAATGGGCTAACTGCAATGGGACTTTTAAAGCATGAAAAAAAGAGTTATAAAAACACCGATTTCAGTCGGTCATGTCTTGTAAAAGGTGAACCAGGTTATATCGGCTATATAATCATGCACCATTTTCATTTAGTGGATGGATGGGCTCAGCTGCATGAGGCTGTCCTCCAGGGCAAACCTGTTGTAACAAGATCACACGGCGATGAGGTAGAGCGCGAAAGTTTCCAGTTAGGAATGTTTAACCTGGCCATGGCTATTGCACCTTCAATAGCTGCAGCAATTAACCTGGAGGGAAGGCACCATCTGCTTGACCTCGGTGGGGGGCCCGGCACCCACGCCATACATTTCTGCCTGGCAAACCCAATGCTGAAGGCAACTATCTATGACCGTAAAACAACGGAGCCCTTTGCCCGAAAGACAACAGAGAGGTTTGGTGTTGCCGACCGTATTGATTTTGTTGCCGGTGATTTCAATATAGAGCCGCTGGGAGGACCTTTTGACGTGGCATGGCTCTCACAGATACTCCACAGTAACTCGTACGGGGAATGCCAGATTCTTATTGAAAAAACTGCACAGGCACTGGAACCGGGCGGCTTGATTCTCATCCACGATTTTTTCTTGAATGACACTCTGGATGGCCCGGTCTTTCCCGCACTTTTTTCAATGAATATGCTTCTCAATAATGAAGGGCGCTCATATTCAGAAAAGGAAGTAAGCCACATGTTGAGCCAGGCGGGTGCCAGGGATATACACCGCCTCAGTTTTCAGGGGCCCAACGATTCGGCCATTCTCTGTGGAACTGTTTAAGAGCTTATTTACGGACAAGCTCTAAGTAAAATATGACCGGTTGTTTTAGCAATTGTCTGCATCGCAGATAGGGAACGAAGTGAGACTTCGAGATAAGCACCCTTAAAGGCAGGGCATAAACACCCTTAAAGGCAGGGCACTCTTTTTAGTACCCCCTCGGAGTCTATCGCTTACCTGAGGGGTATAAACTTCGACTTCGAGATAAGCGTAGACTTCGAAAAACACACGATGCGGACACGTATACCGATTAATATGTATTTGATTTGTCTGGTGGCGCTATCACCGTCTGGAATTTATATGAATACGTCAATAGTTGACGCCAGAGAGAAAAGTACTGTATGGTTTATTATTTAATAATAAAATCAATAAAATAATCGCAGAAAAAATGAAGACAATAAATAATTTAATATTACTACTAAATATCCTACTGGTGGCAATCATGTCTACTTCACCGCTAATGGCAGAAGAACTGGCCCCTCACCTTCATAAAACAACTCTGGATAATGGTTTGACTGTTTTAGTCAAGGAGATGCCGGGAACCAGAGTCGCAACAGTGCAGATCTGGGTTAAGGCCGGCAGTGTGTATGAGAATACAGACGAGGCCGGCATTACACATTTTATTGAACATATGATCTTTAAAGGTACCGAAACCAGGGGGCCGGGGGAGCTTGCCGGAGCCATTGAGGGAGTCGGCGGGCGGGTCAATGCCTATACTTCATATGAGAATACGGTCTATCATGCCACATTGTCAGCAGTGCATTGGGAAATGGCTTTTGAAGTGCTGGCGGATGCGGTGATGCATTCAGTGTTTGATCCTGTTGAGCTTGAGCGGGAGAAAAAGGTAGTTCTGGAAGAGCTCTCCATGCGGTATGACCGGCCTAATATAAGGTTGTTCCATGATTTGATGGCAACAGCCTATACCCGCCATCCGTATCGGCTTCCTGTGATTGGCAATGAGGAAACCATCAACAATTTCAGCCGTGACAAGGTGCTGGAGTATATAAACAAGCACTATTATCCTCAAAATTTAATGGTTGTTGTTGCAGGAGATGTCAATGGACAGGATGTTATCGCAAGGGTCAATGATCTCATGGGCAGTCAGCCCAGAGGCGACAGCGAAACAGCGCCCTTGCCGGCAGAGCCGGTGCAGGATGAGGCAAGATCTTTTGCCATTAAGGCTGATATTATGCAGCCCCAGATGGCGATTGCCATTCCAATCTCGAAATTTGACAGCCCCGACACTCCGGTTCTTGACGTTCTGGCCCAGATTGCCGGGCATGGCGAAACCTCACGGCTTTACAGGTCTATAAGGGACGAAAAGCAACTGGTGTACGGTATTAATGCGTCCGCCTTTACCCCCACAGATCCAGGTATGCTTGAGATAACAGCAATACTTGACGGCTCCAATATGATGCAGGCTTTTGAAGCCACACTCACAGAGTTGTTCATGTTTAAATATTTTTCCGTAACAAATAAAGAGTTGAAACGGGCCAAGCACAGCCTGGAAAGCGATTTTGTTTTTAACCTGGAACGGGTGGAGGGGCAAGCCCGTGTCATGGGGTCATTCGAGATGATGTCCGGGGATCCCAGAGAAGACGACTACCTGGAAAAAATTCGTGCTGTAACCCATGATGATATTAAGAGGATTGCCCGAAAATATTTTACTGAAAATGTCATTAACGTAGGCTTTTTGTTGGAGACAAACAGTGGTGTTGAGCCGGGAAAGGAAGAAATTGAAGCAATTATAGCCAGTGCCGAGGAAAAGGCAATCCATGGGGATTCAGAAGCAATGCTGGCAAACACGTATTTAAGCGGAGTGCATCGTTTTGAACTTGAAAACGGCATAATATTACTGGTGCGAGAGGACGATACGGTTCCTACTGTAGGCATAAGGGCGGTCTTTCCCGGAGGACTCAGGGCGGAAACGTCGGTCACCAACGGGGCCTTCTCCTATATCAGTGATTTGTTGCCCAGGGGAACCCGAAGCATGACTGCCAAGGAGATTGCCGAAGCTGTGGCTGACATGGCAGGCGGCATAACCGGTTTCAGCGGCAAGAACACCTTTGGCATAAAAGCGGACTTTCTGGCACGTTTCTTTCCTGGCGGCCTTGATCTGGTACGGGATATCATACGAGAGCCTGCATTTGATGCCATGGAGGCGGAAAAAATCCGCCCTGAACTCCTGGCCCAACTGAAACAACAGGAAGATTCCCTGACGTCTCTTGCCTTTCAGGAGTTTAACGGGATTATGTTTGGCGGGCACCCATACGGTCTCAACAGTATCGGTTCTGCAGATGCGATCAAGAGTTTCACTCCTGCAGCCTTAAAGGATATTTACCAGCAGCATGCTCAGCCGAATCATTTGGTTCTGGCCATATCAGGAGATGTCAAGGCAGAAGAGACAAAGGATATGGTTGTCCGTTTATTCGGCGACTGGCAGGTCAGGGAAATTTCCCTGGAGCAGGAGATTGAGGAAGATATTCTGCCCCCGTCTCTTTTGGCAAATGAAAAAATTCGGGAGATAAGCCGCGACAAGGAACAGGTTCATTTAGTCATTGGCTTTTTGGGTACAACCTTAAAGGATAGGGATCGCTTTGCCCTTGAGATACTGGATACAATCCTGTCGGGCCAGAGTGGGAGACTTTTTATCGAATTGCGCGACAAGCAAAGTTTGGCCTATAGCCTTTCTTCCTTTTCATTTTTCGGGCTGGACACAGGAACATTCGGCATTTATATAGGAACCGGCCCTGAGAAAAAGGAACAGGCAATAAACAGTGTCTGGCACGAACTCAAGACTATGCGTGAAGAGGAAGTGGGTGAGGAAGAGTTAAACAGGGCAAAAAATATTCTTATCAGTCAGTATGAGTTGGCCATTCAGACCCACAGTGCCCAGGCACTTGAGCTGGGATTAAACGAAACCTATGGCCTGGGCCAGGATTTTGGCAATAAGTATATTCAGGCTATCAAGGAGATTGATGCTGCAATGGTGCTCCAGGCGGCAAGGAAATATATTTTACCCGAGGCGTATGTTCTGGTGGCAGTCGGTGCCAGCCTTGCTGACAAGACAGGGGAGCCAGATGAGAGTGACGCAGAGACATCTGGAGAAGTAGAAAAGTAATCTGCTCAATTTCTTTTTTTGAAAAAAAGGTAACAACTGTTTTAATTTTGAGAAAAGGGGAGAGAATGAACAGCATGCAGCAATTTATGATGGCACCGTCCATACTGTCAGCAGACTTCAGCCGTCTGGGAGAGGAGATAAAGGCTGTTGAAAATGCAGGCGCTGATATCATTCATGTAGATGTTATGGATGGCCATTTTGTGCCCAATATAACTATCGGGCCCCCGGTGGTGGCTTCAGTGCGCAAGATTACGGACCTGCCTCTTGATGTGCATTTGATGATCGAAGATGCTGACAGGTACATAGATGATTTTGCCAAGGCCGGGGCAGACTGGATCACTGTCCATGTTGAGGCCTGCCCCCACCTGCATCGTACCGTAAACAGAATAAAGGAGTTGGGGAAAAAGGCGGGCGCCGTCCTGAATCCCGCCACCCCTCTTATGACCCTGGATGAAATCCTGGGGGATGTTGATCTGGTTATGCTTATGAGCGTAAATCCCGGCTTTGGCGGTCAGTCGTTTATCAGGTCATCCCTCAATAAAATCAAGACCCTCAGAAATATGATTGAAGAGCGCGGTCTTGAGGTCGGGATTGAGGTTGACGGCGGAGTCAGCCCTGCAACCATTGAAGAGGTGGCAGGAGCAGGGGCTAATATATTTGTTGCCGGATCAGCGGTGTTCGGTCAGCAGGACTATGCAAAAGAAATTAGGCAAATGAAGGACATCTGCGGGTCGGCAGCTGAAACCTGGAAATAATCTCCCATAAAAGGCTGAAAGCCGGGAGGAGAGTTATGGCATGGAATACAACAAATCTTGATGAGCTTCCGGTGTATGGGAAGCTTATGAAGTTGGCCCGGAATCCTTTTGATCTCACAGCTTCCGGGGCCATATCCCCTGAAAGAATAAAGGCTTATAAAGCCAGTGCAGCAGGATTTGACCTGCTTTTTGCCACCCAGCGGCTGGATGATGCCGGGTTGAATGGACTACAGCAGCTGGCTGACCAGAGTGGTGCTTTAGACCAGTTCCATGAGATGAAGCGTGGAGCTGTAATGAACAGAATTGACGGTCATGAGAGCGAAGAACGGCAGGTTCTTCATACAGCCTGCCGGGATATCTTCAATAAAACTCCGTGTCATGTTGAGGCAGCCGGACAGGCAAAGGAACAACTGGAAAAGCTCAAGGCGTTCCTGGCAGAGCTGGACAAGGGTGAACTGGTCAATGAACAGGGAGAATCCTACACAGACTATGTCAATATCGGCATCGGCGGTTCTGATCTGGGGCCGCGTGCCATTTATCATGCCCTTTCCGCATATTTACTTAAAAGCAGAAGGGTCCATTTCATTTCCAATGTAGACCCTGACGATGCAGCAGCTGTCTTAAAAAAACTTAACCTTTCCAGAACCCTGGTTGGGGTAGTGTCAAAAAGCGGATCAACGCTGGAGACTCTCACCAACGAGGAGATTGTCCGGGTTGCTTATGTAGAGGCAGGCCTGAACCCCAAAAAGCACTTTGTAGCCATCACCGGCCAATCCAGCCCCATGGACAATCCTGAGAAATATCTGCGGTCCTTTTATATGTATGATTATATCGGGGGACGCTACAGTGCCACGTCCATGGTAGGGGCCGTGATGCTTGGTTTTGCGCTCGGCTATGATGCCTTAATAGAGATTTTGCGGGGCGCCAATGACATGGACAAGGCTGCCGAAGAGAAAGATATTAGAAAGAATCCAGCTTTGCTCCTGGCATTGCTGGGAATATGGAACCATAATTTTCTTGGACATGGGACGGTTGCCGTCCTGCCATACAGCCAGGCCTTGCTCCGTTTTCCTGCCCATCTCCAGCAGTGCGATATGGAAAGCAACGGCAAGTCCGTGACCAGAAACGGCGAGAAGGTATCCGGTGTCACAGGACCCATAATATGGGGCGAACCCGGGACCAATGGCCAGCATGCCTTCTATCAGCTTCTGGTCACGGACTTGCCGTT
>Ga0209165_10000414_pt1 | contig 14679 bp, 9 predicted proteins | sample tdAd001_FD_187122 | JGI IMG/M metagenome (GOLD analysis project Ga0209165, IMG submission 187122) | Marine sediment microbial communities from the Atlantic coast under amendment with organic carbon and nitrate - tdAd00.1 (SPAdes)... | ecosystem: Environmental > Aquatic > Marine > Coastal >... | reverse complement strand
GAACCAGAACATGATGCAGCTCTCCGAGGAGCTGTCGACGACTGAGAACAAGATCGCGTTCGCGCGACAGTCCTTCAACGATGCCGTCATGCGCTACAACAACAAGTGCGAGATGGTGCCGTCGAACCTCGTGGCCAGCATGTTTGGCTTCAAGCGCGCCGAGTTCTTCGAGGTCGAGACCGAAGGCGAACGCGCTCCAGTCAAAGTTCAGTTCTGAGTCATGGACTTCTTCGAGGCGCAGGACCTCGCGCGGAAGCGCACCATGCGGCTGGGGCTTCTCTTTGCGCTAGCCGTGCTCGGTGTGGTCGCCTCGGTCTACTTCCTGGCGATGATCTTCTACTCGACGGGGCTGACCGATTCGGCCGGGGTCGCGTACGTGACAGGCGACTACGACAACGTGAAGCAACTCGCCCTGTCCTTCTGGAACCCCGGTGTCTTGCTCTTTGCACTCGTCAGCACGAGCCTCGTGGTCGGCCTGGGGTCGCTTTACAAGATCGCCCAGTTGCGAGACGGGGGGCCCGCCGTCGCCCTCAGCCTCGGGGGGCGAAAGGTGGACCCCGACTCGACGAGGCTCGAAGAGCGCCGTCTTCTGAACGTCGTCGAGGAAATGGCCATCGCGTCCGGGGTGCCCGTTCCCGAGGTGTACGTTCTCGATCGGGAGACCGGCATCAACGCCTTTGCGGCAGGAAACACGACGAGCGACGCCGTCATCGGCGTGACGCAAGGCACTCTTCAGCTCCTGCGGCGCGACGAGTTGCAGGGCGTGATCGCGCACGAGTTCAGCCACATCCTCAATGGGGATTCGCGTATCAACCTCCGCGCCATAGGGCTCCTGCACGGGATCTTTCTCCTGGCGCTGATCGGTCGATTCCTGACCCGCGGCTCCATGCGTGGCGGGAAGAAGGAAGGGGGCGGCGTGGCGCTCCTTGGGCTAGGCCTCCTGGCCATCGGCTCGATTGGCGTGTTCTTTGGCCGCATGATTCAGAGCTCGATCTCACGGCAACGGGAGCTCCTCGCCGATGCTTCCGCGGTGCAGTTCACGCGCGACACCGATGGCCTGGTGGGTGCGCTCAAGAAGATCGGCGGTGCGGCACCTCGCTCGTACCTCGACACGCCGAAGGCCGACGAAGCGAGTCACATCTTCTTCTCGGATGCGATTCGCCGGCTACGGCTGTTCGCTGGGCTCTTTCGCACGCACCCCCCGCTCGGGGAGCGTATCCGAAAGCTCGAGCCCCAGTGGGACGGAGAGTTCACCGAGGTCGGCCTGCCGGATATCGCCGAAGGAATGAGCACCCCGCCCGACGCGCCCGACACGCAGGTGAATGCGTTTGCCGAGGCACCGACGGAAGAAGCCATGAGCCAGGCGATCGCGCACATCGGGAGCCCCCGCCCCGAGCAGATCACGTTTGCCCGCTCCCTTCACGCCGCGCTTCCTGAGCTTTGGATTCACGCCGTTCACCAGGCGCCGATGGCTCAGGCGATGATCTTCGGGATCCTGCTCGCGCAGGACGAGGTTCTCCGCGGGACCGAGCTGATTCGCGTGGCGGAGCTGACCGATCCGCAAACCGCCGATCTGACGCTTCGGTTTCACTCCGAGGCCGGCGCCCGATCGTCCGCCGAGAAGATTGCGCTGGTCGACATGGCGATCCCGACACTACGCAACCTGTCCATCGATGAGTTCGAGCGCTTTCGCGAGGTGGTCGACGCCCTGATGCAAAGCGACCGGCGGATCGATCTCTTCGAGTACACCCTGAGCCGGATGCTCCAGCGCCATCTTTCGCGCTACTTCGAGGGTGCGGGTCCGACCCCACTCCGGTTTCGATCGCTGCGGGTCCTCCTGCCCGATGCGCGAGTCTTGATCTCGACCCTGGCGCGCGTCGGTAGCCGGACGGAGGAGGAAGCCGCGCGCGCATTCAGGCACGGGGCGCAGGCGCTTCACATCAAAGAGGCCGCTGGCGCGATCCTGCCTTCACGCGAATGTACCTTGGCTTCCGTCGACGTTGCTCTTCAACGCTACGATGCGGCCGCGCCTGCTCTGAAGAGAAGCCTCATGCTGGCTTGCGCCGCTACGGTCATGGCGGATGACGCCGTTACCGATCGCGAGGCCGAGCTCATCCGTGCCATCGGCGACGCGCTCGATTGTCCCGTCCCCCCTTTTGTGCAATCGGAGTAACATCATGGAGACAATAAGCGTCTACGAGACCGACGACGAGGTGCAGGCCCTGGCCCTGCAGGAAGCACTCGAGTCTGAAGGCATCGCCGCAGTCTTGATCAGCCACCGCGATACAGCGTATCCGGGCATCACCGACCGGCAGCGGCACGGGACGGAGATCCGCGTCGAGCGCGATCAGGTCGAGAAGGCCACTCAGCTGATCGAAGAATTCCTATCGGCTCAGCCGGTCGAAGGGCCCCCTGTCGCGCCGCCACCGGATTCCGAGCCAGCGCCGGGCGTCCGTGGACCCGGGTGGCTGGTTATCACCTTGTTAATGCTCACTTTATTGGGAGTCACCGCTTATATACTAAGTGCCAAATAAGCCTTGGCGTGCCATCGGTTCTGCGCTATAAGTTAACTGTTAGTAAAGGAAGCGCACCATGGTTGGCACAGATACTTACGAACTCAAGGAGCTCGCGAAGCTTCTCGGCTGGAATCCGGCTCACTGCAAAGTGATCCTCAAACAGCTCGGTGCAGACCCTGCAGGCGAGATCGACAACGAGACCGCCGCAAGGGTCGCCCAAAAGATTCGTCGCCCCTGGCCGCCGAAGGCTGCCTAACTCTCCGCCGGCGTCAGCCGACCGCGCGGCCGATCGCGTCAACCAGTCCCGAGTAGCGTTGCGCCCGTCGTTCGAGGGCCGCCGCCACGACCTGCTTCGGTCCGACGACGCGCACGCGTTTCCGAGCGCGGCTCACTGCCGTGTAGAGAAGCTCGCGAGTCAATAGCGGCGCGTCTTCGTCCGGAAGCACCAGCAACACCTCGTCGAACTCGGACCCTTGCGCTTTGTGAACGCTCAATGCGAACGCGTCGGAGAACCGCGGCAGCCTCGCCTCCGCGATCTCCCGGAAACCGTCGGTGTCGCTCTGCACCGTCGCTATAGGCGGCTGCCCGTCGACGAGCATGGCAAAGTCTCCGTTGTACAAGCGAAGCTCGTAACTGTTCTCCTCGATGATGATCGGTGTCACGCGCGGCGCGTCGCCCGTCGGGCTTGCCAGTCGATCTCGAATTGCCGAGCCCAGCTGCCGGGTGCCGATTGGGCCCCTTCGGAATGGGCTGAGCACCACGTACCGGCCCCGGAGCTCAAAGTGCTCACCCGCGTTGCCTGTGGCCAGCACCTCGGACCAATGGGTGGCGGCCCGATCGAGCTCGGCCCGGAGACCCTCGGCTGAGGCCCAGACGACATCTCCTGTATCCTCGCGCGCGAGCAAGGCTTCGACGAGCGAGCCCTCTCCGTTTCGGATTGCGGCGACGAGCTGACCGAGTGGTTGCTTCTCGTCGTAGCGATGTGTGGTGGTGAGGTGCGTGACTCGATCTCGCCATCCGGTCTGTGCGCTTGCGGTGACGAGGTCACGAAGAACCGAGCCCGCTTCAACCGAGGTGAGCTGGTCGGGGTCGCCAACGATGAGTAGCGTGGCGTCCCGCGGTGTGGCCTCCAGCAACTGCCGCATCAGGACCAGGTCGATCATCGAAGCCTCGTCTACGACGATCACCTCCGCTTCGAGTGGAAGGTCGGCGCTTCGGCGAAAGTGCATGCCTTCTCGTTGCATCCCGAGCGCGCGGTGCACCGTGCTTGCCTGCTCCGGGATCTGCTCGAGGACTTCCTCGGAGGCCTGAATCCGAGTCTTGGCCTGGCGCACCGCCTCTCCCAAACGGGCGGCGGACTTTCCAGTCGGGGCCAGCAGCATGACCTTCGGTGCGGCCCCAGTTTCCCTCAGCTGCCCTTCGATGATGAGCGCGACGATGGCGGCCACGGTGGTCGTCTTGCCGGTACCCGGTCCACCGCAGAGAAGAGAGACGCTGTGTTGGAGCGCGTTCTGGGCTGCACGACGTTGCGGGGAGCCCGGCTCTTCAGGAAACAGCCTCTCGAGTGACGCGTCGAGCCAGGCTGCGTCGTCCGCGACGATCGGAGGCACGCCGGCGCGGACAGCGAGTTGCTGAGCGATGTCGCGTTCGAGCTGCCAGTAACGCCGGAGATAGAGTCGGCCGGCTTCATCGAGGACGAGTGGCCCCTCTTGGGTGAGCCGGCTCTTCGCAAGGGCCTTCCGCCACTGCTCGGCATCGGGTACCGAGTCCAGCGGAGCAGCGTCGCGCGCCCAGATCTCCGCTGCGGACGTTCCAAGAGGGAAGCAGCTATGACCCCGGCGCACGTTGCGGCTGGTGAGCGCAATCGCCAGCTCGACCTCGGGGCTCGAGGCGCCGGGCATGCGGCCCAGGGCGCGCGCGAGCTCCACATCGAGCAGCTCGATCAGCCCTCGCGAGTGCAGGTCAGTGAGACTCATTGCCACCTCCCAGCCAGTCGTCGACCGCCCTCAGGAGCTCGGCCGGCTGACGATCGAAGAACACACTCGAACCCCCGACCTCCGGGCCTTTCATCCCGCGCAGGAACAGGAACAGGGCGCCGCCCCAATGGATTTCAGGGTCGTAGTCTTGGACTCGTTGCTTCAAGTAACGGTGAGCGGCAGCCGTGTAGAGCTGAGCCTGCAGCAGGTAGTGCTCCCGTTGAACCGCTTCGTTGACTGCCTCTGGCGCGTACGTGGGCAGGGTATTCGACTTGTAGTCGGCGACGTACCAGCGGCCCTGCCATTCGAACATCAGGTCGATGTAGCCACGCAAGAAGCGTTGCAGCGTTTGTGAGCTGACTTCCGCGAGGCGCTCGTAGTAACGGGGAGCGGCCGCCGGCGCGCCGTGCTGTTTCATGAGCGCGGCGAGGTCCACGAGCTTCGGCCGGTCCACGCGGAGGGTGAACTCGAGCTCACGAAGCTGGCGATTGCTGGGAAGATCGATCAGGCGCGGAGCGTCAGGATTTGCCGTGAGAGGCGTTCGGGCTACCGCGCCGAGATCACGCCGCACTTCTTCCACGAGCGTCGGGTCAAATCCGGACGCTCGCAGCTGTCGCTCGATGGGCTCTTCGGCCTCGACCCCGTCGAGCTTGGCAAAATCGGAATGCTCCAAGATCGAGTGGAGCAGCAGGCCGGTGCGTGCCCCGCCGGGGAGACTGGCGAAGAGACCGGGCTCCGCGTTAGCGGGTGCGGGCCCAGTTCTCGGGCTCGGGGTCTTCTCATCATGACCGGTAAGACTCGTGAAGCTGGCGAGTCGGGCGGCGTGGCTGAAGGATCGGATGAGCGTCCTCGTGGCGAGCTGCGCTTCAGGCGTCTCGACGCCTAGGGGGCTGGCCTGCGCCTCGTGTGGGGGACGGGCCTCGATAGCTCCATTCGACCCGGCAGCGAGCGCGGTGACCGCTTCGCGCAGCTCGTCCTCGCCGAGGGCCTCGAATCCTTCCTCGCCGTGCAGCAAGTAGCGCAGCGCCGAGCTTTTCCAGCTCGACGCGGGCCCCCAGAACAGCGTGCAGCGATGCTTGGCGCGGGTCACGGCCACATAGAGCAGTCGCAGGGCGTCGGACATGGCCTCCCGCTCACTCCGGCTCCGGTGCTCGTCCCTTTCCGGTGAACCCAGGTCGAGCTTGATGCGCCGGTGCTCGTCATGGAACTTCACGGCGGTCGAGTCGAAGCCGCGGAGGCCTGCATCTCCCCAGGTGAACGGACAATAGACGATGCCGTACTCCAGCCCCTTGCTCTTGTGGATCGTGCAGATCCGGACCGCGCCCGATTCTGCATCGGGTCGCTGCTGGAGCTCTTCCTGGGCCAGCTCGCCCACGTCGCCTGAGCCGTCGCTCATCCGTCGAAACCACTGCACCAGAGCGACCGGGTTTCTCCTCCGCTCCCGTTCGCCTCGAAGCAAGAGCTCTTCGAGGTGAAACAGGTCCGTCAACTCCCGACGCGCGGTGGGGCGGCTCGCAATCCGCTGCTCGGCATGGGTGCTCCGCAGCATGTCTTCGACGAAACGCAGCACGCCGTAGCTGTGCCAGGCCTCGTTCCAATCTCGAAAACGCGATACCCAAGTGGACCAGGCTTCATCGCTCATTGCGACCAGCTCAGCGGGGGTGACGCCCAACAAGGATGTCAGCAGGGCTCGACGAACCCCACGGGAATCCCCCGGCATCAGGGCAGCTTCCAGCACTGCGCGAAGGTCCGAGGCGATCTCGGTTTGCAGTACGCTGGATCCGCCGTCGAGCGAGGTCGGGATGTTGAGAGCTCGCAACGCGCGCGTCACCTGGTTCGCCTGGGTGTTGCTACGGCAGAGGACCGCTACGTCGTCTGCCCTGACTGCCCGTCCTTCGATCTCGGCATCCGATTCCAGAAGAAGCGCGATTTCGTTGGCCACAATGGGAGCGACGAGCTCGGCCAGCGGCCCCTTGAGCTGTTCCTCCTCGAGGAAAACCACCTCCATGGAAGGGCTCAGGCTCGATCGATTGTCCTGCGCATGAGGGATGGCGGGCTCGAAGTCGATCCCGTCGAGAACGAAGGGCGCGTCCCTCAATGAGAAGAGAGCATTCACAGCGTGGACAACCCCGGGATCCGAACGTCGATTGGTCCTCAAGGTGTGCTTGCGGTCGCCGACATCAGCGGCGGCTTCGATGTACGAGAAGACGTCCGCTCCGCGGAACGCGTAGATCGCTTGCTTCGGATCTCCCACGTAGACCGCCACGCCTTCGCCGTAGATCGCGCGGAAGATTCCGTACTGAACCGAGTCGGTGTCCTGGAACTCGTCGACCAGTGCCAACGGATAGGCCTTCGAGATCACATCGGCGATGGTCCTGCGATCCACAGGCGAGCGATCCGTCCCGCTCGGACCGAGTGGCGCGAACACCGTGGTGAGTAGATCGTCGAAGGTTAGCACGGCGGTTTCGTCCCGGCGCCGGCGTGCGGCCTCACGCGCGAACTCGATGAAGCGCATCTTGACGTCGAACATCGCGTATTCGAGCATTGGCAAGAGCGCTTCGTGTGCTGCGTTTAGGTCAGCGCAGGCTTCGAAGAAGTCGTGTCTGGGTTCTTCGAAATTCTTGTTCATGATCAAGCTGCCTTGCGAGAGACGGGGCAGGCAGGCGGGCGGATAGTTGAAGCGATCGTCTCCGAAGAACGCATCGAGGCTCGGGATCCAGGTCTTCCGAATCGTCTTGGGGTTGTACGACCTTCGGTTGAGGCCTTTCGTTTCGAGCAGGATCTCGCAGACCGCGTCTCGGTTCCCGAACCAGAGCTCGGCTGCTTTCCGGCGTAGCGCCATCGACCGGCGCACCGCTTCGTCGGGCGCATCGCAGGGCTCCGGGCCGAGGATTTCCATGCCGGGCATCAGGGCGACGTTGGCCAGCCTCGCGAGGTGACCGGCGTCGACGCTGTTCTTGCTCAACGCGCGGAGCAACCACGGGGGCCGGTCGTAGAGATTGGCTGCCCAGAAATCCGTGGCGAGCTCCGAGTTCATCGACGCCTGATCCTCGGCAACCTCAAAGTCGAAATCGATTCCAAACAGGAGCGGGTGGTCTTGAAGTAGACGCTGGCAAAAGCCGTGAATCGTGAGGATGGCGGCCTGGTCCATCTTGCCGAGCGCCTTGCGAAGGCGGGATTCGACCTCGTTGCGACCCAGGTCTTCGACGGCCTTGGCGACGATCTCGTGGAGCGCGTCGGGTTCTTCGGTCGGACCGTCGAGCAACGTAATCGCCTGTACGATTCGCTTCCGCGAGCGGGCGCGAAGCTCTGCAGTTGCGGCTTTGGTGTAGGTCAGCACCAGGATCTGCTCCGGCCTCAAGCCGAGCTCGAGGATCGCGCGGACGAAATAGGTGGTGATCGTGTAGGTTTTGCCCGTGCCCGCGCTTGCTTCCACGAGCGTGGGCGCATCGAGCGGAACCAGCTCCGGGCGCTCGGCGCTCATGGCTGCCTCCGATGTGCGAGCAGCGGGCCATATACAGCGAGTGCCGCTTCCTGGAACGACTCGGCCCAGTGCTCGTCGGACAGCGGGTTGTCATTCCCGAAGACATACGCGAGCCGCTCCGATCGTTGGACCTCGATAGCCAACTCACGCTTCGCCGTCCCGAGTGCCTTGAGCGGTTTCTCGGGGTCGAACCGTTTTGCAAACGCTCGGGAGACCGGCCCCACCAGTGGAAGCGGTGCCTCTTGGCAGCTTTGGTACATCGCAAGCAAGTCCTCGAGCAGCTTGCGCGCGTCGTCGGGCACGTGGAACGAGACCTGGCTTGCCTGGGTTTCATCACCGCGGAGGACCATCTGCGTCGGAAGTCGGGTCCCGGGCTCGCCCGCAACCTCCACGAGCAGATGCTCGATCCAGGCAGCCAGCTCAGCTTTCCCTTCCGGCCTAGTGAAGCGCTTGAGAACACGCTGGTCCGGGCTGAGGCCATCGACGCGGCTTTCCAAGACCATCTCCCCAAGCTGGACCGACAGGAGCTCTGACCGCGTTTCGGATGCCCCCTGAACCTCGTCCATCCGGGCATTGAGCGCGGTTACTTCGCGCGCGAGCGCGTGCCTTTGAAGCGCGCCCCAGGTTCCATCGGGAAATTCGGGAGCCGCCGCGAGATACTCGGCAAGGGCATCGCTGCGAAGGCCAGCGCGCAATGCTCCATTTCCGACGATGGCGGCCTCGAGCGGGCCGATCTTCGTGATCGCGCTCGTCGGCTCGTAGAGCTCGGAGCCCCCGAAGCGCGCGAGCAGCACCTTGTCGATGAACGATGTGATCGGGTGCCAGAGCCAGCTCGTCAGCTCGCCCACCGAAACCGTCCGGTCCGAAACGGCATCCTCGGTGCGGAGCTCCACACGAGCTCGTTCGACCGCCGGCTCCGAGAGCGCCTGAGCGATTCGCAGATAGCGCCCGGAGGCACTTTGTGGCAGCTCGCCACCGTCGAAGTACGCCGAGTCGAACGCGTGCAGCGGATGGGACGTGGCTTCGAGCACGTGTTTGCCACTGGGTTGCGCGTAGTAGCGGTTTGCGGTTTCGCAGAGCTCCCAGACCACGGGCGACGGGTTTGCTTCGGTTCGCGAGCTGCCCGAAGGCGCTCCGTACGTGATGATGAGTCGGTCCCGCGCGCAGAGGATCGCCTGCAGGAACGCGTGACGGTCGTCGTCGCGCTTATTGCGGTCTCCCGGCAAGCGCGCTTCCCGTGTAAGGTCGAAGCTCGGCCGGCTGTCGCTACGCGGAAACGCGTCCTCGCTCATCCCCACGAGGCACACGACGCGAAACGGAATCGAGCGCAAAGGAACGAGCTCCGCGAAGGTGACACCGCGCCGCAGGAATCCAACGGCCGGCGTTCCTTTCAAGAGCAGCCCTGCGAGCTCTCTGCGCACCGTCTTTAGGGGAATTGCGCTCTCGTATCCGCTGAGTTTAGCGAGTTGGTAGAGCTCCGCGAATGCCCCTCGAAGCATGCGCGAGGCCTGGCTGCTCTCGTCATCCTCCGCGAACAGGGCCGCGGCAACTCCTTCGAGCAGCTCGGCCCACGCCTTCAGGCCGTGCGCGCGCCGGGCCTGTGGTTGGATCTCGAAGAGAAGCTCGCAGAGGCTCGAAAAACGAGCCAGGAGCTCAGCATCTCCGAGCGATGGCGCTCCTCTCGGCAAGAGCCCTTCGAAGACCTTGGTGTCCTCGGGGGACGACGCGAACCCGAGAAAGAGCCGCCCGAGTCCGGCGCGCCAGGTGTGTAAGGGCTCCGGGGGGAACTCGAGCGATGCGCGGTGCTCTGCGTCGATGCCCCAGCGCACGCCCGCCGCGGCTAGCAGCTCGGTGAGACGCGCCCGCTCATCCATGGTGAATCGAAAGTCCTCACGCATCGAGCCGGCATCCAAGAGCCGCACCAAGTCGAAAACCGAAAATCGCGAATCGAGAACTTCGAGCACGGCCAAGAAGTCGTCGTGAAACCCCGCGTCATCTCGAGTCAGACGATCGTGAACCTCGTAGGGAATGCGGTGGCCCTCGTCTTGACCGAACACTGCGCGAAACACCGGCGCATAGGTTTCGAGGTCGGGCGTCATGACGATGACGTCCTCGGGTTGCAGCGTCGGGTCGTCTTCGAAAGCGGCACGCAGCAGACCGTGCAGTGCCTGAGCCTCGCGCATCGGGCCGGCGCAGGCGTGGATCGAAATCGACTGATCGGAGGCCTCGATCGCTTGCCGGCTTCCATCGTTGGAAGGGCTTCGGAACTCCAGCATGTCCGCCTGCAAGGAGCGTAGAAGACTGTTCCGCTCCGGCGCGCTGAAGAGCTCGCTGCGCGCCTGCACGGAGTCGTCCTCTGACAGGAGCACCTGTTGGAAATCACGGCTCAAACGGCCCAGGTCCGAGACGAAGGAATGGCCGTCCGCCGCGGCCGACCCGCTGGGTGCAAGGTCGATGTCGCCCAGGTATTCCGAGGAGGGCTCGAGCACGTAGAGCGTGGTTTGGATCGAGCGGGACAGCTCGCTGAAGAAGCGCAGAAACAAGGGAGGAAGCGTTTCGAGCGCAAACAGGTGAAGGCGCTGAAACGGTAGCTTGCCTTTCGGTAGGCCGGAGCGGAGCAGAGGTAGTGCGGCGTCGATCCGTGATGCGAGATCATGTGGACCCAGCTCGTTCGCCACGCGCCGCCACAGATCGGCTTGCCAATCCCCCTCGTCGGTGCGCGCCCAGTGCTTCAGGAGCTCAGGCCGGAACACCACATAGTCGTCGAGGACCGCCGAGATGCTGGCTGCAAACCGGAGCACGCGATCCGGGTCCGCAGGTTGGCCGAGGTAGGCGTGCAGCTCGGCAGGAGCGGATTCGTGAAGTAAGCGGGCGATCGTCCATTTCAGGCGCTCCGGCGCGTAGCACGGGGCTGCTTCGGAACGCTCGGTGAACAGTTCGAGCACTTCTTCGATCACCGATCGAGGAAACGGAAACGAGGGATTGCTCCAGGAACCGAGACGCTCGGCCAAAGCCAACGTGAGCCAGCTCTCCGTGCCGCGGTTCTGAACGACCACGACTTCCTTTTCGAACGGGTTGAGCGGCTTGGCACGGACCTTCGACGCCAGGGCGTCTGCTAGGTGCTCGGGTCGATTGCTGCGGACGAGCTCCATGCGCTCAGCGAGGCGGGAACTTTCGCTCCAGGTTCTTCATCCCTCTGCTAAGCGCGACTTGGAACAGCTTCTTCCCTGCCCAGGCCTTGGCCGGGGAGCTTGGAAGACGGCCGTATGCAAGCCAGCAGACCACCGTGCCACCATCGGGATGCGGCTCACAAGTGAAGACGCCGAGGTGCTCGGTGCACGTTCCAAAAAAAGCTCCGTCGTTCGCCGAGTACGCAAGCATCCGCGGCGCTTCAAACGCCTTCACCGCCTCTCGGATGGGTTTGCCGCCCGAGCCCTGGATCATACGCACCGACCCGACCTGGCCTGGAGCCTCGGCCTTCGTGTCGTCCGCCCAGGTCTTCTTCGCGCCCCAGAGCCATTCACTCAATCGATCGAAGTCGGTCACGTAGTTGAACAGCTCATGCTGTGTCGCGTCGAGCCACCGGGTCACCTCGAAGAGCAGCGGCTGATCGCTCATGCGTGAGCCGGTTTCCCGGGCGTAGCCGGTGAAATCCGAGAGGGCATCCATGGGGCGAGTCTTACCGCTTTGGATCGAAGTTCAAGCCTCAAGAGAGGCGGTTCCGGTAGTCCGCGTAGCCGAAGCGCCGTTGCACGCGGTAGGAGTCGTCACGCGGGTCGTAGAGGGCGATCGATGGCAGCCGTACCCCGTTGAACGTGGTGGTTTTGACCATCGTGTAGTGTGCCATGTCCTCGAAGAGCAGCCGGTCACCGATCTTCAAGGGCTCAGCGAAGGAGTACTCCCCGATCACGTCGCCCGCGAGGCAACTCAGGCCGCCGAGCCGATAGGTGTGGGCGAGCTCCGCCGGTTCTCCGGCATTTCGAATTTGTGGACGGTAGGGCATCTCGAGGACGTCGGGCATGTGGGCGGTCGCAGAGGTGTCGAGGATCGCGATTCGCCCGTCGTTTTCGATGATGTCCAGCACCGAAGCCACCAACACACCCGCGTTCAGCCCAATCGCCTCTCCGGGCTCGAGGAACACGTCGACCCGATGGCGCCGTTTGAAGTCACGGATCAGGTCGATCAACAGGCCGACGTCGTAGCCTGGTTTCGTGATGTGGTGGCCGCCGCCGAAGTTCACCCAGGTCGCACGGTCGAGCCACGGTCCGAATCGATCCTCGATGACAGTGAGCGTTCGTTGAAGCGCGTCAGCCCCAAGCTCGCACAGGGTATGAAAGTGCAGCCCATCGATGCCGCGGAGGTTGGCTTTGGCGAGCGCTCCCCTGGTCGTGCCGAGCCGCGATCCGCGAGCGCAGGGGTCGTACAGCTCCACCTCGACTTCGGAGTGCTCCGGATTGATGCGCAGGCCAAAGCTAGTGTCCGACGCATGCTCATCGACAATCGACCGGAAGCGATCGATCTGTGACAGCGAATTGAAGATCACGTGATCGGAGTAGCGAATCGTCTCGCGAAGCGACGGCTCGTCGAAGGCGGGGCAATACGTGTGGACCTGCTTGCCGAGCTCTTCCGCGCCGAGTCTGGCTTCGTCGGGCCCGCTTGCGGCCACCCCATCCAAGTACTTCCCCACTAGCGGAAACGTCGACCAGGCTCCGAAGCCTTTGAGTGCCAGCAGAATCCCGCAGCCGGCCGCGCCCTGTACATGCGCCAGCAGCTCTAAGTTACGCTCCAACGCGCCAAGGTCGATCACATAGGCCGGCGAATCGACTCCGGCTAGATCGAGCTGCGCGCAAGCGCGCACTATAGCTCCTTGACGTGCCAGGGAAGCCCACGAACGGCGAGCTCCTTCAGGAACGGGTCGGGATCGTACTGCTCGACATTGAATACGCCGCGGCCACGCCACTGCTGGGTCAGCATCATCTTGGCGCCGACCATCGTCGGGACACCGGTCGTGTACGAAACCGCCTGGGCGCGGACTTCTTTCCAGGACTCTTCGTGGTCGCACACGTTGTAGATGAACACCTTGCGAGGCTTTCCGTCTTTCCTGCCCTCGATCAGGCAACCGATGCTGGTCTTGCCCGTGTAGTTCTCGCCGAGCGTCGAAGGGTCGGGGAGTAGTGCCTTCAAGAACTGAATCGGCACGATCTCGCGACCTTCGTATTCGACTGGATCGATGCGTGTCATGCCGACGTTCTGAAGCACCCGAAGATGAGTCAGGTACTCGTCCCCGAACGTCATCCAAAAACGAATACGCTTGAGGCCGTCGATGTGCTTCACCAGGGACTCGAGCTCTTCGTGATAGAGCAGGTAGGCCTTGCGCTCGCCGACTTCGGGAAAATCGAACATGCGCGACTGCGACATCGGGTCGATCTCCACCCACTCGCCGTTCTCCCAGTATCGGCCACGCTGGGTGATCTCGCGGATGTTGATCTCGGGGTTGAAGTTGGTGGCGAAGGGATGGCCGTGGTCGCCACCGTTGCAGTCGAGGATGTCGACGTAATCGATTTCGTCGAACAGGTGCTTCTGGGCGTACGCGCAGAAGACATTCGTCACCCCGGGGTCGAAGCCGGAGCCCAATAGGGCCATGATTCCAGCGGATTCGAAGCGCCCCTGGTAGTCCCACTGCCACTTGTATTCGAACTTCGCCTCGTCCGGTGGCTCGTAATTCGCGGTGTCGAGGTAGTCGACCCCTGCCTCCAAGCAGGCATCCATCAGGGGCAGGTCCTGGTAGGGGAGGGCGACGTTGACTACGAGCGCCGGTTGCACTCGTTTGATCAGGGCCACCGTCTGTGCGACGTCGTCGGCATCCACTTGGGCGATCTCAATTTCACGGCCGCGAAGCTCTCGCACTTGGGTCTGGATCTTCTCGCAACGCGACAGCGTTCGGCTGGCGAGAACGATCGCGGAAAACGTGTCGCTATCGTCCGCGCATTTGTGGGTGACGACACCACCTACGCCGCCGGCACCAACGATCAAGACCTTGCTCATCGAGTCCTCCGCGGCCTGCTATACGATCCAACCGCTCGCAGCGCGAGGTGTGACGTCGACGTCCCCGATTTGCAAGGCAAGCCGCGTGACTTTCACCAAGGCTTGTGTTTACCTCAACTACCTTACGAGGGAAGGGTGCAGCCGTTCTTATGGACAGAGCGATAGTAGGTTTGGACGTCGGCTCCACGACCGTCAAAGCGGTCGTCGTCGATCCCGAGACCAAAGACATCATCTGGAGCGACTACCAGCGGCACCACACCAAGCAGGCGGAGTGCGTCCTCGATTTCATGGTGCGCATCGGGCAAGTCTTGGCGGAGCTCGGTTGCGACGAAGTTCGAGCGTTCATCACCGGTTCGGGCGCAAAGCCGCTGGAGCGCCCCCTCGGTGCAAAGTTCGTCCAGGAGGTGAACTCGGTGACCTTGGCGGTGGAGACGCTCCACCCTGATGCGGGGTCGGTCGTCGAGCTGGGCGGCCAGGACGCGAAGATCATCGTCTTCAAAGAGAACAAGCAGACGGGCGACAAGTCCTCCATCGCTTCGATGAACGACAAGTGCGCGTCGGGCACCGGCGCCACCATCGACAAATGCATGATCAAGGTCGGTATGCCGGCCGACGAGACCCTGACTCTTCACTTCGACGACGCGCACCTTCACCACGT
>Ga0209165_10000413_pt1 | contig 14700 bp, 13 predicted proteins | sample tdAd001_FD_187122 | JGI IMG/M metagenome (GOLD analysis project Ga0209165, IMG submission 187122) | Marine sediment microbial communities from the Atlantic coast under amendment with organic carbon and nitrate - tdAd00.1 (SPAdes)... | ecosystem: Environmental > Aquatic > Marine > Coastal >... | reverse complement strand
GGCATCCTGATGCATAGCATCTATGAATCGCTGGGTCAGATGAAAGTATTCTTCGTTATTATCGTTGGCTCGGTTGATAATCTTGTCTTCGATATCGGTAATATTGCGTACGTAGGTGACGTCATATCCCAGGTGCTTGAGGAAGCGGTAAACGACATCGAACATCACCAGCACGCGAGCATGTCCGATATGGCAATAATCATAAACTGTCATACCACAGACATACATTCTTACCTGGCCGGGCACGATTGGTTCAAAGGCCTCTTTTTTATTACTCAAACTATTATAAATGGTCAGCATCGCCAATTTTTTGTGTGTCATGAAATTACCCGATAGAGTGTAAAAGATGAGCCCATCGAGCGAAACCGTTAATTGTTTGTCAGCTTCCCTAAGTGCAGACAAATCAGTAGAATCCGCGTGCTTACATATACTGGAATGCTGATGAAACAAACACTACTTCCGATCGGGATCGTGCTCGCAGCCATTCTATCCCTGGTACTTTATCCCTATGTCAAAGGTGAAAATTCAATGAACGAAACAACTGCAGACAACCCAACCGTGCTGATAGAAACCACCATGGGTAACATCACCATCGAACTCGATATGCAAAACGCGCCCATTAGCAGTGAGAACTTCCTTACTTACGTGGACGACGGTTACTTTGTCGATACCACCTTTCACCGCATTATTCCCGACTTCATGATTCAGGGTGGTGGTATCACAGCTGATATGCAGGATAAACCGAGCAAGCGTGCAGCGATCGAAAATGAAGCCAACAACGGGCTTAAAAACGACCGCGGCACACTGGCGATGGCACGCACCGGTGAACCGCATTCAGCAACCTCACAGTTTTTCATCAATCATGCCGATAATGGATTCTTGAATTTTACCAGTGAGTCGATGCAGGGCTGGGGCTATTCTGTATTCGGCAAGGTAACCGATGGCATGGATATAGTCGATGCGATGGCCCAGGTCCCTACCGGAAACAAAGGAGGCCATCAAAACGTGCCACTCGAACCTATCACCATAACCGGGGTCAGCCGCCAGTAATCCCGGTGTGCAGGCATGAGTGACGAGTACCTGTTTATTTCTGACTGTCATCTCGATGCCAGCCGACCAGAGGTTACCGCGACGCTGGTTGACTTTCTCGAAAAGCGGGCCGTTACGGCCCGCTATCTCTATATTCTGGGGGATTTGTTCGAAGTCTGGCTGGGCGATGATGATCCTGCGCCTGAACACCAGCATGTCATCGGATTACTACGGCAGCTAGGGCAAAACACTGAAGTATTTTTCATGGCAGGAAATCGGGATTTCCTGCTCGGCAAAACCTTCGCCGACGCGACTAACATGACCCTGCTCGACGAGCCACATTTGCTGCTGCTTGATAATACCAGGATAGTACTGGTTCACGGCGATATTCTTTGTACCGACGACCATGATTACCAGGCTTTTCGTTCGATGGTACGTGTACCAGAGTGGCAATCGACTTTCCTCGCCAGGCCCCTGGCGGAACGCCAGCGAATTGCTGCCCAGATGCGCAGCGATAGTATCGATGCGATGGCACAGAAATCGATGCAAATTATGGACGTTAATTCAGGCGCGGTAAAAAAGTGCTTCCGTGACAACGAGGCGAGTACTATTATCCACGGGCATACCCACCGTCCCGCAGTCCATACCTATGATTCGAATTTATCCAGGATTGTTCTTGGCGACTGGGACCGGGAGCCAAGCTACCTGAGCTGGAAGCCCGAACAGGGATTTGAATTACACGACCCGAGAATTGATTAAGCCTGCTCCAGCGCACTAAGTTCGTCAGCCTGGAATCCAGCTTCGAGGCGTGCTGGCCAGTTAAATGGGCCGCGCAGTTTACCCCCCATGTAACGTTCGATCAGTTCACGAAAAGTTTCGCTTGCATCAAGCTCCTGTTGTTCACACAGATAGTGATACCAATGGTTCCCAATGCGTACATGGCCAACTTCATCGCGATATATGATATTCAGTATCTCGACCACGGCCTGATCGTCAATCTGGTTAAACTTTGCAATCATTCCAGGCGTGACGTCCAGGCCACGCGCCTCCATGACGCGTGGTACCAGAGCCATACGATGCAACACATTGTCGCGGGTTTGACAAACCATATCCCACAGCCCTCGATGAGCGCGGTGGGCGCCGTAGTAACTTCCTCGCCGCCTGAGCTCCTCCTCGAGTAGCTGGAAGTGCCTGGCCTCCTCGCTCGCTACCAGTAACCAGTCGCTGACAAACTGCTGCGGCATCCCACGAAAACGATATGCCGCATCGAGGGCGATATTGATCGCGTTAAACTCGATATGCGCAAAAGCATGTAGCAATCGAATTCGCCCCAATTCAGTTGCCACGCTACGGCGTGCCAGTTTTCTGGGGTCGACCAGTACAGGTTCCTGCGGACGCCCTGGATCATCAATCGGCAGAATGACTGATTGTGCCTCGCTACTAAGCAAGCCCTGTCCCCAGCCATGATGTAGTTGCTTCGTCAATGCACACTTGCGGCCTGCATCTGAGGTTAGAATTGCAGCCTCGATCTGCTGATAAAGTTCAGCCATCCAGACCTCGGGATATATCGGCAACAATATCATCGATATTCTCCAGCCCGACTGCGACCCGAATCAATCCCTCGCCGATGCCCGTGCTGGCTTTGACCTCGTCACTTACCCGCCCATGGGTAGTGGTTGCTGGATGGGTTATCGTGGTTTTGACATCACCCAGGTTGGCGGTTATCGAGACCATCTCAGTGGCATCTATTACGCGCCAGGCGTTTTCACGCCCACCCTTGACCACAAACGAGACCACACCGCCGAAGCCGCTCTGCTGTGATTTTGCGAGCTCATGCTGGGGGTGTGATTCCAGCCCGGGATGGTATACCCGTTCCACCGCGGGGTGCTGTTGCAGCATTGTGGCCAATTGCAGCGCCTGCTGCGAATGGGCATTCATACGCAAAGTCAATGTTTCCAGACCCTTCAACGCAACCCATGCATTGAATGGGCTAATGCTCGGACCGGTGGTCCGAAGGACTGCAAAAATATCCTCATTGACCAGCGGGTTGGGCCCAACCACAGCGCCGCCGACAATGCGACCCTGCCCATCCAGATACTTGGTCGCTGAATGCACGATCAAATCGGCACCGAGCTCAAGCGGTCGTTGCAATGCAGGGGTACAAAAACAGTTATCAACCACCAACAGGCATTTGTTTTCATGCGCCAAATCTGCCAGCGCCCTGATATCGGCAATCTCCATCAGTGGATTCGATGGCGTCTCCAGAAATAGAAATCGGGTATTACTGCGAATCGATCGCTTCCAGTCGTCAAGATCTACCAGATTGACAAAGCTGGTTTCGATACCAAGGCGTGGTAAATACTTGCCAAACAGGGTGGTGGTCGTGCCAAAAACCGAGCGCGAACTGACGATATGATCGCCCGCTTGCAGCACGGCCACACAAAGGCTCATGATTGCCGCCATTCCCGAGGCGGTGGCAACACAGGCCTGACCCCCTTCCATGGCAGCGAGACGTTCCTCGAAAGCCTGCGTCGTGGGGTTGGTGAAGCGCGAGTAAATGTTCCCCGGTTCATCCCCCGCGAAGCGTGCAGCAGCCTGGGCCGCATTTTCAAAAACAAAGCTCGAGGTCGCAAATATCGCTTCGCTATGCTCGAGCTCAGCGGTACGCCGATGACCGCTTCTTATGGCGAGCGTGTCAAAACCAAAATTATTATCTATCACGGAGTTTCTCCAAAAGCGAAAAACTCGGGAGGGGTCAGGTTCGGAAAGGATTCGGGACCACCCTCTTTAGCAAATTTATTTTCGGAATCATTTTTTGATTCGCAGGCGCCTGCAAGCCGAGTAACAAATTAGCGCCGCAGCAGCACCTTATGACGATGATTCCTGGTTGTCAAGAGACGTGAATCCGGGTGGTGATGGACATTCGAGGTTTCGTTAGAAGCTTCGCGTAAGCAGCGGACATCGACGAATATACTGCAGCGCCGGCAAAATCGGCACCACTTATCTTATTATGACCAGATCATTGAGCAGAACTTCGTCAAACAGTTCGATGACATCGGCGTTCCTCATGCGGATACAACCACCCGAAACCGGTTCTCCAATACGCTTTTCGTCCGAGGTGCCGTGGATGTAAATATAGCGGGAATAAGTGTCGTACACCCCTCCCCGGTTAACGCCGTCCTCAAGTCCGTCGAGCCATAATATGCGCGATGTTATTTCATCTTGCTCGCGGTTATCGAGGTCGCTGGCAATTCTTCCCGTTGGCTGGCGCGCTTCAAATACTGCGCCAATTGGCTGCCCACCACCTGCCTTTTGTCGAATCCGGTGTATACCAAAGGGCGTCTTGTGAGAATCCAGGCGATTGCCAATCCCATTTTCTGCAGTCGACACAGCATAGCTGTGGTTATTTTCTGCCTCGATATCAATACAGTGTAATTGCTGCTCGCGGGAGTCGATAAATATGAATGGACGTTGCTCTGCCAGGGCATGATTCCCGTCCAGTTTGGCGGCAACTTCACGATTTAGATCCTGCCAGCGCATCAGGCGTTATTATGCAAGTCCATGCCGACTACATTAAGTTGCTCTTCGCCTTTATCCTTAGCCGAATCGTTGCGCAAGGTACTGATTTTATGAAGATAATCATCCCCTACTGTTTTCGTTACATAATTACCGTCGAAACAGGAACAATCAAATTTCTTCACCTTGCGATTACCTTTCTGTACCGCATCTATCAAATCATCGAGATCCTGGTAAATCAGCCAGTCCGCACCAATGAATTTCGCGATTTCCTCTTCACTACGATCATGGGCGACCAGTTCATTCGCGGCAGGCATGTCGATACCATATACGTTGGGGTAGCGCACCGGTGGCGCCGCAGACGCGATATAAACCTTCTTCGCACCGGCTTCACGCGCCATCTGGATAATTTGCTTCGATGTTGTTCCGCGCACTATCGAATCATCCACTAACAGCACATTCTTGCCCTTGAACTCGATATCGATCGGGTTGAGTTTACGGCGTACCGACTTTTTCCGCATTTGCTGACCTGGCATGATAAAAGTACGGCCGATATATCGATTCTTGATAAAACCTTCCCGAAACTTGACGCCCAGATGGAAAGCAAGTTCGATTGCGGACGGTCGACTGGTATCAGGAATGGGAATAACGACGTCGATGTCATGTTGTGGCATTTGCTTTAGAATTTTGCGCGCCAGTTTAGTACCCATGCGCAAACGAGCCTTGTATACATAAATATCATCGATGATCGAATCAGGTCGCGCGAGGTAGACATACTCGAAAATACAGGGATTGAGTTCGGCTGCCGCGGCGCATTGCCGCTGATGGATTTCTCCCGCCACGTCAATAAACACCGCTTCACCTGGCTGCAAGTCAGCGATCAATTCAAATCCGGAGGTCTGCAGGGCGACGCTTTCGGACGCAATCATATACTCACTGCCTTCACTGGTTTCACGTTTACCGTAGACCATGGGTCGAATTCCATGTGGGTCACGAAATCCGACAATGCCCTTACCTGTCAGCATTGCAACCACCGCATACGCACCTTCGGTACGTTTATGAGTTTCAGTGATCGCGGTGAAGATTTCATCAGCCGTGAGGTTCAGGCTGCCGCAGCTTTGCAATTCATGCGCAAACACATTTAGCAGCACCTCCGAATCAGACTCGGTATTAATATGGCGCAGGTCAGACTGATAAAGCTCTGACTTCAGCCTTTCGACATTGGTCAGGTTACCGTTATGTGCCAGGGTAATACCATAGGGTGAGTTGACGTAAAATGGCTGTGCTTCGGCTGAGGATGAACAACCCGCAGTCGGATAACGCACATGCCCGATTCCCATGGTTCCGTTTAACTCACGCATGTGACGGGTATGGAACACATCGCTGACCTGTCCATTGGCCTTGCGCAGATTCAGCCTGTTCTCGTCACAGACCACGATGCCCGCAGAATCCTGACCGCGATGCTGCAACACCAGCAACGCATCGTATATCACCTGCGCAACTTCCCGCTGACTGACTATCCCAACTATTCCGCACATATATAATTACCTAGAGCAGCGTTACCTGATCAGAAACCGAATTTATCCACTGCATCTGCCGGGATAATACCTTTGACCCATTCACCCAATTGCTGAAAAAAACCAACCATCGCCGAGTCCTGCCACCACTGTGAATCGGGCATCGGGGTAAGACTTGCGAGCAACACTAACAGGGTAACTATCAGCACCCCGCGAGCCCCGCCAAATGCTACACCCAGGGCCTTGTCGGTGCCGCTAAGGCCGGTTTTTGAAACCAGCTGGCTCATTATGAAATTAATGATTGCCCCTACCAGCAAAGTGCTGACAAACAAAATACCGAAAGCCGTGATACTGCGAATAGTCGGCGCAGACACGTATGGTTCCAGCAATTCAGACATCGGCGAAAAATAGCGAAACGCGAGGACACCGGCGATTATCCAGGATATCAGTGAAATAGATTCCTTGACGAAGCCGCGAATCAGGCTGATTAGCGCTGATAATGCGATAATTCCAAGAATAAGGAGATCAAACCAACTCATGGTTATGGTAGCCCTCGTCTAAACCAACGTGGAAGTGTAGCAGCAATAGCCGCAGTTACTTACTAGCAAAGTCTCAATCCACAACATGGATCGACAATTATCTTTCATACTTCATGATTATGCCATCGACGTCATGCTTGGCTTTTATCTTGTTCTGCGCCACCCTGGTTTGCTCGCGATTGATGAATGGCCCGAGCCGGACACGGAAACTGGCATTACTGTCGAAATTGAATTGCTCGATGAAAACAGCTGCGATATTGGATTTTCGTATTTTATCCCGCTGCGCCAACGCCTTGCCACGATCCTTGAAGCTACCCACCTGCAAAACCCAACTGTCACCACCGCTCCTGGCGATTGGCTCGAGATCAGTTTCTGTTGGCACCGGTCTGGCGTCAGCCGTAGATTTAGCTGTGGCTTCGGCTGCGGCAGGGGCATTCGTGGTAGTTTCCCGTACGATGGTATTTTCTGCGGAGTTTTCATCGACAAATCGAGTCTCGAGATCAGGTACAGCTTCGGCCTGCTTGTTTAGCTGAACAATTTTCGCTTCAAACTCGGGGTTGGCACTAACTATCGGCTGCGGGGGTATAACTACCTCCAGTTTTTGTTTATCCACCCCCGAGCCGTCCAGAATCATGGGCAGAAAAATCACCGCGAGGGCAAAAATCACAATGATTCCCACCAGACGATTCTTAATGTTTTGGTCCATACTAGTTTTGTTCGCCTGAATCGGATAATGCGCGGAGTAGAAGTTCGACGGTTACGAAGGAGCCGGTTACGAGCATTATATCCTGATTACTCAAAGATGACAGTGCATGATCCAGCGCTTCGCTAACATTATCGAAAAGCTGTTCGACCTTCGTCTGCGATTCGATACGGGATGCCAGTTGTTGAGCATCGAGGCCTCGATCACAATTCAGGGTCAGCAGCCACCATTCATCGACTACCTGGTTTAAACCCTCGACAAAAAGATCCGGCTGCTTGTCGGTAAGCATTCCAAGCAGTACCACGACTCTTCCCCGTGGTTGCTTCATGGCACTGAGACTGGTGGCCAGAACCCTGGCAGCATCCTGATTATGTCCCACGTCCGCGTACACTTGACAGGCAAGCCTACATGGCAGCAATTGCAGGCGACCTGCCAGACAGGTGCCATGGAAAAAATCACGCAGCTGATCCGGGCTAAACTCAGTCAACGGCATCAATCGCGACAGCCCCGCAACTACGCCGGCAAGATTCTGTACCTGATGCGCTCCAGGTAACACCTTATCAAGCTGCATTTCCATGTCCTGGTTGCGCCAGATAAACCGCTTATCATCGAGTGGCGTCGCATGGTAATCACGTCCCAACTGCAGGCACTTACAGTCGAGTCGGTCGATCTCGGCGATCACCGATTGAGGGGGATTGGTATCATTCAGCACAACCGGTATCCCGGCACGTAAAACACCTGCCTTCTCAAAACCAATTTGCTCGCGGTCGTCTCCGAGCCAGGCTTGATGATCTAGTCCAATCGGGGTTAAATGCACAAGATCGGCGGCTATGATATTGACCGCATCCAGTCGTCCCCCGAGCCCTACTTCCAGAATCGCGTAATCCGGTTGCCATTGCTGGAACAGGAATAATGCTGCCAAAGTGCCAAATTCGAAAAACGTCAGTGCCGTAGTCTGACGCGCCGCTTCGACTGCCTCGAAGGCGGCACATAATTCAGCGTCAGATACCGGTTTCAGGTCACGCTTGATACGTTCGTTGTAAGTTAAAAGGTGCGGCGAAGTGTAGCTGACAACCGAAAATCCCGCCCGCGACAACCAGGTTTCGTAAGCAGCAACACTTGAGCCTTTACCATTGGTACCGGCAACGGTTATCACCCGGCCGGCTATTTTATCGAGCCCGAGGCGCTGGCCTACCTTGCTGACCCGGTCCAACCCAAGATCGATGGCTTTATCATGTAAAACCAGCTGCCAGTCCAGCCACTGCTCAAGGGTATCAAAATGCATCTGCAGAACCGGGGGTATGCTAGGGAGCTGCTTGCCTCATCAGCATAGTACACAGCGAACTGATCTTGTCGCGCAGCTGACGCCGATCGACGATCATATCCAGCGCACCATGTTCAAGCAGGAATTCGCTGCGCTGGAAACCTTCTGGCAAGGTTTCACGCACAGTTTGCTCGATGACCCGCGGGCCGGCAAAACCGATTAATGCGCCTGGTTCACCGATATGAATGTCGCCAAGCATCGCAAAACTGGCAGAGACTCCTCCCATGGTAGGATCGGTAAGTACACAGATATAGGGTAATCCACGCCTGGCAAGCCGGGTCAGGGCAGCGCTGGTCTTGGCCATTTGCAACAGCGAAAACAACGCTTCCTGCATACGCGCCCCACCACTGGCAGTAAAACAGATGAGCGGTAACCCATGTTCGATACAGGTGTTCACCGCGCGCACAAACTTTTCACCCACGACCGAACCCATTGATCCACCCATGAACCGGAATTCGAAGGCAACCGCTACCATTTCAACATTCATTACGGTGCCCCGCATCACTATCAATGCGTCTTTCTCACCGGTTTGTTTTTGCGCCTGATGCAGGCGATCGCGGTATTTCCTGTCGTCTTTGAACCTGAGGACATCCTCGGCTTCTAACCCGGCCGCAATTTCGTTGCAGTCGTCCTCGTCAAAAAAGGATTCCAGCCGACGCCGCGCACCGATACGCATGTGGTAATCACACTTGGTACAAACTTCCTGATTCCGCTCCAGTTCAGCGCGATAAATAATTGCGTCGCAATTGTCACATTTCGCCCATAGCCCCTCGGGAACATTCTTCTTGTCATTCGCACCCGAGGTGCGAATCTTTGACGGCAAAAGCATCTCAAACCAGTTCATAAGACGTTCCACATGCCTCGTTCAATCTGCGGGCTCATTTCGTACCTTACATTTGTCGCCACGTTCAACCTCGTCAAAAAATTGATCAATCAGGTCGGTGCTTTTTACACCCCTGGACACTTCTACACCAGTACTTACATCGACTCCCCAGGGCTGCACCCTGGCGATTGCAGCGGCCACATTCGAAGCATCTAGGCCGCCGGCCAGCACCAGCGGATACTCGAATGAAGCCGGAATTTTAGACCAGTCAAATGTATCACCTGATCCGCCCAGTCGTCCAGCAACGTTGCTATCGAGAAGAAAGCCCTGTGCTAAAGTATAAGTCTGCGCATAGGCGTCAGGATCATCGATGCTGCCCATTGGAATGGATTTTATATAGGGAGTTAGCCAGCTCTCGCAAAACTCGGGCGATTCATTACCGTGGAACTGCAGGCAATCGGGTCGCAACTGGTGGACAACTTTCGAGATCCAGTCTTCGCTTTCGTCCAGAAACAGGGCGGTCACAGTAACGAATGGCGGCAATACCTTGCGTATCTCGAGCGCCTGCTCGATTTCAATCGCGCGCGCACTAGGCTGATGGAATACCAGGCCAATCGAATCGGCCCCCCGGTTAGCGGCAAAGCGTGCATCCTGTACGCGGGTAATTCCACAGATCTTGACTCGGGTGCGGTAGTTCATATCAGAATAATACGGGTTTTTTGAACGAAGTGGGGAGCTTATATTGCTCCTCATAACTGGCTTGCAGGAAATATAACCCAGCCGCAGCCGCGGTTTTTTCTGCAAGCTTCCGATCGCAAGCCCTGAAAACGCGTGCGAACCAGCTCGCATCCTTTTCACCCTTGCCTACTGCGACCAGGCTACCGGCAATGTTGCGCACCATGTGATACAGGAAAGCATTTGCCCTGATATCCAGAAAAATCATTTCCCCCAGTCGGGTAACCGAAATTTCATGGACATTTCGACTCGATGATTTGGCCTGGCAGCCAGCAGCACGAAAACTACTGAAATCATGTTCCCCCAGCAGTATTTGCGCGCAGTCATGCATCGCTGTCTGATCCAAAGTCTGGAATTCCCAACTGCTGCGATCGTGAAAAATCGCGCTGGGAACCGGGGAATTAAGAATGATATATCGATAAGCTCGCGCTCTGGCACTGAATCGCGCATGAAAATCATCAACCACGGGAACTGCCCATTTCAGGCGTATATCGCGGGGCAAACGACAGTTTGAACCCAACACCCAGGCACGCTCGCTGCGCTCGGCACTGGTTTCGAAATGTGCGACCTGCTCAATAGCATGTACCCCGCTATCGGTGCGTCCGGCGCATATCAGCTCTATCGGGTGATCAGCCACAAATCCTAACGCGGATTCAAGGTTTTGTTGCACGGATTCACAATGCGCCTGACGCTGCCAGCCACAATATGCCGCTCCGCAATACTCGATACCGATCGCGTATTTCATCATTTAAATGCCGCCATTTAACTGGCTAAAAGAGTAATCGGTAATAATATCGTGAAATAGAGACAGGGCGTATTTTAATATAAACATGGAAGCTTTAAGCCATCCTGAACCCGGATAGAATAGCAAACAAATAAAAGCCCGCTGTTTTCGCAGCGGGCTCAGGAACTCCAGTTTGGGACGGTGGGCCGCTTATTCTGTCAGATTTGCCCGAGCAGCGATTTTGCTTCTGCTTTCTGGTCGTCATTTCCTTCGGACATGACCTCTTCGAGACTGCCTCGCGCACCTTCGGTATCACCCATATCAATAAAAGCCCGCGCAAGATCAAGCTTGGTCGAAACCTCATCGACATCGTCCGGCAACATCAGGTCGCCGATGTCATCGATATCCGAAACCGGATCGACGGCTGCAGTAGGTTGTTCGAAATCGCCAGGGGCAAAAGTGCCTGTCTGGACATCTTCACCGTCATCGACATCAACATCCATCGCAATCGAGTCGTCTGCTTCATCAATCGGTTCGATGATATCGGTAGGCTCGACAAAATCTTCACCGCCAAAATCAATAATGGAAATATCTTCATCATCGTCAAACTCGTCATCACCCCCGGCCATCGCCAACTCGGCGGTATCCAGGTTTAGCTCTGCGGTGGCCAGAGAAGTCTCGTCCATATCCAGGTCTATCATGGCGGTATCTTCCATGCCAAGATCGATACTGTCATCGTTTTGGTCATCGAGGCCCGGCGAAGCTATTGCCGTGTCTGTGAAACCCGTTTCATCCTCTGCAGTCCGGTTAAGCTCGACGGCATCGTCGTCGATTTCCAGGTCGCCGGCTTGTTCGAGGGCTTCTTCGAACTCGGCGCCAAAATCGACTTCAGAGATATCGTCTACTGCAGCAGCCTCTTCCTCGGCGATATCGAATTCCATCGCGATGTCATCGGTTCCGATCGCTTCTTCAGCCACTGCGCTATCACTGCTGCTGGGCTCAGCATCCATCGAAAACTCGAGCTCGTCACCAACTTCATCCGGAAGTTCCAGAGCTGTATCGAACTGGCCTTCTGCCGCACTTTCTGCCTGGGCTTCGACACCGAAATCGGTGTCGTCTTCGCCATCGAGTTCGGGCAATTCGTCAAGCTGAGGGATCTTTTGGGTCGCGGCTATTTCACCCGCCTCGCCCATATTCGAGGTGTCGCTAAAATCACCACCGGTATCATCTTCACCGAGATTAAAATCAGTTGTGGAGAAATTGGTATCATCGTCCTCCGATGCACCAAGATCAAAATCAGCTTCCTGAGGCTTGGTAATCTCAAGGTCGGCGGCACTAAGACCACTACCTTTAGCGTCCGAAAATAACGAATTGTCGGGCGCCAGCTCATAACCCATAATCTGCACACGGTCCCAGTAACCACTGGCCGCATCTCCCATCGATTTGAGCTTATCGGCTTCCTTGCTGAAGGCGTCAACGTTTTTGGTTGCAAAATAAGTATCAAGCAACTTGGAGCGATAATCAGCGCGATCTGGGTTTTCGGTTAAACTGCTGTTCAGCAGATCTTCGGCGTTATCATAGAGTCCATAGGCGAGGTACACATCCACCTCGTTCAGGACATCATCCTGCTCGGCAGTCGCCGCCGCTGGGGCTGATGCTTCCGGCTCAGGCATATCGACCGCAGAAATGATCGCGGTGGCTGCAAGATCATCTTGCGGCTCGGCATCGGCTTGCGCTGGAGCGACATCGTCATCGGTTGGAATCTTGATGTCGGTTTCATCGGGTTCGACGACATCGATACCGCCATCAGCGAGATGAATCGGAGTTAGTTCTTCCTCTTCATCAGCGGCAAATAAATCTTCATCGCTACTGGCACTAATCCCGGAATCATCGTCAGATGAACTTTTCCGGCGCTTGAGAATTATCAGTATCAACAACAAAATGATAACGCCGCCGACTGCGCCGAGAATAATTGGGTCATTCAGAATGCTGCCCATCGCTGGCATAGACGGGATCATATCGATAATATCGGGCGGCAATATACCGTCGAAAATAGAGGCTGCGCGGGTAACAGGTTCGGTCACGATTACCGGTGCCGGCGGCGTAACCGTTGTCTCGGCTTCGGCCTCTTCGGTCATCATCCCGTCAGTACTGGCTGTTTCAGTTACCGCCTCATCAGCCATTGTGTCGTCGGCCATTGTGTCGTCGGCCATTGTGTCATCAGCCATTGTGTCATCAGCGCCAACGTCGTCAGTCATCGCGTCATCACTAGCTGCTGCCTCGACTTCACTACCGTCGACAACAGCCTGCTCTTCGGCCTGTGCAGCTGCTTCTTCTGCGAGCAACTCTTCCAGCAAGGCCTCTTCATCGGCCTCGATAGCGCCGCTCACGGACTCAGTCGCAGCCTGTTCTTCCATAGCTTCGGCGGTTTCGGTTTGTTCCGTTTGATCTGCCTGCATCTGGGCGAGACTATCGTCTTCGATCTCAACCATTTTCTGCAGTTCTTCAACCTTGGACAGGCGGGCCTGGAGTTCGGCGATTCGAGATTCCAGTTCCTGATTCTCAATTCGCGATGCATCCAGCTCTTCCTCGGCAATAGCGAGCCTGGTGCGCAATGCATCGACGTCGCCAGTATCACCGATACCGGTAGATTCGGTTTCACCTTCCCCGGGCAGCAGCAGGCTTAATTCACCTTCTGCTTCAGTACTTTCTTCCTGGGTTACCACTTCGGCGCCGCTGTCTTCACTGGCTACCGCAGACGAGACTCCGGTAACACGCTCAACATACTCATCCCAGAGTCCATTCTGGACCAGAACTTCTGCATAGGCTTCCTGTTGTCCTATCGCGTTGAGCTCGTCGGCACTGGGCGCGCGCAGCACAGCGCCGACCTTCATGTTATTAATGTTACCGTCGTTAAACGCGTCAGGGTTGGCACGCTGAAACGCCAGCATTACCTGCGCCATACTGTGATCCTGGTCCTTGTAGCCAGAGGCAATGCTCCAGAGTGTGTCGCCCTTAACGACTGTAACATCACCTTCGATGATGCTCTGGGTCTCGGTAGCGACGTAGGGGTCACTGGCTGATTCTGGCTGGGCTGGTTCTGGCTGGGTATCTTCAGCTAACGCGATGGGTTCGGTTATTGTCTCAAATGTATCAGCGGGTTCTGTATCAGCGGGTTCACTGCTTTGCGCTATCGGAGTTACGCCGGATTGTTCCGCGATTTCACTGACACTGGCTTCCTCGGTTACCGGCTGCTCCACTGGTTGACTGGAAATTTCAGTCGCTGCGGGCTGATCCGCGTAGAAGGGTGGATCGAGCAATATCGTAAATTCACGCAGCACCCGACCCTTGGACCAGTCTGCTTCAATCAAAAAGTTTAGAAAGGGTTCTTTAACAGAGCCCTTGGTAGTAACGAGAATAACGGCCTGATCACCTTCCTCGCTTTTCTTGACCGAGAATCTCAGTTCAGACAGGTTACGTGTACGTGCCAGTCCAGCACGGGTAAATGCTTCGCGGGAAGCAAGGCTAACCAGTAAATCATCGATCTCGCCGGGACGAGCCGATATGACTTCGATCTCAGCATTAAGAGGCTGGTTAAGGAATGAATTGACTTCAATCTCGCCAAGACCCAAGGCAAAACTGTTCGTCGGCAGCAGAACCGCCAACCATAATGCTACAATTAGTCCCAGATTACGCACGTTATAGTCTCCCAGCTCCCCAACCTTATTTCTTATATAAAGTGCCCAAATTCCATGCACCTATGATTGCAGTCAGAGAATTTACTTTAAAG
>Ga0209165_10000411_pt1 | contig 14794 bp, 15 predicted proteins | sample tdAd001_FD_187122 | JGI IMG/M metagenome (GOLD analysis project Ga0209165, IMG submission 187122) | Marine sediment microbial communities from the Atlantic coast under amendment with organic carbon and nitrate - tdAd00.1 (SPAdes)... | ecosystem: Environmental > Aquatic > Marine > Coastal >... | reverse complement strand
CACTTGAATGGGGTTCAAGGGGTCGGAGGTTCAAATCCTCTCGCCCCGACCAAAGTCTTAAAATAAAAACAGCGGCTTAACAGCCGCTTTTTTTATTTCATGCAACCGAAAATCGAGCTGATTTGGCCTGTTTCATGTCACGTTTTGCCCATTTATGAATACTAAAGTGGACCTGGAAGTCGAAGTCGGAGACTCAAATCCCCCGTCAAAATACCGCCGGGTAAACCCTCCAAACGACGGACGGGTAAATCTCGCCCCGACCTAAACTCAATTTAAAAAAAATCGTAAGGCAGGTCAATACATCACTTGACAGTTCAATTTTCGGATTTGGATATCACAACCAATTGAACTGAAATAAAATTTCCAGAGATATAGCTGGGATCTCTTTTTTCGAGTCCGAGTGGACTCCCCACTTTTGCAATACTTGTCAAAAACTGCTGAGAAAAAACCGTCTTTGGAAAAAATCCACATTATTCAGCTCCTATTCCCACCTTATTATAATAGGTGCATAGTCCCATCTAAGCCACATCTCTTTTTTCTATCGATCAACCTCGCAATCAATACTACAATGTAGCATAAGTTATCAAAAATATTATTTTATTGACACTATCGAGATTTTAAAATAGCATTTTTTAATACATTCTCTTTTGAAACCTGCCCTCTGTCAACATCCGATTCCCATCGAACTACATTTCTTACTGTGCTGACCTCATTCTCAATTCGTTTCTCTCTATATGATGTTTTCTTATTTTCTATCGGTTAACCTCAATTCAGAAGGTTATCACCATGGAGAAGCCCCTCAAAATGTGCATTCCCTGCTCCTGACAGGGCATTGCCTGTTCTCTCAGGAGCATAATGCTACAACCCTAATCACTTCTCTTTTAGACCAAAGGAGGGAACGGAAAATACCTCAAACCAAAACATAGTCGCATCTTAATTTTCATCTCTTAAGGCAGGATTATGATGACCTGATGCCTTTCAACCATCTTAATCAAATTCAGATTGGAGGTAATATCATGGGAAAATATCTGGTACTTTGGGAAATTGACCAAACGAAAATTCCTGTTGATCCAAAAGAACGAAAAGATACATGGAGCCTTTTTATGGCAGTAATCAGGCAAGATATCGAAAAGGGAATCGTAACGGATTGGGGAGGATTTGTTGGTGAGACAAAAGGCTATTCTATAAATGAAGGTACTGAGGTAGAAGTGATGAACGCCCTCCAACAATTTGTACCCTATTGTATTTTTTCAGTACATCCTATCGCTACAGAGAACCAAGTCAACGAGATGATAAAAGCTTTATCTGATTAATCAACTGAAATTTACCTTGTATGAGGGGACAACCATACCACATAAGGGTGGGGCTATCATGGCTCCGCCCTTTTTCACATTAATGAATCTTTTGATCGTGAATCAATTCCACCGTCCTTCCCCTTTAATTTATCCCGAACACCACCACAACGTGACATCTATACATGTAACTTAATTCACAATTTTATGTAATTTGCTCCACAATTGCAGGGTTATCTTTATGGATCCCCATTGCTGCATTTACCCTCCAATCAATGCCAATGCTTAATGGACAAGGCTTTGCGAAATAATTAACTTTTTTTGCACGATTTTTGCAAGCAAACATACTCCAAAATGAAAACCTTTTTCATTATTTATTCCTTTTTCGCCCCTGAAGATAGTCTTCAGGGGTTTCTCTCAAGGGACAAACCCATTCGGAAGGTGCTGAAAACTTCAATCTTAAAACTTAGATTGTTGATGCGGGTATAAGACAGCGAGGATTAAACTATGCCATTGGGACTGATAGATACTGGAGGCAGGCGGACAGGTATTGATAGACGAGATTTTTCATATACAAACTATCTCCCGAATAGAAGGGTCGAAGAAGATCGCAGAAGCGGCGTCGACCGTAGAATCGGTTTAGAAAGAAGAAACGATTCAGATCGAAGAATCGGCAAAACCATTTTCAAAAATATACAAAGGCCGGAAAACGATTTGAGAGAAGGGGCGGATCGCAGACGCGATCTGGATCGTAGAGCAACCTTTACAATAGCGTTGGCTACTTGACATTTCATTCCTTTAAAGGATGCCAGCGTGTTGCGAAATGAAATAATTTGAACACAACAACGGTCCAACTTTAAACTCTATTTTCAAAAAAATCAATTTAACTGTCGTTCGTAACCCCCTCGGTTCAACCTCCATAAACACCAGGCGATATAAACAAGGTGATGTCCGGTTGTATATTTATACGGTTCATGTGCCAACGGAGACTGTGGAAAAAATTCAACAATTAGAATTTTAAAGCTTATAACCAGCTGAAATCAATACATCCCACCAGTGAATGGGAGGTTTTGAAACAGCTTCCATACAAAACCTTTGACATCTCTAAAGTAAATGGCTTTGGAGTGATCCTTCGATATCCGGTGTTCTGAGTCTGATTTAGACGTTGTGATATCGAGTTGCGGGAGATTATTAATCAGAAGAGATTATCAGGATGATATTATCAGCATCGTAATTGTTGGGTCCTACCCCGTTGGGGCCAAGGGGAGACCTGTTGCACCCCCACAGATTCGGACGTGAAAGATCCACGCGCTGGAGCCCTCGGCAACCAGAGTATTGTCACCACTCCGACCCATCACTCGGGTGTCCGCAGATTTTTTCGGAACGCCTTTGCCGAATCCTTTTAATGCGTTATTGAATGTCTACGCCAGTGGCGAATGAGATTTTCTTTTCGACCTAGTTTTCTGATTCCATGAACAAGCTCAACTGCTCCGGAGAATGTGCCGCTGTTTTGTCCGGGATTCTGGCTGGTGCCATTGCTTTAGAAGATTTGTCGGGACGGGACGCTGTTTTTTCTGAAATGCTCGGACGGGTCGCTGTTTTTTCCGAAATACTCGGATGAGCTTTGCCGATGTTCATGATCGCACGATTAATAATTTGAACAAAAGGCTCTCCAGAACGCTCCTTTTCCAGCTTTAAAACCTTTTGAGCTTCCCCTGTAATCATAATCTGAATCTGTTTGTTGCCCTCTGAAAGCTTCCTTTTACGCCAGCGTTCCCGACGCTCCCTGTCTGTTTTCCGTCGTTGTTCTATGGTTGCCACAATACCCCCCCCTTGCTGTCCGACCTAAACGTTTGGGATAGACGCTTGACTGAAACGATCCGGGCACTCTATATCAGCTTGTTTTTTTCTGGTCAATACTAAAGTTTAGGCTATGGAATCAGGCCGATGCAACCCATTTCCCTGCTGTTAATACACGTTTGGGACATCTTGCTTTAAGACTGGGGATATATGCTCCGAAAAATTATTAAAACAGGTGGTTGCGAATTATAACCCCAACCTCGACTTTAAGAATAAATACCCCTTGGGCTTACGCCCAAACAGTTTAGGCCCCTTTGCTTGGCCACCCCAAGAATCCTCACCAATAGGGTGCAGTGCCGCTTCAGGAAATCCACCGAATGCCGGATGGATTTCAACCCCATTCGTGGGCATTGAGACGAATGCTTCTTGACCGGTTTTTTATGCGTTCTACCGTGCCATGCCCTTTAAGCACGATTCTAGCGCTGAACCACCTTTGACTTGAAATCTTCTTTCTGCAATGCTTTGGCCATTTCAGAAGCCGCCGCTTCGCTGGGGAAGGCTCCGGTCAACAACCTGAATTTGTTAGGGGACATTCTGTCCGGAAGCCCGTAGGCCGAGTATCCTTTTGATCGAAGATCCGCCTCCAGCTCTTTCAGTTCTTTATCACTTGAGAAAATCCCAATCTGAACGGCAAAGGGCATCTTAACCACAAAAGCATGAAGATAGTCCTGCTTTTTCATTTCATAAGCAGCCCCTTGTGCCGCTTCGAGGGTCCGATAAAAGCCGACATACACACGATACCAATCCCCTTTCCCAGGAATATGGGCATCGGAAACAAATCCAGAATACCCTTTGTTTCTGGCTCTCATTGCGGCCTGAATAGATTCTTCCTTGTTCGCATAAGAACTGACTTGAATCACATAGGGATAAAAATCCTGAGGCCCCGGAGGCGCTCTGTGCCAGCTTGGGGACTGTGTCCTCACTTCATCCTTATTAAGTTCAGAGGTCTCTTGAGCCCCTTCGCCAGATTTGCCGTCATTACCATTCACCCGGCTCCGATGCATCCGGACATCCACCTCTTTCATTTTCTTAAGTTCTGCCTGGACGAGTATCAGATCCGCTTCCAATTGAACCAATCGTTGGGTGGCCGTCACGATATCGCTGGACTGTTGCTGAGCCACCGCCTGGAGCTTCTCCTTTTCTGCAGCAAAAGCGGAAAGTATGGATTCCAAAACATTAATGTGCTCCAGCATGGCAACGTAAATTTCCGCGCTATCTTTCTCTTCAGAAGATAGCGGCAGTCCAAGATAGACTTGCAGCCAATGCAGTGCTGCGTTGTAATCGATTTTCGAGCTGGCCGGATGAATGTTTAACAATGCCGCCTTCCATACTGCAGTCTTATAATAGTTTGTGGAGGGATAACGCTCTGCCACAATCGAATATTCCTGGGCGGCCTGGTGATATTCAGAGGCGTCTTCCAGGGCAGCCGCACGATCCATATGATTCCGGGCTTGCAATTCAGATCTGGAACCGTGGAATTGGGAAGAACAACCGGCCACAAGAAAGTATAAGATTACAACGATGACATGATTCCATTTCATGAATAATTCCTTACTTCTATATCGGCACTTGAATTGCCGGGCCTTGAAATTCCTCTGGTGCGGCCGGCAGTTCAACCGTGAAGGTCGATCCAGAGTCAACGACACTTTCGGCATAGACCTTTCCGCCATGGCCTTCTGTAAATGCCTTCACAAGGGCCAAACCGACTCCGATGCCCCCACTCTTTATTCTGCCGATATTGCTGGCTTGATAAAACCTTGTAAATACTTTGGGGAGTTCCTCTGGCGCGATGCCGATTCCCGAGTCCTGAATCTTAAACTGAGCACCGATGGCGCAGGGGCCGACCTTCACCCTGACGCTCCCATCGTTTCGCGTGTATTTTATTGCGTTGCTGAGGAGGTTGCTTGCAACGATAGAAATTTTCTTCGCATCCACCATGATCTTGGGCGCAGCGCGGGTAGCCAACTCCACAGTGATGTCCTTGCTTGCAGCAATAAGCCTTGCATCTTCAACCAGCGGTTCAACAATCCGGGAGAGATCTGTCCATTCCATGTGGTATTTCATCATACCGGAGTCAATCTTGGCAAGATCAAGATACTGCTTGCTGAAGACTGTCAACTTGTTAATTCCCCTACGTATAGTATCGAGCATCTGCAACTGTTCAGCATCCATCATGGCGAAACATTGATCTTTCAAGATGTCGTGTGCAGAAAGTATCACCTGGAGGGGAGATTGAAGTTCGTGAGAAATCTGCTGCATCATATGGGTTCTGAGTTCGTTTATATTCTTGATCTTGACGCTCATGTCATTGACTGCATCGACGAGTAGGGCGATTTCATCATTAGAAGAGACCCTGACCGGCTCGTATTTTCCTTGTGCAATCTGCTCAGTTCCTCGTATCAACTCGTCTATGGGTTTTGTGATTGTTCGGGCAATAAGGAAGGCCGCTGAGACAGCCGTCAGCAGCGTCAAGACAATTAACAAAAGAGCGACTTTGGCGGAACGGCTTGTGGTTGTATTCATTCTAGACATTGCCTTCTCAATGGAGACCTGATTGATGCTGATAAGATGATCAAGGGATTTGTACAGGATTTTCAGGCTTTCCGACCTTCGGTTGTCACGTACCGGATTGTAGCCCGTGTCTTGGCTGTCTCTCTCGCTTTGCATGCTGGCGGTAAACGATTCATGGGCCTGAAACATGTTTCTGACAATGGAACGTTCCGTCTTCTCCGATGATACATCGAGCAATGAATTCAAGTGCTGATCGAATTGCAGCCTCGTAGCAACGAATAAAGCAAAATAGGTCTCATCACGGGAGATAATATATTTCTGAGCATCTACATTTAGATCATGCAGGATGGCTTGAAGTTGTTTGGCAAGGTCAACGACCTGGACATTCGCGGTAAGGGTCATTTTCGCTGTATTGGAAACGACATTCAACTTGAACAGGATATACGTGCTGGCGATGATCATTATGATGATAATGACACCGAAACCAAGCATCATCTTTTTATAGATAGTCAGCTTCACAATTATTAATCACCAAAGAATCTTTTTTCATAAGGGTGGAAAAAGCCAAACCCTTTCGAAAAAAGCGAAGGATTAGAATTCGCCTTTTGAAATCAAATAAAGCAAATAGATTGAATTACTTAATGCTTTCAACCGAATCCGGGAAAACGGAAACCAACCATAACCCATCAAGATTACTATACAGATATCAAACTCAAACCAGACCGTCAACCTGGGAAATTTACATAATTCTTACAGATTTTATTGATTTTGGACATAGCTCACAGCTGAGCCTCGAACCACGCCTTCCCGTATACGTCGTATATTATATAAAACGACGTTTAAAAACCTTCCGATGAATGATTTTTGAGTCTTTTCCCGAAAAGTATCCCGGGATGTGATGCATTAAATTTGTGACTGTGTTTTGAAGCACCCTCCTGCTGGTCGCTGTTGATCTATCCGAACATAATGACCCCGTTGGCTTAAAACGTTTGTCTCAAGCGTTTTAATGCTCCATAAAAATGGCGACAATATCAGCCGAAAATATATTGAAAACCAGATGGTTAGGTGTCATAAAATCGTATCAAACTTTAAGTGTAGCTCAATGGAAAAACTGATGGTTTTTCAGATTTTGGGTCAAGCTCCAGGCTCCTTAACAAGGAACCCAATCAATCGAGCAAGTGGATGAATTTATGATTGGCTTTGGGAAACGGATAAAGTTCGATCTCCCGGCGTACAATCCATCGGAAATCGATCGGCCCGTTGAGTTTTACGTCACCGGCCACATATCTACAGGAAAACACGTCCATTAGGATTTTAAAGTGGGTGTAGGCATGCTTGACCTGTGCGATGTGCCCGGCAACCGCCACCCCCAGGTTCACTTCTTCTTTGATCTCTCTGACACAGGCACTTTCGGGGGTTTCATGTTTCCTGACTTTGCCGCCGGGAAATTCCCATAAGCCTCCTAGCAGCCCTTCCAATTTTCGGCGCGTGATCAGCATGTGGTTGTTTTTGTAAACCACACCGACGGCGATATGGTGAAGGGGCGTTTTTGGGATCTTAATCCGCTTTGGAAATTTATCGACATTCCCGGCTTGATTGGCATGACACAGGGAACAGACGGGACAACCATTGCATTCCGGTTTTCCAGGCTTACAAATGGTAGCGCCCAATTCCATCATGGCCTGATTGAAAATGCCGGGGTGACGATGATCAAGCAAACGTCCGGCAGTTTCCTTAAAAATTTTATAGGATGACGATTTGTTTATGGGGTCCCCGATTTCATAAAGACGGGCCAGAACGCGCTTGACGTTTCCATCCACAACAGCGTAAGGCTGATCGAAGGCAAGGCTCAGAATTGCGGCGGCGATGTAATCACCGACGCCGGGCAACGCCCGAACCGACGCCCAGTTTTCAGGGAGTTTCCCGGCGGTTTGTTCGACAAGGATTTTTGCCGCTCGGTGCATATTGCGAGCCCGGGCATAATACCCCAGACCTTCCCAGGCCTTGAGGACCTTTTGCAAGTCCGCATCTGCCAGCTGTTTGACATGCGGAAAGAGAAGTAAAAATTTTTGATAATACGGCAGAACAGTTTGTACCTGAGTTTGTTGAAGCATCACTTCCGAAATCCATATCCGGTAAGGATCATCGGTTTCTCGCCATGGAAGCCGGCGGTAATGGCGACGATACCACTCAACAAGCCGTTTTCGAAACTGTTCGATTTGTTTGGGTGTCATAACGTTTAATGAAGTCAATCAACCATGGGTCAGGATAATTTGGCAATACATTATATTAACACACAAAACCGGGACCAAAAACCAAAAAGCCCGGCTTTTCAAGCCGGGCTAACTATTTGAAATGGCGGAGAGAGAGGGATTCGAACCCTCGGTGGAAGTTTCCCCCCACACTCGCTTAGCAGGCGAGCGCCTTCAGCCGGCTCGGCCATCTCTCCGAGTTTCAGGTTTCCTTTAAATATTATGCTTGATCGTTATCCGGACAATTGTCATACAAAATTTTGGAAATTTTTTCCATGTGGAAAACAGGTATGGCGGAGGGAGTAGGATTCGAACCCACGGAGCTGTTACACTCAACGGTTTTCAAGACCGCCGCTTTCGACCACTCAGCCATCCCTCCGGTTTTATCATGCCCTTAACGATCAATCGAAATAAATTATCACCTTGGATAAAAGAGGTCAATATTTTTTATTTTTGCTGGTTGACACGACCTGTTTTTTATGATTTCCGGAAAATTAAATAAAAAACAGTTTTTTAACTACGGTCGAATACAGAAACCCCACTGTGTTTAAGGGAGATATACACCATGAAACAAAAATATTTAATTTTAAAAACCGAGGAAAAAACCGGACTGGTCATCAGAGAATATGCCGAGCTGGATAAGGAAATATTTTCCCTGCTGTGTGAGGAGACATTTGACGATGAGGTCGTAAAACCGGCCCTTGAAAAAGGCAAAAATTCGCTTATCGCGACATTGAGGACTCAAAACCTGTTTCCCATCGGCATATATGCAGAGGAAATAGCCGCAGCAGTTATAAAGATGTACGAATCCGGTGATGATCAGCCTGTTGAGCTTTTTTTTGACGACACGGACCTTTTGATAAAAGATAAGGGAAAATCCCCGGTCCTGGATGACCTTGAAAACGATGACGCTGAAATCGACGGACTGCTCGATGATGAAGATATCCCTGAACAGAGTTTTGACGATGAAAATGACGACATAAAAAATATTACCTCCCCGCTAAAAATTTCAGATGATGATCCCTTTAATATCGACGATGAGGATTAGGGTGAAACTCCCCGCCTTAAAAGGCGGGGCATCTTAAAAACCTTGAAGAGGATTGCACCCCCTATAACTCCTCTCCGCATCTATTCCCGTCATAAATGGCGGGGTATTCTACGAGGACTTCAAAAAAAACCAACACAATTTTAAGTGGGCGTTAAACCCGGATTCCTGGCAGAATGCGCAAAAGCATCGCCCGTTCCTCATTCAATTTTACACGGTCCAAAATTTTATAATCCAAGTTCACAACCGAGATGAAGAAATTTTTTCTGAAATCATCATTAATTTCTTGACTCCTTCCACAATGTTCAATATTCTGATTTAATTGCACAAAGATACCACCTTGTAGCATACTGCGCGCCAGCCGAATCTGGCTTGACACGACTAAACGACATCTCTCCGGATGACAGAAAAAGAAAATTCCCTGTAGGTTGGTCGTAATGAATTCCACGTTCTTTGAAGAAACACCTCTTTCCATTAATGAGATTCAGAATTTGAATTATAATCTTTTATCACCTTCCAATTAAGAGGGGAAAAATGAAAAAACAGCATGTTACAGACCCTATCGAGGAAAGGCTTAAGGGGGTATCACGGCGGGATTTCATGAAATTCTGTGGGATAATGGCGGTAAGCATGGGCCTCCCTTTGGGCGCAGGCACGCAAATCGCTGAAGCGATCACCAATCCCAAACGCCGCCCGCCGGTCATCTGGCTGCACGGTCAGGAGTGCACCGGCTGCACCGAATCTCTTCTGAGGACTTCCCACCCCACTTTGGAACATCTTATTTTAGATCTCATTTCATTGGATTATCACGAGACCCTAAACGCCGGTGCCGGCCACCAGGCCGAAGCAGCCCTGTATCAGTCCGTAAAAGAGAATGCCGGAAAATTCATCCTGGTCGTCGAAGGTTCGGCACCGCTGAAAGACGGCGGAAAATACTGCATGATTGCAGGGCGTCCCTTTGTGGATATCCTCAGGGAGACCGCCGCCAAAGCCGCCGCAGTGATTGCCATCGGCTCGTGCGCATCCTGGGGAGGCGTTCAATCATCCCCTCCCAACCCAACAGGGGCCACCGGTATTCCTGAAGTATTGAAGGGAACCACCGTGGTGTCCATACCGGGATGCCCGCCCAATCCCTACAATTTTCTGTCCACGGTCCTCTATTTTCTCACTTTTGGCAAACTTCCGGCTTTAGATGAAAAAGCCAGGCCTAAATTTGCCTACGGCAGACTGATCCACGAAAACTGCGAAAGAAGACCCCACTTCGACGCCGGCCGTTTTGCCGAAATGTTCGGAGACGAAGGCCATCGCCTGGGTTACTGCCTGTACAAATTAGGCTGCAAAGGACCGATAACCCATGCCAATTGCCCGGCCATCCTTTTTAATGAAGTCGGCGCCGGTGCCTGGCCGGTGGGTACCGGTCATCCCTGTTTCGGGTGTACTGAACAAGCGGTGGGATTTAAAATCCCCCTGCACACCCAGGCCGAAATTTTACAGGTTACGCCGGATGCCGCCCACGCACCCATTGAAACGGAAAAAGGCAAAGGCGTATCAGCAGGCGCCGCGGCCCTTCTGGGGGGTATCGCCGGTGTGGCCATCGGTGCGGGTGCAGTCATCACCAAAAACCTTGGCAAATCTGACGAAGGAGAATAGGTCATGGAGATCAAACGAAGAGATTTCCTCAAGGGGGTTGCCGGCACCGCCGCCCTGGCGCTGGCCCGGCCGAGCCTGGCCCTGGCGCGTGAAAAAATCCGCCTTCCGGATGCCGTCGGAATTCTTTACGATGCAACCCTTTGCATCGGCTGCAAGACCTGTATGGTGGGATGCCGCAAAGCCAATGATTTGACGCCTGAAATGCAAGGGGCCCAAAACCTGTGGGACAACCCCATGGATCTGTCTGCATACACCCTTAATATTATCAAAAAATATGAAAACGGCACCGGCAGGGACAAAGACCGGGAAATCGACGGATATTCTTTTGTCAAACGGCACTGCATGCATTGCGTCGACCCTGCCTGTGTTTCCGCCTGTCCGGCAACCGCCATGACCAAGGACAAAAAGACCGGCATCGTATCCTACAACAAGGACGCCTGCATCGGCTGCCGCTACTGCCAGGTGGCCTGCCCGTTCAATATTCCCAAGTTCGAGTGGGACGATCCCTTTCCGAAAATCGTCAAGTGCCAGTTGTGTAATCACCTGGTGGAAAAAGGCGAATTGCCCGGCTGTTGCAGTGCCTGCCCCACCGGCGCTTCTTTGTTCGGATCGTCAACAGGGCTCCTTGAGGAGGCCAAACGCCGGCAGAACATGGCGCCGGGAAAATACTACGATTTTCCCCTATCTTCTTTAGAGTCCGGCCGGACCCAATATAAACCAGCGGCACACTACCTCCCGGCTTTATATGGAGAAAACGAAGTGGGCGGCACCCAGGTGCTGATGCTGTCCGGTGTACCCTTCGGCAAGCTGGGACTTCCCGATCTGCCGTCCGAATCCTACGTGGCGCTGTCCGAAAACATTCAGCACACCCTTTACCAGGGGATGATACTTCCGATTGTTGCCCTGGGCGGATTAATATTTTTGGTCAAGAAGCGGGGCGACAAGGGAGAATAACTTCCGCGGAGAGTTCCGGGAGTCCATCCAAAGGAGACCTTTGAAAAATGTTCATTTTTGTTCAAGTTCAAGGAAGTCGAAAATTTTAACCACAGGAATACATTAAGTATTTCGAGGATTACAATTTGAGACTGACGCAGAAATTGGGCAAAAAGGGGCGTTTTGTAAAGGTCTCCAAATGAGGTGCAAGCCTTAGGGAGAGATTTATGAAAGAAGAACAACCATTAGGAGGAAAGATCTTAACACCGACGTTCTTGTTTTGTCTGTTTCTGTTCCTGATTTCTCTTCTGTTTATCGGCAAACGATTTATATACGGTCTGGGTGCGGTAACCCACATGAGTGACGGTTATCCCTGGGGAATCTGGATCGCATTCGACGTGGTGATCGGAACCGCTTTTGGATGTGGCGGCTACGCTCTGGCGCTGCTCATCTATGTATTCAACAAGGGAGAATATCATCCGTTGTTGCGACCGGCGCTGATGACAAGCCTCTTCGGTTATTCATTGGCAGGCGTGGCGGTGGTTATCGATGTCGGCCGATACTGGCAATTGTATAACATCTTTCTGCCCTGGTACATCAACCCCAACTCGGTCTTGCTGGAAGTGGCATTATGTGTGGGTGCTTACGTCTTTGTTCTGTGGGTTGAATTTTCACCCACGTTTTTGACAAAACCCGGCACCGACAAGGCCAGGTCTGGATTGAAAAAAATCATGTTTATTTTCATTGCCTTGGGGATCCTGCTGCCCACCATGCATCAATCCTCTCTGGGAACCGTGATGGTGTTGGCCGGCAGCAAGCTGAGTCCTCTGTGGTGGACCGGCCTCCTGCCGCTCTTGTTTCTAATTTCATGCATTTTTATGGGATGGGGCATTGTCGTCTTTGAATCCTGCGTTTCAGCCCAAAGATACACCTTGCCGGACGAAACGCACCTCTTGGGCAAGCTTTCAGCAGTCATGGCCTGGCTGATCGCCGTCTATTTGATTGTCCGCTTTGCCGATGTTGCCATCCGAGGCCATCTAAATCTGGCCTTCAAAGGCGATCTGCTCGGAAATATGTTTCTGCTGGAAAATCTATTGCTGCTGGTTCCCATGTGCATTCTTTTTGTCCCAGCCAATCGACGAAAAGCCCCTCTTCTATTTCTATCTGCAGTATCCATAGTTCTCGCAGCCACACTGTATCGTTTCAACTGTTACATCATTGGATTTAACCCGGGCGACGGCTGGCAGTACTTTCCGGCCTTCGGAGAAATTTTTATATCTATCGGAATCGTGGCCATAGAAATTATGGCATTTCTGTGGTTTATTAAAAGACTGCCTGTATATCGCAGGGCCTAAGCACGACGCTTTCGTGAATCAAGGAGGCATTATATGTCCAAACGAATTGTAATCGATCCGGTTACCAGAATTGAAGGTCATCTTAAAATTGAATGCGAAGTCGATAACGGCAAGGTGGTCAATGCCTGGTCATCCGGACAGATGTGGCGAGGCATTGAAGTCATCCTCCAAGGCCGCGACCCCAGAGAGGCCTGGATTTTCACACAACGGATTTGCGGCGTCTGAACGACCGTTCATGCTATTACCTCGGTCCGGGCGGTCGAGAACGCTTTAAATTTGGAGGCTCCCTTAAATGCTCAATATATCCGCAACCTGATTTTGGGAGCCCACGGAATATTTGATCACATTGTTCATTTTTATCATCTTTGCGCCCTTGACTGGGTGGATATCGTTTCAGCCTTAAAAGCCGATCCCAAAGCAACTGCCGATCTGGCCCAGCAGCTGTCCGCCTGGCCCAAAAACAGCCGGCATGAAATGAAGGCCGCCCAAGACAGGCTTAAGACCTTTGTCAATTCAGGTCAGCTTGGAGTTTATGCCAGCGGCTACTGGGGCCATAAAGCCATGAAGCTGCCGCCGGATGTAAATCTATTGGCCTTCTCCCACTATCTCCAAGCGTTGGATTATCAGCAGAGAATCAACAAAGTGGTCGCCATTCTCGGCAGCAAAACACCTCACATTCAAAATCTCGCGGTGGGCGGTGTTGCCAATCCCATTAACCCTGACAGTCAATCCGCCTTGAACATGGAACGGCTGTATTATGTAAAAACCCTGATCGATGAAATCGGCGACTTCATCAAAAATGTATACATGGTAGATGTTGCCGCTGTCGGTGCCATTTACGCCGACTGGACAACTTACGGAGCCGGGGTAACCAACTATCTATGCGTTCCGGACATGCCCCTGGATACCGCCGGAACTAAATTTGAACTGCCTGGCGGTTATATTGCAAATGGAGATGTTTCCTCCTTTAAAGCCATAACTTCTTTTAAGGATGATTATTTTAAAGAAAATGTAAAGGAAAGCATTAAACATTCCTGGTATAAAGGTGACTGGAATCGTCATCCCTGGGAAGAAGAGACGGTTCCCAACATGACCGAATATGACGAGAATGGAAAATATTCCTGGGTAAAAGCGCCGACTTTCGAGGGCAAGCCGGCACAGGTCGGACCCCTTGCCAATGTGCTGTGCATGTTTGCCGCCGGACACAAATCAACGGTGAAGTACGCCACCGGCACACTGGATACGGTGAATGCCGTGTTATCCATGCTTGGATCGAGCACACGGGTGTCCGTTAATTCCCTGCATTCAACCATCGGCAGAATTGCAGGCCGGGCCATCCGATGCGCTGTTTTACACGATGCCGTCGTGTCCCAGTGGCAGGCGCTTATCGACAATATCGGTAAAGGCGACTATGAAACTTTCAACGAGCCTGTTTTCCCGAAAGGGGAGCAAATGGGTTTCGGTTTCCACGAAGCCCCGCGGGGCGTCCTTTCTCACTGGGTCGTGATCGAAAATGGGAAAATAAAAAATTACCAGTGCGTCGTCCCCTCAACCTGGAATGCGGCCCCTCGCAACAGCGAAGATGCTAAGGGACCGTATGAAGCGGCCCTGATCGGCAATCCCGTCGCCGATCCTGAAAAACCCTTGGAGGTTCTGAGAACCGTCCATTCGTTTGACCCGTGCCTGGCATGTGCCATTCATATGGTTGATACCCAAAAAAAAGAGATCGTGAAAGTTAGAGCATTTTGAGTCCGAATCGAACAGCATCGAACAGCAATTGCCCGGAGTCTGCAAAAGATGAAGATTCAAAAGACTCCGGGCAATCTTTTTTTAATGTATTGGTACTCGGTTTAGGTAACATCCTGCTCTCCGATGAGGGTGTCGGAGTTAAAGCCG
>Ga0209165_10000410_pt1 | contig 14796 bp, 10 predicted proteins | sample tdAd001_FD_187122 | JGI IMG/M metagenome (GOLD analysis project Ga0209165, IMG submission 187122) | Marine sediment microbial communities from the Atlantic coast under amendment with organic carbon and nitrate - tdAd00.1 (SPAdes)... | ecosystem: Environmental > Aquatic > Marine > Coastal >... | reverse complement strand
TCATGAGCCAGAACTTCATCGCGCGCTTCGGCATTCGCCGACTATGGCACAGATGCGGGACCCCTCGACTGGTGCGATCAACCGGATCACCGGAGAGCGGCACGTGCGTCGCGTGCCGTTCTCCGGTGATGCATTTGGTTCATGGATTTTGACCATGTCGTCGGCCGGTGCTGCATTTGGTTCATGGATTTTGACCATGTCGCCGGCCTGGGTCGATCATGGCCTGGCTTTGCGCTCGAATTGGATGAAAGCCCTATTAGCCGGTGTTCCACCGCTTTTCGTGTACGTGAGCACGGCGTCTGGGTACGCCCACTGGTTCGATAGCGGTGAGTTCGTTGCCACGGTCGCGGACTTCGGCGTCTCGCACCCGCCCGGCCACCCGCTGGCGGCGATCGTTCTTGGTGCGGCGAATCTGGCGCCGATCGGCGCGCTTTCATTCCGCGTCGCTCTGGTCTGTGCGCTCCTTGGCGCGGTAGCCGCTGTGGCGCTGTGCTTCGCTTTCGAAACTACACTGAAGGTCGGCGGACTGATTCGGGAGCCGCTGCGGTTCCCGCTCGCCTTGGGCGCCACCTGGTGGGTGGTCGGGACGCAGGCCTGGTGGTTCCAGGCCGTGCGGCCCGAAGTGTACGCGCTTCAAGTGGCGCTCCTGTGCATCGCCATCGAGCGTCTGCTTCGCGTCTCGTTTTCGGGGTCGGAGGGGGATGTTCGGCCGCTCTATCAATCTGCATTGGCGTTTGGTTTCGCGCTTGCGAATCATCATTACCTCGCCGCCCTCGCGGTCGTTCCGTCTCTATGGTTGCTGATCGGCATCTGGCGAACCTGGGGCTGGCGGCCATTTGCATGGTCGGCCGGGTTCTCGGGCGCGGGTCTGCTCACCTATCTCTACTTGCCCTTGCGCGCGCTTCGGGAACCGTTCCTGAACCTCGGGGACCCGTCGAGTCCGGGCCGTTTCCTGTGGGTCGTCACAGCGAAAGCGTTTCAGAAGAGCATCTCGCCTGACGCAGGGGAGCCGTTCGGCGAGCGGTTCGCGGACGTCCTGATGACGACGGGCGAAGACCTCCACGTGGCGAGCCTGGTCGTCGCCCTGCTCGGCGCGTACTTCATGCTCAGAGTGAAATCCTCCCGAAAATACGGCTTTTTCTGGCTGACGCTCTGGATGGTGTACGCCTTTGGTCGGGCTGCAATCGGCTTCGTTCGCGGCAATCCGGACGCGATCGCGTACTTCATGCTGTCGTACGCATCACTGGCTGTCTTCGTGATCTTCGCGGCGGGCGTCCTGTTGTCCGCACTCGCAGAGGCCGTACCGAGCAGGCCAAAGCTCGCCCCCGCGCTCGCTACCGTCCTGGCCCTCGCCGCTTCGTTTCAGTTCATTCGTTCGTCGGAAGCCTCGACACTCGCCGACTTCGCAGATACCGACGTATTCGACGACGGCTTACGTCGTGCGCTGCCCCCGCGCTCGATCGTGTTGGTTCACAACCCGCAGACAATCTTTCGTTACTGGGGTGGTGAGGCGGAAGAGCAGAATCGGCCTGACGTCACGATGATCCCAGTTCCATTGCTAACCTATCCAGGTTTGGTGGATCGCCTGGTGAGGAACGAACCCGAGCTGACCCCACTGTTGCGAAGCTACATGCTCGACGGAGCCCTGAGCGTCCCGGAGCTTCAAAGCTTGGCGACATTGCGGCCCGTATACGTCGAGATGGACGTGCGGGTGACGCGAGACATGATGGAGCTCCTGGTCCCCGAACATCTGTATCATCGCGTTTTGACGGCGGACACGACGGAGACCGACGAGGCGCGGGCCATGCACACGCACGCGACGCTCTGGGGCGACCTCTACCAGCGCATCGGGCAGCCGATCGACGAGCACACGAAGGCACAGTTGCTTTGGCGCCACTACGCCGATTCCCTGTATTTTGCGGGGGTTGGCGACACCAACGCCGCTTTGCGAACCGTTGCCGCAGGCCTGGCGTTGAATCCCTACGCCCAGGAGCTCCTGCTGATGCAAGAGGCGCTGAAAGCTGCCCCGCCGGGCGAGCCCGTCGATGTCGCGCCGTTCACGATCCGCTGACGGCTAAGGCTAGCGCGCCTGGCGTTCGGCTCGGCGCGCCCGCCGATACACTTCATAGAGGCTCTGTCGGACTTTGGCGGGGACGCTCTGTCGCAAGTCGATCTTCCAAGCCTCGTGCTGCTTGACGAGAACGACCGACTGGAGCTCGGGCGAAGCGGACGCGGCGCGCACCTTGGCGACGTCGCCCTCGGCCGTGATCTGCAGCTCACCTTTACCGGCCACAAGCTGTCCGAACACGAACCCGCCTAGCGCGTGATCGTGCTCCCCTTGCCAATCCGAAAAGCAACTTTGGAAGAGCTGCTCGTCGAGGAGCTCGAATCGCTCGCGGGCTTGCAAACGTCGTCGTGCCTCGTCTTGAGACATGTTCTGAACACCGTACGCGCGGAAGAGTGAGTCAATCGTCGCGCTCGGGGATTCGAAACCCGTAGGCACAGGTTCGCTCTTACAGGACCCACAGGACGCAATGACGAACACGGCTACGGCGGCGAAAATCCTTGAACGCACCCGGCTGTTATTGCTCTGTTTTTCGCCACTGTCTAACTATTGACGGGCCGTTCACCGTGCTTAACTTGCGATGAAATGCGACTCGACAGACTGACCACCAAAACCCGCGAGGCCTTGGTTGCCGCCCAGCAGAACGCGGCGGATCGGGGCAATCCCGAAGTGTACCCTGAGCACCTGCTGCTCGACCTTCTCGCCCAGGCGGGCGGGCTCGCCCCCGCAATTCTCGAGAAGGCAAGCGTCGATCTGCAGGGCCTGATTCGCGCTCTCGGCGCGGTCCTGGATCGCATGCCCAAGGTGGCCGGCGGCGCAGAGCCGGGAATCTCGTCACGGCTTCGTGACGTGCTCAACAATGCTTGGAAAGAAACCGAAGCGCTCAAGGACGAATACACCTCCGCCGAGCACTTCCTTCTCGCTGCGTATAGCGACAGCCAGCTCAAGAAGGCGCTCGAAGCGCAAGGGGTCGATCGCGCGAAACTGCTGCAAGCCCTGCAAGAGGTGCGCGGAAGCCAGCGCGTGACGGACCCGGATCCGGAAGGGAAGTTCCAAGCCCTCGAGAAGTACACGACCGACATCACGGAGGCAGCGCGGCAGGGAAAGACGGACCCGGTGATCGGACGCGACGAAGAGATCCGCCGCGTCATGCAGGTTCTCTCACGCCGGACCAAGAACAACCCGGTGCTAATCGGTGAGCCCGGCGTCGGCAAGACTGCGATTGCCGAAGGGATCGCACACCGGATTGTTCAAGGAGATGTTCCGGAAGGCCTCCAAAACAAGAAGTTTCTCTCGCTGGACCTGGGCGCAATGGTCGCGGGGTCGAAGTACCGGGGCGAGTTCGAGGAACGCCTGAAGGCGGTCCTTCAAGAGATCGAATCGGCGAAGGGAGAGATCATCCTCTTCATCGACGAGCTGCACACACTGGTCGGAGCAGGCGCTGCCGAAGGCTCAATGGATGCGAGCAACATGCTCAAGCCGGCCTTGGCGAGAGGCGAGCTGCGATGCGTGGGCGCAACCACGCTCGACGAGTACCGCAAACGCATCGAAAAAGACGCCGCGCTCGCGCGACGCTTCCAGCCCGTCTTCGCTGGCGAGCCCTCGGTGCCCGAAACGATCGGAATCCTGCGTGGCCTCAAAGAGCGTTACGAGATTCACCACGGCATCCGTATTCAAGATTCCGCGATCGTCGCGGCGGCAACGCTGAGCCACCGGTACATCACGGACCGCTTCTTGCCAGACAAGGCAATCGACCTCGTCGACGAAGCGGCGTCGCGCTTGAAGATGGAGATCGACTCCCTTCCCGCGCCCATCGACACCGTCGAGCGAAAGCTCACCCAGCTCGAGATCGAGCGAGAAGCGCTCAAGAAAGAGAAGGACGACGCGAGCAAGAAGCGTCTCGACGATCTCGAAAAGGAGCTCTCCGAGCTTCAGGAGCATCGCGACACGATGCGGGCGCAGTGGCTCCGCGAAAAGGAGCTGATCACGCGAATCCGAGAGCAGAAAGAGCTCGTCGAAAGGCTCCGGCTCGACCTCGAGCGCGCGGAGCGCACGACCGAGTACGAAGAAGCCGCACGGCTGCAGTACGGCGAGATCCCCGCCGCCGAGGCCGCGGTGACCCAGGCGCAGGAGAAGCTCGCGGAGGTTCAGGAGAACGCGTCGTTCCTCAAGGAAGAGGTCACCGAGGAAGACATCGCCGAGGTCGTCTCCAAGTGGACCGGCATTCCGGTGAGCAAGATGCTCGAAGGTGAGAAAGACAAGCTTCTTCACATGGAAGACCGGCTGCGCGAGCGCGTGATCGGTCAGGACGAGGCGGTCGTCGCCGTGTCCAACGCCGTCAGGCGTTCGCGGGCGGGGTTGAGCGAGCCCAATCGTCCAATCGGTTCGTTCCTGTTCCTCGGGCCGACCGGCGTCGGAAAGACAGAGCTGGCGCGGGCGCTGGCCGAGTTCCTGTTCGACGACGACAAGGCAATGATCCGGCTCGACATGAGCGAGTACATGGAAAAGCACGCCGTGGCCCGTCTCATTGGCGCGCCCCCCGGATACGTCGGCTACGAAGAGGGTGGTCAGCTGACCGAGCCGGTGCGGCGCCGTCCGTATGCCGTCCTTCTCTTCGACGAGATCGAAAAGGCGCACCCCGATGTGTGGAACGTGCTCCTGCAAGTGCTCGACGACGGCCGATTGACCGATGGCCAGGGGCGCACGGTCGACTTCAAGAACGTCGTCATCATTCTAACGTCGAACGTCGGCTCGCATCACATCATGGCCCTCGACGATGAGGAGTCGATGCGCAAGGCCGTCATGGAAGACTTGCGCGATGCCTTCCGGCCCGAGTTCCTCAATAGACTCGACGAGACGATCATCTTCCATCGGCTCGACCGCGCACAGTTGCGGAGCATCGTCGACGTGCAGCTCGGCAACTTCGAGAAGCGGCTCGCTGAGCGCGACCTCCGGTTCGAAATCACCGACGCGGCCAAAGACTTCCTCGCGAACGTCGGCTACGATCCGACCTACGGCGCCCGGCCGCTCAAGCGCGCAATCCAACGCTATCTCGAGAACGGCTTGGCCGAGGATATCCTCTCGGGCCGCTTCACGGCGGGAGACTCGATCCGCGTCGAGGCAGGCGACGGAAAGCTCGTCTTCGAACAGGCAGGCCTTACCAGCGGGGACGAAACCCGTATCAACGCCTAATAAGGAAAGGATTCCAGCGTGTTAGCTGGCTTGCCCCTGGAAAATCCGGGCCTCCTTGCGCGGCTGTGTACACTGTGTAAGCCTCCGGCGCTCGTAAGAGGAGCAGAAGCGTTCATGGTTGAGACCGTACAATGTAAGCCTATCGAAGTTCACGTTGGTGAACGTGGACTCGAGCGTGCGGTCAAGCACCTCAAACGCAAGATGGCGACCGAAGGCATCCTCCGTGAGCTCAAGCGCCGCCGTCATTACATGAAGCCCTCGATTAAGAAGCGGAAGAAATCAGCGGAGGCCGCGCGCCGCCGCCGCAAGCGCGTTCGCCAGATCAGCGAGCGTCCTTTTTAAGACGAAGCCCTCGGGTTTGAGACGAAGCCTTCGGGTTTGAGACGAAGCCTTCGGATTTACTCCGGAGGCTTTTCGGTTTCTGGCTCCCAACGCATACCCGGGCTCCATCCAACGCGCCGGTCGGTCCGTGTTTCCAAGAAGCGCGCGAGCCGGTGAAAGTCGCTTCCTGTTTCGATGTACCGCACGTCAGTGAGCAGAGTCTGCGGGTTGATCAGTTTTGAGAACTCGACGTACTGCAGATCGAGCTGTCCGCTGACGCTCACCATGTAGCCATCGAGCTGCTCCTCGACCAAGGCGCGAAACGCGCCGATGCCAAGCTGGCTCGCAAGCATGACGTCAAACGCGTGAGGTGGAGCGCAGCGCGACTCGTACCCGAGCTGGATGTGCCGCACCTTCTTGCGCCGGCCGGTGCGCTCCTCGTACCTCGTCTGCACGCGGTCCGAAACCATCTTGGCCAGGTCGAAGGCACTGAGACGAACGTGGCCGTGCTCGTCCCGAGGCATCCCAACCAGTGTGATCTGGGGCAGCAACTCGGAAAGGCCTTCGGCAAGGACGACCGTCCCATAGTATTGATCTCGCCTTTCGCGCTCGATCATGAGGTCGACGATACGATCGACGAGGGCCGTGACTGAAAGACGGCGCTCTATTGTTTCGTCGCCCGTAATTGGGTCGACGCACTTCTCCTCGACCGCAAGGTCGCCGTACACATCTTCCGGCGAGAGGACCATGTTGGCTTCACCGGCAATCGCAACACCGTACGACAGCCAACCCGCTTTGCGACCCATCGTTTCAACGATGAAGTAGCCGCTGGTAGCGATGCAATCGGCCCGCAGATTCAACAGCTCCTTCGCCATGACGTCGACAGCGGTGAAGAAACCGAAGGTGAAGTCGATGCCGCGATAGTCGTTGTCGATCGTCTTGGGCAAATGCACGACACGAATCCGGTTATCCTCGGAGACGTGAAGCCGCTGATACTGGTATAGGAAGTTCGCCGTCTTCAATGTGTCGTCGCCGCCGATCGAGATGAGCGCATCTACCTCGAGATCGGCCAGAGCGTGGTGGATCCTGGCGAGGCGTTCGGTCTTCTCAGGATCGAGGAGGTCCGAGGGGGCTTCGATGGTGGCGCCGGGATTGACGCGCGCGGTTCCGATGATTACGCCCCGGCTATTGCGGAGGCCACGAATGTCGGCGGGCATCAGCAATCGATAGTGCTCGGATTCGAGCATCGGATGGGCGACGGGATCGTATTCCTGGAGGTTGGTGTATCCGTGGAAAATGCCGAGCACCTCCACGCCGGCCTCCTGGAACGAAGTCGCCGCCGCTGCGATCACCGCGTTGGCCGCCGGTGCAGGGCCTCCCGAGAAAACGATTGCGACTCGCTTCACCCTGTTCACCACGCCGAACTGTAAGCCCGAGTGCGCCGGATTGCCATCCTTTGCAGCAGGCGCTCTACTCGAAGCCATCGGCATGCCCATCGACGCACAAAGCATCGGCTACGAAACGGATCCTATCGAGTTCGACTACACCTGGCGTGACACCGTGGTGTACGCCCTCGGGGTGGGGGCATCGGCCGACGAGGAGCTCGACTATCTCTACGAGGGTCGCGGCCCGAAGGTACTCCCCACGTTTTGCACCATCCCGACATTCGCGGCGTTCGACGCTCTCGTCGATCGAATCGGCTGCGACCGGCGCGGCATGGTGCATCACAGCCAGCAAATCGACCTGTTCAAGCCGCTTCGGCCGAACGCCCGGCTGCGGGTTCTGGGCAAGGTCGCGGGCCTCTACGATTTGAAACGATTCGCGATGTCGGTATTCTCGATCGACGCATACGACGAGGACGACGAACTGATCATACGGGGTGAGGTGACCTTGCTGTTGCGGAACGATGGTGGCTTCGGCGGCGAGCGCCCACCAAAGACCGAGCGTGTGAAGCTGCCTGAGCGAGAACCCGACTTCGAGATGCACGATCGAGTCGGACCGTCGCAAGCACTCCTCTACCGGCTGAGTGGCGACTACAACCCGCTGCACGCCGACCCGGAGTTCGCGGCCGAGGTGGGTTTTGACAAGCCGATCTTGCATGGCCTGTGCACCTACGGGTACGCCGGCCGGGCCCTCCTCGCGGGCGCGTGCGGTGGCGATCCCGACAAGCTCGGAACCTTCCGAGGGCAGTTCAGCAACCCTGTTTTCCCGGGGGATACGCTGATCGTCCGTGGTTGGAGCGAAGATGAGCAGGTGATTCTGGGCGTCACCACCGAGGAGAGGCCCGACAAACCGTGCCTGAGCAACGCCTACGCTGTGTTGCGCTGACAACGCGCCCAACGTTTTTCTTCTTGCCCAGGCAATGATCCACACACAGGGTTCTTTGGTGACGCTTTTCCCGTCTCCATCGCGCTTCCTGTGGCCTTCGTTGTGCTTGTTGTCCTCGTTGTCTGGGGCGGCAGGAGGGATCGCGTGCACGGGGACCGCGCCGGCGGCGACCGAAGCTCCTGCGCCACCAGTTCATGCTGCGACCGTCGAGCCCGAGGCGATCACGCCGATCTCGACGGCAACCGCTGAAATCCTAGCGAATCGACAGTCCAACATGCGGTCAGAGACCGCCGGACGGGTCGTCGATGTATTGGTCGAGGCGGGCGACCGCGTCAAAGAGGGACAGGTTCTTCTACGCCTCGACGTGGGGCGCCCGGCCTCGACAGCGCAGGCTGCCAACGCGGCAGTAGCCCAGAGTCAGGCCCGGCTGTCTCAGGCGGAGCGCGAACAGGCTCGCACCAAGACGCTCGTACAAACCGGCGGCCTGCCGGAGCAACGGCTGGACGATGCAGAGGATGCCGTGCGCCTCGCGTCCGCAGCCCGCGACGCCGCGCGCGCTGAAGCTCGGCTCGCCCGGCGCGGTCTCACCGATGCCGTCGTCCGCGCCCCATTTGACGGAACGGTGGTCGAGCGGGCGGTCGAGCTTGGTGAGTACCTCGCCCCTGGCAGCCCCCTGCTCATCTTGGCGGACACGAGCTTGCTGAAAGCCCGCGTTCTCCTCGATCCGCGCGAAGCGATCGACGTGTCAGTGGGTTCCAAGGCAGTGATCTCGGTCTATGCGCGCCCGGGTGAGACGTTTGCCGGCAAGGTCGTACGCGTCGGCGAGGTCATCGATCCGCGTACACGACGGCTGCCCGTCGAAGTCGAGCTCGAGGACCCCGGCGGGCGCTTGCGCCCCGGCCTGGTTGCCAGGTTCTCCGTGGAAACGGGCGATCCGAAGATGGTGATCCGGGTACCTCTGGAAGGGGTGTTCGAACGCTTTGGCAGCCAGCACGTGTACGTCATCGAGGACGGCATCGCGCGGCGGCGGGTGATCGCGCTCGGTTCCGTTGGGGCTGGCTTCGCTGAAGTTGCCGAAGGCATCGAGCCTGGCGACACGATCGTGATCAAGGGCGTCAATCGAGTGGTGGATGGCTCGAAAGTCCAAGTCGTGCCGGCCGATTCGGCCACCGCTTCCTCAACGGAACAAACCAGCGAGCCATGAGCATCCCTGCCTTCGCCGTCCGTCAACCCGTCCTCGTCAATCTCGTGGCGATCTCGACGGTGGTGGTCGGCGCGCTGGTGATGAATGCCATGCATCGCGAATCTTTGCCGACGCTGCCCACCGGCTGGGGGACGGTCACCACGGTCTACGTCGGCGCGTCGCCGGAGGAGATCGAGCAGCTCGTCACGGTCCCGGTCGAGAATGCCGTCGACGACGTCGACAAGGTTGAGGAGATCTGGAGCTCGTCGAAAGAGGGCGTCTCCTACGTGAGCTTTCATTTCGACGACGACGTCGAAGACATCACGAGCGCGATCATGGAGGTCTCGAACGAGATCAACCGCATCGACGACCTGCCGATCGACGCAGAGCGTCCGGTCGTACGCGAAGTGAAGGTCGATTTTCCGACGATTGTGGTTGCCATTCGCGGTGAGGTCCCAGAGGTCGTGTTGCGACAGGTGGGCAAGGACATGGCCGACCGAGTCGAGCGCTTGCCGGGGGTCTCGGGCACTTGGCGGAACGGCATTCGCGACCGCGAATTTCGGGTGGATGTCGACCCCGACCGTCTCGCCGCGTATCAGCTTTCCCTCACGACCGTCACCGAGTCGCTTCGGTTTCGCGCCGCCAATGTCCCCGCGGGGACGACCAAGGGCGAGGGCGATGCGCGACTCGTTCGCGGGATGACGCGCGTCAACGACATCGACGAGCTGGCCAACGTCGTCATCCGGCCCGACGCGCAAGGTGGCTCGGTGCACGTTGGCGACGTCGCTGACGTAAAGGACACCTTTGCTGCCGGCAAGTTCAGCGGGCGCGTGAACGGTGAGCCGGCGATCGTCCTTACCGTCCGAAAGGAAGAGCAAGCCGACAGCGTGCGAATCAGTGAGGACGTACACGCCCTGGTCGATCGCATGCGCCCGACGCTTCCGCCAGGAGTGAAGATCGACTTGTTCGGCGATGCCGCAGCAGAGGTCGAGCACTCCCTGGGCGCACTGTACGCGAACGCCGCTGTGGGGCTCTTGCTGGTGGTGCTTCTACTCTGGGTCGCAATCGGCGGGCGAAACGCCACGATGGCCGCGGTTGGCCTTCCCGTCGCTCTTGCGGGCGCGGTCATCGCAATGCACATGATGGGGATCACGATCAACATGATGTCGCTCATGGCATTGATCCTCTGCCTGGGCGTGGTGGTCGATGACGCGATCATCATCATCGAGAACATCTACCGGCACATGGAAGAGGGGATGCCGAGGCGAAGGGCTGCCGTCATCGGCACGCAGGAGGTCTTCTGGCCGGTCGTCTCGTCGACGCTCACCAGTTGGGCCGCGTTCCTGCCGCTACTTCTCATGGAAGGTGTTCTTGGAACTGCCTTTGCAATCATCCCCAAGGTCGTCGTGGCCTCCCTCGCCGCGTCGTTGATTGAGGCGATGTTCATTCTACCAAGCCATATGGCCGATTTCGGGAAGCTTTCGCATCCGAAATCAAGCGAGACCGGGCCCCCGAAGACCCGGCTGCAGCGGGCGAGCACCCGCATCCTGGACGCCTATGAACGTGTTCTGCGCTGGTCGCTGCACCACCGGGCCACCGTCGTCTTCGGCGCCTACGCGTTGTGTGTCGTGATGATTGGCGTCGCGTTCTCGGTCAAAGACGTGATTCTCCTCACGGAAGGAGATCCAGACATGTTCGACGTCCGCGTTCACATGCCGACCGACGCATCCAAAGAGGAAACCGAAGCGCTGCTCGCCAGGCTCGACGCGCGGATCATCGCGCTGAACAATCCGGATGTAGAAGCGACCATGGCCGTTCGGGGGATGACCCGGACCGACATGGGACTTACCTCCGGCGATCACCTTGGCATGGTCACGGTGTTCGTCGTGCCTGCTACCGAACGCAGCAGCATGCACGCCGGACGCGATTTGGTAACCCGCGTGAGCGGGCTTTACGACGACGTCGTAGGCCCAACGCGGCTGGAGGTCGTCGAGGTTAGGCCCGGGCCTCCACGAGGCGCGCCTGTTGCGGTGCGCATACGGGGCGAAGACCACGAGCGCCTCGTCGAGCTGGCTGAGCAGGTGCTCGCCGAGGTACGCATTACACCAGGGACGCGGAACTCCAACCACGACTACGAGCTCGGCAAGCAAGAGCTCCAGATCCGAGTCGACGAAGAACGCGCGGCGCTTCATGGGCTCACACCGGAGATGGTCAGCGGCTGGCTGCGGAGCGCGTTCGGCGCAACACCTGCCGCGACCCTTCGCGAAGGCGACGACGAGATCGACATCGTCGTGCAGCTGCGAGAGGAAGTGCAGCAAGACCCAGCGCGAATCGCATCCTTGCAGCTCATCACGCCCAACGGTGATGAGGTGGCGATCCGTGAGATCGCAGATGTGTCGCACGGGCGGGGCCCTGGCGTGATCCGCCGTTACCAACAGAAGCGGGTGGTGAGCGTCCTCTCGGGCATCGACGACGAAGTGACCAACAGCGGTGAGGTGAATGCAACGCTCCAAGAGGAGCTCGCGGCCCTAGAGGCAGCAAACTCGGACATCCGGTTCGAATACGGAGGACAATTCGAGGAGACACAGGAGTCTGTGGACTCGTTGTTCCGAGCGTTCATCATCGCCATGTTGCTGATCTACACAATCCTGGCGACGCAGTTTCAGAGCTTTTCGCAACCGTTGGTCGTCATGGCGGCAATTCCCCTGGCCTTGATTGGCGTCGCGGGCGGATTCTTGCTGAGTTCCAAGGCAATCGGATTGATCGCTCTGGTCGGCGTGGTTGGGCTGACCGGCATCGTCGTCAACGACTCCTTGGTCTTGGTCGACTTCATCAACAAGCGGCGGGAGCGTGGGATGCCGCTCGATGAGGCGATCGTCGAGTCCGGCAAGCTCCGCCTCCGGCCGATTTTTCTAACTAGCGTCACGACGATCGCTGGGCTTTTCCCCCTGTCACTTGCGACCGAAAGCCTTCCCCACCTCGCGCCGATGGCGCAGGTCATCGTCTATGGCCTGACGTTCTCGACGCTGCTTACGCTATTGGTGGTGCCTTGCCTCTACCGGCTTGACGTCGACCTCGCGACTCGTGTGTCGGCCTGGTTTGCGCCGTTAAAGCGCTGGCTCACCGACCCGGGCGCCGCGGCTGACGAGCCGGCGGAACGGACCGCGGAATAGCGATCCGCCGCCCGTGGCAGCCCTGGCGGGGAGCTGCTACGCGCAGACGATGGCCAAGCGTTTCGACAACCAAGTCGTTTGGATAACGGGCGGGGGCAGTGGGATAGGCCGTGCGCTAGCCCTGGCCTTTGCCGATGAAGGCGCCGCTGTGGCGGTTTCAGGACGGCGGGAAGACCGGCTTCAACACGTGGTGGAGGAGCTCGAGGAGCGAGGCGCCAAGGGATTGGCCGTCCGATGCGATGTCACGGACGAGGCGTCGGTCGCAGAGGCCGTGCGAAAGGTCGTTCGGACATTCGGCGGCCTCGATGTCGCCGTCGCCAATGCCGGTTTTTCGGTTGCGGGTCGGATCGAGAAGCTCTCGGCGGCTGATTGGCGACGTCAGCTCGACGTCAACGTGATCGGCACGGCGATGACAGCGCGGTACGCGATTCCGCACCTTCGCGAACGCCAGGGGCGCCTGGCGCTCGTTGGCAGCGTCATGTCGATGGTATCGATACCCGGTCTCGGTGCGCACTCCGCATCGAAATATGCAGTACGGGCCATCGGGCAGGCCCTTGCTGTCGAGCTCCACGGGAGTGGCGTGAGCTGCACCACGATTTACCCTGGCTACACCGAAAGCGAGATTGCCCAAGTCGACAACCAGGGTCGGTTCGATGCCTCTCGGGAAGATCGACGCCCCAAGAACCTCCTGTGGCCGACCGATCGAGCAGCGCGCGTGATGGTCGACGCAATCGCGAAGCGCAAGCGTGAGTACACCTTCACGGCTCACGGCAAGGCTGGCGCATTTGCCGGTCGCCACATGCCCGGCCTCGTCCACTTCGGCCTCACCCGTGCCAAGAAGTAGAAGAAGTAGCCGCTACTGCACGACGAAACGGAACATGACGATGAGGTAGGTTTCCTTGCGGCCACTGATGTCTTGCCGGAGCGCCATTTCGGCGCCCACCTTGCCCTTGCTGAAACCTGCGCCGGCCGTGATTTGGTTGAGGTTGCGGCCCTGGTCGCGTCGGTACCCAAAGCGGAGCGGGACCATCTCGCCGGCGGTGTAGCTCATGCCTGCCCCCGCGATCAGCTCCGTCTTCTGGAACGTGGTGAAGTCGAAGAGCATGTCGCCGCCAATGCTAAAGGCCTCGACCGGCGCGAGACTCACACTTCCGCCCGCCATCTGCGGGGCTAGCGCCGAATGGGTCTTGATCAGGTTGTAGCCGAGGCCGGAGACACGAAGCCATGGAATGGGCGTGACCGTGAGCGACGCATCCATCGTGATGCCATCGAACGACGGACCGAGCCGCTGACCTTCATAGCGCTGTGCCTGGAGCTTTGCCCAGCGGAACGCTACCCCGATGCCCAGTTGTGGGATGGCCTGGATCCCGAGGCCGGAGCGCCAATCCCAGCCGCTGTACCGCCTGTTTTCCCCCGCCCAGACACCGCGGAAGCTGGTGCCCATCGCGATCTTCTTGCTGGTCGTCGAGTCGCTGATCGAGCTGCCGATGGTCCAGTACGTCCCGCCGTTGCTCTTGCTGCCAGGAATGATCTGAGAGAAGGCCTCCACATCGTAGGTCGATACAGCCGCCATGTTGGAGGTGTTGTACGCGAGGGCCGAGACTCCGACCGCGCCGGCTCTTGCCCCGGCGCCCATCGCGAGCCCGTAGGTCGTGTCGAGGGTGTCCTCGGTGGGCACGACTGCAGGGTCACCGATACCACCGACCCCCGACGGCGCTTGCTGGCCCAGAGCGCCTCGCGCCGGGCACAAGGCCGTCAACAGACCGACCATCACAGTCGACCATAAAGCTCGTTTTCCCCCCATGGGTAGTACTCCGGGCGAAGCTAACAGCGATGGATCACCCTTCCAAATTGTCGACCCCGGCCTGGCGTAGAGATGAACGCCTGCGCGTCGCCCGTTCTTCCCAAAACAGATTTTGATCGATCGCCGAGCGGTGCAGCTTTTCTTTGCTGGCTGTACGCGCAGTGCGGAAAGGTAGCTGCATGCGTGCGAAACGCGCCGGAAACATCGGGAGTTGTCGGTGGATAACTTGTGGATCCAACGCGCCACTCTTACCGTTCACGTGCGATCACGCCGATGGATAAACATCAACACCTGTGGATGAAATAGGAGCGAGAACGGGTTGAATGTTGCACAAACGATAACAGGACGTAATTCAGAATGATTGCAACAGGTTGTCAACAGCGAAGAAACAACACGTAAAGCTGTGCAGGTGTCTGTCAAAAAAACTGCATGTGAATCTTTCGCGATCACAAGTGGTTAGAAATTTGTTTGTCGATCCCCGTAGACGCTTCTGAAACTCGCTGCTAGTTTCGGCGCCCTTCACTCGAAGGACACCAGTCGGCGATAGCCAGAGTCGGCAGATGTTGGTGGATGGCATACCGATCGCTCGTCCCAGGCTAGATGTGGATAGCTTGGGGACGTGAATGCTGATTTGCGGGTTTTTCGGGGGCAAGGAGACGATGGAACAATTGTGGGAACAAGCGCTGGGGAGCCTGAAGGGGCGTCTTTCGAACGAGAACTTCGAAACGTG
>Ga0209165_10000408_pt1 | contig 14807 bp, 13 predicted proteins | sample tdAd001_FD_187122 | JGI IMG/M metagenome (GOLD analysis project Ga0209165, IMG submission 187122) | Marine sediment microbial communities from the Atlantic coast under amendment with organic carbon and nitrate - tdAd00.1 (SPAdes)... | ecosystem: Environmental > Aquatic > Marine > Coastal >... | reverse complement strand
GACAAGAATGGCAGTGCGCGGGATGCGGTAGAAACCGGCCAGCGCGGCCACTGCCTGACCACTGCGATTCATGAAGTCCATCGGCTTCTGCAAGCGGCAGTCGCGGCCATCAATCGAACAGCGCGCGACATCACTCTTGTACTTGCTCTCCGGCCTGAATTGCGTGGCGTAGTGGCGGGCAAGCTCGTCCACAAACCAGAACCCGGCGTTATGCCGGGTCTGTTCGTACTTTGCTCCGGGGTTACCCAGCCCGGCGACGAGCTGTATGGCCGTCATGCCGGTTAATCAGACTTCTCGCCTTCACCGGAATCCTTGCCTTCCTCACCACCTTCAGCAGCTTCTTCAGCACCTTCAGCACCTTCAGGCGCTTCTTCAATCTCTTCGACAATACGCTTGACGTGAACGGAAACAACGCTCTGGTCATGTCCCTCACCGCGCGCAAGCTCGATCAAGGTCACGCCTTCAGGCACCGTCAGACCGGACAGGTGAATCGAATCACCAATATCCAGGGCCGAGATATCGACCTCGATAAATTCCGGCAGGTCCTTCGGCAAACACTCGATCGAGACTTCCGTCAGATCATGCGATACCAGGCCGCCTTCCTTGACACCCGGTGCAACATCTTCACCAATAAAGTGGAGTGGTGCGTGTGTCTTCAGCTTCTCTGTTTCACTAATGCGCTGCAGGTCCATATGCAGGATCACGGGCCGACTGGGATGGCGCTGCAAATCACGCAGAATTGCCCGCGTTTCACTGCCATCGATCTTGATACTCAGGATGTGCGAATAAAAAGCCTCGTGCTCAAGATTGCGGAGCACCTCGTTGTGCGACAAAGTCAGCGCCTGGGGATCTTTTCCAGAACCATAGATGATGGCAGGAATCTTGCCCGCGTGACGCAGGCGGCGGCTCGCACCCTTACCTGTATCAGTGCGTGACTCTGCAGTTAATTCAAAACTAATAGCCATGTTACTTCTCCAAAAAATACACCTTGCGGTGCAGGTATCATCTCCCCCGCGACCAGGGGAGACACGATGCAGTCCTGTTCAAACCGGAACAAAACCGCGATTTAGTTTCAATCCATATATAGCGAACTGACAGATTCTTCCTCGCTGATGCGGCGCATGGTCTCTGCCAGCATGGTGGCAATACTCAGCTGGCGTATCTTGCTGCATGCCTGTGCATTCTCACGCAACGGGATACTATCCGTTACCACCAGTTCATCCAGCTCCGATGCCTCGATGTTGTCCACGGCAGCACCGGACAGCACCGGGTGCGTACAGTAGGCAAGCACCTTTGCAGCACCCTGTTCTTTCAGGGCCAGCGCAGCAAGACACAGGGTACCGGCCGTATCAACCAGGTCATCGACCAGCACACAGGTGCGGCCTTCAACCTTGCCGATAATATTCATCACGCGCGCTTCGTTCGGCTGCGGGCGGCGCTTGTCGATAATGGCCAGGTCTGCGTCATCGAGACGCTTCGCCAGTGCCCGCGCCCTGACCACACCGCCGACATCCGGTGAGACCACGATCAGCTCGGGGTATTTCTGTTTCCAGACATCGCCCAGCAATATCGGCGAGGCATACACATTGTCCACCGGGATATCAAAGAACCCCTGTATCTGGTCCGCGTGCAGGTCCACGGTCAGCACCCGGTCCGCTTTTACATTGCCAATCATCCTGGCAACGACCTTGGCAGTGATCGGTACACGCGCCGAACGCGGCCGGCGGTCCTGCCGTGCATAACCAAAATACGGTATGACCGCGGTAATGCGGTAGGCCGATGAGCGACGCAAGGCGTCTATCATCACCAGCAACTCCATCAAGTTGTCATTCGTGGGTGCGCACGTTGGCTGCACAATGAAGACGTCCTTGCCACGGACGTTCTCCATGATTTCCACTTGCACTTCCCCGTCACTGAAACTGCTTACGTTGGCTTGACCAAGGTTCAGGCGTAACTGGCTTGCTATAGCCTGTGCCAGTTTCGGGTTTGCATTACCTGCAAACACCATCATCCGGCTGTCAGAATCAGATACGGACTGGTTGTTCATAATCTGTTCAGCATTCCAGTTAACAACATCTATAATTCAAAATTTCTTTATGGCTGGGACGGCAGGATTATTCGTCACTGCGTTCCTCACCACTACGTGGCCGCCGGCATAGCCGGCGTTCTCGGCAATTGCTCCCTGCATTGCTCTACCTCCTGCATCCCTGCAGTCGTGCGCCGCTGCGCGGCTTGTCGAACCTTGAGGTGCTCATCCTGCCGTCAATTAACAACAGCATCAATATTATGCTTGGCTGGGACGGCAGGATTCGAACCTGCGCATACGGGGATCAAAACCCCGGGCCTTACCGCTTGGCGACGTCCCAATAAACAATACGATTCAACGCACGCCCGCGATCACTCTGTTGCTGACAACAGGGGTGATCGATTAACTCCCCGGGCAACAAAACTTTCCCAGCCCTCCGGCACCTGCCCGGCAACAAGCTGTGCATCCGTCTCCGCATCAAAGACTGCAAAGACACTTCCACCTGTCCCGGACATCCTTGCCGGGGAAAAATCATCCAGCCAGTCGAGAGCCGCTGCCACCTGCGGGTACCTGCGGCGGACCAGCGCTTCGCAGTCATTCCGGCCATGGCCTGAAAGAAGGTCGGGTATTTTCGTCCGCGGCGTGTCCCGTGTCAATTCCGCGTCGGAAAAAATAGCGGCAGTTGAAACGTTTACCGGCGGAATCACGACCAGAAACCAGCTTTCCGGGGGACTTACCGGGGTGAGAATTTCACCTATACCCTCGGCCCAAGCCGCCTGTCCGCGGATAAAGACCGGCACATCCGCCCCGAGCCTGAGACCAAGCTCCGCCAGTTGACGGGTTTCCAGGCCCAGCTTCCAGAGCTTATTCAATACAATCAATGTGGTTGCAGCATCGGAACTGCCGCCGCCCAGGCCGGCGCCCGTTGGCAGGCGCTTGTCGTTATATATAGTCACACCGCTGGCGCAAGCAGTGGTTTCCTGCAACAGGCGTGCTGCCTTTACACACAGGTCATCCGCCTCGGGTACCCCGGCCGGTGTTCCCGACAGGCGCACATCCCCGCTGCCCTGAATATCAAAATAGAGCCAGTCGCCAACCGTCAAGAACTGAAACAGCGTCTGCAGCTCATGGTAACCGTCTGCCCGCCGCCCGGTGATATGCAAAAACAGGTTGAGCTTGGCCGGTGCCGGCCAGGGACCACTGGCGCTGGCCGGCACCGCTACAGCGCTCACGGCTCAAACCCGGTCACCACACCGGGCTGCCATTCATCGATCACCAGCTTTACCATGACATCATCCCGGGCCAGCCGCAGTTTTGCCGGCCAACTCACCCCCTCTAAGACATGGTAGCGAACATAGGATATGGCCCAGCCGGACTGCTCAAGCGCCTGTAATCGCCCTTGCAAATCACGGCGCTCACTTGCATAAACCCTGGGCACCGGCAAACCACGCACCCAGTATCTCAGCCCGGTGACCGGTAATTCCCACCCGGTTGTCTGCAACAACAGGGCCTCCGCGTCAGCGGCCCTGATTTTCTTGCCGTCGGCATCTTCCAGTAATACCCCTGCAGCATTACCGGTCAGGCGGAATGCCTCCTGCCCCAGTGGCCCGGATATCTTTAGCTGAAACCGATCGGCCTGCTGCTGCCAGGACAACCCGGCATGCCAGCCCTGCTCGGCCTGTGTCAGTGAAACCCGCCCGGTAAATTGCCAGCTTCCAATGTCCGTGGCAGTTGGGGACTGCCGGATTTCACTCACAGGGCTGGCTGCACAGCCTGCGAGCAACAAGCCCGCCGACAAGACAGACAGCAAGCTGCGCCAGGAACTGGAGCAATGGATGTTACTGACGAGTGTTTTCAAATCGGCTGAGAAATGTGGGTCAGGGATTGATTCGATTCAGCACATCCAGCAACGCAGGATTTTCGGGGTCATTGGCTTTGGCTTCAGCCCAGATGCTGCGCGCGGCCTCGTGCTCGCCCTGCACCCACAGGACTTCACCAAGATGCGCGCCGATTTCACTATCCTTTGTCAGGTCCCAGGCCTGCTCCAGGAAGGAACGGGCCTCACCCAGGTTACCAAGGCGAAATTGTACCCACCCCATACTGTCGATAATGGCCGGATCATCGGGGGTCTGCGCCAGTGCCTTGCTGATATAACCAAGCGCTTCCTCGTAACGGTCCGTCTTGTCAGCCAGCGAGTAACCCAATGCATTCAGGGTACGCACGTTATCCGGATCATTGCTGAGGATGTGCCGCATATCCTTTTCAGCAAGGTCAAACTGGCCCAGTTGCTGGGCAAGCAAGGCCCTGGCGTAGAGCAAATCTTCATTGTCCGGGTCCGTTTCAAGTGCCTGCCCGTATACAGCGTAGGCCTCATCCAGGTAACCGGCATCTGTCAATACCTCGCCCTCGACAAGAAAAAATGTCACGGCGGACTGGGGGTTCTTCTGACGCAACACCCGCAGGTAATCCTGCATTTCACCAACCCTGCCCAGGCGGACCATTATCCTGGCAGCCTGCAGTTGTGCCTGGCTCCAGAAGTCACCCGACTCGACTTTACGGAACCAGTCCAGTGCCTCGGCATCGTGTTCCTGCTTAAGCGCCGCATAACCAAGGTAGTAATGGGCGCTTTGTACTCTCTTTTCCAGCTTCAGTAATTTCCTGAGATGCCTTTCTCCAGCCTTGTACTGCCCTGTCTCGAGCTCCAGCAAGCCCAGTGAATAGAGCGCATCCGCGTTATCCGGCTCCAGCCTGACGATCCTGGCAAACTGCTCGCGGGCACCCTCGATATCCTGCTTGTCCAGTAGCAGGCGGGCATAGGCAAAGCGCACCTCCAGGTCTTTCGGGTGACTCTGTGTCGCCTGCTGTAAAAGCTGTGCCGCTTCCTCTCTCCGCTCCATTTTTATCAGGATCTGCGACTTCAGGATCGTGACCGTGACAAAATCAGGCTTCAGCTGCAATGCGCGATCGGCCGCTTCCAGCGCCTGTTCCAGCTGGCCGGCCAGGATGGCGGTACGGCTCAGGGCCAACTGCGCATAGGGGCTGTAAGGATCCCTGGCAGCCAGCTCTTGCATCGCCGTCAAGGCGGCCTGCTTGTCGCTATTGCTTGCCATGATGGCGGTTGCGAGCCGATAGCCATCCTGCGGATTATCGGTAATGCTCAGCAAATAACCCATCTGCGTAGTCACTTCGTTCATATCGCCGGTGCGCAGGGCAAGTGCTGTCAGTAATTTATGTGCCTCCAGGTTGCTCGGCTCCAGCTCCACCCAGCGACGTGCAGCACGCTTGGCTATCTTGAAATTCTTGGCGTACATGGCAATCTGGACAGCACGCTCGGCAACCCGGGGATCATCCGCATCCTCGGCCGCCTGCAGGTAATGTGGCGCAGAAACGCCCATCTCACCGCGCTGCCCTGCAATCTCGGCCAACAGGATGTCGAACATCAATTCCTTTGAAAGTGATTGGGTTTCAACACCGGCAGCGGCATCAACACTTTCATGCCCTGCCGGCTCTGCCTGTTGTACTTCAACCGTGGCCCCGTCGGGCTTATATCCCTGAACGGCGCATGAAACCACCGAGCCAAGCACCATGAGCATGAGCCCGAGGCGGTATATCCTGCTGTCCAAAACTGTCATCTGACCCTCCATCCCTGCCATTCTATCAGTCTCGCGAAAGCCCTGTTACTCCAAAGCGCGTAAAATATCAGGCTTGCATATATAATCCCCGCACTTCCCGGAAGATTTGCCCTTAACTTGTATTAACATGCCCGGCCATGCAGAATTTTGCGTTCGTTTCCCAAATTTCCTGAATTTCCCTCATGCACCTGACCGTTCTAGGCATTAATCACACAACCGCACCTGTCGAGGTACGCGGGAAAGTGACGTTCCCGCCGGAACAGCTGGACGCTGCGCTGGCCGAACTGACCGCGCTGGCCGGCGTTCATGAGGCCGTTATTCTGTCGACCTGCAACCGCACAGAACTGTATTGCGCCCAGGAAGACCAGCAGTTCGATCCCGTCACTGACTGGCTCTGCCGGTTTCATAACCTGGGCAAGGACAGCCTGTGTGAGCACCTCTACACCTACACAGATGAAGCGGCGGTCCGCCATGCGCTACGGGTAGCCGCCGGGCTGGATTCCATGATCCTGGGAGAACCACAGATCCTGGGACAGATGAAGACGTCCTATCAACAGGCCCTCGATGCGGGCAGCATTCATACCCTGATCAACCGCCTGTTCCAGCACACCTTCTCCGTTGCCAAGCAAATCCGTACTGACACCGCCATTGGTGCCAGCCCGGTATCGGTGGCCTTTGCAGCTGTGCGCCTGGCCATGCAAATATTTGGCAAGCTTGAGAAACAGACGGCCCTGTTGATCGGCGCCGGCGAAACCATTGAGCTCACAGCCCGGCACCTGCATGAACAGGGGATCGGTAATATCATTATCGCGAACCGTACCGTCGAGCGCGCACATGATCTTGCTGCACAATTTAATGGCTATGGCATTGGCCTGGATGAAATACCCGCGCACTTGCCAGAGGCCGATATTGTTATCTCGTCAACAGGCAGCAGCAGCACAATTCTCGACAGGGAAACCGTTGCCACGGCACTGCAGGGCCGAAAACACCGGCCGGTCTTCATGGTCGACATCGCCGTCCCTGCAGACATCGCTGCAAACGTAGCCGAACTTGATGATGTCTACCTGTATAACGTCGATGACCTGAAACTGGTTATCGAGGAAAACCTGCGCTCACGCCAGCAAGCTGCAAAACAGGCCGAAGAAATCATCGAAGTGCAGGTCACACACTTCAGTACATGGACACAATCGCTGGAGGCGGTACCGACCCTGCGCGCCTACCGCGAGCATGCACAGATACTCGGGGAAGAAGCCATTCATAAAGCCATGCAGCAACTCGACAATGGCACACCGCCCAAAGAGGTTATTGAGACATTGACGCGCAACCTCATCAACAAGCTGACACATGATCCCAGCGTCAACCTGCGCTCGGCCGTAGCCAGTGGCAATACCGGCCTGCTCGATGCAGTACGCACCCTGTTCCATATTAAAGATAAAAAGTAACCGCTCATGAAGTCCAGCATCATCAATAAACTTGAACAGGTCGAGGAACGTCACAGCGAAGTCAGCGCCCTGCTGGCTGATGCGGAAACCATTGCAGACCAGGACCGCTACCGCAGCCTGTCGATGGAGTACGCGCAGCTCACCCCGGTGGTTGACAGCTTCAAGGCCTGGAGACAGGCGCAGGATGACCTGGAATCTGCACAGGAAATGCTCAAGGATCCGGACCCGGACATGAAGGAGATGGCCGGTGAAGAGCTTGAAAATGCACGCGCCAGCAGCCTCGAGCTGGAGCTGGAACTGCAAAAACTGCTGCTGCCAAAAGACCCGCATGACAACAGCAATATATTCCTTGAGATCCGTGCCGGCACCGGTGGTGACGAGGCCGCCATTTTCGCGGGAGACCTGTTTCGCATGTATGCGCGTTATGCCGAACTCAACAAGTGGCAGGTCGAGGTGCTCAGCGAGAGCGCCGGCGAGCATGGTGGCTACCGGGAAATCATTGCCCGCATTGTCGGTCACGGCGCCTATTCCCGGCTGAAATTCGAGTCCGGTGCTCACCGCGTACAACGGGTGCCTGAAACAGAATCACAGGGCCGTATTCATACCTCTGCAGCCACCGTCGCCATCCTGCCGGAAGCCGACGAGATTGACCCGGTTGAAATCAACCCGGCCGATCTCAAGGTCGATACCTTCAGGGCATCCGGCGCAGGCGGCCAGCACGTCAACAAGACCGACTCGGCAATCCGGCTGACACACCTCCCGAGCGGCATCGTTGTCGAGTGCCAGGATGAACGCTCCCAGCACAAGAACCGGGCACGGGCCATGTCTTTGCTCGCTGCAAAGCTGCTGGATACGCAACAGGAGAAACAAAAATCCGAGGAAACCGCAGCACGCCGTTTGATGGTGGGCAGCGGCGACCGTTCTGAGCGGATACGCACCTACAACTACCCGCAGGGACGCATGACCGACCACCGCATCAACCTCACCGTGTACAAACTTGATGATTTCCTGGGTGGCAACCTCGATCTCGCGATTGAACCACTCATCAATGAATACCAGGCAGACCAGCTGACCGCACTCAATGAACAGGATGGCTGATGCATCGGTCAGGAAACTGATTGAAGCGGCAACAGAGGCACTCGGAACCGACACCGGCAGACTCGACGCCGAGGTATTACTGGCGAGCATCCTGGAAAAAAACCGCAGCCACCTGCATGCCTGGCCAGAGAAAATACTGCCGCAGGAAACCTGCGAGAAATTTCAGCAGCTGGTGAAAAGGCGCGTTTGCGGCGAACCGGTTGCCTACCTGACAGGCCAGCGTGAGTTCTGGTCATTAGCGCTTGCTGTCAGCACGGACACCCTGATACCGCGCCCGGAGACCGAAACACTGGTCACACTGGCGCTCGGAAAAATCCCCGCCGATCGCTGTTTGCATATTGCCGACCTTGGCACGGGCAGCGGCGCAGTCGCACTCGCGATTGCGACCGAGCGGCCAGGCTGCCGGATTGTTGCGACCGATGTGTCGGCAAAGGCCCTTGACTGTGCGGCCGGCAACGCCAGCAGGCTTGGCATTGAAAATATCCGCTTTATGCAGGGAAACTGGTGTGACCCGCTACCACGTGAACCCTTTGATGTTGTTCTCAGCAACCCGCCCTATATCGAGGAGCAGGATGTGCACCTTGAACAGGGTGATGTCCGCTTTGAGCCCCGCAGCGCCCTTGCCGCCGGAGTGGATGGCATGGATGACCTGAAGCGGATAATTGCATGTGCCCACCCCTGCCTGCGCGAAGGCGGCTGGCTGATGCTGGAACATGGCTACAACCAGGCTGACAGGGTCAATAAACAGCTCAGCACGCAGGGCTACCGTGAAATCAGCTCCCACCGCGATGAAACAGGGCTCGACCGGGTCTGCATGGGCAGGAAATAGCCCATTTTCCGGATTTAGCCGGGCTACTGTCCTGGCGGGCCTGTTGCTGCCATCTTGCTATTTAATCCCTCAGCGCTAGTATGGTTACATGGACGAAAAACTGAAACAGCGTTCAATCTGGCTGGTGCAATCGAACCAGGATCCTGCATTTACAGAATCTGCGGCGGCACTGTTGCGCGATGTGAAGGGCGTACAGCAAGTGCAGATCACGGGTCAGAATCGTCTGCGCGTCAGTTACAACGTAAGACAAATCACCATGCAAATTATCGAGGCTCTGTTGCTGGAGTTTGGTTACAAACTGCGCACCAGTTTCTTCTGCCGTTTCATTCGCGCATTCTGTTACTACATTGAAGACATTGAATGTAATAGCTGCAAGCATGACCAGGCAGACTGTACGCGGGATGCATTTATCACCCGTTACCTGCGACGCGATCACAGCTGCCGCGATCATCGCCCCGACTACCTGCGGCGATACCTGTAAAGCGAAACACCATCCAACTGTTGGCCAAATTTGTCGGCCCTACAACACCAATTTACCCACTCGATCACAATTCGTTTTTCTGAATAAAATGAACGACGACCAACTACTCCGTTACAGCCGGCAGATCATGCTGCCGCAGGTTGATGTTGCGGGACAGGAGAAACTGCTCGCAGCACGGGCATTGATAATCGGTGCCGGTGGACTTGGTTCACCCGCTGCCATGTATCTTGCTGCGGCCGGTGTCGGTCGCATTGTGATTACTGATCATGACGTGGTTGAACTGTCCAACCTGCAACGTCAACTGCTGCATCACGATTCAGATATCGGGCAAAACAAGGCGGACTCCGCACAACAGACCCTGGCGACAATTAATCCGGGGATAAACATCACCCCAATCGCAGAAAAATTGCACGGTGAACGACTCGATAAAGAGGTCAGACTTGCCGACGTGGTACTCGACTGCAGCGATAATTTTTCCACCCGCTTTACCGTCAATAGCGCCTGCGTAAAACACCGCACCCCGCTGGTCTCCGGGGCCGCAATTCGCACCGAGGGCCAGCTTTCCGTGTTTGATCCAGGCGATAAAAAAAGCCCTTGTTACAGTTGCTTGTATAAAGAAGGCGAAGAAGAGGACCAGGCCTGCTCGGACACCGGGGTGCTTGCGCCGATCACCGGGATCATCGGCTCACTGCAGGCAATGGAGGCCCTGAAGGTCATCCTGTCACTGGGTGAAACACTGGTTGGGCGGCTGCTTGTATTTGATGGTTTGAGCCATGAATGGCGCACACTGAAACTAAACCGGGATCCGGCTTGCGAGGTGTGTGGTAACGTGTAGGAGCGCTTTTTAAAGCGCGAACAGTTCGCGGAATAAATTCCGCTCCTACAAGAGAATAAATCCAAGCCCCTGCAAGGCGGCTTGTGATGTCTTATCGATACCGGCTCCGGAAATTGTCACCGTCTGAAACTCACGCCGGACCGGGTATTCTTTCCTCAGGCGATCAAAATACACTGGCCGCTCCTGTGGTGGCACTGAAAGAACGGCACGCAGCTGTTCATCATCATCACGAACGTCATAGCAATCCAGCACGGCCTTGCAAATATTACCAGGCACATCACCTGCAATGAACTGTTTCGCATCAACCGAATGACCGGCAGGCAACTCGTTGGCTGCACTCCACTGCACCGGGTGCTGAAAATGTTTACACGCGGCCCGGTAAATCATTTCCGTACCGCGTAATTTTCCGTCCAGGCTGTAACCGGCAATGTGTGACGTACCCAGTGTTACTTTTTCAAGTAATGACATGCTGATTCCGGGCTCACCCTCCCATACATCAAGAACGACCGAAAGGTCATCGCGTCGATCGAGCACATCATCAAGCGCACTATTATCTACAACTGCACCACGCGAGGCATTGACAAGCACTGCACCCGGTTTCAATTTCTCAAGAAATGTTTTGTCAACCAGATGATACGTAGGAAAATCACCCTCTGTCACCAGTGGCACATGTACAGTAATAATATCGGCCTGCAACAGGGCATCCAGTTCAACATAGTTTTCATGACCACCCTGCGCCTTTAGCGGCGGGTCATTCACCAGGCATTCAACACCCAGCGCAGATAATTTTTCGAGAACCCTTGAGCCGACGTTGCCACAACCGATGATGCCAACTGTTTTCTCCGCGAGCTTAATATCGTCTCGCGCCGCAACAACCACCAGGGCACTAATGACGTATTCCGAGGCGGAGATGGCGTTGCTGCCGGGGGCTGTCGAAAAGCCAATATCACGGCCCCGGAGGTATTCTCGGTCAACATGGTCAAAACCAATGGTCGCCGAACCAACAAAACGGACCTTTGAGCCGGCCAGCAGGTCTTCATCCACACGGGTCACCGAGCGCACCAGCAGGATATCGGCATCGCGCACCTGTTCGGCCCGCATACCCCTGCCCGGCAGCAGTTCGACATCGCCCAGGGAGGCAAACGCCTGTTCTACACAGGGAATATTCTCATCAGCGATGATTTTCATGCAAGAGCCTGTCGGATTCAGTGCCGTAGCCCGGATGGAGTGAAACGAAATCCGGGGATCTCCTGGTCAACTTCCCGGATTTCGTTTCACTCCATCCGGGCTACAAGGCATATCAGCCATCCAGCTTCTTCCTGAGCAGCTCATTTACCTGCTTCGGGTTGGCCTTGCCCTGGGTGGCCTTCATGACCTGGCCAACAAAATAGCCAAACAGCTTTTGCTGGCCATTTTTATATTGCTCAATTTGCTTCGGACTGTTGTCCAGCACTTGCTGGATAATGCCTTCAATCGCAGAGGAATCGGATATTTGTTTCAGGCCCTGCGCTTCGATCACTTCATCGGCCGTGCCATCACCCTTCCACATGGCTTCAAACACCTGCTTGGCAATTTTCCCGGAAATCGTGCCATCTTCAATGCGTTGCAACATAGCGCCGAGGGCCTCTGCCGTTACCGGACTGTCTGCAAGACTGATATCGTGCTTGTTCAATGCGCCGGACAATTCACCCATTACCCAGTTGGCTGAAAGCTTCCCCTGGCCTCCTGCCCTTTGAACCACGGCCTCGAAATAATCGCCAATCTCACGGCTTGCGGTCAGAACGCCCGCATCATATTCGGACAGGCTGTAGATTTCGATAAAACGCTGCTTCCTGGCATCGGGCAGTTCCGGCAGGGCCTGGCGCACGCTTTCAATAAATGCCGCATCCAGTTCAACCGGCAACAGGTCCGGGTCCGGGAAATAGCGGTAGTCATTCGCCTCTTCCTTGGAGCGCATCGGACGTGTTTCCTGCTTGTCGGGGTCAAACAGGCGCGTCTCCTGGACCACGCTGCCGCCGCCCTCGATCACCATGATCTGGCGTTCAATCTCATGGTTGATTGCCTGCTCGACAAAGCGAAAGGAGTTTATGTTCTTGATTTCAGCGCGCGTTCCAAGCTCCTGCTGGCCCTTTGGCCGCACCGATACATTTGCGTCACAACGGAACGAACCCTCCTGCATATTGCCATCACTGATACCAAGATAGCGGACCAGGGTGTGGATCTTTTTCATGTAGGCCACAGCCTCTTTTGCAGAACTCAACTCCGGTTCCGAAACAATTTCCAGCAACGGTGTGCCTGCCCGGTTAAGATCGATGCCGGTCATGCCCTGGAAACTTTCGTGCAATGATTTACCGGCGTCTTCTTCCAGGTGTGCCCGGGTAATACCGATACGCCTGGTAGCACCATCTTCCAGTTCGATATCAAGATAACCATCATGCACGATCGGCAATTCAAACTGGCTGATCTGGTAGCCCTTGGGAAGATCAGGATAGAAATAGTTTTTACGGGCAAACACGGAACGCGGCGCAACCGTGGAGTGTGTTGCCAGCCCGAAACTGGCGGCCATGCGGACCACCTCGGCATTCAGCACCGGCAAGACACCCGGCAATCCAAGGTCAACGGCGCAGGCCTGGGTATTGGGCTCCGCACCGTATTTGGTCGAGGCCGCCGAGAAAATCTTGCTGCTGGTTGCCAGCTGGGTATGAATTTCCAGCCCGATTACGGTTTCCCATTCCATCATCAAGTCACTCTTTACTCAAATCCTGCAGGGGTGCGTGAATGCCAGTCAGTCACTTGCTGGTACTGGTGCCCGGCATTCAGGAGCTGGCCTTCCTTGAAGTAGTTGCCGATCACGTGCAAACCCACGGGCATGTTGCCTGCAAACCCTGCGGGAACAGACATGGCAGGCAAACCGGCAAGATTCGCAGCAATCGTAAAAATGTCAGACAGGTACATACTGACCGGGTCATCTGACTTCGCACCCAGCTCAAAAGCCACGTCGGGGGCCGTCGGCCCCATGATGACATCGACATCCTCGAATGCGCGCATAAAATCTTCCCGGATCAGGCGCCGCGCCTGTTGCGCCTTCAGGTAATAGGCATCGTAATAGCCGGCAGACAGGGCATAGGTTCCGATAAGAATACGGCGTTTTACCTCCGCTCCAAAACCCTCGCCGCGCGAGCGTGTGTACAGGTCTTCCAGGTCTTTTGGATTTTCGGCACGGTACCCGAAACGCACCCCGTCAAAACGGGACAGGTTGGAGGAACATTCCGCCGGCGCCACAACATAATAGCTCGGCACTGACAGATGCGTATTCGGCAGGCTGATCTCAACGACAGTGGCGCCGAGCTTTTTAAAATCTTCCAGGGCCGTCTCTACGACCGCACCGACAGCGGCATCCAGTCCTTCGCCAAAGTACTCTCTTGGCAGGCCTATCTTCAACCCCTGCAGGGGCTTCTCCAGTTCGGCCCTGTAGTCATCATCCGGCCTTTCCACACTGGTTGAATCGCGCTCGTCAAAACCGGCCATGGCGCCCAGCATGACGGCAGCATCTTCTGCAGTGCGGGAAAACGGCCCGCCCTGGTCAAGACTGGAAGCAAACGCAATCATGCCGTAGCGAGAGACACAACCGTAGGTCGGCTTTATCCCGGTAATACCGCACAGGGCTGCCGGTTGCCGGATGGACCCACCGGTATCGGTACCGGTACTGACCGGTACAAGGCGTGCGGCAACCGCTGCAGCAGACCCGCCCGAGGAACCACCGGGGACGGTCTTCTGGTTCCATGGATTCTTCACCGGCCCGTAGAAGCTCGTCTCGTTCGAAGACCCCATGGCAAACTCGTCCATGTTGGTCTTGCCGATCATCACGGCGCCGGCATCCAGCAGCTTGCGGGTAACCGTCGCGTCATAGGGCGCAATGAAATTATCCAGCATCTTCGAACCGCAACTGGTCTTGACGCCACGGGTACAAAAAATATCCTTGTGCGCAAACGGTATGCCCGTCAATGGCCCGGCATTACCGGCCTTGATACGTGCGTCAGCCGCTCTCGCGGCATCCAGTGCAAGCTCTTCGGTAACGCTGATGAAGCAATTCAGCTGTCCATCAAGGCGGCTGACCCGGTCCAGGCAGGCACGGGTCAGCTCCTCGCTTGAAAAGCTGCCTGCCTGCAAGCCGTTTGATAGTTCTACAAGGCTTTTCTGGTGCATGGCTTCCTTATATATGTACAGTCCTGCAGGACTGCTTACTCGATGACCTGTGGAACGAGATACAGGCCGGACTCTGTTTGCGGCGCAATACCCTGAAAATTCTCGCGTTCATCCGTCTCCCTGACCTCATCTGCGCGCAGACGCTGGGTCGCTTCCAGCGGGTGGGCCAGCGGTTCTACACCGGTGGTATCCACAGAATTCAACTGCTCCACGAACGCCAGGATATCCGACAGGTTGCGGGAATATTCCGGTATGTCG
>Ga0209165_10000407_pt1 | contig 14811 bp, 25 predicted proteins | sample tdAd001_FD_187122 | JGI IMG/M metagenome (GOLD analysis project Ga0209165, IMG submission 187122) | Marine sediment microbial communities from the Atlantic coast under amendment with organic carbon and nitrate - tdAd00.1 (SPAdes)... | ecosystem: Environmental > Aquatic > Marine > Coastal >... | reverse complement strand
TCGTTGTACATGCCGACTAATGCAGCGAAGACTCGTACTTCGAAAGAGGCAAGGTCATAATCGAGCCAGACCTGCCCATCATCCGGGAGAAAGCAAGGTTTAACGATTGCTGCCGTGACCTTATCGCGACTAGGGATTTGCTGCATGGCTGGTTCGACGTAAGATAGTCGACCCCATTTGGTCCCACCAGTTTCGCGAACTGTTTGATTGATAGTTGGATAAACTCGGTCTCCGATTGCATGCTCCAAGATGTGCTTCGCCAGAAACGTGTCCCGCGTCTTAAGCGCGGATCGTATATTCGTAACCATACGGGCACGTGGGTCAAATTCGGCAAGTTCTTCAAGGTACTCCTTCTTGAACGAGGGCGCACCCTTATCGGTGGTCCCGATCCTGTTGCGTCCGACCCACCAGCCTGATTCGGTCTTGGTCGGGTCAAACAGCTTAATCATCTGCTTCGGTGAGTTGACGTTAAAATCCCACCCGGCGAGGGTGTTAAGTTCACTTTTCAACCCGTTGATGTGCGGTGTCATTGCCGCCATCGCCTGTTCGGTCTGGTCAAGGTCGACCCGGATTCCATTCATCTGGGATTCGATGATTACCGGCATCGTCCTGCGTTCCAACTCCTCTATCTTGTAGAGGCCCATTCGGTGTATCTCAGTCTTCTGGTACTCCCATAACAACAGGGTAAGGATTGCATCCTCTACGGCATAATCCTTAGCCTCTTCATACGGAAGGTCGGCTATGTTCGCAACGTCGATGTCCAGCTTGCCGCGTTTCAGGTACTTGCGGCACAGGTAATCGAGGCTGTATCCCCCGGGTTTGCGCTTCTTATTCCAAGGGAATACGGACGCCTCATGTTCGTTAATGAGGCATGCCCGGATTACCGTATCATCTAGGAGTGCAAGTGGTATATGAATCCCAGCGCCAGCCGACATGCAAGCATCAAAGGGCGCGTTATGGCAAATGACCCGGGAATTCGCATCAAGAGTGCGGAAGGTGTCATTCAGCCAGTTAACGGCCTTCGGCTGACGCCGGAAATCGTAGTACCACGAGTTGCCATCAGGGGCAGCTATGGAGCAGGCAAATGCCTTATGTACTGGATAGCGTAACCCTGTTGTCTCCGTATCGTACGCAAAGTACGGGTATTTACGGAGGTCTGGGTACACTAGAACGGTATGTCGTCGTCTAAATCCTCGGGGGCCGGTGGCGGATTGCCATGCCCTTCCCCGGTCTGGTACTTGTCCTCTTTCTTCTCGAACTTGAGGCCGAAATACTTGCCGTTCTTACCGTCGTTGATCCAAGCGCTGATCCAATAGTCAACGCCCTCGATTTTGCAGTCACCCTTATGATCGGGTTGATTGGGCTTTTCCTTGTAATTGTTGCGGAAAAGGGACCCACCACACTCTTTGTGCACGAAATCTGCCATCTTCTAGCTCCTGTGAGTAAAGTGGGGTCCCGATATCGGGACCCCAAACTGCCTACATGTTGTCGTCGTCTACCTCTTCTTGGGTAGTTGCCGCGTCGCGCTCTACGTCGCGTTTGCCAGAGACTACGGACTCGTACAAGGCCTCCGCTTGCGCGAAGATTGCCTCACTGACGAAGCCGAGTTGCTCGACTTTCCAGTTGTAGTACTCGCCTCTTGCCCCGTCAACCTGCGCCGCGCTCAACCGGTAGTACCGTTCAAAACGGTCGCCCCCGGCGATGCGGACTTGGCTGTTAAGCTGTCGGCTCGGCTTCAACTGGCTCTTCGACATTGACACAACAATCTCAGTAGCACGTGGGTCTTCGGCGGGTGAGTTGGGGTCCAGCAACAGCCCAAAGTGCTGCGCTGTATCCTGAACTTCGAGGACCGGCTCATTTTTCTCGGTCATTTGCCCTGCGAGCGGATGCTCCCCAACGGCTCTTACGGCCTCTTCTTGGGTAGCGTGAACGCCCTGCAAACCACCACCGGCATCCCGATGCTTCCATATCAACCACTCCAGCCGGAAGTACACTGGTACAAACAGCACCGGTTCAGCGTAAAGCTGATTGGTGACTGTGTTGAACAGCATACCCTCTTCGCAGCCCTCAATGTACTCGGCGTTGTTTTTCTTACGCTGAGGACTCAAGTCCTGCACCATTGACAATCGCGGGATCGTGATGTCCTGAATGGTCACCTCTTCTGACCCGCGACTTTCTTCCCCCATGTAACTGGGGCGTTCCGCCAATGCGGTCTGGTCTGCTACTGTTACTGCTTTTGACTTTGCCACTTTCTTTCTCCTTTCCTATTTACTTAGAATCAGGCCCTATTGCCGAACCGGGAGGGACCATAACCGGCACACAGGAGTCTTACGACGCCTTACGGAGGGATGCGGTCGAGTAAGAGCTAACATCGCAGAGGTCGACGGGGTATTCATCGCCAGCCTTCATCTGCTGTCTTACATAGGCCGCTAAGGTTGAGGAGTTGACCGTTTCAGTGATCAGGGCTTCCGCGTCGTGTTCGCGTAGCCACTCCCAAAGGTCAGCCTTGTTTTCGGGCGGGGTCTTCACAGACACCTGATCGATAACTAAGAGCTGTTTCTTACTGCCATCAGGTAGGATTACCGTGATGTTTTGGATTTGGTCGTTGTCCATGCGCTCCGGGATTATCTGCCGGGTTAGCATGCAGACCGCATCCCAAGCTCGGGAGGTTTGCTCCTTCATCTGCTTGTGTTGCGATTGAAGTTCCAGCATCATTGCGACTAGCTGGTTGTACGAAAAGTTGGCGCAATGCGATCGCATGGCCTCTAGTTCTGCTTCAGACATCTTAATCTCCTGTGTTATGGCGGGGCTGGCCCCCACCGGTCCACCAGTATACCACACCCGGCGCTGTCTGTCAAGTATCTGTTTATGACAGAGCTTCCTCAACCTCCATCGCCAAGTCTCGTTTTCTCCGAACGGCGCGCAAGATCATTTTATCCTCTGGCACGGCCATTTCACAATCTTGATACACCACCGGGAATTCCTGCCCCTTACGGTGCGATCGGCTTTCTGATTGGTACCGGTCTTGGTACGAGAAAGTGTTACTGTAGTAGAAATTGTATGTGGCAGCGGTCCAAGTTTGTCCCTTCCCGCCCACTACCTGATTGCTTACAATAAACCGGCACCGTGGGTCTTCTTGGAAACGCCGATTATTTGCTTTGCGCTGTTCTGCGTCATTAGCGCCGTAGAACTCTGTGATTACGTCTTCATCGAATCCCTCCAGTAAGCGAGCAATAATGTACCTGATTTCGGGCACGAACCGCGCCCAAATGATCATCTTAGCATCGGGCCTTAGCTGACCCACGTAGGCTTCTAGCGCGTCCAGCTTAGGATTCTTGCCACTGATCGCCTTGGTGTCGTAGCCCCCGGTTTCATCGTCGTCGAAGGGGAACGTGCCCCCTATGACCTGTTGATAGCGCAGAGTTCGCTCCAGAACTGTGCTAATCGTGAGTTCTTTGCCTTCATCTTCCATGGCGAACTCGGTCTTTAACTGTTTCATTACCCGCGTCTGTTCTTCCGTGGGTCTGACTATTATGGGTTCAGGGTAGAGTTGCTCTGGTAAGTCCATGCACTCTTCCTTGGTAACATAGTCCACGTAGGGGCGAACTTTGTCCATCAAGTGTTCTTGGAACTGGTAGCCTAGTACCTTCTTACCCTGAAAACCCCCCATGACGCAGTATTTGTTGCGAAAGACGAAGTAGTTTTTACAATCGATAATCTTGGCGTTAAGGAAAAGGAACTGCCCAAATAGGTCCTCAAGTCCCTGCGTAATTGGTGTGCCGGTAAGAATGAGGCGATATTCACTCCATCCCCCGACTTCAACAACATTCTCAGTACGTTTAGCCTTCCAATTCTTGATGCTGCTCGATTCGTCAACAACGGACATAATCGTATGGAAACGTTGGAAGTACTCGATTGCTTGATAAGCTCTACCATTTGTAATTGATAGGGCTTCAACTCCGACAACGAGAATTTTGAGTTCATCTTTCTTTTCCCGCATCCACTTATGTGGGTGATCGCCAGATTCAAAGACCCAGCACGAATAATCAACAGGGCACCACTTCTCGATTTCTGAGCCTTGTAGTTTGCCCTCTTCGTCCAGCCACGTTCCATCGCCCGTGTACCAAACGTTCTTAATTGGGGTGTCGCAGATTATGACTAGCCCATCGATTTGCCCGTTTATGTAACGGGCTGCGGCTAGGTTTATGGCCTCGTAGGTTTTGCCTGTCCCCATTTCATGGAAGAAGGCAAATTCATTTTTAGGCCATGCCCTCCGCAGGGCCACAACTTGGTGGCCCATTGGAGGGGATTTGTACTGCAGAGCTTTGGCCACTTACGCGGCTTTCTTGCCCTTGCCCTTGGCAGGCTTGGCTGCCTTAGCCTCGGCGTTTTTCGCTGCCTTGGCTTCCCGGTCTTCTTTGGCCTTTGCAGCGGCTGCGCGCCGTTTGGCAACTGCCGCCTGACCCTTCTCGACTTCGTAGCCCAACTGGACCAAGCCAGCCGGTACTGCGTTGTCCGCTTCGTGCGCCTTGTCAAGCTTGTTGACCGCGCCACGGATGCGATTGCGCAGATTCATGATCTGCATGCCGACGTTCAGGTGCTCGTACTTGGCTTCCAAGTCCTTCTGCGTGGTGTCGGTCATCTTGCTTGCGACCGCCCGGATTTCCTCGACGGTGAACCCGTCCAGTGCCTCGGCAATCGCGTCACCGCAGTTCTTGGTCTTTTTGCCAGAGCCGCTTACGCCGTTTACGTACTTCTCCAGATCGGGTTTGATCCGGACCTCTTTGGTGCCTTCGTCTTCTTTTGCATTTGCCATTTGTAATTCTCCTTACTTCTGGCGTGGGTGGACTAGAGACCCCAGTATACCACATCTGGGGCCTCCTGTCAAGTACCTGTTTACTCTACCAGTTCTTGAACTCCTCATAGACTCGATTGAATGAGTCCACTACGGCCCTTATTTCGTCCTCATGTTGGGCCTCTTCTTGCCAGTAATCCCTCACCGCAAACAACACTTCCTTGTGGCAAGGGCACTGTGGGTCTGGGTCCATTCCGAGGATAATCAAATCGCCCTCGATGCCCTTGATTCCCTGCTGCACCACGGTTTTGATGCGCATGGTTAGGGACATTGGTACGATGCTGTTTATCGCGACGTTCGGACTGAGCGGCTTACCGGCGGGCTGGGTTTGGGTGCCCTTCTTGCTTGTGCCCTTGAGTGCCTTGCCTTCGTTCACTTTAGAACGGACCTCCTGCACTGTTGGTGGGTCACCCTCTTCAATTCGCTTCTCGACCCATTCGATGTCAGCTTGGTCAGCCAACACCAGTTCCTGCATAACGCTGTAGTTCGCTCCTTCTATGAGCTTGGGCGCGTCGCCAAACCGCTCTGCAACCTGCATCAAATAGTGCGCATGTTGCTTGCTCTGTACCAGCGTGTTCTCTTTGCGCCACATGCCAAACGCCTGATCGTCGACGAACAACGCTCTGGCTTCACGCAGCAGTTTACCAACTCTGATTTTCCCTCTGGCGACTTGCTTGACCGTTTGATCAACGGCCTTATTTATATCGGTTGCTAGCGCGGTTAGTTCACTAATGCCACTAGCATCGATGTTATGGTGCCACTTACCCTTTCCGGCGTCTGTGGGCTGTAATGACCCGGCTGGGCCACCCTTTGATGTTGCCATACTTCGTCTCCAGTTTGTCAATGCCGTCTGTTACGGCCCAAAAAATGAGTAACAGGAGCCAAACGTCCCAATACTCCCAAAACCAGCTAATTATCTGCATGCTTCTCCTCCGCACTGAATACAGCGTCCTCAATGATCATAACAAGGTCGGCAACGCCCTGAATGTGGGCACCGCCGCATTTGTTGAGTTTGAGTTCGCTTTCGTGAATGATGTCACCTGAACCGTCTGAATGGTCGGTTATGGTGATGAAATAGCCTCTGATGGGCAGAACTAAGGGTGCTTCGCCTGACATCGTTACTCCTTAAACATATCGTCAAAGCAGACTTCGCAGGTCCCGCTTATGTGAAATTCCCGCCGCCCTGCTTCGGTGGTGCATTTAGGCAGGGCCTCTTCCTCGCAAATCCAGCACTTGCCCTGTTCTTTGAATTGCGTCGCTGTGGTGGCGATTTCCACCAGCACGTCGTTCAGCTTAATTGGTGTTCCCATTTCGTTCCTCCTGTGTGGCACTGACCCCCATTATAGCACACCCGGGGGCCTCTGTCAAGTACTCGTTTACTCGGGGCATTTGTACCTGATTCGGTCCCAAAGCTCCATGTCGCACTGTTCTATCGCTGGTGGTTCCCAGCCCTTAGGTTCGTTCACTTCACGTTCTACGGCCAATGCTCCAAACACGACCCACGTGAAGCAGAATGCGGTGATCAAGAAAGCCCCGACCACCGTTCTTGCGATTATCCGTGTCGCCATTTCCTTAGTTCCTCTTCCGATGGAAGGCCAGTTACGTCCCCGTCTTCGGGCCAAAACCACTCCTTCACGTCTTCATCTGTTAGCGGCTCCATCCCGTTTAGGACGTAATGCGCCCAGTCTTTCACGGTGTGGTCGCTGTGCATTTGCTCGGCCATTTGGTAAGCGACAAACCACTGTGCGTCTGCTTCCCAGTCTGGTTCGTAGGGCTTGCCATCGTTGCCGATGAAATCGATGCCCTTGCAGGCCCGTTGCATGCGCAACGCTAAAGCCTGCGTGAATGGTCCTTTCTCAGCCATTTGGTACCCCTTCTGTCCAGATTGCGAAAAGCGCTCCCGCCACAACTCCGTCCTTTATGAGTTCTTCGTCGTTGTCCATGAACTTTGCGTGGATCGCTTCTTGTACGGCTTCCAGCACGTAATAGGTCAGGTCCCGTTTGCTTGCTTTACCGGCCCCCTGACTTTCATACGCTTCGCCGCGTTCTACTGCGAATTGTATCAGTTCTGATGTTGTCACTCTATTTCTCCCAAAGCCACTCGTTTTCGTCCTCAAACGCTGGGTGTGGCTCAAAATCCCGGGCGCTCGTTGTGTCTGGTTCTTCTGCTAACACGAGGATTATGACCGCTTCCCCTGTTCGCATGTCCGTTTCTACGGTGAAATTCTCAACATCGTGAACGTCGTGCGTCCCTGCGATGTTCGCTTTTAGCTTTATGCCTTCCAGCGTTCGTTTGTTCAGGTCTTGTGGTGTCATTTCAGCCCCTTTGCTTCGTAATAGCCGCCCCGGATTGCGCCGAGGGTTGTTTTGTATGGCTTTCTGAGCGGCTTCCAATCTTCTGCGCCTTGATTGCGCCAGAAACCGAAAAACCAGCCGTGTTCGGTGTAAACCTTGACTTCCAGCTTCTGCTGGTCGTCTGCAACTCTCGCAACTACGTCTTTCATTGTTTGCTCCTGTAACCAAGAAAGCCCCCTCCCGTGTTGGCGTGGGGGCTTGATCGTTACACGCGCTTGTAGAGGTTCAGCCCGATCGTTGCGTCGGTGCCCGGGACTTTTGCGTTGCCCCGGCTGCTGGCGATGATTCGGGTCTTCTGTGACTTGCTCAACCCGAGGTCCCGTGTTAGGTCGATTTTGATTGTTAGCGTGTCGCCTTCGACCGTCATTTCCATGTTTTCCATTTCGTTACTCCTTTCGTGGTCCCGCGCCCGTTGCGCGGTCCTTCTCGGACTTGCGGGGCCGCGCCCCGAGTCCGTGTCCCCATTATAGCACAGCGGCGGCGCGCTGTCAAGGTCTAGTTTATTCGAGGAAGAAAGTCGGAGGGCGGACCCGGGGGACCGGTCCTTCTGGGGTTTCGTGTTTCAGGCCCCGTCGTTCGGGGGCGGTCTCCGGTGGTCCTTCTGGTCCTTCTCTCGAAAAGATGACGGAAGAGAGGAGAAGGGGGACCCCCCGCCGGGGTGTATTCGCGAATACCCTCCCCCCCGTGGCTCCCCGGTTAGCGAACCCGGGCGGTCCTCGGGACCGGTCTCTTCCGTGGGTCTGTTCGGCCTCCCCTTCCACGGGTCGGGGACACCGCGCTTCCGTCCTCGGTTCGCGCCCCGCCGTTCCCGCGCCCTTGGTTCACTGACCAACGCCTTGCAGCCCCGGAAACGTGTTCCAAGTTCACTGTGGAAGTCGTTCGATTCTTGGAACGTGTTCCCGTAAGTCGGGCGCTCTCCCCCCTCCAGAAGTTAGACTGGTTCCTGTGTTCGTGTGCTGTGTGTTAGGCTAGGCTACTTGTAAAGGGGTTCCTCCCGTATGATCGCTATTTTGTAGCGGACTTCGTTGAGTTCATCACCTATGTGATTCCAGTCGTCCTTGTGGGCGTTGTCGTCCATCAACTCGCGCAGCGCCTCGATTTCGTCGGTTGTGAGTTCCAGCGTGTGCATCGTGTGTTCCTCGTGTGTTGGGGGGATGGGGCCGTCCTTGGCCCCGTGTTCCTCCTTAGCTGACCGTGTTCAGCTGCTTGGTGGCGGCTTTCAGTGCTGCCACGACGTCCTTGGCGGTTGCCTCGCCGCGTTTCACGCAGCCCCGGATGATGTTGCCGCTGTTCATCCGCTTGGCCCCCGGGTTCCGGTCGATGTACCGTGTTGCCAGTGTGCCCGGGTCGAGCTTCTTGAGCTTCTCGGCTGCGGCCATGACCGCTTCCGGTGAGCTTCCCCTCAGCGCCAGCGCCACTTCGTCGCCGTTGTCCATGCTGAGGTTCCCGTTAGGCGCTTGGTACGTTTCGTATCCGGCCTTGTACTGACGAAGCTGTTCACTCTTGCTCCGCTTCGGCGTTCCCTCGACTTCCGTCTCGGGGGTCGTGCTCTCTTCTTTCTTACTCATGTCGTGCTCCTGTGTTCGGCCCGGGGTCCGTGGCGGGATTGCCGTGGCCCCCCGAGCCGACCTCCATTGTAACACAGCGCGGCCCCCGTGTCAAGTGCCGCGTCACAGACGCGTTCCGGCCCCCGTCCCACGGGGGTTGGATGGGCAACGCATTCCACGGCGTGGCGACCCGTCGCGCACCCCGCTTGGCCCGGGTGGAGGGGAATGGGACCCGGGGGCCGTATCGTCGCAAAAAAGGAACGCGACGTGCGCAAAAATAAGAACGCGAGGCGAGGGCAGTACACCCCGGAACGGAGGACCCGCTGTTCCGCGTTCATAGGGGTTGCACACGGGCTTCGGCCCTTTCTCCTCCGCGCCATTGCACTCGAGCCTTTCGATTCTTCTTCTTTTCCGCGCATGCGCGTTTTTCCCTAGGAAGCATTGCTTTGGTGCTTTTACCGGGGGAATTCCCTTGCCGATACTTGACACGACCCCCTCGGGTGTGCTATACTCGGTCGTATGAGAGAATCCTTCTTCAGAGACCTTCCCCCGTTGACAAGGGAAGAAGCAGCTAAGCCGATGTCCTTGGAGGAGCGTACTTACATCCTAAACGAAAGGGTAAAGCAAATTGGCCGGGCAAGAGTTAGAGTCGATCAGCGAATCATCGGAGCAATCCGAACCGAGCGAACTGAGATTAGCCGAACAGGAACTTGAGCCTCAGGAAAGGATGTTCTGCTATGAATACCTTACTGACTACAATGCTCCACGGGCTGCTACTCACGTCGGCAGGAGTTCTAGTGCTGGTCGTAAGCTCCTCAGAAATCCGAAAATCGTGCGTTTTATTAGGCTTCTGTCTGACGAACTTGCTGCTGATAGTCTTATTACTCGTGATATGGTACAATATGAGTTACTTCATGAGTATCTCCCGAGGGCAAGAGGTGACAAGCCAATATCCGGGGTCGACCGGGACGGTGTTGCTTTCGATGCAAAGGTCACCAACATGGCCGCTTACGGCAAAGCGCTGGATATGATGTCCAAGCACTCTGGTTTTACTGTCCCCGAAGTGGTCGCTGGTGGCCTTACCATCAACGTGGACTTTGGGAAACTGGGGGTGAAAGAATCCCCTATAATTGAGGGAGAGTTCAGTGAGCAAAGCAACGCAGGGCAAGAAGATCGCGGGCAAGGCAGCTAGACGTGCCAAACGGAAGCTACCGACCCACAGTGAGCCTGAGCCGGTTGAAGCTACCCCGGAACCCCCAGCGGAACCGGAAGTAACTTCGGATGGCCCTAGCACTTCCGAATGAGTGGGTCGCTCGCGATTATCAGTCCCCCCTTTTCCAATACCTGTTTGAGGGGGGTCTTGAACGCAAGAGAGCAGCTGTTGTATGGCATCGACGCTGCGGTAAGGATTCCTGCTGCCTTCAGCTTTCGGCTGTGGCCTCCCAAATGCGAATCGGCACTATTTGGCATATGTTACCCACGCTCAAACAGGGAAGGCGGGTAATATGGGACGGTATCGACAGGGAAGGAAGGCGCATGATCGACCAAGCGTTTCCCAAGGAAATGCGTCAGGTCGACAACCCCATAAACAACTCCGACATGCAAATACGCATGCGGAACGGCTCCATATATCAAGTGGTGGGGTCAGACAACTATGACAGCCTCGTTGGGACCAATCCGGTTGGCGTCATATTTTCAGAGTACGCAGTCGCGGACCCAAAGGCATGGGACTATATTCGTCCGATCTTGGCGGAAAACGGTGGATGGGCATTATTCATATACACCCCTCGTGGAAAGAACCATGGCAAGAAGCTCTTTGATATGGCATCTGGTAACACCCGGTGGTATTCCAGTTTGCTTACTATTGAGGACACCTTCCGACCCGATGGGACCCATGTCATTAGCCCCGAGATTATTGCCGAAGAACGTGCTGAGGGTATGGCTGAAGAGAAAATTCTTCAGGAATATTTTTGTTCATTCGAAGCGGGGATGGAGGGCGCATTTTACACAAATGAGCTTAACCTCGCTGAGAAAGATGGACGCATCGGGCATTTCCCCCATGACCCTATGCGACAAGTCCAGACGTGGTGGGACATAGGATTCAGAGATGCAACTTCTATTATCTTCACTCAAAGGGGCGACGACGGAAAGCCTATCATCATCGACTATGCTGAGGGAAGGAACAAAGCTCTTGACCAGTGGATTAGAGACGTCCGATCCTTACCGTATGACTACGATGAACACCACGGGCCGCACGACCTTGAAAACACCGACTTCACGACCGGAAAGACAAGGCGAGAATTCGCGGATGCGTTGGGCTTCTCGTTCGAGATTGTGGCAAAACTCCCGGTTCAGGATGGCATAGATGCAACGAGGGCTATGATTCGTGTCGCAAAATTCAACGAACCGAATGTTGGCAGGCTCCTTGATGGGCTATACTCTTATCGCCGGGAATATGATGAACGCTTGCAAATGTTTAAAGACAAACCCTATCACGATTGGGCGAGTCACCCCTCTGACGCTATGCGCTATCTCAGTGTTGGATGGCATACTTCCTCTTCACACGCCATTGGCTCAAGAAACTTTGCGGTGAAGAGGTCGATCGGAAAATCAGCTAAATCACGTCGCCAGAGTGCAATGGATGTATACCCTTGGATGTTCAACGACGACGGAAGCCTAAGAAATGGACGGTAAAGACATTGTAAAACGATTTGATACCCTCGTGTCACAACGGAAGACCGTTGAAGACGTGTGGGACGTTATCAACAAGCTGGTTGTACCATTCCGTGGTGACTTCTTCCGCGACATATCGTCGGAACATGCTGTCACGTGGAGAGACAACCGTGAAATCTTCGACTCGACTGCGGTTGACGCTGCTGGTACTCTTGCTGCTAGTATACACGGCTCTCTTACTAGCCCCGCTATTCGTTGGTTCGAGTTGGCCTTTCGTTCCGAAGTCCTGAACGACGATAAGGAATCTCGAGCGTGGCTTGAAGCAGCCGCCCACAAGTGCTTCTTGGGGCTGCAGGACTCCAATTTCAATCTGGAGGCCAACGAGACATATATCGACTTGGTATCATACGGTACCTCGATGATTATCGAAGAGGTCGAAGAGAAGAACGGCAAGTTCCAAAAGCTGAACTTCCAATCCGTCCCGGTCGAAGAGACGTGGTTTGAGCAAGACCATACCGGGCAGGCCAATCGGAGCTACCGAAGGTATATGTGGACGGTTGACCAGATTGCCACCAAATTCGGGATAGAAGCATTACCCGAGGCCATGCAGAAGCAAGTAGGTAACGCCCAGAGCATGGACAAGAAACTCGCTGTAATCCTGTGCATATACCCACGGGAAGACAAGAAGAACGCTAATGTCTCCAAAACGCTCGCACCCAAAGAGCGGCCATGGGGAATGAAACACGTCCTGCATAAGGACGCTTTCGAGTTGGGGGAAGAGGGAGGGTATTATGAGAACCCTGCCTTTATCCCCCGTTGGCGAAAGACTTCCAAGTCCATGTGGGGCCACGGCCCAGCAATGATAGCCCTTCCGGATATACTGACTATCAATCAACTCGTGGAACTTATCCTTAAGTCAACAGAGAAGGTAGTCGACCCTCCGACAAAAGTAACAGAGCGGGGCCTACTGTCCGACTTGGACTTGGAACCTGCTGGCCTGACCGTTGTGCGCACCATGGACTCGATGGAACCTTACGAGTCCGGTGCGCGCTTCGATGTCTCGCAACTCCAGCGCGAGCAGTTGAAGCAGAGCATCAGGTCGATCTTTTACGTGGATCAGCTGGAGTTAAAAGAAAGTCCGGCAATGACCGCGACCGAGGTACAAACGCGCTATGAACTTATGCAAAGGTTACTGGGACCTACACTTGGACGACTTCAATCGGATTATCTGGACCCACTCGTACAGAGGACTTTTAACATCCTTTATCGAGCCGGACAGTTTGGTGAACTCCCTGCAGCCATCACGGACGAAGGTAACGGCGAACTTGACATTATCTATACAGGGCCGCTTGTACGAGCGCAGCGAGCAGATATCGCTCAAGGTGTCTCACGTTGGGTCGCCTCGCTTGCCGAACTCGGAGAAATTGTACCAGAGGTTCTTGACATCCCGAATTGGGATGCGATTGGTAAAGAACTTGGCTCACTGGAAGGTGTCCCCGCGAAGCTCATGAATTCCGATGCGGAAATCAAGAAGGAGCGCAAGAAGAAGCAGGACGCACAGGCCAAGATGCAGCAAGGGGTCGAAGACGAACAAATCGGCAAAGGCAATGAGGCACTCGCTAAAGGCGAGGCCGCGCTACAGGAGGTAACAGGTGGCGGAGGACAACAAGCGGCCTAAAGAAGCTGCAATAGAGGCCCTCAACAAGAAGGCCGGGAACTTTCACAAGTTATTCACTTCGCCATTAGGAGTGAAGGTTCTCGAAGCGCTTGAGGAGGAATTTAACCCCGACGTGATAATCGGGGAAACGGACGCGAAGACAAACTACAACTGCGGCAAACGCGATGTTGTGATCTACATTCGCCAGATGATAAGGTATAAAGAAAATGCCAGACGAACCGAATTGGAGGGATAGTCTCTCCGACGAGCTAAAAGACCACAAGGGCCTCGCTGACATCAAGGACGTAGGTGGGCTTGCCCAGTCGTTCCTTGACGCTCAGTCTCACATTGGTAACTCGATCCGTATCCCGGGTCCGGAAGCCGGGGAAGATGCTTGGAAAGCTTTTCACGAGAAGCTGACCACTAAGGTACCTACCCTTATACCCACCCCCGATCCGGATAACCCGGATGTCATGAACACCCTATTCAACAAGATGGGGCGACCGGAGGATGCAACAGGGTATGACCACCCGGAAGGGGTCGACGCAACCAAGATGGCGGATTTTGCCGCTGTTGCCCATGAAATCGGGCTGACTAAGAGCCAGTATATGTCATTGGCTACGGGTATGCATGAGTTTACCGTGGCCCAGCAGGAGGCTGCAAGTCAGGCCTTCACTGATGGCATACGGGCACTCAAGCAGGAGTGGGGTATTGTCTACGAGGACAATGTCCAGAAGGTTGATGCTGTCCTGAAAGGAACCGAGGCACCTGCTCAATTGATGGAGCTTGGGGCCGAAGGGAAATTGGACGCCACCACCCTCAAGTGGCTCCATAACATTGGGGAGCAACTCGGCACCGAAGGGATCAATTTCAACAAGGACGAGTTCACTACCCGTGTTACCCCCGCCGAGGCGAAAGCCCGGGTTTCGGAAATCATGGGCGACCTCAAAGGCCCTTATTGGGATGCCGCCCATCCGCAGCACAAGGAATACGTCCAGAGGGTTGTAGACCTTAACCGTGCCGCAGCAGCCGGAGCCGTTTAAGTGCTGGTCCTGCGGGGCCTGTTGCAAAATGGCGGGCCTCAATCACCCTGAACTAGACCGGGGTGATGGGGCCTGCAAGCACCTAACTGAGGATAACCTGTGCTCAATCTACGAGGACAGGCCGGATTTCTGTCGCCTAAATCCCAAGAGACCTGCCGCCGAGCAGGAGAAGTGGTGTAAGCTGATTGAGGCGAACTGGGAAACATACTTAGAAATACTTGACAGACCCCCCATCGATGTGGTATACTCCCGGGAATGAGAAAGCCGACGGGTAGCTCGCAAGGGTCCTGAGGCGCTCCGGTTGAGGGGACGGATTCCCCTAAGCTGAGGGTCCGGATTACCGGGTAGCTCCAAGCGTTCACTTTTCTTTTAACGTGCGTAGGAGCCAATAATGGTTAATACAGTCGATAATGTTTTTGTATCCACATACGAAAGCATTCTTCGCCACCTAGCGCAACAGAGGCCATCTAGGCTCCGTAGCAAGGTTATGGAGCGTGGCGTCAATTCTGAGGAGCATAACTGGGAACGGTTGGGCACTCGGGAAGCGCAAGTCAAGGCGACACGCCTGCAGCCCACCCCAGTTCAAGACTGGCCGTGGAGCCGTAGGGTTTCAGTCCCAGTAACGTACGATACCGGTGATTCCACCGAGCAAGAAGACATCGTACAGATGATCATCGATCC
>Ga0209165_10000406_pt1 | contig 14822 bp, 10 predicted proteins | sample tdAd001_FD_187122 | JGI IMG/M metagenome (GOLD analysis project Ga0209165, IMG submission 187122) | Marine sediment microbial communities from the Atlantic coast under amendment with organic carbon and nitrate - tdAd00.1 (SPAdes)... | ecosystem: Environmental > Aquatic > Marine > Coastal >... | reverse complement strand
GATCATGATTCTCGTGCTTGAAAAGGGGATCACCCAAGATCAAAAGAAAAACGTTCGGAGTATACTTTTCAGCGAGGGGTATATTGTCCGGGAAATGTCTGAGGCCGGTCAAAATATTATCGGTGCCGTGGGCCAAGGGAGTAAAGAGACCGAATTTTTCGAAAAGCTTCCCGGCGTCTCCCGGGTGATACCGATCTCCACATCGTTTAAGCTGGTGAGCCGGCAGATGCATACGGAGAATACGACGGTTCAGGTCGGGAATGTGGCGGTGGGTGGAGAGCGAATTACAATTATTGCAGGACCCTGTGCCATAGAGAGCAGGGATCAGGCGCTGAAAACTGCCAGGGAGGTCAAAAGATACGGTGCCGTGCTGTTTCGCGGTGGTGCGTTTAAACCGAGAACGTCTCCGTATTCGTTCCAGGGCCTGCAGGAAGAGGGGCTTAAAATCCTCGCTGAAGTCAGAGCGGTTACAGGCCTTGGCGTTGTCACCGAAATTACCTCGCCGGCCCAGGCGGACATGATGATGAAGTATGTGGACGTTGTTCAGATCGGGGCCCGGAACATGCAGAACTTCGAACTCTTAAAATGCGTGGGGCGCATCGGAAAGCCGGTGGTACTGAAAAGAGGGCTCTCCTCCACCATCGAGGAATGGCTCATGTCTGCGGAGTACATCCTTTCAGAGGGGAACGACAACGTTATTTTGTGTGAACGGGGAATTCGAACCTTTGAACCCTATACCCGCAATACCCTTGATCTTTCTGCCATTCCCGTGGTCAAGACTCTGACCCATTTGCCGGTGATTGTCGATCCCAGCCACGCCACCGGCATCCGTGAAAAGGTCATTCCCATGGCCCGTGCCGCCATCGCCGCCGGTGCGGACGGTTTGATGATCGAAGTGCATCACGACCCGGATCAGGCCCTTTCCGACGGCCCCCAGAGCCTTTATCCAAAGCAGTTCGGTCAACTGACCCGGGACATTTATGTGATCGCACCGGTGGTGGGCAAACAGCTCGATTTTGACTATCTGGATAAGGCCAAAGCCGTCGATCATTTAAGTAAAACCAACGGGACCGGGAAACAGAAGGCTGCTTTTTTGGGTGAAATCGGAACGTTCAGTCATAAAGCCAGTACCCAGTATTTCGGGAATCAGGTGGCTGCCGTGCCCGCACCTTCGTTCAAATCAATTTTCGAGTTGGTTAAGAACGGGGATGTGGATTTCGGCGTGGTCCCCGTGGAGAACTCTCTTTCGGGCAGCATACATGAAAACTACGATCTTCTGCTGGAATATAATTTAAGGATTGTCGGCGAGATCACGCTCCGCATCATACACCACTTGGTGGGCCATCCGGAGGCAAAGATCGATACGATCCGCCGGGTCTTTTCACCGCCCATAATCTTCCAGCAGTGCCGGCAGTTTCTCGATCAACATGCAGACTGGGAATTGATGCCGGTCAAGGACACCGCCGGAGCCGTCAAAGCCATCAGTGAAAAAGCAAATTCTGCCGATGTAGCCATTGCCAGTAAAGAGGCGGCTAAAATTCACGGTATGACGGTCATCGAGGAAGGGATCGAGACCAATCCGCGGAACTACACCCGTTTTGTGGTGATCGGCAGCGAGCCCTTCGAAAAAGGGCCCAAACGCAAATCGTCTCTCATCTTTTCAACGGGCAATCAGCCGGGCGCCCTTTACGAAGTTTTGAAAATATATTCTGAAAACGGCATCAACCTGGTGAAGCTGGAATCACGGCCCATCCATGGGAAACCGTGGGAGTACATGTTTTATGTAGATCTTGAAGCGGATGTCGAGTCGGAAGCATTCAAACCGATACTCGAAATGCTCAAAGCTAAAACAGACTATCTGATGATTCTGGGCAGTTATTGAGGCTGTTCTTTTAAGAACGATCCGCCGTTGGGAACTCCGGGGAGTTTCAATTCCAATTCCGGGTTGACAATCTTCGGGTCGGCGGTTAGAATTTTTCTTCATGATTGTTTAGAATCTTCATCAATGAAAGGAGAAAGCTATGAAACGAAAAGCGACTTACACATTGCGAGTTACCCGGAGAGAGTCCCTTCATGTTCACGATGAGTACGACCACCAACTGATGCTGGTGGAAATGGAAGGTCGTCCCCTTCACTATGAAGTGGGCGTTGCCGGTGAATTTGTTTCCCGCCGCAGCGTAAACTTTCATGACCGCGTTGTCGGCAGTGGGCATATGCAGGGCTATGCCGTCACCAACTTTCAATATGGTTCGGTTTACAGCCGTTTTGAAGGTCATCGTGACGGGGAAAGCAAAGTCACCAAAGGTACCTGGGAAACCTATAAAGGAACGGGCAAGCTGGACAACGTCAAAGGAAAGGGTGAGTTTAACGTGACTTCCGGGGATGCGCCGGGCGAATTCATTCTCGAAATGGAAGGCAACTATGAATTATAACTAGAGCCGATTTCAGAATTTCCATAAGTTAGTGTCCATCCAGAAATGGCAGATTTTGGTTCAGGGCAAGGCCCGAGCGTTTTCTGCAACCACAGACATAGCGCGCTATTTCGAGGATTGCAGAAAAGCGAGAACGCAGTCCTGGGCCGAAAGATGCCGTTTATGGATGGACAATAGACAACCAAAGCCGGATTATTCTCCGGCTTTTTTTATGGCCATGTGTTCACGGGCAAGTTCGGTATAATGTCGGGCTGTTTTTTTGCGGTTCTCCACCGTCGATTCTGAAAGCTCTTTTTTCATTAAAGCCGGTACGCCGGCCACCAGATGAAAGGGCCCGACCACCTGTCCGTGCTTGACCACTGAAGCGGCTGCAACCACCGACCCGGTTTTGATCCATGCATGGCTGAGTACCACCGCATTGATGCCGATAAGACAATTGTCTTCCACGGTGCACCCGTGAACAACCGCATTATGCCCCACCGTTACACCGTTGCCAATCACTGCGGGGGCGTCGTAATCGGTGTGGATGGTGCAGTTGTCCTGGATATTGGTGCCTTCTCCCACGGTTATGGAGGCCATATCCCCCCTTAAAACAGTGCCGTACCATATATTGGCATTCTCTTTTATTTCGACCTTCCCGATAACCATGGCCGTGGGCGCAATAAAAACATTTTTTCCGATTTTCGGTTTATGGCCATTATATTCAAGTATTATAATATTTCTCCCAGTTTGTTTGCGATCAATTAGGGTTATATTTTAAAGCTTTCGGTCATCCCGGCATGCTCTTTTCGAAGCTTGGGCTTTTCTATCTTTCCGGTGGGGTTGCGGGGCACCGGGCCGAAAATGATTCTCCGGGGTCTTTTGTATCTGGGCATTTTGTTGCAAAAATCGTTGATTTCGTCTTTGGTGAGTGTCTGATCCGGTTTAACCTGGACCACGGCCGTGGCGATTTCCCCCAGCCGGAGGCTGGGAAGACCGATGACCGCCACATCGTGAATTTTAGGATGACCCTGGAGAAAGTCTTCGATTTCCACCGGATAAATATTTTCTCCGCCGGTGATGATCACATCTTTTTTCCGATCCACCAGCCAGATGAAACCGTCTTCGTCCTGCCGGGCCACATCGCCGGTGAGAAGCCAGTCGTCGATCAGCGCTTCTCGGGTCGCCTCCGGATTTCTATAATACCCTGTCATAACACCGGGTCCTTTGACAATCAACTCGCCGGGTTGTCCCTGAACAACGGGATTCAACCCATCGTCAACGATGTTGATCTCCCAGTCGAAACCCGGTTTTCCGATGGCGCCGACCTTGTGCATATTCTCCATTCCCAGATGGACGCATCCGGGTCCGGTACACTCGGTGAGGCCATAGTTGGTATCGTACTGGTGATAGGGAAAAATTTTCTTCCATTCCTTGATCAAACTGGGCGGCACGGGCTGGGCACCGATGTGCATCAGGCGCCATTGATCCAGATGGTAGTCTTCGAGCTTGATTTCTCCGGTCTGGATGGCAAAAAGGATATCGAGCGCCCATGGAACCAGAAGCCAGACCACCGTCACCTTTTCCTCGGAAACGGCTTCCAGTATCCACTCGGGTTCAACCCCTTTAAGAATGACACTCCGGGCACCGACAATGAAATTGCCGAACCAGTGCATTTTTGCGCCGGTGTGATACAGAGGCGGAATGCACAGGAAATTGTCTTCGTGGGTCTGGTTGTGATGTCGATTTTCCACAAAGCAGGCGAATTCAAGATTTCTGTGGGTCAAAAGAGTTGCCTTGGGCGTGCCGGTGGTGCCCGAAGTAAAGTACAAGGCAGCTTCATCGGTAATTTTTATTTCTACGTTCGGCGCAATGGGGGATTGAGCTTCAAGGATTTTTTCATAGGATTCCGCATACGCGGGTTTTTTTACCTCCGGCCCCACAAAGATATAGGTCCCTATGAATCTGTCCAGGTCTTCCTTGATGGCGTCGATACGCTCGATAAATTCTTCACCCAATATCATGGCCTTGGGCTCGGCGACGTTAGCGCAGTGTCGGATGATTTCCGCTTCAAATCGAAAATTGAGCGGAACCGCCCATGCGCCGGTTCGGAGTATCCCAAAATAGATGGGCAGCCATTCGATACAGTTGGTCATTAAATGGACCACCCGGTCACCCTTTGAAATCCCCCGGGATATCAGGGCCTGTGCAACCTGATTGGCCTGATGGTCAAAGTCTTTCCAGGTGATGTCCCGACGCCGGTTTTTAGCCGGTTCTCTTTCTATGAGTGCTGTTTCAAGGCCATACATGCGCGCATTTCGAGCCAGTATCTCGGTAATCAGCATAGAGAATTCCTTTCGAGTAACACTTTTTTCAAGAACCGATATCAAACTCGCATAAAATGGTCAAGGTGAACAAAATGATCTCACAGAGTTAACGTATTTGATTTCGGTACAGCGAAGCGACAGCGTGTTTCTCTCTATTGGAATTCAAATGCGTTTGCCCTGGGCCGGCGGGGCATAACCTGTTGACAAAATAATAATTTTTGTTCAAAATAAACCATACGGCTTGTTAGATGCTTTGTTATGATGGAAACGCCCGAGGTGAAGGACGGGTTTGAGCCTTGACCTTCAAAACCTATTGGACATGATGATCGGCGGGCAGGTCACCATTGAAATGATGGCGTGTGATTGAAGAGGATAACGGCGTATGGCCAGGTTGAAAATACTTGCACCCGGCAGCACGAAGCATGCCAGGACCCAGGCGCGGGGAAAGTTGTTCGAAGGACTGGTGTATCAGGTGCTGGACCACTACGGATATCGTGTCGACCGTCTTTTTCATGCAAACTACCCTGGAATGGAAATCGAAGTAGAGGGAACGCATACGACCACAGGCGTTCCATTTTATGCGGATTGCACGTTTTGTGAAACACCGGTGTCTGCTCCCTACCTTCAGGCATTTTACGGCAAGTACATGGCAAGATGGCATCAAGAAAAACGATGTCACGGACTTTTTATCGCACTCCCCGGCATCGACAGCTCTGCCGGAGAATTTTATCGAAATTATATAGCGAAGAATTCAGACGTTACCGCAGTTCTATATGAAGAAGACGCGGTTCTTAAAGCAGTTTCAGCGTCTCCGGGGGTTGCCGATCCGGACGCCCATGCAAAACATGTTCTCCGGAATATGGGAACTTCCGGCGATCCTTTTCTCTTTTACACGGGAAAAAGCGTGTTCTGGGCCTGGATCATCACATCTGAAGGCAAAGAAAATCGAAACAGACTGGCGCTTTTTGACAAAACCGGTTCTTTGGTATCCGATCCGTCGGTCCTCGGTTATCTCACGGAGCTGTATCCGAAACTCGCCGATTTTGATCCGATTGTACGTGAAGAGACCGTTGTTCTGCAGCCCGGCCTGTTTCAAGATGCCGATGAAATTGTCGAGGTCCGGGGGGGACCGGAATGCTTTGCGTACCAATACCCTGCATCCCCCGGTGACTTTGTGGGAAGAAAGCCTTTGCTCAAAGCACTCGATGCCTTTGCAAAAAAAGTAACCCATAAAGAAACATCCCATCGCGGTGTTCTTTTCGAAGGTCCATCCGGCTGGGGGAAAAGTTCATTGGTTCTGGCAAGTGTTGCCCGGCTGGAGAAAATGGCGCACTTTGCCGTTGCCATAGATTCCCGAACCGCCGCATCGCCCAGTTTCATTCCGCGTTTAATACACGATACCATCGAGAAGTACGGAGACTTCGGAGGCATGCTCCCCCAAGGGGACCGATCCAAATGGATGACCGTCGGCGACCGTGGGATCGGGTCGATTCTTGAGATGGGGAAAGTACTTGAATCCAATGGCAAACTGCTGTTCATTTTCTTGGATCAGTTTGACCCCTGTTTCTCTTTGCCCGAGGTGATTGAACCTATAAAAGATCTGTTCCTTAAAATATGCCGTGAACAGACGAATATCGTTCTGGGATTTTCGTGGAACAAGGATCTTGTTTCAGCGGCCCATGGATTTTACGGTGAATTGGGTGATGCTGTTACGGATAACAGTCAAAAAATGATCCTGAACAGTTTCTCCGGCGCTGAAACCGATGCATTGTTGAAAAAACTGAGCGATGAATTGAATGAAACCTTAATCGGAGACCTCCGATGGTTCCTGATGGAGTTTTCACAAGGATATCCCTGGCTGCTGAAAATGCTCTGCTTTCATGTTAAGGTGGCCCGGCAGTCCGGGATTCCACAGGACGATATTGCCGGGAATCTTTTGAGTGTCCAGGAACTTTTCCAGCATGACCTGGAGAAGCTGTCGGATAAAGGGCGCGTTTCTCTGAGCCATATTGCCAAATTTGCGCCCATGCGTCCAACAGAATCGCCGGGCAACCTCGACGCTCAAGTTGTACAAAATTTAATCGACCAGAGGTTGGTCTTAAAAATCGGCAATACTGTGGACGTCTCCGGAGAGGTCTTCCGAAATTATCTCAACAGCGGCAAGCTGCCGTTTCATGACAACCCCATCCTTGGGGCCGGCGTCAGGGATGTTGTTGACGCTGCCAAGATCCTGCATGCAGCCGGCGGTTCGCTGGATATTTCCGAATTAAGAGGACGGACCGGTCTGTCCGGGCCGCCGTTTTACCGGGTTGCAAAAGGTTTGGATCTGCTTGGACTCGTTAGATTCAGCAAGGGGGCGGCAACCTTGGAAGTGGAGTTGCCGGCTCCGCACCATGATATGGAGGCGTCGTTGAGAAAGCATTTGCAAGACAGGCTCCGGGGCAACCGTCTGGTTCGCGGTCTTTTAAAAATTTTGAAGGGAAAAAACACCCTGACAATGGATGACGTATCTGCTCTGTTCGAGATTTCGGTGCCCTACAGATCCGTTGCCGGTAAAGCCGGTTTGAAATATGTCCGCATTCTGGCGGAATGGATAGACTTCGCCGATCTTGGGATTTGGGATAAAAAAGATAGAATGCTCGTTTTCTTTGACCCTGCCACAGAAATCCGGGATCGTCGCCTCCTGCTGCCCAAAAGACGTGGGTCTAAAACCCCGCAGATCCAGTATTCCCCGGTTGAAAAGGTGGCGGAAAGGCTTTTTCAGGCGCTTCAAGGGGACGGCCGGGTGGATTGGACCGGCTTTGGGAAAAATACCATTTTTAGAGCCCTGGCAACCCTGGAAGATCTGGGTTTCATCGTTCGGCGGGCGCCATTGATTAAAATGTTGCCCAGGGGACAAGAATTCGTGCAGAACAGAGACAAGCGTCCCGCGCTGTTTGCAGAAGGGGCCTTGCAGATGCCTTCGTTTTCAATTTTCATGGAACTACTTGAATCCCATCGGTTTAAAGGCAATACACTTTTGGGGCTTGGTGTGGAACTCGAAGAGAAGCTCGGTATGAACTGGAAGGAGAGTACCGCCGAGAACAGTGCTAAAATTATGCTCGATTGGGCGCGTCATGCCAAACTCGCCCCGGGGGTGTTTGCCCGGATTCGAAAGGGACCCATAAAAGGATGGAAAAAAAAGGATGACCGGCAGATGGTGTTGTTTTAAACAGGTTCTATGGATCCAACGGCACCATGGCGCAGGTTTTCTTTATTAGGAGTGACGAATTTGCTTCTTTTCGACGGGATATATCGGTTGCAGCGGCAGGAAGACGCCCCTTCAAAGCTGGGTCGTAAATGGGCTTGCGCATGGCGCTTGAGGGTCATCGACTTCTCGAAAAAATATCCGGACGTTCAGCATCTTAGACCGTACGCCGTTGTGGCGACCCAGACCGGGGAAGGGATATTTAAGACAACCTGCGCCGAAAGTCTGGGAAAAAGAATATGCCGGGACTTTGATCTGAAAATCGACGAAGTCCTCTGGATCGAGCATTATCCGGACGAGCCGGCCCTGTATGCCGCCATATTTACCCCAAAGTCTTATTATGAATCTGAAATATTTTATGCCGTCGATTGGCGGCCCATCATGCCCAATGAACTGGACGTTCTCCGCCCCTTAATACCGGAAATCGAGGATTTCCAGTGCCCATAGCCCCCCTTTTCCCTTGCCATTGGAAACCAGATGGTGGATACTATGTACCCATGTTCCCCTGGAAAAGCGTCTCAGTGGATAAATAGTATCCATGTGGATCCGGGTCCCTGAATCAAAAAAATTGTTATCCACCAGGGGATGACCGGAAACATTCACAATGGCATCAGATTTGCAATAGTGCGTACCGTAATGCCGAATAAAATTAAACATAACAGATTTTGGGCCGGTGTACCGCCGTGGATATTTATCGGCGCAGTGGTGGTTCTGTTTCCGATTTTTGCGTTTATCACCGTCCAGAACATCCACCGCCAGAATCAGAACAACACCCGCCTCTTGCTGGAAAAGGGGGCTGCCTTGATCCGGGCTTTCGAGGCAGGGACACGGACAGGTCTGGGAATGAGCCAAAACGAATTCCAGCTCCAGAGACTCCTTGCCGAGACAGCCCAGCAGCCCGACATTCTATATCTCTTGGTCACCGATGCAGACGGCAGGATCCTTGCCCACGACAACCCCAAGCATATGGGAAAATACCATGGCAAGGAGTTGGATCTTAAAAGGATTTCGCATCTTAAAACGGTTCAGTGGCGCATCGTCTCCACCCCTGGCGGGAAGAAAATATTTGAAGTGTTCAGCAGATTCTTGCCCCAGGAACGAAGCTTTAGCATGGGGCCCGGCCGCATGATGATGCATCTGTGGTTTCAACGGGGGATGGATGAAAGAATGGACGTCCCGCCGCCCACGCCGATCATCTTCGTGGGGCTCGACATGACGTCCATCGAAGAGGCCATCCGGACCGATACCCGGCATGCCGTTATCATGGGCATTATCCTCCTTTTGGTTGGATTTGCCGGCATCATTCTGCTGTTTTTGGCCCAGAGTTACCGCGCGACACGGATGTCCCTTTCCAGGATAAAAGCCTTCTCCGACAACCTGGTCGAGCATATGCCCATCGGCCTGGTCGCCACAGACGACCACCGAAGGATTACCTCCCTAAACCATGTGGCCGGAACGATTCTGGGTCTTTCCGCCGAAGCGGTCATGGGGGAAAATGCAGCGGACGTCCTGCCCGAGGATTTGTGGCAGATGCTCAAAGACCTGGATATGGAAAAAGGGGTTGTTGAAAAGGAGATAGATTGTACCGTTGGAGAAGCGGAGATGATTCCCCTTGAAATCAGCGCCACATCCCTGAGCGATGAAAACGGAACGTTTCTCGGGTATGTGCTTCTGTTCAAGGATCTCAGCGAAGTCCGTTCTTTGAGAAAAGAGATTGCACGGAGCCAGCGTCTTGCATCTGTGGGAAGACTTGCCGCCGGTGTTTCCCATGAGATACGCAACCCCTTAAGTTCCATCAAGGGATTTGCCACATATTTCAAGGAAAGATACCATGACGTCCCGGAAAACCAGCAGATCTCCAACCTCATGATTCAGGAAGTCGACCGGTTGAACCGGGTGGTGGGCCAGCTTCATGAGTTTGCCCGGCCCATAAAAATATCGAGAAAATCGATCCCCGTCGAAGCTTTTCTAAAGGACTCTCTCAAACTCATTGAACGGCAGGCAACGGAAGCGAACATCGACATTAAAACCCGCTTTGATCCTGAAATAGACACGGCGTTTTTCGATACGGACAGGATCAACCAGGTCCTTCTGAACCTTTATCTGAACGCCATCGAGTCCATGGACAATGAAGGAACCATGACCGTCACCCTGGAAAAAAATATGAAAAAGGACGGCATCGAGATCCGGGTCTCGGATACCGGCACCGGCATCGACGAAAACGATCTTGCACATGTTTTCGATCCTTACTTTACCACCAAAGCATCCGGCACCGGTTTGGGATTGGCCATTGTTCACAATATCGTAGAGGCTCACGGCGGGGAGATAAAGGTGGAGAGCCGGTTGGGCCAGGGGACCACCGTTCGCATCTTGTTGCCCAACTGAGGCCTCATAAGCGATCTCAAAATCTGACCACAGATAACAGGTTGGCAGCATTTAGGTTTTACCCACTTAAGAGATGATGAACTCGTAAAAAGGCTGATTTTGCTCGATGTCGCTCACAAAAGACTTTTTACGAAGCCGTCAAGAGATGAGCTATGAAACATAAAAAAACCCTATTAATCGTTGATGACGACAGCACCCATCGCACCATGTTGCGCACCCTTATCGGAGGATGGGGATATGATGTTGTGGAGGCGGATGACGGTTCGACCGCCATCGAAGCGGTTCAGAAACGTCCTTTTGATCTAGTTCTAATGGATGTCAGAATGCTGAAGATCAGCGGCATTGAAGCCCTCGAAGAGATAAAAGCCTTCAACCCGGCCATACCGGTAACCATCATGACGGCGTATTCATCGGTTGAAACGGCGGTGGATGCTCTGAAAAAAGGCGCTTACGATTATCTCACCAAACCCCTCGATTTCGACAAACTTCGGCTGACCATAGAACGGGCCATGGAGCACACCCGCCTGAAAGAGGAAAACCGCATACTCAAAGAAAATCTCGGGAAACACTTTGACATGCAGAATATTGTGGGCCGCAGCCCTGCCATGGTGAGCCTGATGGAAACAGTGGCCCATGTGGCCCCGTCCGAAGCCACGGTAATGATCACCGGAGCGTCCGGTACGGGCAAGGAGTTGATTGCAGGAGTGATCCACTACAACAGCCCGAGAAAAGAGGGACCCTTTGTCAAGATCAATTGTGCCGCCATTACGGAAACGCTTCTGGAATCAGAGCTTTTCGGACATGAAAAAGGATCCTTCACCGGTGCAGACCGGAGAAAAGAAGGACGTTTTATTCAGGCACACCAAGGGAGCCTGTTTCTTGACGAGGTGAGTGAAATGTCGCTGACCATGCAGGTCAAGCTGTTGCGCGTACTGCAGGAGAGAGAATTGACCCGTGTGGGGGGCGAAGACGTCATCAAGGTGGATGTCCGGGTCATTTCCGCCACCAACAGAGACCTGGTCGATCTGAGACGTAAAGGGCTGTTCCGTGAGGATCTGTACTATCGGTTGAACGTTGTCAGTCTGGAAATTCCGCTCTTGAGTGAGCGGAGAGACGATATTCCATTGCTGGCCCGGCATTTTCTCGAGATGTTTTCTGCAAAGAACAATAAAGAGATAAAGGGATTCACCCCCGGGGCCATGGATCGACTGATACGGCATGACTGGCCCGGCAATGTTCGTGAACTCATGAATGCGGTTGAAAGGGGTGTTGTGCTGACCCGAACGGACTATCTTGATGTGCAGGATTTTGCCATTGCGCAGAATGGTTCCCAGCCCCCGGCTGAAGCCGTGCCCGTTTTGGACGGAAAAGAGAGCAGCCTGTCTCTGGAGGCGGTTGAAAAGGCTGCAGTTCTGCGCATGCTGGAATCCACGGACGGCAATAAGAGCGAAGCGGCAAGGCGCCTTGGCATTACACGGAAAACGCTTCATAAGAAGCTCAAAAAGTACGGGGTCATGGATTGATCCCGACGCTGCATAAACAACAGGCTTGGCTTTAGCCTATTGCTTTTAAGTATTTATTTTAGTACTTCATTTTGTTTGCCATCAATTAAGGTTGATGATCTCGTAAAAAAGTCTGATTTTGCACGCTCCGCAAGCAATTTTGGGATTCATGACCCGCCTGGCTAAATTGCAAGAACTCGGGCTAACGCCCTCAAACAGCTTGCAGTTTTTAACGCCAGGCTCATCATGAATCTTTCTCCAAAATTGCTTGATGTCGCTCACAAAAGACTTTTTACGAGTTCATCAAGGTTGCACCATGACCGGAATGTCCGGAACAGGAGATAAATCCATGAAGTTCAAACTCACCGTAAGGCTGGTGCTTGCTTTTTTATTTTTTTGTGGTTCGGCGGAGTTGGGCCGGAATGTATCGGCCCAACCCCCATCGCCGGTGGAGGATTCCCGGTTATCCCTCGCCGATATTATAAAAAAAATTGAAGAACGATACGCGGTTCCGGGATTTTTAGCACACTTTTCCCAAACTTCAACCCTAAAAGCCATGGAAATAACGGACACCGCATCCGGAAAAGCCTTTTTCAAACGTCCCGGCAAAATGCGATGGGAATATGAAACCCCTGATCGCCAAACTATTATTACCGACAACAAAACGTTGTGGATATTCAGACCTGAAGACAATCAGGTGATGATCGGAAAAGCACCTTCTTTTTTCGAAGGCGGCAAAGGGTTCAGTTTTCTTTCCGACATGAAATTGATTCAACAGAAATTCAGTATTGACCTTGAAAAAAAGGCTCAAGATGACTATTATGAACTGAAGCTTTTACCCAGGGAAAAAGCATTCGATGTATCGGTAATCTATCTGTCCGTTTCAACGAAGACTTTCGATGTTGTCAGAATTGTTACCGCCAATTCATATGGCGATGAAACCCGGATCGTCTTTAGCGATATTCAGTTTATACAGAAAATCGACGATTCCATGTTCAATTTTAAATTGCCCCAAGGTATAGAGGTGTTGAATCTTGACGAAAAAGGAACTGTAGAATGAAGGAAAAGATCAGAAGTTTATTGAAAAAAAGAAAAGCAATTATGCTTTCACATAACTACCAGCCCCCGGAAATTCAGGATGTTGCAGATCTTTGCGGCGATTCACTGGAGTTGAGCATCAAAGCCGCCCAAACCGATGCCGAAGTCATCGTCTTTTGCGGCGTGCATTTTATGGCGGAAACCGCGTCGATTCTGTCTCCGGACAAAACCGTCCTGCTTCCCCGTGAAGATGCCGGATGTTTAATGGCCGATATGATAGAACCGGTGGGGCTGCAAGTCATGCTGGACAAGCTCCCTCCCATGCCGGTTGTCACCTATGTCAACTCCACCGCAGCGGTGAAAGCCCTTTCCACCATTTGCTGCACCTCGGCCAATGTCGTCGATGTTGTAAACAGTCTGGATGCCGATGAGATACTCATGACGCCGGATCGAAATCTCGCCCTGTACGCCGCGTCCCTGACAAAGAAGAAGATACACACCTGGGACGGATATTGTCCGACCCATGACCGACTCAAACCTGCAGATGTGAACCATGCCCGGCGGACCTACCCGGATGCTGTCTTTATGGCCCATCCGGAATGCCGGCCGGAAGTCCTCGAATTGGCAGATGTCATCCGAAGCACTTCGGGCATGATCCGCTATGCAGAAGAATCTAAAAAGTCCGCCTTTATCGTCGGTACGGAGATCGGGCTCCTTTACCCCTTGAAAAAAGCCAATCCTGACAAGCTGTTTTACCCGGCTTCGAGCAAGATGTTGTGTAAAAACATGAAAAAGATCTCCCTCGAAGATGTTGCCAGGAGCCTCGAATTAATGGAAGGAGAGGTCAAGGTATCTGAAAATATTCGACAACCGGCTTTTAAAGCGGTTCAAAAAATGATCGATCTGTCCCTGTCGAAGTAGATATGTCCGGTCCGAACCCCGCCGTATAATTCGTTCATTTGCAAGACGTCAGGGATGGCGTTGTAGCAAACGACCCCAAGAAATGTTTGCCACCAAGGCACCAAGACACGAAGAATTTTATTTTGTTATTCTTTCTTAGTGTCTTGGTGCCTTGGTGGCGAGAAGAAAAAAGTTTTGCCATGACTAATAACGCAGCAAATGGACGAATCAGACCACCAGGTCTTCGGGAATGTCAGCGTTGGTGTAAACCTTTTGGACGTCATCACAATCTTCGAGGGTCTCCATCAATTTGACCATCTGCTCGGCTTCTTTGCCCAAAAGGTCCACGGTTGACTGGGGAAGCATGGTAATCTCCGCGACGATGTAAGGAATCGATTCCTTTTCTACGGCGGTTTTTACCTGCTCGAAATCCTGTGGGTCGGTGATGATTTCGAAGGTGCTCTCATCTTCTCTGACATCTTCGGCGCCGGAATCGATGGCGGTTTCCATCAACAGATCCTCGTCCACGGCATTGTGCTCCACAACAATATATCCCTTTGTTTCGAACATCCAGGCAACGCATCCGTTGGACCCGAGGTTTCCGCCGGCCTTGGTTAAAATATGACGGATATCCGCCACGGCCCGGTTCTTGTTATCCGTCAGCGACTCGATGTAAATGGCCGCACCGCCGGGGCCGTACCCTTCGTAGACGCTTTCTTCATAATTGACCCCTTCGAGCTCACCGGTCCCTTTTTTAATGGCCCGTTCAATGTTGTCTTTGGGCATGTTTTCGCTTTTTGCAGCCTGGATGGCGGTCCGCAGTCTGGGGTTTGCAGCGGGGTCCCCACCGCCCATGCGTGCCCCCACCGTAATTTCTTTGATGAGCTTGCTGAAAATTTTACCCCGTTTGGCGTCTGTTGCCCCTTTTTTGTGCTTTATGGAAGACCACTTGCTGTGTCCTGACATATCTTCCTCCTATTTTTTCCCGAATCCGATAATATAAATTTCCTTG
>Ga0209165_10000405_pt1 | contig 14877 bp, 15 predicted proteins | sample tdAd001_FD_187122 | JGI IMG/M metagenome (GOLD analysis project Ga0209165, IMG submission 187122) | Marine sediment microbial communities from the Atlantic coast under amendment with organic carbon and nitrate - tdAd00.1 (SPAdes)... | ecosystem: Environmental > Aquatic > Marine > Coastal >... | reverse complement strand
TCAACACAGTATGCCGTGCTCTGTCTTCTGATTGGGCTCGTTTTCCTGGTTATCAGCTCAAAGATTCTGGTCTGGGGCGCCGTTCAAATTGCTATTGAATTCGGTGTCAGCGATCTGCTAATAGGCCTCACAATAGTTGCTATCGGCACCAGCCTCCCCGAACTCGCCGCCTCAATTGCGGGCGCATTGAAAAACGAACATGATATAGCTATTGGCAATGTCGTCGGCTCCAACATGTTCAATACTCTGGCCGTCATGGGCATCCCCGGTCTAATATACCCATCAACACTGGACGCCGGTGTTCTTGATCGAGATGTCCCTGTTGTATTCGTACTCACGATAGCACTGGTGATAATGGCTTATGGATTTAAGGGACATGGTCGCATCAACCGCATCGAGGGCACGATTCTTCTAGCCTGCTTTGTTGGCTACCAGGTGTTACTTTATTTCACTGAGCTTTAATAACACTGAGTCAGATATTTATGACACAAACAGATTTTAAAAAGCTGGGACTTGCAGTCATCGAAACCGAACTTGCCTCGGTAAACACGCTGAAGAGCAGAATTGATGACGACTTTGCCCGTGCCTGCGAACTTATGCTCGACTGCGAGGGCAGAATAGTTGTCACCGGCATGGGTAAATCAGGACATATTGGCGGCAAGATTGCAGCTACCCTGGCCAGTACCGGAAGCCCGGCATTTTTTGTACACCCGGGTGAAGCCAGCCATGGCGACCTGGGCATGATTACTTCAAAGGACGTCGTCCTCGCATTATCAAACTCGGGAAATACCGCGGAAATACTCACAATAGTGCCCATCATAAAACGCCTGGGTGTGCCTTTGATTTGCATGACCGGCAGTCCCGGCTCTCCGCTTTCGACCGAGGCTACGATCAACCTTAATGTCAGCGTCGAAAAAGAGGCCTGCCCGCTGGGACTTGCACCAACCTCCAGCACGACAGTTGCCCTGGTCATGGGTGATGCACTGGCGGTAGCGCTGCTGGAAGCACGAGGCTTTACTGAAGAAGATTTTGCACTGTCACACCCGGGCGGCAGCCTGGGGCGCCGCCTGTTGCTGCATGTCTCTGACATCATGCATGCCGGTGACGATACACCGCGCATTGCACCCGACGCATCCGTTTCTGAAGCACTGCTGGAGATGAGCAGCAAAGGCATGGGCATGACCGCGATTGTTGATAATGACAGCATGGTGCTTGGCATATACACTGATGGCGACCTGCGCAGAACCCTGGACAAAAAGACTGACCTGCAACAGACACGAATTGACCAGGTGATGACCAGGGACTGTAAAACCGTTGATGCACATGATCTGGCAGCCGAAGTACTCAAGCTGATGGAAGACCACAAGATAAATGGCGCCCTGGTCACGGATAACGACAACCGATTGATCGGCGCGTTGAACATGCACGATTTGCTCAGGGCGGGAGTAGTTTAAGGGCAATGAATAGTGAATAATGTAAAAACTCCCAAACACCACGCATTATTAACTATTAACTATTAACTATTAACTATTAACTATTAACTATTAACTATTAACTATTAACTATTAACTATTAACTATTCATTATTCATTATTCATTATTAACTGAACTATCATGCAGGACATATTAGATAAAGCAAAAAAAATCGAACTCGTCATATTTGATGTTGATGGCGTGATGACAGACGGCAGCCTGTTCATGGGCGATGACGGTCAGGAGTACAAGGCTTTTAATTCACTCGATGGCCATGGCATGCGCATGCTGCAGGAAGGCGGGATTACCGCAGCCATTATCACGGGACGAAAATCAAATGTGGTTGAACACCGCATGAAAGACCTGGGTGTCACCCGCATCTACCAGGGCTATCGGGATAAAATTCCAGCGTACGAAGCATTAATGGGCGACATCGGGCTTGAAACAGAACAGGTAGCCTATGTTGGTGATGACGTCGTGGATCTGCCTGTTATGACGCGTGTCGGCTTTGCCATAGCAGTACAGGACGCACACCCTTATGTAAAAAAGCATGCTCACTGGATTACTCAAAACAACGGCGGCCAGGGCGCTGTGCGCGATGTGTGTGAACTAATTCTCGAAGCCAGGGGTCTGTTAACACAGACACTGGAATCATATTTGTACATTCCGAAGTGAAAACACAGTTCACACTTTTAACTTTAATTCTTATTGCCTTGATTGGCATCTGGAGCGTATTGGAAGCTCCAGACGAAGCACCAGTTACTGCAACAGACCCGCATTTTGTTGATGCCTATGCAAAAGACTTCACCATGCTGTCAATGAATAAACAGGGGCAACCCTACTACAAAATGACAGCCCAACTTATGGAGCACTTCAATGACAGTGGTGAATCTGAAATTACTCAACCCGTATTTAACATTAACAGGGAAGACAAGGCGTGGGTAATTAGCGCCAAACGTGGCAGAATCGACGATGACAATACCTGGGTCACGCTCAATGATGATGTAGTCATGCTACAGAAAAATTCCGACAACCCACTGCAACTTAAAACCAGCAAAATGCGCTTTAATACAAAAACGCAAATAGCTAACACTGACAAGCGGGTTAACATTACCCAGGGCACACTGTCATTAAAGTCGAATGGGATGATTTTCAACAATATAACCGGCAAACTGGAATTACTTGCAGGTGTAAATGGAATCTATGTTAAAGATTAAGGCTTCAGTGTTAATGCTTCTGCTTATCGCCAGCGCAATGACCGCCATTGCCGAGATAAAGCCTGCGTCATTAACAAACGCCCCGGTTAATATTTACGCCGATTACATGAAATATGAGATCCAGAGCGGCATCAGTCAATACAAAGGTAATGTTCGCGTAACTCAGAATGGAATTGAACTGACTGGCGATAAAGTAATTGTCTTACAGAAAGACAAGCTGCTAAAAAATATTACAGTTACAGGCTCGCCGGCAACCTATCGCCAGTTATCAGAAGATGGTAACTATATAAATGCCCAAAGTATGCAAATGGAGTACCAGGCCGACAATAACAGACTTATCCTGAGTGATAAAGCCCGGCTGGAACAGGCGGGCTCTGTCATGGAGAGCGATCAAATTATTTACGACACCATCCAGGAGGTCGTTATCGCCGGTGATGACAAAGCAAACAAGCGCGTCAACATCACCATCACACCAGAAAATATCAAAAAGCAGTAAACCATGCCTGAACTGCACGCTGAAAACCTGATCAAGCGTTATAAATCACGTACGGTCGTGAACGATGCTTCTCTCGGTGTTAAAAGCGGCGAAGTTGTCGGCTTACTGGGTCCAAATGGCGCAGGCAAGACGACCTGCTTTTACATGATGGTTGGCCTGATAAGAGCTGACGAAGGCAATATCTTTCTAGACGGCAAAGATATAACCCGCCTTCCCTTGCATGCACGAGCCCAGCGCGGCGTCGGTTACCTGCCCCAGGAAGCCTCGGTTTTCAGGAAACTGTCAGTCGAAGATAACATTATGGCCATTCTGGAAGCACAAAAAATCAGCCGACAGGATCGTGAAGAGCAGTTACAGATGCTGCTCGAAGAACTTCAGATTGAACATATTCGTGAGAGTATTGGCATGAGCCTTTCCGGCGGTGAACGCAGGCGCGTAGAAATCGCACGCGCGCTCGCCTCGAAGCCGGCATTTATCCTGCTGGATGAGCCTTTTGCCGGCGTTGACCCTATTTCGGTGATCGACATCCAGAAAAGCATTGAACACTTGATCAGTCTCAATATCGGCATCCTTATCACCGATCATAATGTACGTGAGACCCTGGGTATATGCCGTCGTGCTTATATATTAAGCGATGGTAAGATTATCGCTCATGGCCAGCCAGATGAAATTCTCGAAAATGATCAGGTTCGTGAAGTCTATCTAGGCCACGATTTTCGACTATAAATAGATATAGAGAAGATTATTTAAAACAGCCACAGATACAGGAGACAAACCCGAAACGGATCGGGGCATAATTAACCCACAGGTTTTTCCTGAAATTCATTGACGGAAGCCCAGGTGGATCAATTAAGCCCTCCTCCAGCACTCAGTATGAAACCATCCCTACAGCTAAAACTCGGCCAGCATCTGACGATGACGCCCCAACTGCAACAGGCAATTCGCCTGCTGCAGTTGTCGACCATGGATCTTCAGACAGAAATCCAGCAGACACTGGAAGAGAATCCGATGCTGGAGATGGATGAAGAAAGTCCCGGCAACGAGCAGGAGCATCCAGACAAGAGTGAAACTGAACTCACCCAACAGGATGAGCAACTGGACCTGGAGAAAACCCAGGACCTGCCCGATGACCTGCCTGTCGACAGCGAATGGGAAGATATTTACGATGTCGCAACTGCGGGTATCAGCAATGCAACGCAGAGCACCGGTGAGAATGCAGGCGATTATCTTGAAAACCAGAGCATGGAGGACGAGACACTTGCTGAGCACCTGCTCTGGCAACTCAGGAACATGACTACCAGTGATACCGACTTCGCAATCGGCATCGCCATTATTGACGCAATCAACGATGATGGTTACCTCACAGAGAGCGTGGAGGAGATACATGGGGGACTGGTTGATGAACTCGAAATTGAGCTCGACGAGATTGAAGCAGTATTGCACCTGATTCAACGCCTTGACCCGCTAGGCACAGGCGCACGTGACCTGAAAGAATGCCTGCTACTACAGCTTGAACAATTTGACGAAAGCACCGAGGGACTTGCCGATGTACGTATGCTGATACGTGATCATCTTGAGCAAATCGGCAGCCGTGATTATGCACGCCTGCTCAAATCAACCCGCTTATCCGAAGAGAAACTGCAGACGCTGATAACATTCATTCAGTCATTGAATCCAAAACCCGGTTCCACCATCTCTCCGAATCGAGCCGAATACATCATTCCTGACATATTTGTACGCAAGATTAATGGCGAGTGGTTCGTTTCCCTGAATCCGGACGCTGCACCCAGGTTAAGAATCAACCCGCTTTATGCCGGATATGTCAAAAAGTCAGGCCGGGGAAAGGACAGCAGTTACATGAGAAACAGCATGCAGGAAGCGCGCTGGTTCCTGAAAAGCCTGCAAAGCCGCAGCGATACCCTGCTACGCGTTGGCAAAGCAATTGTTGATCGCCAGCGCCTGTTTCTCGAATATGGCGATGAAGGCATGAAACCCATGGTATTACGCGATATTGCAGAAGAACTCGAGATGCACGAGTCCACCATTTCACGGGTTACCACACAAAAATACATGCATACTCCACGAGGTGTATTTGAATTCAAATTCTTTTTTTCCAGCCATGTCAGCACGGCAGATGGCGGCGAATGTTCCGCCACAGCTATCCGCGCCATGGTGAAAAAGCTCATTGAAAACGAGAATCCAAGAAAACCAATGAGTGATAACAAGATTTCTGCCTTTCTGATCAAGGAAGGCATTAATGTTGCTCGCCGAACTGTGGCAAAATACAGAGAAGCGATGTCCATTCCACCCTCAAATGAGAGAAAGAGTCTTGTTTGAGTCCAATTGCGGAGAGTAATATGCAAATTAATCTGACTGGTCACCATGTTGATGTCACAGATTCGTTAAGAAACTATGTCAATGAAAAAATGGGAAAGTTAGAGCGCCACTTTGACAAAGTCAGCAACACCCACGTTATACTGACTCTTGAAAACCTCAGTCATAAAGCTGAAGCTACTGTGCATATGAGTGGCAATGATATTTTTGCTGAAGCCAGTGAAGCTGATATGTATGCAGCCATTGATGCACTCGTTGATAAACTTGATCGGCAGGTCAAGAAGCACAAGGAAAAGCTTAAGAACCATTTACATCACAAACAAAACGAAATACCTATACCCTGATGAACCTTACACAGCTGATCAGTCAGGACTCCGTTGTTTGCAATGCCGGCGTTAGCAGCAAAAAAAGAGCCCTTGAGTTTCTCGCTGAGTTGCTTGCGAAAGAGTCTGCAACTGCAGACGCTTTCGATATTTTTCAACACCTGACTGAGCGTGAAAAACTGGGATCAACCAGCCTGGGGCACGGTGTTGCCATACCTCATGCACGCACCAATGGCAGTGACAGGGCCATTGGTGCATTCATCAAGATTGAACACGGCATCGACTTCGACAGTCCTGACAATAAACCCACCGACCTGTTATTTGCACTTATGGTGCCAGAGCACTATACAGATGAGCACCTGGAAATCCTCTCCGGTCTCGCCAGCTGCTTTAGCGATGAAGCGCTGTGCCATAACCTGCGATCGTCAGGCACATCCAAAGAACTTTTCGACAGACTTACAGGCTGGCACATTTCAAGTCAGGCATCATGACCGAAGTCCTGTCTGCTGAATCCATCCTGGTCAACCTGTCAAACCAGATTAAGTTCGAATGGGTTGCCGGCCAGGAAGATCCGAATCTTCCATTGCATGAAATCAATGCAAGCCAGCATGCAACATTAGTCGGACACCTTAACCTGGTTCACAAAAACCTTATCCAGGTCATTGGTAAAACCGAATGTGAGTATCTGCAAGGTCTTGAGGATAATTTTCGCGGCAATATGCTGCACGAAATTTTCTCCAGCCAAACTGTGGTAATCATCATGGCTGACGGGATACCTGTACCTGAGATGCTGATCGACCACGCAAATAAATATCACACACCATTATTAAGCTGCAAAACAGAAAGCAGCGAAGTTGTTGATATTGCGCGCTTTTATCTACACAACATTTTCTCTGAGAAAGAGGTTGTGCATGGCGTTTTCATGGAAGTCCTTGGTACAGGCGTGCTCATAACCGGTGAAAGCAGTGTGGGTAAAAGCGAGCTTGCACTTGCACTTATTTCCAGAGGCCATCGCCTGATAGCTGATGACGCACCCGAGTTTACCCGCACAGGACCTGACATCCTTGATGGCAGAAGCCCAAACGTTCTAAAGGACTTCATGGAAGTACGAGGGCTCGGTGTATTAAACATACGCGATATGTATGGCGATAACGCACTAAAATCAAATAAGTACCTTCGACTCGTTGTCCATCTCAAGCGTCTTAGCGAAAAAGAGTACGCACAACTGGATCGACTGCAGGGCGGAAGAGAAACCCGCACAGTCCTTGGGATCGACGTTCCACAAATACTAATACCAGTCGCGCCTGGCAGAAATATCGCGGTACTGGTTGAAGCAGCCGTGCGAAACCACATCCTGAGCACCTCTGGTAATAACTCAGCACAAAAGTTCATAGAACTCCAGCAACAAGCCATTAACAGCCAATCATCATAGTTTTAAATGAACCTGGTAATCATCAGCGGCCTTTCAGGCTCCGGCAAAACTGTAGCCCTGCACACTCTTGAAGACGAAGACTATTATTGCGTCGACAACATGCCCCTGGGCCTGCTGCCCGACTTTGTTCAACGTGTGATGAACAGAACCATTCAACCTTATGAGAACATCGCCGTTGGTATAGATGCACGAAGTAATTCCCGTGACTTGCGACGTTTCTCTGAAATCATCAGGCCCTTGAGAGAACTGGACATCAATATCGAGGTGATCTACCTGCAGGCCGAACTGAGCACCTTGATAAAACGCTTCAGTGATACTCGCCGACGACACCCTTTAACTCGTAAAGGGCTGCCACTGGCAGAAGCCATAGAAGTCGAAAGAAGTCTGCTCAGCGATATCGCCGCTGGATCCGATCTTTTTATCGATACAACACTCACCAATATTCATCAACTACGCGAGCTGATCAAAGAGCGGATAGTAAGACGCGAGAAAAAAAACAGTCTGTCTGTGCTATTCCAGTCATTTGGTTTTAAACATGGCACACCAACTGATTCAGATTTTGTGTTCGATGTGCGCTGCCTGCCCAACCCGCACTGGGAACATCACCTGCGCCCGCTAACCGGCCTCGATGCAGAAGTCATCGATTTTTTACAGAGCCATGCAGAAGTTGCGCAGATGCTGGAGTATATTCGAGGCTTTTTACAAACCTGGATACCGAAATTCGAGCTACAGAACCGCTACTACCTGACAATATCCATTGGCTGCACGGGGGGACAGCACAGATCGGTGTATATTGCCCAGCAATTATGCGAGGATTTCACCAACAAGATTGATACAGTATCCATTCGCCACAGAGAACTCGATTAAGCAGGCAAACATGAGCGTCGCACTGTTACTGGTTACACATAAGAACATTGGCAATGATATGCTAATGATTACAAGCTCGATTCTCAATGACGAGTTAAACAATACCTCTTGTGTTGAAGTACCCATGGATGCAGATATTGACAACATGAAATACCAGGTCGCTAACGCACTGAAACAGCTGTCAACTGACGAAGGCGTACTTATTCTTACTGACAGCTATGGCAGCACACCGTGCAACATTGCCAACGAATTTCTCGACAGCAAAAACAGGACTCTCGTTAGCGGACTTAATTTACCCATGCTTATCCGCGTCATGAATTACAGATCACTCCCTCTGACAGAGCTGAAAGACGTGGCAATTGAGGGCGGCAAACATGGCATCACATCAAGAACGAACTAACCCGCATATTGCATGAAGGCGGACGTGGAATGATCGATAACAGATGATATTACATGAATTTACAGAAAAATTAATGGCTTGCAACCTGTTACAGCTTGTCCGTGTGGTTTTATGGGCAAGCTGGCGTCACATCTGGCCCGTAATTCTTACCAGGGGGCGAGATGATCACGCAGAGAATTGGATTCACAATGTATTTTACGAAGAAGTGGAATAACCTTGTGTATTTCCGACTGAGTAAAATACGTTGTGGATTCAAAGATCAAGTGAGGGCTCGTCCATCTGGTGAGAATTGCGGGCTAACACGCCCCCCCTTGATCCATAGCTATGGCTATGAATCCGTGGGCGATCGTCCAACCTGGTTGTTCGTCTCATCCATGAGACTCACCCCTACGGGGCTTGCGCGAAAAATCTTTCCAGAAGATTTTTTAGCCAGCTTGCCCCTAAATTCCAAATCCTTCATGCAATATGCAGGCTAAACATGGAAGCCAGCCGCGACGTAGAGATAATTAACAAACTTGGCATGCATGCACGCGCAGCCGCCAAATTTGTAAAACTCGCCACCAGCTTTAACAGCGAAATTGATATCCAGAAGGACTCGCGACGTGTAAACGCAAAGAGTATTATGGGGGTCATGATGCTCGCAGCCAGCAAAGGCTCTACCATAACCATTCACGCCGAAGGCAGTGATGCAGACAAGAGCCTGGACGCACTCGAACAGCTGATAATCGGCCGTTTCGATGAAGACGAATAACTGATTTGGCGCATACGAGAAACAGCATTTGAGCATAATTCTTAATGGTATAGGCGTTTCACGTGGCATCGCAATAGGCAATGCCTACCTGTACGTTCGCGCCACTACCGAAGCAACTGAATACAATGTACCTGCCAAATACCATCATAAAGAGATTGAGAGGCTGAAACAGGCTGTTCACGATGCCGGTGAGCAGTTACATGAAATAAAAAACAAGATTGCAGCAGACACACCGGAAGACATCCTGGTGTTTATCGATTCTCACTTACTGATGCTGGAGGATCCGGCATTTGATGAAGGTGCAGCTGCGATAATCAAAGAATATTCCTGCAACGCCGAATGGGCACTGCAGGTGCAATGTGACCGCCTGGTACAGGTGTTCGATGAAATGGAAGATTCATATCTCAGAACACGAAAGGACGATGTGGTCCATGTGGTACAAAGAATTCAGCACGGCCTGGCAGCAAAGCCGGAATCAAAGACGGAGCCGGTAAAACTCAAAGGACGCATCGTTATATCCGATGATCTTACACCAGCGGATACACTGATGATGCAACATCAAAAAGTAGCCGGGTTCGTTACCGAATTTGGCGGCCCCCTGTCCCACACCGCGATACTGGCAAGAAATCTCGGCATACCAGCCATCGTAGGTGTGCATAATGCGCGCCAGTTAATTCATCCAACTGAACAGTTAATTATTGATGGACACTATGGCGTAGTTATAGGTGAGCCCGATGCGCGTTCACTGAAACATTATAGAAAACTGCGACAAACGAATGTAGAACGTCAACAACGGCTGAATAAGCTCATAAACAAGCCGGCTATAACTAAAGACGGCGTACATATTCTTTTACAGGGCAACATCGACCGACCGGAAGACATCCGTAAACTGAAGCAGTTTGACAATACCGGCGTTGGTTTATACCGAACTGAAATGCTGTTTATGGAACATAACCATTTAGTCGACGAAGAAACACAGTTCAAAACCTATAAGCGCGCATTATTCCGCCTTAAAGGCAAACCATTGACCATACGCACTCTGGACCTTGGTGCAGATAAAGAGATACAGGAATCCCTTGGGCAAGGGCCGATGGCACACAATCCTGCAATGGGTTTACGTGCAATCAGACGATGCCTGAAAGAGCCTGAAATCTTTATACACCAGTTATGCGCCATTTTGCGGGTGGCCGCCTATGGCGATGTCAAGATGATGATACCAATGATGACAAGCATCCATGAACTGGAACAGGTTTTTGCATTGTTAGAGCATGCGCGGGAAGTGCTACGTCAGCGCAAGGTGCGTTTCAACAGCGAGATAGAAATCGGCGCCATGATAGAGGTACCCGCAGCTGCACTATCCGCGGATATATTTGCCAATCAACTGGATTTTCTTTCAATCGGCACCAATGACCTGATCCAGTACACGCTCGCTATCGACCGTATCGATGATGAGGTCAACTATCTGTATAATCCATTACACCCTGCCGTCCTGCAATTAGTCAAGATCACAATCGATGCGGGCAAAAAGGCTAAAGTTCCTGTCTCATTATGCGGTGAAATGGCAAGTGACCCAAAATACACCCGCCTGCTGCTTGGCATGGGCCTGGATTATTTCAGTGTGCAGGCCAACGCCATTCTTGAAATCAAGCATATTATCAATAACAGCAACATCGGCAAGCTGCGCGCCAAGGTACGGAAAATCACGAGCAGCCACGATTTAAATGAAATCGAATTACTAGTAGACAAGATGAACAGTTAGCCCGCATATTGCGGATCATGCCTGCAATATTAATCACTATCTAACATTCCGTGTCCGCCTTCGTGCAATATACGAGTTTGTTCTCTGCTTTAATTACAATTCTCAACGCGAAGACACAAAGACCGCAAAGGCTTTTTTCGTCCGCAAATGAACGCTAATAAACGCTAATGTTTTTATGCTGTCGCTCCTGCGCACTCAGGAACCCAGTGTCTTTATATACCGTGTCAAAAATAATGGTCAGCGAAAAACGCAAACAACGGCAATAAAGTAAAAGCATAACAAAAGGGTTTAGCGTTTTTCGCGGCCTTTGCGGCCTTTGCGTCTTCACGGTGAATAGTTCTTGATGCCTGCAACGCTTTGCTTATACAGACCCACTTCTGCTCTAAACATAGAGGCGTAGAAAACACAGGTTAAATAAATATTTCAAACTCTGATGACGCAACACAAGTAATACATTTGCGTTTATTCGCGTGGGGCCGTGTAGCGGCAGGCGGACTCTAATTTCGTTTTTTATTCGCCGCTATACGCAGACGCAGGGCATTGAGCTTGATGAAACCCTCGGCATCTTTCTGGTCATAGGCACCGGCGTCATCTTCAAAGGTTGCGATATCTTCATCAAACAACGAATCATCGGATCGACGGCCAACAACTTCGACATTGCCTTTATACAGCTTGAGGCGTACATCACCGTTTACTGTTGCCTGTGAAGCATCGATCATCTGCTGCATCATCTCGCGCTCGGGGCTCCACCAGTAACCGTTATAGACCAGCTCGGCATAACGCGGCATGAGTTCATCCTTAAGGTGTGCTACTTCGCGATCCAGCGTCAATGATTCAATAGCACGATGTGCCTTGAGCATGATGGTACCGCCCGGTGTTTCATAACAACCGCGTGACTTCATACCAACATAACGGTTCTCGACCATATCAAGTCGGCCTATGCCGTTTTCACCCGCCACCTTGTTAAGCAGCGTTAACACTTCTGCAGCTGTCATGGCGTTACCATCGATGGCAACGATGTCACCCTTGTTATAACTCAGCTCTATATAGGTCGGCCTGTCCGGCGCACTCTCGGGTGACACTGTCCAGCGCCACATCTCTTCTTCAGGCTCTGCCCACGGATCCTCGAGCACACCGCCTTCATAGGATATGTGCAATAAATTTGCGTCCATGGAATACGGCGACTTCTTGCCCGTGTTGAAATCAACAGCAATACCATGCTGTTCCGCATAGGCCATCAATTTTTCACGCGACAGCAGGTCCCATTCGCGCCACGGCGCAATGATATGCACGCCCGGTTTGAGCGCATAGGCGCCAAGTTCAAAACGCACCTGGTCATTGCCCTTACCGGTAGCACCGTGAGAAATCGCATCAGCCCCGGTCTCATTCGCAATTTCAATCAGACGCTTGGCGATCAACGGGCGCGCAATCGAGGTGCCGAGCAGGTACTCGCCTTCATAGATGGCATTAGCGCGAAACATCGGGAACACATAGTCACGCACGAATTCTTCGCGCAGGTCCTCGATATAGATTTCCTTAACACCCGCTGCCTCCGCTTTGGCGCGCGCCGGCTCAACCTCTTCGCTCTGACCAATGTCTGCGGTAAATGTCACCACCTCACAGCCATAGGTATCTTCCAGCCATTTCAATATGACCGAGGTATCCAGACCACCGGAGTAGGCAAGTACGGCTTTGTTTATGGAAGATTTATTGACAGACATCCTGGCTCTCCGCTCGAGTTTCTATTATCAGGGGCGGGATTATACAGGGTGAGAGCAGTGAATAACGAATAATGAATAGTGAATAATGGCTACAAGAGTTATGTTTCGCAATTTCATCAACATACGAGCCATCTCAGGCTCTGAAGCTACGAAATTATTCGTTATTCGTTATTCATTATTCATTGCCTTTCAAATTCGACTATATCGCGATTAGCTTCTATAATTCCGCTTCCTGCCAGCATTGAACCGCCGATAAGTGTCCGGAAAAGCCCGCTGGCTAACTATAAAAACTAAAGAATTTAGTAGAAATCGCCTGCAAATCAACTGAACGTGCCGCGATTTGTACAAAACATGTGAGAGATACATGACTGAGCAACACGATATCGACCCCCAGGAAACGCAGGAATGGCTGGACGCACTCGATGCGGTTATCGCAAACGAGGGTCTGGAACGCGCACATTATCTGCTTGAAAAGCTGATAGACGATGCTCGACGTTCAGGCGCCAATCTGCCGTTCAGCAATGTCACCGCCTACCTCAACACCATTCCGACGCATATGCAGGAACAGCTTCCGGGTGATACATCGGTCGAACGCCGCATCAAATCACTGGTACGCTGGAACGCATTGGCCATGGTGGTGCGCGCCAACAAGGAAAGCTCGGAACTTGGCGGCCATATCGCCAGCTTTGCCTCGGCAGCCACACTCTACGATGTCGGCCTCAATCACTTTTTCCGCGCGCCCAGCCATGAGCACGGCGGCGACCTTGTTTTCATGCAGGGCCATTCAGCACCCGGGATATACGCGCGCGCCTACCTTGAAGGCCGCCTGAACGAGGATCAACTTGATAAATTCCGCCAGGAAGTCGACGGTGACGGCCTGTCATCCTATCCGCACCCCTGGTTGATGCCGGATTTCTGGCAGTTCCCCACGGTTTCGATGGGACTTGGTCCGATCATGGCGATATACCAGGCGCGCTTCATGAAATACCTGCAGGACCGCGGTATCGCCAACACCATCAACAGAAAAGTCTGGGCATTCTGCGGTGACGGCGAGATGGACGAACCCGAATCACTGGGCGCGATCTCGCTGGGCGGCCGCGAAAAACTCGACAACCTGGTCTTCGTGATCAACTGCAACCTGCAGCGCCTCGATGGCCCGGTACGCGGCAATGGCAAGATCATCCAGGAACTCGAGTCCGTGTTCCGCGGTGCCGGCTGGAATGTGATCAAGGTCATCTGGGGCGGCTACTGGGATCCGTTGCTCGCCAGGGACAAAGACGGCCTGCTGCGCAAGCGCATGGAAGAAGCGGTCGATGGCGACTACCAGAACTACAAGTCCAAGGACGGCGCCTTTGTCCGCGAACACTTCTTCGGCAAGTATCCCGAATTGAAAGCCATGGTCGCGACCATGTCGGATCAAGACATCTGGCGCCTGAACCGTGGCGGCCATGATCCGCACAAGGTCTATGCCGCCTATGCAGCCGCCATGAAACACACGGGCCAGCCAACCGTAATCCTGACCAAGACCGTAAAAGGCTACGGTATGGGCCTGGCCGGTGAAGGTCAGAACATCACGCATTCGCAGAAGAAAATGGACATCGATGCGCTCAAGGCTTTCCGCCAGCGTTTCGACATACCGTTATCTGAGGAACAGGTCGAAAAAGCTGAATACTACCGCCCGGCGGAAGACAGCGAAGAAATCCAGTACCTGAAAAACCGCCGCAAGAACCTCGGCGGCTACCTGCCCACGCGCCAGCACCTTGCCGCACCATTGGAAATACCCGGTCTCGATATCTTCAAGACCATGCTGGAGGGTTCCGGCGAACGCGAACTGTCGACCACGATGGCATTTGTACGCATGCTTACAGCACTGGCGCGTGATAAGAAAATCGGCAAGTACGTCGTTCCGATCGTGCCTGATGAAGCACGCACCTTCGGCATGGAAGGCATGTTCCGCCAGCTGGGCATCTATTCATCGGTCGGCCAGTTGTATGAGCCCCAGGACAGGGAACAGGTCATGTTTTACAAGGAAGACAAGAGCGGCCAGATCCTGGAAGAAGGCATTAACGAGGCCGGCGCCATGTCATCCTGGATCGCCGCCGCC